>WNEZ01000050.1_pt1 | contig 100208 bp, 100 predicted proteins | sample 5400521 | NCBI WGS metagenome assembly WNEZ01 (sample SAMN13153339, study PRJNA577476) | soil metagenome | isolation source: 120 cm saprolite under Douglas fir tree site 2 hole 1 replicate 1 | place: USA:California | collected 2015-04-18
TGGTCATGAGAAACGCCTGGTCGCGGTAGCCGTCGCGCAGCGCCTTCCCCATGCGGATCTCGCTGGCCCCACCGTTGTAGTCCCAGCAGTTGTCGAGGAACGTGATGCCGTTGTCGATGGCCGTGCGGACGATGCGGATCGTCTCCTGCTCGTCCGCCTGCCGCCCGAGGTGGTAGCCGCCCACCCCAACGAGCGATACCATCTCTCCGGTGCGCCCCAGCCTACGGTAGGGGATCCCGTTGCGGAGGTCGCTCGACTCGCTTGACGCCGGTGTCCGATCCATCGTCCTCTCGCTCCTCGAGGCTCGCTCGTGACACTAGGGTTGCACACGCCATGCCAGGTGCCGGTCCCGCGGCGCACGCCGCAAGTGGCCGAATGTCCGCTGCTGGGCCACCCGAGCCCCCACACTCAAGCTGCGGGCGCGAGGGCCGTCGTGCTCAACGTTGTGCACAACTGCGCGCCCGCCGACAGGCCACGGATCTGAAACAACGCCGTCGTCCCGGGCGGTTCCAATTCAGGCGCAGCCTGCCCATCGGGACGCAGCTCGCGACCTGACCGTCCCGTAGACGCGGAGCAAGTCGATTGAGCGGAGGTTGCGATCTTCCAACGGTGAATCGTCAGTCAGGTTCGTGTTTCGTCACGACGATTTGCGAGTTCCGCCATCGCTTGGAACCGACTGCGCACCTTCCCCACGAGCCCCGCAATGGCCCGTGCGTCCGGTAGAGCGCCGGCGATCACGTCGTCGGCAACGCCGCTAGCCAGAAATGCCAGAGTCTCCTGAGCCACGTACGCTCGGAGACTCTGCGCCGAAGAGGTGGTCTCGTCGTAGAGCTCCGGCCGGCCTGCGACCACTGCGACGATGTCCTCGATGTCGTGACTACCATACCAGTCGCCGCCACCACGATCAGCGAAGGCCTCCCACTTTGTTGCGATGAATACCGGCGCGGTGACGATCCGGATCGTGAGACCCCGGGTCAGTTCGCACGCCTGCGCGGTGCGGATGCCGTGATCGTACCACCTGTTCTTGAAGCCCAGGATCTCCTCATCCGCCGGCATAACGTCCAGACGGTCCCCGCCCAGGCGCCAGCGGCAGACCGGAGCGCCCGGGCTGGTGTCCTCGACGAAGCCAAGTCCACGCAACCGCTTCGACAGGCGCTGGTATCCGACGCGCCCGGTCACCGCGCAAATCGTGTCAACATCGTCGGTGGGCCGCACCCGCGTCGCGCCCGGGTCGGTGATCAATAGCTCCGCAACCTGTCCGCCGACGAACACCAGTTCATTGAGCAGGGGACCCAGGCCCCGCGCTACCCGTAGTAGCGCGTCGCGATTCGGTGAGTTCACTTCCCGACCTCGGCGAGCTCCTGGGCGAGGAGCTCTTGAGCCAGACGACGCTCGCGCAGCTGTCCCACTCGAAGGGCATCCACCAAAGCGAGTGCCCGATACAGATTGCCGTCCTGAAGGGCTGCGCGCGGAGCTGCGTCATACAGCGGTACGAGGCTTTCGCCCCGCGCCCGTCCCTCAGTGCTTGGCCACACGACGGACGTGCCCCTGGGCAGCTTTCCGGACAGTGCCGGCGCCGCTGCCGCCGTCGGGATCCCTCGCGTCTCCGGACCGCGCACCGGCGGAAATGCGTAGCGGACGCCGTGGACCAGGAACTCGAGCAGTGCCTGGCGATTCACGCGACGTTCACCGGGGAGGAGCAGGCCGGCTCGCTCGAGTCGCCGGACCCCGCGGTGGACCTCAGCAAGGCCCAGTCTCAGGCCACGGGACAGATCCTCATAGAGCGCCCCGGGGACTTGGGCCAGCCTGATGGCCACCGCCACATCGCTAGGCCGGAGTGTGAGTTGCCTTTCCATGGGACTCTCTTGGAGTTTCCAGTTTCCGGAAAACGGAAAATATCCCATCTCACCGTAATACGCAATGGGCCGAGGCGCGCCGTGGAGTTGACGCGTCACGAGCTCCGGATTCCCGGCGGCCGATTCCTGGCTCTAATCGAAGATCCCGTACTGCCGGCTCGCCGCGCCGTGCCGACCTGCAAGCCTCATCCCCAGCTGCGGGTGGTGCCGCGCGCGGATCGACCGGGCAAAGATCGAGCCGCCGGTTGGGACTCCTCACGGGAAAGGACCACCTGACCCGGCGCCCGAGCTTGCCGACGGGTCGGTCCGCGTGCCAAGTTCGAGGGCGACCCCTGCGAGCCCGGAGGCCGGTGGTGCGTGGCACCCGCCCGCTGCGTTTCGTCTGCCTGATCTGCCTGGCCCGTTCCGCCGTCGGCCAGGAGATGACCAACTTCGATCGCCAACGGGATCGGCTGATGTTGCGCGCGGTCGAGAAGGACCTCCGACAGTATTACTACGACACGACCTTCCACGGCCTCCCGCTGGCGACGATCTTCGATTCGGCGGAGGCCAGGATCGCCGTTGCGCAGTCCAATAGCGAAGCGTTCCTCACGATCGCCCTGACGCTCAATGCGCTGGGCGACTTCTTGTATTTCTACTACGCCCTCGCCCCTCGCTCCGCCGTGCGGCTGAGGCTACAAAGCCCGGGCGACAGCGTGCGTTCGGTCATCGCGCAGGCCAAGGTCACGTCCCATTTTCGGGTCATGGATCTGACACGCGGCGACGACATCTGGCAGCTCATTCGCCGGGCGCAAAACGTGGCGTACGCGCATCGGGGCCGTTTCGTGGAATTCGGCAATGACGTCCTGGTTTTGAAGCTCCCCGAGTTTGCTGTGGATGATCGCGAAATCGACCGGTTTGTGCGGCGGGCAGAGGGATTCAAGGCGCTCGTGATCGACCTGCGTGGCGACCCCGGCGGCTTGGTATCGACGCTGCAGCGCCTGGCGGGCGGCCTCGTCGGCGCCGACACCTTCGGGGTCCACCGCGCACGCAACAAGACCGAGCCGCTCCGCACGAATGCTGGCGGCCCCCGATTCACCGGCACCGTGGTGGCCGTCGTCGACGCCCAGTCCGGGTCGGCGGCGGAGGTCCTCGCCTACCTGCTCCAGATGCGGAAGCGCGGACTGGTAGTGGGCGACCGCACGGCCGGGGCCGTGATGGAAGCCAGAGCGTACCAGCACACGGTCGGCACCGACGTGGTCGCGTTCTACTACATGCAAGTGACGGTGGCCGATCTCGTTTTCGCCGACGGGACGCGCCTCGAAGGTCGCGGCGTCATTCCGAACGAGATCGTACTGCCCAGCGGGGCGGATCTCGCCGCCGGCCGCGATCCGGCCTTGGCCCGCGCCATCACCCTCGCGGGGCACGCCATCACGCCGGACGCCGCTGGCGCCCTGTTCCCCGACGAGTGACGGGCCGTGCGCCCTGGCGACGGCCAGAGCCACAAGCGCATTGGACCCGCTTGAAAAGGCCACGGCAAAATCCTGAGGGTGCTCGCTTGGACTCCAATGGTAGGAAGGCTGACGCCGACCAATGTGGTCCCTCATATCGTTCACGCGGATGCTCCGGGCCCTGCTCGACCAGCCCGGGTCCACACGCGCCGTGGCGACCGTATCCTTCCTCTTGCTGACTGGTGGTCTCATTGGCTGGATCGCAGGCTGGCCCTACTACCTCCGCTGCCTCGAGTGGGGCGTCGTCTGGGCCATGGTGGCCCTTGCGGCATGGGCCATGAATCGATGAAGCGTCCGGCGAACCGCGGCCGCTGACGGGCTCGTTTCTAGATCGATCGCGCCGGCGGGCGCTCGCGCACTTGCCCCCCGTTCAGGGGTGGGCGAAAGGAGGGTTGCTTCGTGGCTCAAGGTCTAGCGCTCTGCATGGTCGTCCCCCTGTTGGGGTTCAGCCTCGCCGCGCAGCAGTCGCCGGCTCCGGTTTTACCTGCCGACGTGCCCAAGGATGCTGACGTACGGGTCATGCTCATAGACGAGACGCCCTCCGGTCAGGACGCGGTATGGACCACACCTGACGGGACCCTGCATGAGCTCTTCCAGTTCAACGATCGCGGGCGCGGGCCGAAGATCTACACGACCTATCGGCTCGATGCGAAGCAACTCATCGCGGCTGAGGACTCCAAGGGCGTGGATTATATGAAGGCCCCCGTGGAGGAGCACTTCTCGATCACATCTGGCCAAGCCGTCTGGAAGAACCAGGCCGAAGACAAAACGCTGGCCAATGCCGGTGGCAAGTTCTACGCGAACTGCTGGCCCGCGCACTGCTGGCGAACGGCGGGAAACTGGCAGTCCTCCCGTCGGGTGAGGTGACGATTCGCGCGGTGCGGTCGCTTCCGGTTGAGGCCAATCGGCAAAGCGTGACAGTTACGCTCTATGAGATCAACGGGCTGGCGTTCACGCCTTCATACCTCTGGCTGGACGACCAACGGCACCTGTTCGCCACCAGCTTCGGGTTGTTCGGGATGGTGCGGCAGGGGTTCCAGTCGGTGCATCCCGCGTTACGCACAGCGCAGGAAGTGGTCGAGAACGCCCGAGCAGCTGACCTGGCGAGGGCGCTCGTCCACGTGCCTACGGGCGACGTGGTCATCACGAACGTCACCCTGTTCGACTCCGAAAACGGCGTGGCGCTGGCGCAGCGGCGCGTCACGATCCGCGGCGCGCGGATCGTCGCGGTCCAACCCGAGAGCAGCCAGGCGACATCAGCCGCTGCCGAAGTGATCGACGGCAGCGGCAAAATGCTCTTGCCCGGCTTGTGGGACATGCACGCCCACGTGTTTCCCTTGAACGCCTACCTCGACATCGCCGCCGGTGTGACCACGGCACGCGATCTGGGGAATCCGATCGACCTGCTCACACCGCTGCGGACCCACATTGCTGAGGGAACGCAGATTGGCCCACGCGTCATCGCCGCGGGATTCATTGATGGCCCCGGACCATTTGAGGGGCCGATCAAGGTACTGGCCGCCACGCCCGAGGAGGCTCGCGAGCGCGTTGACCACTACGCCGGCCTCGGCTACGTGCAGATCAAGATCTACAGCTCGGTCAAGCCGGAGCTGGTGCCGGTGATTATCGAGGAGGCACACAAGCGCGGTCTGCGGGTGAGCGGACACGTGCCGGCGGGAATGATCGCCGAGCAGTTCATTGCAGCAGGAGCGGACGAAGTGCAGCACATGAACTTCGTGTTCCTCAACTTCATGCCTGACGTGAAAGAGACGCGCACGCCCGCGCGCTTCATCGAGCCGGGGAAGCGCGGTGCCGATCTCGACCTCGATTCGCCGCGAGTGAACACCTTCATCGCGTTGCTCAAGGACCGCCACACGGTCATCGATCCGACGATGGGGGTTTGGGAAGCCACCTACACGGATCGACCGGGAACGGTTCCGAAGATCGAGGCGGCGATGTTCGACCGCCTCCCGGTTCAGGTGCAGCGCGGGATTATGGCGGGGGGGTCTGCGCTTCCGGTACCGGACGGGACCACCGACCAGCGGTATCGCGCCTCATACGCCACTATGGAGCGCATGCTGAGGAAGCTCTACGACAATGGCGTACAGATCGTCGCGGGTACCGATGGGTTCAGCGGGTATGCGCTGCACCGCGAGCTGGAGATCTACGAACACGTCGGCATCCCCGCCGCCGCGGTGTTGCGCATGGCGACCCTTGAGGCGGCGCGGGTCATGCACCAGGAGAAAGACCTCGGGTCGATCACGCCGGGCAAGTTCGCAGACCTGATCTTGGTCGACGGTGATCCGCTGCGGCAGATCAGCGACATTCGAAAGATCCTGCTGGTGGTGAAGGACGGAAAGCTCGTGCGCCCGGCGGAGATGTATCATGCGATCGGTGTGCAGTAGGGTCCGCCAGCGGACGGCGCTGCCCTGCCCAGAGCGGCCGTGGGCTCCTGTCGCGGGTTCGGGGTCGATCCCGTGCGTGTGAGGGGCGAGCGGCGCAGCGCGCCCCTCGCCCCTCATCCAACCCTTCCCCTTCCCCTTCCCCACCCGGCGTTGCCGAGGCTAGGGCGCCCCGGTCACCACCTTGCCCGTCGGGCCCGATCCCTTGAGGGTCACGAGCTCCGGGTTCCCGGCAGCCGTCTGGTAGCTCCAATCGAAGATCACGTACTGCCGGCTCACCGCCGTGACCCGCACGCCGCCGTAATGTACGAGCCCGTTCTCGACGCGTTTGAACACATAGCCGTAGCCCGGCACCGCCTGGATCATGTTGCGCGTGTAGCCCGACGCCGGGGCGGTCGCGATCGAGGTGAGATCGGCGATCGGGGAGCTCGAGTAGAGGACGATCGAGTCCCCCGCGAACTGGGGCACGAGCCAGAGCGAGGAGTCGCTCGGCTGCACGTACACCTGGAAGTCGATGTCGGTGCGCGTGCCGTCCACGACCAGGCCCAGCTGGCCCGTCACGGGGTCCTGGAAGCGGAACCCCGCCTGCGCCGTCTTCACGCCCGCGGCCCACACGAGCACGTTCCGCGCATCGGGGCGGGGCGTGTCCTCGACCAGGGGCGACCAGAGGCTTTCGTAGCCCTCGACCGAGATCGCCGCGGTCGCGAAGCAGCGCGACACGCCATTCGTGAGCTGGGCGGCGAGGAACTGGTGCGCCACCGTAGTGCCTTCGAGCGCCCAGTCAGTGCCGCACAGATTCAGCCCACGGTCAAAGCTCGCGCTGTAGACGCGGTACCACTTGAAGCGACCCTGGGGAGCGGTCAAGAACGCGTTATCGGCCCAATCGAGCTGAATCGCGCCGTCGAGCGAGATCGAGCCGAGGGTCGCGGGCGCCTGGAGCGCGAGGCGCTGGTCCACCACGATCGAGTTCGAGCCGTTGGTCTCGCCACCGCCCACGTCCACGGCGGTGACGTAGTACTCGAGATTTGGCACGCCGTTGTCGTGGAATGTGTTCGAGCTCGTCTCGCCGCGCAGCCCGAATGTCCCCGTCGCCGAGGCGCGCGAATAGACGCGATAGCTCTGGAGCTGGGAGCTGATGACGTCGTCCCACACGAGCAGGATCCCGGCGGGCTGCGCCGGGTTGCCGCTGGGATCGAGCTGATAGGCGAGGTTCTGCGGCGCCGGCAGCGAACTGGTCCGCGGGCCGGCGGGCCCGGTCGTGTTACCGACCTGCTGGCAGGCCCCGGCCACCAGGCCGGCGAGCCCCAAGACGAGCGCGGAATATCGTGACAAGAGCGACATGGCGTCCTCGAGAGCTGCGGGTTCGCCCAGGCAGAAGAGCAGGCGCCGTGCCGGAACGTAAGTGTCGCTCGCTGAGCCACTTGCGGCACGAGCCGGAACCGCCGGTGTCCCCTCCAGGGGACGGCTAGCGCGTGAAGTACGACTGCTGGGCGTAGTCGAACTTGATGTCGGGCTGGTCCAAGAGGGAGACGAAGAAGCTGAAGGCGAAGTTGCCGTTCGGCGCCTTGGTGAACGAAAAGCTCGCGTGCCACCGGTGCAGGTCGCGCTCGAGCCGGATGGCGTGCAGGCCGAACTGCTGGCTCACGAAGTCGTAGGTCGTGGCCCAGTTCGCCGACCAGTGCGGGGTCGGCTGGAAGGCGAGGGTGAGCGACATCTGCTGTGTGGCGCCCGAGTTGAACACGGCGGCCCCGCCACCGGGCACGGGGCGCTGGCGCTGCTGGGTGTAATTCACGTTGAGGGTGAAGCCCTGGCCCGTGCCGCCCCCGAAGGGCAGCGCCGACGGCGGCACGTTGCCGCGCTGGCCATAGGGGTCGGGTGCCACGCCGGGCTGCGCCGGCACGCCGGCCGGGGGGGGAGGGGGAGCCGCGCCACTGGGCTTGCCGCCCAAGCCGATGAGGCCCGCCAAGCCCTGGAGCGTGGCGCCGGTGAGGGTGAAGCCCGCCTGCACGCTCGTGAGAAACGGATCGAAGCGCGCCGTGTCCATCCCCACCTGCCCCGCCCACAGGTCGTGCGTGATCGAGAAGTTGAACCCCGGCAGCAGGTCCGACGCGAGCGTGTTGGACAAGGTCTGCGTCTGCCAGCCGGTGTGGTGGGGCTGCTTCGCCTGCTCGAAGTTGTAGGTGACGGAGCTCGTGCTGATGCTCAGGAGGCGCAGCTTCTTCACCGCCCGCGCCGTCGTGTCGCCCGCCGGCGGCTTGAGCTTCGCCTCGATGTTCTGCGACAGCCCGAGGCTGATGTTCTGCTGCGGATCGGAACCCGAGTTCAGGAGCTGGTGCGTGGGATCGATCGCGTTCTGGAAGGCCGCCGACACCGTGGCGCCCGGGGCGTAGGCATAGGAGATCTGAGGGGAGATCGCGTGCCGGATGCGCGCCACAGGTCCGAAGCCCGGGAGGAAGCCGAACAAGGTGGGCGAGAGGCTCGCGTTGAATTGCAGCCGCTTGCCCTGGCTGACCCATTGCCCGCCGGTGAACTGGTTGCGCACCATGAACGCGCCCGCCGATGTCTGGTTCACGATGGCGATGCCGGGCTGGAGCTTCCAGGTGCCGCTGAAGAGCGACGGCAGGTTGATCCCGGTCTGCCATTCGACCGTGGTGCTGAACGTGCGGCCGTAGAGCACGCGCCGCCGCCCGCCTTGGGCGGTCGAGTCCGGGATGTCGAACTCCTGGCGCGCGTTCGACGCCTGATCGTTCACCTGGAAGCTGTTGCTCCAGACCCAGGGGCCGATCCGCAAGGGCGTCTGAAAGCCGAGGACGCTCGAGCGGTTGTCGAAGAACAGCGTGTCCGCGGCGCCGCCGGGCACGACGAGGGGCGCCTGGAGTTGGTGGAACGACTGCTGGTTCGAGTAGTTGAAGCCCGGCGACCAGGTGATCGACGGGGTCAGGTTCACGGGGGACGGGGTGAGGCTCACGCTCGGGAACGTCTGGTTGATGAGCCCGCTGCCGATCTCCTGGCTGCGGTCGCCGCCCACGCTCAACGTGCCCCAGTCGAACTGGCGGTTGAAGCTCAGCGACGAGTGCAGGCTGGCGGTCGCGAGGAACGGGTTGACGGTGTTGTTGTAGATCACCGCCGGGCGGGTGGAGTAGTCGACGCTCGCGGTGAAGGTGGTGCGCGATGAGAAGCTCTGGCGGTGCTGCCACCCCAGCCGGATCGAGTTGCCCGAGACGTCGAGCTGGGTATAGCGCTCGAACGAGATGCCGCCGTCGATGAAGCGGTCCAGCCATTTGTAGCGTGACTGCCCCCGGACCGACATGTAGCGCCCCGCGTACCAGTCCCCCGAAACCAAGAAATCCACGTAGTCGTTGACGACGAAGTAGTAGCCGAGGTTGGCGATGTGGCGCGAGTAGCCGCGCGTGGGCCGCACGATGTCCGAGAGCCCGAAGCGCGGGCGCAGGATCCCCGAGCGCCGGCCCTTGCGCACGTCGTCGAAGATGAACGGCAGCCACATGATCGGGACGTCGTGGATGTAGAGCACGGCGGGGCGCGCCACCATGACGTTCTTGTTGAGCCACTTCATCTGCCCCGTGGCGAAGTGATAGTCGGGGACCGGGTTGTCGTCCGTGGTGAGCTGGGTGTTGGCGCCGTACAGCCGGGTGGAGCCCGAGTCCACGGCGAGGTCGCCGCGCACGTACCAGTGTGCCCCGCCCTGCTGGAATTCGGTGAGCGCGTTGTGCACGGTGCCGCGCTTGACGCAGGTGTCGTAGCCCATCGCCTCGCCCACGAGCACGGTCGCCTGGTCGAACAGGCGCGGATCGCCCACGGCGTCCAGGCGGCAGCTGCGTTGGCGGTAGCGGATCGAATCCGACTCGACCTTGGTGCCTTCGCGCTCGACGTAGGCGGCGCCCCGGAGGTGGATCGTCTGCGTATCACCGCCCTGGACGATGAGGGTGTCGGCGACGTACTGCGTCATGCGGTAGCCCTTGAGCGTCTTGAGCGAATCGATGACGCGATCGGGGGCGGGGAAGGAGCGGGTCGGGCCGGTGGGCAGGCCCAGCCGGCGGGCGGTAGCGGTGTCGAGGGTGCGGCCCTGGCCGACGGAGTCCGCGGCCGTGCGGCCGGTGTCCGCCCCGGGCGCCCCCGGGGGCCGGAGCGGCCGGGTCGGGCCCGGGGGCCCGAGCGGGGTGGGCGGGGTCTGGGCCGCGAGCCCACTCCCGCCGCCCGCGAGGACGAGGAGCGCGAGCGCCACGAGGGTCGCCATCCCCGCTCCCCCTCCCGTTCCCCCTCCCCCTCCCCCTTCGTCGCCCTCTCGCCGCGCGCGCCGCGCGCGCCGCTTCGTGACCACCCAGGCACACCAGATGCTCACCTCGTAGAGCGCCACGAGCAGTACCATCCCGCCCAGCATGGACACGGCGTCGGGTGGGGCGAGCAGCGCGGCGGCCATGGCGGAGACCGCGAGCGCGTAGCGCCGGTTCCGGGCCAGGAACTGCGGCGTCACGAGCCCCAGGGCCGCGAGGATCACGATGACGAGCGGCAGCTCCGTGAACAGCCCGACGGCGATGATGAGCTTGGCAGCGAAGCCGAAGTACGCGCCCGCCGTGATCAGGGGGTCGAACACGCCCGCCTGGAAACTCAGGAGGAGGGTCAGCGCGCGCGGCAACAGCCAGCGAAACGCCGCGGCCGCGCCGCCCAGGAACAGCAAGGCCCCGACCGACAGGGCGGGCACGATCAACCGGCGCTCCCGCGCGTACAGCGCCGGTGCCAGGAACGCCCAGATCTGGTAGCCCACGATCGGGGAGGCCAAGACCAGGCCCATGACGAAGGCGAATTGCAGCGTGATGAAGAACGGGTCGGTGGGGCTCGTGACGCGCAGCTTGCCGCCCGGGATCAGCGGCTTGATCGGCTCGATCAGGAGGCCGATGACGTCGACGTGCTCGACGATGACCCAGCCCAGGAGCGTGCCGACGACGACCGCGAGCAGGCTGTAGAGAACGCGCCAGCGCAGTTCCTCGAGGTGGTCGAGGAACGGCATTTCACCCCGGTTGTCGCGTGGTTCCGGCACGGCCGACCCTCGCCCCGCCACTCGGGCTCGGGGCTAGCGCCCCAGGCGTTGCAGCTTGTCGCGCGCGAGGTTGGCCTCGTCGGAGCGCGGATAGCCGGCGATCACCCGGGCGTAGTAGGTCCGGGCGGCGGCCTTATCGCCCCGCCGCTCGGCGAGCAAGCCCAGCTTGTACAGGGCGGCCGGTGCCCGCGCCGAGTTGGGATGGCTCTTCACGACCTGCTGGTACACCGCGGCGGCCGAATCCGCGTTCTCGGCGCCGAACGTCTCGCCCACGTAGAACAACGCGTCGGCGGCCCGCTCATGGGTGGGGAAGATGCGCAGGAACTCGCGGAACCCGAGCCGGGCGGTGGCGAGACTGCCGCGGCGGAACTGCTGCAGCGAGAGGTCGTACATCTGCTCCGGGCCCGGACCCGCCGGGTTGCCCGACGGCCCCACCGGCACGCCGGGGGCGCCCGGGGCGCCTGCCCCCGCGCGCGTGGTGTCGAGCGTGGGCACGGGCTGGCGGGCCTGCTCCTCGAGCCGGCCACGGAGCTCCGTGAGCCGCTGCTGGCTCTGACCGGTGAGCTCCTGCACCGCCACGAGCTGCTGCTGGACCGCGAGCAACTCGGTCTTCATGTCGCCGCGCAGTTGCACCAGGTAGGCCTGCTGGGCGACGAGTTTCTCCTGCACCACGCTGAGCAGGGTGCGCACCGAGTCGATCTGGGCGGCGCGCTGGCTATCGGCCCGCGCGCGCTCGACCCGGAGCGCGTCGACCTGGAGCTCGACCCGCCGGACGTCGCCCTTGAACGCGCATCCGGCGGTGAGCGCCAGGCCGACGAGCCCCGCGCGCCCCGCGCGCGCTCGGCCGGCCTGCTGGGTCGGGCTCAGGGCTGTTTCAGGGCGTCGCCGCCCGCGACGATTTCGGTCTCGTCCCGGCGGTTCTTGGACCACGCTTCCTCGGTGTGCCCGGGATCCGACGGCCGCTCCTTGCCGTACGACACCGTCTCGATGCGACCGGCGTCGATGCCGTGGCTCACGAGGTACTGCTTCGCCGCGATGGCGCGGCGGTTGCCGAGCGCCAGGTTGTATTCATCCGACCCGCGCTCATCGCAGTGCCCCGCGATCCGGATCCGGAGCCCGCCGTTGACCTGGAGGATGCCGACTTTCTGGTCGAGCACCGCGGCTTCGCCGGGCCGGATGTTCGCCTTATCGAAGTCGAAGTGAACCAGCGTGGCCAGGAGCGTCTTCACCGCCTCCGACGTCTTCCCCAACCCGGCGAGCGAGTCCGCGGCCCGCTGGCGGGCGAGGCGCTCGGCTGCTTCCTGGGCGCGCGCCAGCGAATCCGCCCGCGCCCGCTCGGCCGCCTCGGCCCGCGCCCGCTCGGCCGCCTGCGCGGCCGAGTCAGCATTCGCCACCGGGGGCGGCGTGGTCTCCGGTGGCGTCTTGTGGCACGCGGCGACGGCCGCAACGGCGAGCCCGCTCAGCAGGACCAAGGGTAGACGTGTCATCGGGGTCAATCCTCTCGGAGTTTCAATGGGTAGACGGGGTGGTCTCCGGTAGCCGGGGAGACCAGGCCGGTAGCCGGGCGCCGCTTTGCTCCACGAGCAGCCGGATCCGGCCCGTTTCGACGTCGATGATCCAGAGCTGCCGATACCCCGCGCGAGCGGAGACAAACGCCATGTGCCGGCCGTCGGGCGCCCACGTTGGATCCTCGTTCCGCCCTATGGAAGTCAGCTGCCGCACCACGCGGGTCCGCACGTCCAGGACGAACACCTGGTAGGTGCCCCCGACGTCGCGATGGAACGCCACCGATTGCCCGTCGGGGGACCAATCCGGCGCGTAGGACGCGCCAGTCACCCCGTAGTCGAACGGAGCGAAGAGCTGCTCGTCCGTCCCATCGGCCGCCATCACGTACACTTGCGGCTGCCCGGCGCGCGTCGACACGAAGGCGATGCGCTGTCCGTCGGGACTGTAGGTCGGTGACAAGTTGTCTGAAAAGCGCCCCACAGTCAACCGCTGTAAGCAGCAGTGGTCCTTGATGTTGAGCGTGTAGATATCGGTGCCCTCGTCGGTCGCGCGGCTGAAGGCGAGGGTCTTCGCGTCGGGAGCGAAGGCGGGCGTGAAGTCGAGCGCCTGGCCGCTCGCGCCCACGGCGGCGCGTTTGCCCGTCGCCACGTCTTGGATGAAGAGCGTGCCCTTGCCCTGCCCCAGCTCCATGTAGGCGAAGCGGCGGCCGTCCGGGGCCCAGGCCGGCGACAGCGCTTGCCGATCGCTCGCGGACACGACGCGCGCGTCGGCACCGTCCTGATCGATCGAGTACACCTTGCTATCGAGCACGTACAGGACCCGGGTCGCCGCCAGCCCCGCCACGCCGAGGGTCGCCTCGAGCACGCGATCCGCCAGCCGGTGCACGGCCATGCGGAAATCGGGATCTTTGAGCGGCGGCAGGTGCGCGCGGAACTCGCGCCGCACGCCGCCTGCCGTGACGTCGTGCACGGTCACGACCGCGGTGTCGGGTGGCGCGGCCCGGACCAAGACGGCGAAATCGGCGCCGAGCGCCTGATAGAGGGGATAGTTCAAGCTCGAGAGGGCGGCCGCGGTCGCGGCGCCACCCGTCGTCCCTTTCCCCGCCGCCGGGCGCGTCCCCGGCGCCGGCGCCGCCGGTGCCGCCGTCGCCACGCGGATCGAATCCCCGGCGGGCAGGGTGATCAACTCGAACCGGTCGGAGTAGTCCAAGTCGCGGCTGAGGATCCGCTCGACCGAGTCGAGCGCCCCCGCCTGCGGGGGCAACACGACCAGGCCTGGCCGCACGCCGGGCCGGTAGATGATGCCGATCCGCACCCCGCGATCGACCGCGGCGGTGTCCTGGGCGGCGAGGCCGCGCGCGAGCGCCGGGATCGCCACGGCGAGCGCCACGATCACCCGGGCGCGCGCGCTCACTGCCGTCTCCCGCTGAAGTAGAACCGCACGAACAGCACGTGCGCGCCCCACCCTTCCGGCAGCGGCCCGAACGCCTTGAAGCGCCCCGCCTCCTCCACCGCCCCCTGGGCCTCCAAGTCGAACGCGAAGTTGCCCGAGCGTTTGATGAACTGCAGGTCCTTCACCGACCCGTCTTGCTGCACGAAGAAGGACACCTCCGACTCGAGGGGCGTGCTCTGCAGCGGCCGCTGCCAGCGCCGCAGCACCTGGGCGACGATGTTCTGCAAGTACTCGGGGAAGGGGAACTCCACCCCCTCCGTGCTCACCGTAGCGACGTCCGACCCCGTGGACGGTGTCTCCCCGGGCAGCGGCGCCACCTTGGGCGTGGTGCGCGGCGCGGCCTCGCGCTTCGCGTTGTCCGCGACCGGCGGCGGCGCCGCCTTCGCCACCGTGCTCTTCGGCGACTTGGCCTTGGGTGCCGGGGCCGGTTGCTCGGCGGCCGGCCGGTCCACGGCGGGCGGCGCCTTGCGCTCGTCCTCGCTCGGGGCCGGCGCGGCCACGAGGTGCACCCGGTACGTGGGCGGTGCGGGCCGCCGCGCGCTCGCCGCCCCGGTCACGAGCATCACCGCGGCTGCCACGTGGATCGAGACGGTGCCGGCGAGTCCGACGCCGACGCCGGCGGGCGCGCGGGAGCGCCGTCTCATTTTGCCACCGTCTCGGGCTCGGCCACGAGCCCGACGTCGGTCACGCCCGCGGCCCGAATCACGGCCAACACCTGGACCACGTCGGCGTACGGCACCCGGCCGTCGGCTCGGAGGTACACCCCAGTCGGCCGTTTGGTTCGTACGAAGGCCGGGAAGGTGGCCCGGAAGTCCTCATACGACAGGGGGGCCTGGTCCATGTAGACCTTACCCTCGCGGTCCAAGGTCACCACCAGCCCCGACTTGGGCTCCAGGGGCCGCGCCTCGGCGCGCGGCAGCCGCACGTCCACCCCGCCTTGCATGATCGGCGCGGTGATCATGAAGATGATGAGCAGCACGAACGCCACGTCGACGAGCGACGTGACGTTGATGTCGGCGTTCAAGGGCAGCTCGCCGTGCCCGCGCAAACCCCCGCCGCCGCCCAGGAGGCCCGCCACTAGAGCCTCCCTTCCCGCGCCATGGTGCCGATGATTTCCTGGGCGAAGCCTTCCAGCTCGCCGGCGAAGAGGCCAAGGCGATTGACGAACAGGTTGTACGCCATGACCGATGGCACGGCCACGGCCAGCCCGGCGACCGTGGTGACGAGCGCCTCGGCCACGCCGGGCGCGACGGCGGCGATGTTGCCCGAGCCGCCCACGGCGATCCCGATGAAGGCGTCCATGACACCGAGCACCGTGCCCAAGAGCCCGAGCAGCGGGCTCACCGAGCCGAACGTGGCGAGCCAGGGGAGGAAGCGCGCCGCGGCGTCGCGCTCGGCGGCGACCTCCTTGGCGAGCACCATACGCAGCGCCTCGAGCTGCGTCATCGTCAGCGTCGCGTGGGTCACCTGGGTGGCGGCGTTCTCCTTCAGCCCCCCCGGCTTCAGCTCGGAGAAGAAGTTGATGCCCTCGCGCAGCAGGCGGTTGTAGGGCGAGGAGGGGAGCCGCATCGCGGCGTGGTAGGCGTCGTCGAGCCGCGGGGCGCGCTCGATGCCGGCCATAAAGCGGTCCGCCTGGAGCCGCATGCGGCGAAACTGCCACCACTTGAGGAAGATCAAGTACCAGGAGACGAGGGAAAAGAGGACGAGGATCGCGAGCACGAACTTCGTCTCGCGACTCGACGTGAGCACCAGCTCCCAGGGTGTCGTCGGGACCGCCCGGCCGACCTGTGCGAGCAGCACGCGCTAAACCCTCCCCTTGCTAGAGTTCCCGTACCCGAGCGGGTGCGCACGGTGCCAGGCCCACGCGCTCGTGAGGATCTCGTCGAGACTGGAATGCGTGGGACGCCAGCCGAGGAGGCGCTCCGCCCGACCCAGGGCCGCGACTAGCATCGGCGGGTCGCCCGGCCGGCGCGGCAGAAACCGGGCCGCGATCGGCTGTCCCGTCACGCGCCGCGCCGCCTCCACCACGCTGAGCACGGAGTGCCCGGTCCCGGTCCCGAGGTTCACGGCTTGGGCGCCGTCCCCGTCGGCGTCGAGCGCCCGGACGTGGGCGTCGGCCAAGTCGCGGACGTGGATGTAGTCGCGCACCGCCGTCCCGTCGGGCGTGGCATAGTCGGTCCCGTACACCTCCAGCGCAGGTCGGTGCCGCCCTGCCACCCGCAGCACGTTCGGGATCAGGTGCGTCTCGGGCGCGTGATCTTCGCCGTAGCGCTCGGTGGCGCCGGCGGCGTTGAAATAGCGCAGGCTCAGGGACTTGAGCCCGTGGCTCGTCGCCCAGCGCTCGAGCCGGCGCTCGAACGCGACCTTCGTTTCCCCATAGGGATTGACCGGTGCGGGCGGCGTGTCTTCGCCGATGGGCACGCGGCCCGGGTGGCCATAGATCGCGCAGGACGATGAGAAGATCACGCGCTCGACGCCGGCTTGGACGGCGGCCTCGAGCAGCACGCCACCCGCGATCACGTTGTTCGCGTGGTACTTCGCCGGCTCGGCGACCGACTCGGCGACGAGTGCCAGCGCCGCGCAGTGCACCACTGCGTCGATCCGATGGCGCGCCAGCACGCCGGCGACGAGCGCCCGATCGCCCACGTGGCCCGCGACGAACTCCACCTCCGGCGCCACCGCCTCCCGGTGACCGGTGCTCAAGTCGTCGAGCACCACGGGCGTATGGCCCCGCCGCACCAGTTCCTCGACGACGACGCTTCCGATGTAGCCAGCTCCGCCGGTGACGAGAACCTTATGTCCCATCCCGTCGCTCCAGGCCGAACAGCCGCTTGAGCGCGTCGAGGAGGCCGTATCCCCGCCCCGCCTCGGCCGCCTCCTTCAGGGCGAGCGTGGGATGATGGAGGAACTTGTTGAGCAGGGCGTGGCTGAAGTGCTCGATCTGACTCCGGTCCTCGAGCGAGAGGTGTCCCAGCCGGCGGAGCGCCCGCTCGAGCTCGGCGGCGCGCACCGCCTCCAGGCGGTCGCGGAACTCCTTCAAGACCGGCACGACGACCCGCGCGCCGTACCAGCCCCAGAACCGCTCCACCTCCTCGCCCACGATGCGCTCCGCCGCCGGGATGTCCGAGCGGCGCGCCGCCGCTGCCTGCGCCGCCACGGCCTGCAGATCGTCGACGTCGTACAGGAACACGTTCTCGAGCTGGGCGACGGCGGGTTCCACATCACGCGGCACGCCCAGGTCCAGGATGCAGAGCGGTCGCCCGCCCCGACGGGCGATCGCGGCGGCCACCCGGTCCCAGCTGACGATCGCGTGCGGTGCGGCGGTCGAGCTCAAGACGATGTCGGTGTCGGCGAAATGTTCCCACGCCTCGTCCAAGGTCAGCGCGCGGGCCCCCAGCTCCTCCGCGATCGCCCGGGCCCGCTCGTAGGTGCGGTTCGCAACCAGCGTGACGCGCACGCCCTCGGCGGCGAGGCAGGTGGCGGCGAGCTCCGCCATGTCGCCGGCCCCGAGAATCAAGGCGGCCCGCCCGGCGAGCTGGGTGAAGATCTTGCTCGCGACGGCGACCGCGGCCGAGGCGGCCGAGGCGGCGCCGCGCGCGAGCCCGGTCTCGCTCCGCACCCGGGCCCCGACGAGGAGCGCCGACTGGAACAGGCGGTGCAGGACCGGCCCAGCCACCGCTTTCGACATGTCCCACGCCTCGCGCACCTGCCCCTGGATCTGCGACTCGCCGAGGATCATCGAGTCCAGCCCCGCCGAGACGCGATACAGGTGGCGCACGGCGTCACGGTCGCGCGCGATGTAGCCGTACTCGCCCGCGTTGCGCCCGTCGCCCAGGCGCTCCGACAGGAGCGCCCAGACGATCTCTGGGACGGGCGGCTCGGCGTCGGCCACGTAAAACTCGGTGCGGTTACAGGTCGAGAGCAGCACGCCGCCGCGGGCGCCCGCGGCGAGCACCCGCTCGAGCGAGATCGCCACCTCGCGTGGGGCGTGGGCAAAGCGCTCGCGCACCTCGAGCGGTGCCGTGCGGTGGTTCACGCCCAGGACGGTGATGCTCATCGCGCCCACCCGCTTACAGGAACCGCTGCGTGCCCGGCGCCGTGAGCTTCAGCGCCAGGTACACGAGCAACACGGCAGCGAAGCTCGCGATGCTCGCGAACGCCGCGCGCCGCCCCACCCAGTGCCGCACCACGCGCACGGCAACCGCCCACCCCATGACGAGCCACAAGAGCATCCCCCACACCACCTGCGCCGCATCGACCGATGCGCCTCCGGCGTAGCGCACTCCGAACCCGAGCAGCACGCCCACGGTCGCGGTGGCAAAGCCGAGGACCAAGGCCAGATGGTTCAACTGATCCAGCCGCTCGAGCGGCGGAAACAGGCGGAATACCTGACCGAACCGCTTCGCTTTGAGCTCGCGGAACTGCAGGAGATAGAGCGCCGCGGCGATGAAGGCGAGCGCCAAGAGGGCCAAGCCCAAAATGCTGACGGTGATGTGCAGGATCGACCAGGGCCCCCGCCCGGGGACGGGCGGTGGCGGTGCCTCGGGGGCGAGCCCGAGCAGCAGGGCGAGGCCAATGAGTCCGGTGGCGAGGGGTCCGGTGAACACGGCGACGGCGGACGCCCGGAACAGGGCCTCGCTCGCCACCTGCAACAGCACGAGGAACAGGGCCAGCAGCGAGAGGGTTGGGACCACGCCGCGAAACGGCATGAGCGCCAGGACGCCAACCACGTGCGCCGCGATCCCGGCGAGCGGGACGCCGACGAGCACGGCGCGGGGCGCGGGCCGCCACCCAGCGTACGGCGCCAGGACGAGCGCCGTGGCCAGGGCATAGAGGCCGAGCGCGACGAGATGCGGCAGGAAGACCACGAGCCGAGTGCGCCGGCCCCCGCCCAGAGGGGGGGCCCGCGCCTCCTCAGGAGGGCATTTTCCGGATGAGCCGCACCGGCATGCCTGGAACGAGGTGGGGGCGGTCGATGTTGAGCACGAGCCCCGACGACGAGTGGTCGCGCGTGTGCACGATCTCGAGGGTCATTTGCACCTGTTCCGACGACGTGCCCGGCACGCCCGTCGCCGGCTTGAACACCTCGAACACGTCTCCGGGACTCACCCCTTCCGCCCGGCCCCGATTGATGAACACGATCTGTTGCGGGCCGGGGAGCACATGTATGTCGCGCGCTGCGATCACCGTGCCTTCGAGGCCCTCCTCGACCGGCGTGGGGCGCACCTGACCGGGATCCTTGAACGGCTCGAGCGGCAGCACCAGTTGGTCGTCGCGGACCGGGTAGAACTGCATGATCACGTCCGCGAGCACCTGGTGGCGCTGCACCTCGGTCACGCGGGCCACGCCGGTCGGCACCACGACCTTCCCCCAATTCGCGATGTCGCGGTCGATACGTACGACGAGCAGCGAGTCCCCCACGTGATACGACGCGTTGTGAGCCGGTTCGATCGCAAGCTGATCGAACGGCAGCGCCGACGTGCGGTCGGTAAAGCGGGGAATCGCGGGCAGAGACGTGTTGCCGATGACGCGGCCGTAGGGGAGCTTCTCTTCTTCTGTCAGGAAACCCGCGGCGTAGAACTCGCCGCGGCGCAGCGGACGGTACGGCCGGTTCGAATAGGCCTTCAACACGTCGCGCACTTCCTGGCCCGCCGTGCGTCGCCGCTCGAACACGGTCAGGTACGTGAGGGACGGCTCAGGGGGTGGCGGAGGCACCGCCTCGACCGCCTGCGTGGTATCGAGCACCACCGTCGTCGTCTCGGGAGGCGGGGTGACGGCCACCGGCGCCGCCGCCTTCACCGTGTCCGCCGGCGGCAGCGGTGCGGGTTGCGCCCGCACAGTGTCGCCCGCGTTCTGCGGCGCCACCGCGACGGCCGTCGTGTCGGGCGCTTGCGCCACGCCCCCCGCCGCCGCGAGGTTGAGTTCCTCCCCGGGGTAGATCCAATGTGGGTCGTCGATTACGACCGTGTTCAGGCGGTAGATCTCGGGCCACAGCAGCGGATCGTTGAAGTAGAGCTGGGCGATGGACCAGAGCGTTTCGCCCGCTGCGACGACGTGCGTCGCCGGAAGCTGTCCCTGCAGTCCCGACACCGGTGCCGGTGCCGCCTGGGAGGTATCTGGGGCCCGCTGCGAACTGTCGGGTCGAGCGTGGGTCGTGTCCTGCGCCGCGAGCACCGGCGCCCGCCCCGCGAGCAGCCCTGCTACAAGGGCGAGCAGGGCTGCCCGGTGTTCAGAACGGCAGATCGTCGTCCTCCTCATCTAGGGCCTCCGGGAACGCGTCGAGCGACTCCGCCTTGCCCTCGGGCGCCACCTTGGCTGCCGCCCGAGCCTTGGTCCGGGCCACATCGCCGGAGCCTTCCCCTCCGCCGGTGCCACCGCCACCGCCGCCCCGCGACGACAAGAGCAGCACCTCCCGTGCGATGACCTCGGTGGTGTAGCGCGTTTGCTTCTCGCGGTCCTCCCAGCTGCGGTACTCGATGCGCCCCTCGACGTAGATCCGGTCGCCCTTCTTCATGTACTTCTCGGCCAGATCCGCCAGTTGAGCGCCCTTGTTGTTCCAGCAGATCACGCGATGCCACTCGGTCTTTTCCTGCTTCTCCCCGCCCTGCCCCGTCCATTGCCGACTGGTCGCGAGCGACAGTGTCGCAACCCGGGAGCCGTTCGGCGTGGTGCGCACTTCGGGATCCGCCCCCAAGTTCCCGATTAGCATGACCTTATTGAGGCTACGGCTCACAACGACCTCCCGACGATAAGCGGGCGGGGATCCAAGGATCCCCCAGTATATGACTCGCAAGTCATTCTGTCAATCAAAGATACGCCACTTGGGCTAGCGTCGGACCGCGGCCCCGGCCGCACCAATCGCGGCCCGCAACACCACGGCGTCCTCGACCGGGCGCCGGTAGTAGCGCGCGCGCCGCGCCACTTCCGAGAACCCCAACGACTCATACAGCCGTCGCGCCCCGGTGTTCGAGTCGCGCACCTCGAGGTACACCACCCGCACCCCGTGGGCGCCGAGCCGCGCGAGCACAGCCGTGACCAACGCGCCCCCGACTCCGCGCCGCCGGTGCGCCTCGGCGACGCCGAGGTTCAAGATCTCTCCTTCATCCGCGGCGGCATGCGCCACGACATAGCCCGCGACGGTCCCATGCGCCTCGGCCACGAGAAACGTCACCCCCGACACGACGCACTCGCCGAAATCCCCTTGCGACCAGGGGTCGGAAAACACCACACGCTCGATGGCCGTGACGTCGGGGACGTCAGCCGCCGTGGCCGGGCGAATGCGGTAGAGGGCGGCCGTGGCGCGCCTCCCATTGGGCCTGCGCGGCGGCAGGGCGTCCATAGGTGGGCTCGGCGGTGACGGGGTCGTCGAGCGGGCGGCCTGCCCCGGCGCGCCCGAGCAGCGCGAGGAGCATGGTCGCCTGCGGGGGGAGGCTCTGGAGCGCCACTGGGGCCGCGCCGGTCCAGCGCGTGAACTCCGCGGCGTAGCGCACCGCGCCGTCCCCGACCACGAGGCGTGGCCGCACCGGTGCCGCTTGGACGAATGCGTTTGGGGTCACGACGGCGGGCGCCACCAGCGTCTCCACGCGATCGGGGTGAAACACGTACAGCGCGCCGTACACGTCGCCGCGCAGCGCGTCGAAACACGCCGCGACCGGCTCGGGGCCGGTCCCGAGCGCCGCCCCGAGCGCCGCGGCCATGAGCGACGGGATCGCCCGGAGCTCCAGACCCGCCTCGTGGGCCAGCCCCTTCGCCGCCGCCCACCCGATGCGCAGACCGGTGAAACTCCCCGGCCCGTCGCCCACCACGATCCCCTCCAAATCCGCAACCCGCGCGCCTACCCGCGTGAGCACGAAGTCGACGAGCCGGATGATCTCGGCCGCGTGGCGCCGGGCGCCGTCGACGTGAGCGCCCGCCTCCGGCACGGGGGGCCAGCCCAGCGCGACGCTCGCGATCGCCGTCGCCGTGTCGAGCGCGAGCCAGCGGCCGCTCACCCCAGCTCTGCCACTTCTCGCGCGTCCGGTGCGTCGCAGTAGCTCAGCCGGAAGTGCCGCTCAAGCGGCGGCGCCCAGGGCCCGGCTCGCTCGGGCCATTCGATGAGCATGATCGCACCTTCGCGCACCATGTCGTCGAACCCCAAGTCCTGCGCGTCGGCCGGCGTGCGCAGCCGGTAGCAGTCGATGTGATACACGGCGCGACCGCCCGCCGCGTCGTAGTGATGCACCAAGGCGTAGGTGGGGCTCGTGGCCAGCACCCGCGCCCCGAGCCCGCGGCAGATCGCCTGCACGAGCGTCGTTTTGCCGGTGCCGAGCTCGCCCGAAAGCCCGATCACCGCCGGTGCCCGAAGCTCGCGCCCCAGGGCCTCACCGAACTGCAGGAGCTGGTCCGCGGACAGGCGCATGGCGACCGGTATCGCCTTCGGCCCGGAGCTCGAGGATCTGGTCGCGCAGCACGGCGGCGAGCTCGAAGTCGAGCTCTTCGGCGGCGGTCTGCATCTGCCCTTCGAGCAGCTGGATCAGGGCCTCGCGCTCGCGCGCGTCGGCCGGCCGTGCCGCCACCACGCCCGCGGCCTTCGTCGTCTTCGCGTCGGCCACGCGCGTCGCAAAGCGCACCTGGTCCACGGACTTGACGATCGAGCGCGGGGTGATGCCGTGCTCCTCGTTGTAGCGCTGCTGCAGCGTGCGGCGCCGGCTCATCTCGTCGAGCGCCCGCTGCATCGACCCGGTCACGCGGTCCGCGTACAGGATCGCTCGCCCCGAGAGGTGGCGGGCCGCGCGGCCTACGGTCTGGATGAGTGAGCGGTCGGAGCGCAGGAACCCCTCTTGGTCGGCGTCGAGGATCGCGACGAGCGAGACCTCAGGGAGGTCTAGGCCCTCCCGCAGCAGGTTGATGCCCACCAGCACATCGAATTCGCCGAGCCGCAAGCCGCGAATAATCTCGACCCGTTCGATCGCATCGATCTCCGAATGCAGGTAGCGGACCCGCACGCCGTGCTGCTGCAGGTAGTCGGTGAGGTCCTCCGCCATCCGTTTCGTGAGGGTGGTGACGAGCACCCGCTCGTTCCGTTGTTCGCGCAGCCGGATCTCGTTCAACAGGTCGTCGACCTGGCCTTTCACGGGCCGCACGGCCACCTCGGGGTCCACGAGACCGGTGGGTCGGATGACCTGCTCCACCACGACCCCACCCGAGAGGCGCAGCTCCTCCACACCCGGGGTGGCGGAGACAAACACCATGCGCGGTACGAGCCCCATGAACTCATCGATCCGCAGCGGCCGGTTGTCCAAGGCCGACGGCAGGCGGAAACCGTAGTCCACCAGTGTCTGCTTGCGGGAGCGGTCGCCTTCGTACATCCCGCCCAGCTGCGGCAGCGTCTGGTGCGACTCGTCGAGGATGCAGAGGTAGTCGTCGGGGAAGTAGTCGAGCAGGCACGCCGGTCGCTCCCCGGGCGCGCGGCCCGTCAAGTGGCGCGAGTAGTTCTCGATCCCCGTACAGCGCCCGACCTCAAGCAGCATGTCGATGTCGAAGTGCGTGCGCGACTCGAGGCGCTGGGCTTCGAGCAGCTTGTTCTGGGCGCGGAGCTCGGCCAGTCGCTCCTTGAGCTCTGCGCGGATCGCCGTGACGGCGCGCTCGATCGTGGGGCGCTCCGTCACGAAGTGGGTAGCCGGGTAGATGGCCGTGCGCGCGAGCTCGGTGATCGCGTTGCCCGTGGTGGGGTCGATCTTCGTGATGCGCTCGACCGTGTCGCCCCAGAACTCGAGGCGCACCGCCTGCTCGTCGTACGCGGGGAACACCTCGATCGTGTCACCGCGCACGCGGAACGCGCCGCGCTCGAACGCCACATCGTTGCGTTGATACTGCACGCCCACCAGCGCCTCGAGCAGCGCATCCCGGCCGCGCTCCTCACCCACCTGCGCCGTGACGAGCCGCTGGCGGTACATCTCCGGGTCGCCGAGGCCGTAGATCGCCGACACGCTCGCCACGATCACCACGTCCTCGCGCTCCATCAGGCTCGACGTCGCGCGCAAGCGCAGCCGATCGATGTCGTCGTTGATCGAGGAGTCCTTGGCGATGTAGGTGTCCGTCTGAGGCACGTACGCCTCGGGCTGGTAATAGTCGTAATACGAGATGAAGAACTCCACCGCGCTCGTCGGAAAGAAGCCCTTGAGCTCACCGTACAGCTGGGCGGCGAGGGTCTTGTTGTGCGACAGCACGAGGGTGGGGCGGCCGAACCCTTGGATAACGTGCGCCATGGTCATGGTCTTGCCGGACCCGGTGACGCCCAGGAGCGTCTGATAGCGGTCCTGGCGGGCGAGGCCCTGGGCCAGCTCCCGGATGGCACGCGGCTGATCTCCCGCCGGCGCGAACGGGGACACGAGATCGAAGCGCATCAGCGAAACTTAACTAGCGACGGGCTTGGTCTGGGGGCCGGACTCGCGGCGGGACACGTCCATCACGCCCTTCACGCGGCGCACCGCCCGGATCACCTTGTTCAAGTGCGTCTGGTTCTCGACCTCCACGAGCACGCTGCCGAACACGGCGCCGTCGCGGGTCGAGATCTCGGCCGAGCGGATATTGGTCCCGGACTCGCTGATGGCGGTACAGATGTCGGCATACAGCCCGCGGCGGTCCTCCCCGCTCACGGCCAGGCGCACCACGAACGTCTCGCCCTCGGACTCCTGCCAGTCGATCTCGATCCGCCGCTCCGCCTCGCTCGAGAGCACGAGCAGGTTGGGACAATCCGAGCGGTGGATCGAGACACCCCGACCCTGGGTCACGTAACCCACGACGGGGTCGCCGGGCACGGGCTGGCAGCACTGGGCATAGCGCACCATCAAGCCGTCCACCCCCTGAATCTTGATGCCGCGGCCGAGCCGCAGTCGCTCGATCACGCGCCCGAAGGCCGTGGGCCTGGGGGCCTGCAGGTCGTCGGCGGGGAGCTCGGGGTAGAGCGCGCGCATCAGCGTGCCGAGGGCGACGTCGCCCGTGCCGAGCGCCGCCTGCAGCTGCTCGGGCGTGCCCACCGACAGCGCGCGCGCGGCGCGCTCCAGGGCGTCGGGCGTGGGCGGATCAAGCCGCCGGCGCCGCACCTCGCGCGTCAGGATCTCCACCCCGAGCTCGAGGCTCTTCTCGTGCTCTTCCTCGCGGATCCACTGGCGGATCTTGTGGCGGGCGCGTGCTGTCTGCACGTGGGCGAGCCAATCGCGCGACGGCTTCGCCTGGGGGCTCGTCATCACCTCGACCGTATCCCCGTTCTTCAGAGGCCGGTGCAGCGGCGCGATGCGACCGTTGATGCGCGCGCCCTGGCAGCGCTGGCCGACCTCGGTGTGTACCGCGAACGCGAAGTCGATCGGGGTGGCGCCCTTGGGCAGCCGCTTCACGTCGCCACGCGGGGTGAAGACGAAGATCTCGTCCTGGTAGAGATCGACCTTCAGGAACTCGAGGAACTCTTCGGGCGTGTGGGCATCTTGTTGCAGCTCGAGCAGCTGCCGGAACCACGCGAGGTGGCGGTCCAGCTCGTCGGGACTCTTGCCCCCTTCTTTAAAGAGCCAGTGCGCGGCGATGCCGTATTCCGCGGTGTGGTGCATCTCGCGCGTGCGGATCTGGATCTCGTAGAGCTGGCCCGCGGGCCCGAACACCGTCGTGTGGAGCGACTGATAGCCGTTCGACTTCGGGCTCGCGATGTAGTCCTTGATGCGCTCCTGGAGCGGCGTCCATTTGTGATGGATCAAGCCCAACACGTGGTAGCACGTCGGGATGTCGTCCACCAGCACCCGCACCGCGAGGAGATCGTAGATCTCCTCGAACGGCTTATCACGCTTGCGCATCTTCTTGTAGATCGACCACAGGTTTTTCGGCCGGCCGGTGATCTCGACATCGGCCAGCCCGGCCTGCCGCAGCTCCTCGCCCAGCGGCTCGCGCAGCCGCTCGATCGTCTCTTCGCGCTTTTCCTTCTTCGCCTTGACCTTGCGCGCCAGCGCGCGATAGTCCTCGGGCTCGAGGAACTTGAACGCCAGGTCCTCGAGCTCCGCCTTGACGCCCGCCATGCCGAAGCGGTGCGCGAGCGGTGCGTAGATCTCGCGGGTCTCGAGCGCGATGCGGTGCCGTTTCTCCAGGTCCAAGTGCTCGAGCGTGCGCATGTTATGCAAGCGGTCAGCCAGCTTGATGATGATGACCCGGGCGTCCTTCGCGACCGAGAGCAGGAGTTTGCGGTAGTTCTCCGCCTGCTCCTCGGCGCTCGAGCGGAAGGTGAGCGTCGAGAGCTTGGTGAGCCCGTCGACTAAGTCGGCGACCTCGGGACCGAAGGTGCGGCGAATGTCCTCGACCGAGACGTCGGAATCCTCGACCACGTCGTGCAGCAGGGCGGCCGCGATGGTGACCGAGTCCATCTGCTGCTCGGCGAGAATCGTGGCCACGGCGACGCTATGGGAGACGAAGTCGTCGCCGGAGCGGCGTTTCTGGCCGCGATGCGCCTGGGCGCTCAAGCGGTACGCGCGCCCCAGGAGCTCGACGTCGAGCCGGTCCTTCTGCGACGCGATCGCCCGCGCCAGTTCCGGCGCGAGCAGCGGTGCCGTAGTCGTCACAACAGTCCCGCCTCCGCGAAGCTCAGGTAGCGCTCGCCCGCGACGATCACGTGATCGAACACCGGGACGTCGAGCAGGTGCCCCGCTTCCACGAGCTGTCGGGTCACCGCTCGATCGTCCGCCGAGGGCGTGGGGTCGCCGCTCGGGTGGTTGTGCACGAGGATGATCCCGGCCGGCGCCTCGGCGAGCGCGGCCCGAAACACCTCGCGCGGATGCACGAGCGAGCTGCTCAACAACCCGCGCGTGATCAAGAGGTCGCCCACCACCTGGCTTTGCGTCCCCAGGACCAGCACATGGAACTCCTCGACTGTTAAGTCACGCAGCCGCGGCCCACACAACCGCTGCACGTCCGCAGGTCGCGCAATGCGCAGCGGCGCGGGCTCGCGCTGCTCCACCACGCGGCGCCCCAGCTCGAGCGCCGCCGCGATCCGCGCGGCTTTGACCCGGCCCACGCCTGGCACCCGCGCCAGCGCCGCCGCGGGTCGCCGAGCGAGGCGCGTCAGCGAGCCCTCCACGCCCGCGAGCAGCTCACCCGCGACCACCAGGGCATCGCGCCCGGCGCAGCCCGTTCCTAAGACAATGGCCAGGAGCTCTTGCCCAGTCAACGCGGCAGGGCCTACGCCCCATAGCCGCTCGCGCGGCCGGTCGCGCACCGCGTGCTCCGACAAGCGCAGGACCATGGTGGCAACCTAAGCCCGGCCCAACGCCAGAGTGGTATCCAAAAACAACGCGGAGGCGCTTTCTGTTGCGCCCCCGCCCCCCCCGGTCCCGAGCCCTCTCCGAGCCCCCGAGCTCTCCTCCCCTCCCCCGCGCCCCGTGCGCCGGGCCGGGGCCGTCACCTCACAGGCCCGCTCCGTGGCATTTCTTGAACTTCTTGCCGCTGCCGCAGGGACAGGGGTCGTTGCGGCCCACCCCAGCGTACGGGTTCGTGGTCGCCACGGCCGCCCCGCCGGGCGCCGGGGCGCCCGCGGCGGCGCCCGACACCAGGCCGTCCACGGCCGGCTTACTCGCCACCATGGGAGGGGCGCGGCGTGAGGCCGGTCCCTTGATGAGCCCGCCCCCAGGGCCCGCGGCCGGTGCAGCACCCGGTCGTCCGCCGGCCGGCCCCGTGGCCGTCCCGCCCGCCGGCGGCCCGAGCTCGATGTGCGTCTTGAGCCAGCGCTCCGCGAAGGTCTGGTACAGATCGTGCATCAGACCCACAAACATGTCGTACGCTTCCTGCTTGTACTCGATCAGCGGGTCTTTCTGGCCCCACGCGCGGTACTGGATCGCGGCTCGCAACTGATCCAGGTCGTAGAGGTGATCCTTCCACTTTTCATCGATCACGCCGAGCACGGTGCGGGCGAGGAGGCCGCCCGCAAGCAACCCGGCCCCGAACTCCCGCTCCAGCAAGACCCGATCCAGCTTGGCCTCGAACTCCCTCAGGTAGTCGAACTTCGCTTGGAACGCCTCGCGCGCGGCCTGACGCGCGGCGTGCACGAGTTCGTCGCGCGTGCGCACCTTGGCCGGATCGGTCACGCCGGGGACCGAGATCAGAAACTTGAGGAGGAACTCGGTCTCGATCATCTCCCGGTCCCACTGGTGCGGGCCCTTGGCCGTACCGATCAGCTCGTCGGCGAGCTGCTCGACGGCCTGCTCGAGCATGCGCAGTGCTTCGGCTTTGAGCTCTTCGCCGCCTTCGAGCGCGAACAACCGCAGCGAGTAGATCACCTCGCGCTGCTGGTTCATCACGTCATCGTACTCGAGCAGCTTTTTCCGGGCCTGGAAGTTTTGCAGCTCGACGCGCTTTTGGGCCTGGCCGATGGCGCTCGTCACCCAGGGGTGGGTGATGACTTCGCCCTCCTCGGCGCCCGTGCGGTCCATCCAGCGGGCGATCCGGTCGGAGCCGAACAGCCGCATCAGATCGTCTTCGAGCGAGAGGTAGAACACACTCTGGCCGGGGTCGCCCTGGCGACCGGAGCGGCCCCGCAGCTGGCGGTCGATGCGCCGCGCCTCGTGGCGTTCGGTGCCGACGATCACCAGGCCGCACGGGGGGTCCTCGTTGCAGCCACGCTGCGTGATCTCCGCGGGCGTCAAGTCCGGCCGCTCGATCTGCTGGCCGAACGGCGCCTCGTGGGCCGTGATGCCGCACACCTGACACTGCTTCACGCCGGGGCCGAGTTTGATGTCGGTGCCGCGGCCCGCCATGTTGGTCGCGATGGTGATCGCGCCCGGCTGACCCGCCTGGGCGACGATCTCGGCCTCGCGCTCGTGGTACTTGGCGTTCAGCACTTCGTGCCGGAACCCGCGCCGCTTGAGCATCCGCGCCAGCGTCTCCGAGACGTCCACGCTCACGGTCCCCACCAGCACTGGCAGCCCCCGCTTGTGCTGGCGCTCCACCTCGTCCATGATGGCGTTGTACTTCTCGCGGCGCGTCTTGTAGATCAGGTCGTGCTTGTCCACGCGCCGGACCGGCCGGTTGGTCGGGATGACGACGACTTCGAGCCCGTAGATCTGGAAGAATTCGGTCTCCTCCGTCTCCGCCGTGCCCGTCATGCCGGCGATCTTGTCGTACATCCGGAAGTAGTTCTGGATCGTGATGGTTGCGAGGGTCTGACTCTCCTCTTGTACCGCCACGCCCTCCTTCGCCTCCACCGCCTGGTGCAGCCCCTCCGACCAACGCCGCCCGTGCATCAGCCGACCGGTGAACTCATCGACGATCAGCACCTTGCCGTCCTGCACGACATAGTCCACTTCCGGCTCGTACAGCGCGTGCGCCCGCAACAGCGCGTGGATGATGTGCAGCGTCTCGCTCTTGAGCGCGTACTCGGCCTCGACTTGGCGACGGCGCTCGATCTTGTCCTTGGGCGACAGCTGCTCGTCGCGCTCGATCTCGTGCACCGCGTGTGAGATATCGGGCACCAGGAACAGGTCCGGGTCCTGGGGCGACATGGTCTCGACGCCCTGCTCGGTCAAGTGCACCGAGTGGCCGCGCTCATCCAGCACGAAGTACAGCTCGTCCTCGATGCGGCGCAGCTTCTGCTCGCGCGCCGGGAGCTTGCGATCCGCCAGCACGTCGAGCTCCACGCGCTGCACCTGCGACTTTACGCCCGGCTCCTGGAGCAGCTTCAAGAGCTTCTTGTTCTTCGGCATCCCGAGCTGCGCCTGGTACAGCAGCGTGGCGCCCTCGTACGTGCTCTTCTCATTGCCCAGCAGCGACTCGGCGCGGGCGAGCAGGTCGTTCACCACGGCCGTCTGTTTGCGAACGAGCTGCACGACCTGCACGTTGAACTGCGCGTACTTCTCGTCCGACTCGCTGCCGACCGGCCCGGAGATGATGAGCGGCGTGCGCGCCTCATCGATGAGAATCGAATCGACCTCGTCGATGATCGCGTAGGCGTGGCCCCGCTGGGCGCGCTGTTCCAGCGACAGCACCATGTTGTCGCGCAGGTAGTCGAAGCCGAACTCGTTGTTCGTACCGTAGGTGATGTCGCACAGGTACGCCGCCCGCCGCGCCGGGGTGGACGGCTCCGTGTCGTCGATGCAGCCGACGCTCAGGCCGAGCCAGGCGAACAGGTGGCCCATCCACTGCGAGTCGCGGCGCGCCAAGTAGTTGTTCACCGTCACGAGATGGGCGCCACGCCCCGCCAGCGCGTTCAGGTAGAGGGGCAGCGTGGCCACGAGCGTCTTGCCCTCGCCGGTCGCCATCTCAGCGATCTTGCCCTGGTGCAGCACGATGCCGCCGATCAACTGCACGTCGTAGGGCACCATGTCCCACTTGAGCGCATGGCCCGTGACCACGGCTTCGCTGCCGACGAGCCGGCGGCACGCTTCACGCACCGTGGCGAAGACTTCGGGGAGGATGTCGTTCAGCGCCGTCTGCAGCTCTTTGCCGTAGGCAGCCTCCGCCTTCGAGAGCTGCTCGCTCAGACTCGCCCGCTCGGTCGCATCGGGGCAATCGTGCTTCTCGCGCTTGAGGCGCTCGACCTCGGCGGCGAGCGAGCCCGTGCGCTCGCGCACTGCCCCCTTGAGCTTCGGCGTCTGGGCCTGGAGCTCTGGGTCGGAGAGGGTGCGCAGCCGCTCTTCGTGCCCGTGAATCGCATCGACGATCGGGCGGATCCGCTTGAGCTCGCGCTGGAAGCGGGTGCCGACGATCTTGGTGAACCAGGTCTGGACCATCAGTCCTCTATTGCCGATACAGCCCGTGGGCGGCGATGTAGGCGCGCACCGCCTCGGGTACGAGGTAGCGGATCGATCGCGCCTGCCGCACGCGGTCGCGGATCGCGGTGGCGGAGACATCGAGCGCCGGGACCTGGACGACCCGAGCGATCGCGGGGTGGCGGGGCAGCGCCGCCCCCGGCCGCGCGAACACCACCACCTCGGCAAGCCCCGGGAGCGCCTCGACTTCGAACCACGCCCCGAGCTCGGCCGCCGCGTCCGCTCCCAGCAGTAACGCGAAGCGGTTCCCCGGCTCCCGCTCGGCGAGCGCGCGCAGCGTCCGCACCGTGTAGGACGGAGCGGGCAGCGTGAGCTCGATCCGCTCGACGGTGAGATGCGCGTTGCCGGCGACCGCCAGTTCCAGCATCTCGGCCCGCTGCTCGGGGCTCGCCCCGTGCGCCGCCCGCTTCAACGGCTGCTCCCGGGCCGGCAGGAAGCGCACGCTGGTGCCCAGCGCCTCCCGCGCCGCCTCGGCAGCCACGAGGTGCCCCACGTGGACGGGGTCGAACGAGCCGCCGAACAGGGCCTCCACGGGCGTTCAGGAGGGCGGTGCGGCACTCGAGTCGGCCGGGGCCGGGCAAGACTCGTTGAGCCGCGCGGTCCGCGGGTAATACTTGCGCAGCGCCCCGCACGTCTCTTTCAACTCGTCGGCGTAGCCGATGGCCCGATAGGCCTCCACGAGCCGCATGAGCGCGTCGGGGACACGCGTCGTCCCCTGGTAGTTCGCGACCACGTCCTTGTAATAGATGACGGCCGAGTCGTAGGCGCGGCGCCGAAAATAGAACATGCCGTTCTTGTAGGCTTTCTCGGCGAACCACTCGCGCAGCTGCTGGACGTGCAGCTGTGCTCGCGCGGCCGCGTCCGTTCCCGGATAGCGCCCGGCCAGCTCCTGATAGACGGCGAGCGCGCTCTCCCCGTAGGAGGCGTCGAGCTCCGGGTCCCGCCACAGCCGCAGGTTAGCATCGCCGGCGCGCAACAGCCCGAGCGGCGCATAGGGACTCCCCGGGAACTGATCGGCGAGCTGTCGGAAGTCGTGGGCCGCCTGCACGCGATCGCCGGTCTGGAAGGCGCACTCGGCCAGGTCGTATTGCACCTCGGCCAGCTCGGGCTGGGTCGGCCCGAGCTCGTAGCTCAGGCGCCGCAACGCCATCAGGGCCTTGGCGAAGTCGCCGTGATGCAACAAGTCGCGCGCCCGGGCGAGCTCCGCCACCGGATTGGGGGCGGGTTGCACGCGGGGCCCGTGGTGGCACGCGGCCGCCGCCAGAGTCCAGGTGACACGGAGTACGCGACGCATTGTCCTCACGGTTGTTTGGGCGGGGCCGGCGACGGAGCGTCCGCCTTGCCCAGCGCGTTGATCTTGTCTTGGGCGCGTCGTGTCAGCGTGTCCCCCGGCGCGCCGCCGGCGAGCGCCTGCTGGTAGCTATCGAGCGCGCCCGCGACGTCCCCTTGCGCCAGCTTCACGTCGCCGAGTCCCAGGAACGCCCCACGCACCACGTCCACCGGCGCGCCCGGTGCGGTGGCACGCCGAAACCAGGCCTCTGCAACACCCGGCTTGCCGGCCTCGAGCAACTGCTGCCCCTGAACGAGCGCGCACAGTCCGAGGCCCTCACGCGCCCCATCCGCGACCGCGGGCTCCCGCTGGCGTCGGATGACGCCCTCGAACACCGGCACCGCCGTGCCGCAATCGCGCACGCGCACGGCGGTCATGCCGTACAGGAACAACAGGGAATCGGCGAGTCTGCCGTCTGCCGCGGCCGCGGCGGCGGCCGGTAGCAGCGCCAGGGCGCTGGCCGTGTCGCCGCGCTCCACGGCGGCGAGTGCGGCGATGCGCGCGTACCGCCCCAGGGGCCGGGCCGGCGCGACGACGCGCAACCCCGCCAGCCCCTTCTCGGCATCGTTACGGTCGCTGGCGCCGAGCGCGGCGCGGGCCACGCGCTCGAGGCCGTCCGCCGCCTCGTCCGCGCGGGAGCGGTCCCGCTGCCCGAGCATGATGTACGCCTGCACGGCGGACGCGTAGTCGCCCACGTGCAGGGCCGCGGCTCCGAGTTTCGCCTCCAGGTCCGCATCCGCGGGATGCGCCGTGAGACCGAGCTGGTACTCGGCGAGCGCGTCGCGATAGGAGCCGCCGGCATACCAGCGGTCCCCGAGCGCTTCGTGATCGGCGGCGCTCGGCTGGCAGGCGAGAGCCAGGGCGATCGCCAGCAGCGGGCCGCGTCTCACGACCGTCGGGTCCGCCCGCCGCCCCCCCCGCTCCCCCCGCTCGCGCGCGTGGCTGGCGGATCGTCCTCGGGTGACGCGGCGCTGCCTGCGGGCACTTGAGCGCTCGTGTCGTTGCGGGCCAGCATCGCCAGGTACGCCTCCACGCGGGGGTCTTCCGGCCGCCGCTCGCGGCATTCTTCCCACACGGCTTTGGCGGAGAGCCCGTCGCCCGCCAGGTAGCAGGCGAGGCCCAGCATGGCGGCCGCATCCAGATAGGTGGGTCGCGCCCGCACGATGATCTCGAAGTGCTCCCGCGCGTCGAGCGCGCGACCCGCTTCGAGCAGCATGCGCCCCAGCTTGTAGCGCAGATCGTGGAAGGCGGGGCCGAGCGCGAGCGCCGCCTGATACTCGTCGATCGCCGCCCCGAGCCCGCCGGCCTCGAGATAGGCGTCGCCCAGGCTGGCGTGCTGATTCGCGAGCTTGGCCGCGATGTGCGCCGGGAAGCCCTGGCGCGGCTCGCCGCCGAGCTGCGCGGCGCGCCGGAACGCGGCGTCCGCCTCCGCGTCGCGACCCAGCTCGTTCAGCACCAGGGCGCGGTGCACCAGCGCCTCGACGTAGTGCGGATTCAGCGCCAGCGCACGGTCGAGCTGGGTGAGGGCCTGCTCCTGCTGGCCCACCAGCGAGTAGGAGAGCCCGAGCAGGTGGTGCGCGTCCGCGAAGGCCCGGCCCCCCTCGATCACTTCCTCGAGCAGGTGAATCGCGCCGTAGTAGTCCTGGAGCTGGAAGCGCTCTCGGGCCTGCCCGACGAGATGCTCAGGACTGACGTCCATGAATCCCCTCGTACCAGCGGACAAACCGCTGAATCCCTTCCTCAATGCCGACCTTGGGCTGGAACCCGAGCTCCTGGCGGGCCCGCCGCAGGTCGGCGTCCGTGAGCCGCACGTCACCCGGTTGGTCGCCGTGGCGCTCGATCCGCGCCTCGCGCCCGAGCGCGTGCGCGATCAGCGCGATCAGCCGGTCGAGGCGCACGCGGGCCCCGCCCCCGATGTTGATCGGCTCGGCGAGCCCGCGCGAGCGGGAGCGCCCCGTCCACTCGAGCGCCGCCAGCACGCCATCCACGCAGTCCGAAATATACGTGTAATCCCGTTCACTCGACCCATCGCCGTGCATGCGCACCGGCTGCCCACGGGCGATCAGGTGGGTGAACCGGTGAATCGCGAGATCGGGGCGCTGGCGCGGTCCGTACACGGTGAAGAACCGGAGACAGGCGATCTGCATGCTGTAGAGCTCGGCGAACGCCGCGGCCATGAGCTCGCCCGCGCGTTTGCTCGCCGCGTAGGGAGAGATCGGGGCCGCCGCGGGCGCCGTCTCGGCGAACGGCGCTGGCGTGCCGTTCCCATACACCGACGACGACGAGCCGAACACGATCCGCCCGATCCCCGCGCGCCGGGCCGCCTCGAACACCCGCACCGTCCCGGTCACGTTCGTCTCGCTGTAGGCGGCGGGGTCCTCGAGGGAGGGCCTGACGCCGGGCCGCGCGGCGAGATGCACGATCACCGCCACCTGGTCGAGCGGCAGGGCGTGGCGCGCGATGTCGGCCTCGACGAAGCGGAAGCCGGGTGCCCGCCGCAGCGTCTCCAAGTTCCGCTCCTTCACGGCGCGGTCGTAGAACGGGTCGAAGTTGTCCAGGCCCACGACCTCGTCCCCCCGTGCCAGCAGCGCCTCGGCGACGTGCGACCCGATGAAGCCGGCCGCACCCGTGACGAGCATCCGCGGGCTCATCGTACGATCTCGCGAAAGTACGCGATCGTGCGGGTGAGACCGTCCTCGAGCGAGACGCGCGGCTCCCACCCGAGCGTCTCGCGCGCGCGCGTGATATTGGGCTGGCGGACTTTGGGGTCGTCGGTGGGCAGCGGGTGTTCGACGATCGGGCTCCGGCTGCCGGTGAGCTTCAGCACGAGCTGGGCGAGCTGGCGCACCGTGAATTCATGCGGGTTGCCGAGGTTCGTCGGGTCCGGCCCACCCCGCTCGAACAGTCGCGCGATGCCGTCGATCAGATCATCCACGTAGCAGAAGGAGCGGGTCTGGGAGCCGTCACCGTAGATGGTGAGCGGCTCCCCCTTGAGCGCCTGCACGATGAAGTTCGACACCACTCGCCCGTCGAGCGGCCGCATGCGCGGGCCGTAGGTATTGAAGATGCGCACCACCCGGGTGTCGAGCCGGTGGGAGCGGTGATAGGCCATGGTGAGCGCTTCGGCGAACCGCTTGGCTTCGTCGTACACGCCGCGCGGTCCCACGGGGTTCACATTGCCCCAGTAGCTCTCCGGCTGCGGGTGCACCAACGGATCCCCGTACACCTCGGACGTGGACGCGAGCAGGAACCGCGCCCCCTTCGCCCGCGACAGTCCGAGCGCCTTGTGCGTGCCGAGCGATCCGACCTTGAGGGTCTGGATAGGGTAGTCGAGATAGTCCACCGGGCTCGCGGGGCTGGCGAAGTGCAGGACGCCGTCCAGGGGTCCCTGGACTTCGATGAAGTTGGTTACGTCGTGCAGCACGAACTGGAACGCCGGCTCGCTGCGCAGGTGGGCGAGGTTCCCCGAGTTGCCGGTGAGATAGTTGTCCATCGCGATGACGCGATGCCCGTCCGCCAGCAGCCGATCGCACAGGTGCGACCCGAGAAACCCCGCGGCCCCGGTTACGAGGACGCGCATGCGACGGGGCGGCCGATGCTTTCGTAGACAAATCCCGCGCGGGCGAGGCGCTGCGGGTCGTAGAGGTTGCGTCCGTCGACGATGATGGGTCGGGACAGGAGGCGCTTGATGCGGTCGAAGTCCGGATTGCGGTACTCAAGCCACTCGGTGACGATGACGAGCGCGGCCGCTCCCTCGAGCGCGTGGTAGGCGCTCTCCGCATAGCGCACGCGGTCGCCCAGCTGGCGGCGCGCCGCGGGCATCGCTGCCGGATCGTGCGCCCGCACCTCGGCACCCGCCGCGAGCAGTTGCTCGATGAGCACGAGGGCCGGGCTCTCCCGCACGTCGTCGGTCTCAGCCTTGAAGGCGAGCCCCCACACGGCCACGGTGACCCCCGCGAGCTTGCCCTGGAAGCGGCGCGCGAGCTTCTCGAAGAGCACCTGTTTCTGGCGCTCGTTCGCCGCGTGCACCGCCTCGAGAATGTCGAGCGGCACGCCGCACTCCGCGCCCACGCGCACCAGGGCTTGCACGTCCTTCGGGAAGCACGAGCCCCCGTAGCCGGGGCCCGGGAACAAGAACGCGGGCCCGATCCGCCGGTCCGACCCGAGCCCCTTGCGGACCGCCGTGACGTCGGCCCCGACCGCGTCGCACAGCCGTGCGACCTGATTCATGAGCGAGATGCGGGTGGCGAGCATCGCGTTGGCCGCGTATTTCGTCATCTCGGCTGACGCGATATCCATGAAGATGATCGGGTTCCCCGTGCGCACGAACGGGGCGTACAGCTCCGCCAGCACGTCAGCCGCCTCCTGGGCGTCCACGCCCACGATCACGCGGTCGGGCTTCATGAAGTCCTCGACCGCGGCGCCCTCCTTGAGGAACTCGGGGTTGGCGCCCACCTGAAATGGGGCCTGTGCGTGGCGGGCGATCTCGGCGCGCACCCGTGCCGCAGTGCCCACGGGCACGGTGCTCTTGGTGATGACGAGCTTGGGCCGGGTGAGGTGGCGGCCGATCAGGTCCGCCACAGCCAGCACGTGCCGGAGATCGGCCGAGCCGTCCTCCTCGGGCGGCGTCCCCACGGCGATGAAGATCACATCGGAGCGCTCGACCGCCGCGGCCACGTCGGTCGTGAACTGGAGTCGGCCGTCGCGCTGGTTCTTGACCACGAGCGGCTCGAGCCCTGGCTCGTAGATCGGAATCCGGTTCTGCCGCAGGCTCTCGATCTTCGCCGCGTCCTGGTCAGCGGCGATCACATCGTTCCCGGTCTCGGCGAGGCACGCTCCGACCACGAGGCCGACGTACCCGGTACCGACGACGGCCACCTTCACCGCGCCGGGCTCCCGCGCCGCAGCCGGGCAAGCGCGTTGCGGGTGTCGACCACCAGGCGCGCGCTGCGCGCGATCAGCGGGTAGTCGACGTCCGAGTGATCTGTGACGATCACCACGCAGTCGGCGGCGCTGAGCGTCTCCGCCGTGAGCGGCGTGGACGCGAGGTCGATGTCGTCGTCCTTGAGCTGGCGCACGTGCGGGTCGTGATAGCCCACAACCGCTCCGCGCCGCTTGAGCAGGCGGATCACGTCGAGCGCGGGGCTCTCACGGATGTCGTCGATGTCCTTCTTGTAGGCGACCCCGACCACCAGCACCTTCGAACCCCGCGCCGCGCGCCCCTGCTCATTGAGCCGATCGACCACCCGTCCCACCCAATACTCGGGCATCTCGGCATTGATCTCGCCGGCGAGCTCGATGAAGCGGGTGCGGTAGTTGAGCGTGCGCATCTTCCAGGCCAAGTAGTGAGGGTCGAGCGGGATGCAGTGCCCGCCGACACCCGGGCCGGGGGTGAACTTCATGAACCCAAACGGCTTCGTCGCGGCGGCCTCGATCACCTCCCAGACGTCGACGCCGAGCTTCTCGCACACGATCGCCATCTCGTTCACGAGCCCGATGTTTACGCTGCGGAACGTGTTCTCGAGAATCTTCACGAGTTCCGCGGCCTCGGTGGACGTGACGGGAACGAGCGTCTCGATGGCCGGCTCGTAGACCGCCAGCGCCACGCGCTGGCATGTTGCCGTGATGCCGCCGACCACTTTGGGCGTGTTGTGCGTATTCCACTTGGGGTTGCCCGGATCCACCCGTTCCGGCGAGAACGCGAGGAAGAAATCCTCGCCCACCTTGAGCCCCGTCGCCTCGAGCGCGGGGAGCATGAGCTCGCGCGTGGTACCGGGATAGGTGGTGGATTCCAGCACGATGAGCTGACCCCGCCGCAGGGTTTGCTTCACGGCGTTCGTGGCGGCGAGCACGTAGCTCACGTCGGGGTCTTTTGTCTTGGAGAGCGGCGTCGGGACGCAGATGGACACCACGTCGGGTTCGCGCAGGCGGGCGAGCTCGGCGGTAGCAGTGAACTTCCCGGCGGCGTGGAACCGCGCCACGTCAGCGCTCGTCACGTCCGCGATATGCGAGCGGCCCTGATTCAGCCCGTCCACGACGCCTTTGCTCACGTCGAACCCGAGCACCTTGAAGCCGGCGCGGGCGAACTCGAGGGCGAGCGGCAGGCCGACGTAGCCCAGACCCACGATGCCGATCAGGGCCGAGCGATTCTGCGCCTTGGCGACCAAGACGTCGGCAGCGGCGGAGACCGTGGCCGTCACAGGGTCACCGGTGCGCCGCCCGCGGCGAGCGAGCGGGTCGCGGCGGCGAGCACCCGCACGACGCGCACGCCGTCCTCGGCGCTCGCGCGGGGCGGCTCCGCGCCGCGAGCGACCCGCACGAAATGGCCGAGCTCCGCCGCGAGCGGCTCCACGTTGGGAATCTTGGGAATGAAGATGTCACCCTCGCGCACCGACAGCGCTTCGCCGTACGACCCGTATTCGGGCGGCCGGTCCACCCCCTTGTCGTAGATCCGCAGCTTCTCGCGCGCCTCCATGTCGTCGAACACCACCATTTTCCTCGCCCCCACCACGGTGAGCTTGCGCGCCTTGTGCGGGTCGAGCCACGAGAGCTGGACGTGCGCAAGCACGCCGCTCGCAAACTCCATGGTGAGAAACACGACATCCTCCACGCCCGGTTGGAGATAGCTCTTGCCGTGCGCCGCCACGGTCACTGGCACCTCGTCGAGCAAGTACAATGCCACCGATACATCGTGCGGCCCGAAACTCCACAGCGCGTTCTCGTCGGCGCGCACCTGCCCCAGGTTGACCCGCAAGCCATACAGATAGTATACGCGGCCGAGGTCACCGCCCTGGACCAGGGCCCGCAACCGCTCGACCGCGGGGTGGAAGACCAGCAAGTGACCCGCGAGGACCGGCAGCTTGCGTTCCGCCGCGGCGCGGGCGACCGCCTGGGCGTCCGCTGTCGACAAGGCAAACGGCTTCTCCACGAGACACGGCTTCCCCGCCTCGAGGCACGCGAGCGCGAAGCGGGCATGCGTCGCCGCCGGAGACGCGATCACGACCGCGTCCACCCGTGCGAGCAAGTCCTCGAGTTCCGCCGTGACGTAGACGGCCGGGAACTGGCGCACGAGCCGCTCGCGCGCCGCCGCATCGACGTCGCATACGGCCGTGAGTTCGCCCTCCGCCAGCGTGGCGGCGGTACGGACGTGGTTCTTGCCCCACGCCCCGGCGCCGATCACGCCGAGCTTGAGCCGTTTCATCGGTAGAATCCTCGGATCGTTTCGATGACGTAGTCGAGCTGGGGGTGCTCGAGCTCCGGGTAGACCGGGAGCGAGAGCACCTCCCGGCTGGCGCGTTCCGTCTGGGGCAGGCGACCTGGCGCATAGCCCAAGTGGCGGAAGCAGTTCTGCAGATGGAGCGGGATCGGGTAGTACACCGCGCTCCCGATCCCGGCGCGTTTCAAGTGCGCCTGCAGCTCGTCGCGCCGCTCCGCGCGCACCGTATACTGATGAAAGATGTGCTCGTTGGCGGGATCCACGACCGGGGGACGGACGGGGGCGAGGCCCGCCAGCCCCGCGGTGTAGTAGGCGGCGTGTTCGCGCCGCCGGGCGGACCAGGACGCGAGGTGGGGCAGTTTGGCCAGCAGCACCGCCGCCTGCAGGGAATCGAGCCGTGAATTGGTGCCGACCTCGTCGTGGTGGTACTGCTTCGCCCCGCCGTGCAGCCGCAGCTTGCGGAGCCGCTCGGCGAGCGCGTCGTCCGGGGTCACGATCATCCCGCCGTCACCCCAGGCGCCCAGGTTCTTGCTCGGGAAGAAGGAGAAGCCGGTCGCCCAACCCAGCTCCCCTGCCATCCGCCACTGCCCGCCGATCTGGCGTCGGGCGCCGATCGCCTGGGCCGCGTCCTCGAGGAGCGGGAGCCCTCGTGCCCGAGCGATCGGCGTGAGCCGTTCGAGGGCGGCCATCTGCCCATACAGATCGACGGGCACGAGCGCTCGGGTGCGCGGGGTGAGCGCGGCCTCCACGGCGGCGGGATCGATGTTCAGCGTCTCCGGGTCGATGTCTACGAACACCGGCGTGCCGCCGGCATTGTGGATCGTCCCGGCCGTTGCGAAGAACGTGAAGGCCGTCGTGATCACCTCGTCCCCCGGCTGGAGCGCGAGCGCCTTGAGCGGCAGGAGCAGCGCGTCCGTGCCGCTGGCACACGCGATGCCATGCTTCGCATGGGCGAGTGCGGCGATGGCGCCTTCGAGGCGCGGCACGGCGGGTCCCATCACGAACTGCTGCGACTCGATCACCGCATCGAGGGCGGACCGCACCTGATCCTTGATCGTGCGGTACTGCGCCGCGAGGTCGAGCAACGGCACGTTCACGACGTCGGTCTCCGGACGCGAGGGCACAAGGCTAGCGGACCTGTCCGGCGGCGGCCATCGGCCGCAGCGCGCCGTTCGCTTCCTCGTAGGTGGAGCCGCACGCCGCGCAGTGCGCCCGCCCCGCCACCACCGATAGCCGCTCGCCGCACTGGCACATCCAGCCGACGCGGCGGGCAGGGACGCCCACCATCAGGGCGTAAGCCGGCACGTCGGACGTTACGACGGCCCCTGCTCCGATGAAGGTGTACTCGCCGAGCGTCACGCCGCACACGATCGTCGCATTGGCGCCGATCGTCGCGCCCCGCTTGACGAGGGTAGGGCGATATTCGTGTTTGCGCGACACGTGGCTGCGCGGGTTCATCACATTGGTGAACACGCAGGACGGCCCGCAGAACACGTCGTCCTCGAGCGTCACACCCTCGTAGATCGACACGTTGTTCTGGATCTTCACATGGTTGCCGATGCGCGTGCCCGGCATCACGACCACGTTCTGCCCGAGGCTCGAGCCATCGCCGATCACGGCCCCCGCCATCACGTGGCAGAAATGCCAGATCTTCGTGCCCGCGCCGATGCGCGCGCCATCGTCGACGTAGCTCGAGGGGTGGACGAAAAAGTCCGCCACCTAGGCCCCGATCACCTTGACCTCGAGCTCGAGCTCGACCCCGGTCTTTTTCCCCACGGTCTTCCGCACGTGCTCGATGATCTTGAGCACGTCGCTCGCGGTCGCGTTCCCCGTGTTGACGATATAGTTCGCGTGTAGCGTTGAGACCTGCGCGCCGCCGATCGTAAAGCCCTTGAGCCCGGACTCGTCGATCAGCATCCCCGCCGTGCGGGGCCCGCTGGGATTCTTGAACACCGAGCCGGAGGACGGCTGGTCAAACGGCGTGCCGGCCTTGCGCCAGCGGAACAGCCGCGCCTGCCTCTCCTTGAGCTTCGCCGGCGGCTCCTCGATCAGCGCGAGCTTGGCCTCGAGCACGATCACCGTGCCCAGATTGGACGAGCGGTACTTGAAGGAGATCTGCTTGCGCCCGACCTGTTTGATCTTGCCCTTCGGATCCATCACCGTCGCTTCTGTGAGCACCTCGGCGAACTCGGCCCCGTGCGCGCCGGCGTTCATGTAGACTCCGCCTCCCACCGTGCCCGGGATCCCGATGAAGCGCTCCACGCCCGCGAACCCAGCCTCGGCGGTGCGGCGTGCCAAGAGCGGCGTCGCCAGGCCGGCGCCCACGATCGCCGTCGCGCCTTTCATCTCGAAGCGATCGAGCCCCTTGCCGAGGCGGATCACCACACCGGGGTAGCCTGCGTCCTTGACCAGGACGTTCGAGCCCAGCCCCAGGGCGAGCCACGGCAGCCCGCGGTCGTGCGCCAGCTCGAGCGCTTTGGCCACGTCCTCCGTGTCGGCCGGCGTCAGGAAGTAGCGCGCCGGGCCGCCGAGCCGATAGGTCGTGTAGCGGGCCAGCGGCTCGTTCTCGAGCATCTTGCCGCGGAACTTCACCTTCGGCACTGGTACGGCCGCCGTCGGCTTCGCGGCCAGCTTGGCGCCTTTGGGTGCGGGTGCCGACGCCTTCGCGGTGCCGGCGCCAGCCGGCTTCAGGGCGCCGGAGCGGCTCGCGCCGGACTTGGCTCCGCTACTCCCACCGTCCCGGCCGCCCCCCCCACCCTTGCGGCCGTCACCGACTGGTTTGCGCCGGTCGTTCTTTCGTACCATTCTTGCAGGCTCCTCACGCTGCCGGTGCGGCTGCGCAGTGCGATAATCGCGTCACACGCGGCGCTCGCCGCCGACATCGTCGTGGTGTACGGCACCCGGTGCATCAGCGCCGCGCGCCGAATCGCGTAATCGTCCGCCTGGGTGAACTTCCCCAATGGCGTGTTGATCAACAACTGCGCCTCGCCCGACACGATCAGGTCGATCGCGTTGGGTCGGCCTTCATGTACCTTCGCCACCCGATCGGCCGGAACACCCCGAGCTCGCAGGTAACGCGCCGTCCCCTCCGTCGCCACGATCCGGAATCCCAGCTCGTGGAACCGCCGCGCAATCGGCAGGACGGTCGGTTTGTCCGCGTCGTTCACGGTCACGAAGATCGTGCCCGCCAGGGGGAGACTGCCATCGGCCGCGATCTGCGCCTTGGCAAACGCCATCCCGAAGCTATCGGCGAGCCCCATGACCTCCCCGGTCGAGCGCATCTCCGGGCCCAAGATGGTATCTACGCCGGGCAGCTTCGTGAAGGGGAAGACCGCCTCCTTGACCGCCACGCCGGGGAGCGGAAGCTCATCGGGAACCCCCAATTCGTCCAGGGTACGCCCGACCATGACCGCGGCGGCGAGCTTGGCCAGGGACACCCCGGTGGCCTTGCTGACGAACGGCACCGTGCGGGAGCCCCGGGGGTTGACCTCGAGCACGTACACCACCCCGTCCTTGATGGCGTACTGCACGTTGATGAGCCCCACGACGCCCAGGGCCTGGGCGAACGCCTTGGTGTAGCGGCGCATCTCCTCCACCTGGCGGTCCCCGATGAGGTAGGGGGGGAGCACACACGCCGAGTCCCCCGAATGCACCCCGGCGTCCTCGATGTGCTGCATCACCCCGCCGATCACCGTCCGGCGACCGTCGGAGATGGCGTCCACGTCCCCCTCGAACGCGTCCTCGAGGAAGCGGTCGATCAGGACCGGGTGCTCCGGGGCGACCCGGGCCGCCTTCTCGAAATAGTCGCGCAGCGAGCCATCATCGTACACGATTTCCATGGCCCGCCCCCCGAGCACGTAGGACGGCCGCACCAGTACGGGGTAGCCGATGCGCTGGGCTACGGCCACGGCTTCCGCCACCGAGCGCGCGGTGCCGTTCGCGGGCTGCGTGACCCCGAGCCGCCGGGCGAGCGCCTCGAAGCGCCCGCGGTCCTCGGCGATGTCAATCGAGTCCGGGGACGTGCCCAAGATCGGAACCCCAGCGGCCGCGAGCGCCTGCGTGAGCCGGAGCGGGGTCTGACCGCCGAGCTGGACGATGACTCCGCGGGGCCGTTCCCAGCGCACGATCTCGAGCACATCCTCCAAGGTCAGGGGCTCGAAGTACAGCTTGTCGGAGATGTCGAAATCGGTCGACACCGTCTCGGGGTTCGAGTTGATCATGATCGTCTGGAATCCGAGCTCGCGCAGCGCCAGGCCGGCCCGGACGCAGCAGTAGTCGAACTCGACCCCTTGCCCGATGCGGTTCGGCCCGCTGCCGAGGATCACGATCCCTTGCGCCCCCACCGGCTCCGATTCGTTCTCGTCGTCGTAGCAGCTATAGAGATACGGGGTGCGCGACGGGAACTCGCCGGCGCACGTGTCCACGGTCTTGTAAGCGGGGCGGACGCCGAGCTCCCAGCGGCGCTGGCGCAGCGCCGCTTCGGTCGTGCCGGCGAGGGTCGCGAGCTGGTGGTCGGAGAACCCCAGGCGTTTCATGCGGCGCAGTTCCGCCGCACCCGGCTGCTCGAGCCCCGCGAACCACCGCTCGGCCGCGAGCAACTCCTCGAGCTGGAACAGGAACCAGGGATCGATCCCCGAGGCCTCCGCGATCGCTTCCACCCCCAGGCCCGCGATCAGGGCGCGTTTGATCTGGAACACCCGCTCGGGGGTGGGCGTGCGCAACGCGACCCGCAAATCGGCGGCGCTGTCGCTCGTCAGCCGGTCGTCCACGAGATTCGCTCCCAGTTCCCAGCCCGAACGGCCCGCCTCGAGCGCGCGCAGCCCCTTCTGGAACGCCTCCTTGAAGGTGCGCCCGATCGCCATCGCCTCGCCCACGGACTTCATCTGGGTCGTCAGCCGATAGTCCGCCGTCGGAAACTTCTCGAACGCGAAGCGCGGCACCTTCACCACGACGTAGTCGAGCACCGGCTCGAAGGAGGCGGGGGTCGTTTTCGTGATGTCATTCGGGAGCTCGTCCAGAGTGTAGCCCACGGCGAGCTTCGTCCCGATGCGGGCGATCGGGAACCCGGTGGCCTTCGACGCGAGCGCCGAGGAACGCGACACGCGCGGGTTCATCTCGATCACGAGCATGTCGCCATCGGCCGGATTGACGGCGAACTGGATATTGCACCCGCCCGCCTCGACGCCGATCTCGCGGATGATCGCAATCGCCGCATCGCGCATCCGTTGGTACTCGCGGTCGGTGAGGGTCATCGCCGGCGCGACGGTGATGGAATCGCCCGTATGCACGCCCATCGGATCGACATTCTCGATCGAGCACACGATCACGACGTTGTCCCGGCGATCGCGCATCACCTCGAGTTCGAACTCCTTCCACCCGAGGACGCTCGTTTCGATCAGCGTCGTGTGCACGGGCGACACGTCGAGCGCCCGCTCGACCAGCTCCTCGAATTCCGCGCGGTTGTAGGCCACCCCGCCGCCGGTGCCGCCCAGCGTGAACGACGGACGCAGGATTGCGGGATAGCCCGTCTCCGCGACCGCCTCCAGCGCGGCGGCGACACTCGACACGGTCTTGCCGGCCGGCGTCGCCAGTCCGATGCGCCGCATCGCCGCTGCGAACTCCGCGCGGTCCTCCGCCATCTGGATGGCGCGGGCGTTCGCGCCGATCAGCTCCACGCCGAACTCCTGGAGCGTCCCATCGCGCACCAGCGCCATGGCCACGTTGAGCGCGGTTTGCCCGCCCATCGTGGGGAGCAGGGCATCGGGCCGTTCCCGCTCGATCACCAGCCGCACCCACGCCGGCGTCAGCGGCTCCACGTACGTCCGGTCGGCGAGCTCGGGATCGGTCATGATCGTGGCGGGGTTCGAGTTCACGAGCACGACCGTGTAGCCCTCTTCCTTCAACGCCTTGACCGCCTGGGTGCCCGAGTAGTCGAACTCGGCCGCCTGGCCGATCACGATCGGCCCGGAGCCCAGTATCAGGATCCGCCGGAGGTCAGTCCGCCTGGGCATCGAGCACGTCCCGCAGCGTGTCATCGAGGGAGTAGCGCGGCGCCCAGCCGGTCGCGGCGGTGAGCTTCGCCGCGTCCCCCACCAAGTGGAAGATGTCGCCGCTCCGGATGAGGTCCGGATCCGCCTCGGGGAGCGCGCGCACGCCGATCACGCCGGCCAGTCGATCGAACAGCTGCGCAAGCGAGATCCCCACACCCGACGCCACGTTGTACGTTTCCCCCGCCGCGCCCCGCACCAGCAAGCGCGCATAGGCGTCCACCACATCCCGCACGTGGAGAAACTCGCGCACCGGCTCCAGGTTGCCGACCTTCACGACCGGCGCGCCGACCCGCTTGGCGAAGCGCAGCCGCTCGGCGAACGCCGGCACCACGAAGCGCGGGTCCTGGCCGGGGCCCGTGTGCGCGAACGCCCGCGCCACCACGACCCGCAGCCCCGTGCGCCGCCAGGCTTCGAGCGCGGCCAGCTCCGCCCCCGCCTTGCTCGCTGCATAGGGCGAGCGCGGCGCAATTGGGTCGGCCTCCCGGCGCGGCCGCGGCTCCCCACCCGCCCCGTATACTTCGGCCGTCGAGACCACGAGCACGACCGGATCCGCCCGGCCGGTGCGCTTGGCCTCGGCGAGCCCCTCGGCGACGCGCGCGGTGCCCGCGGCGTTCACCGTCCAGGCATAGCCGGGGTCGCGCGTCGCCTCCGCCCCGGACGACACCGCGGCGAGGTGCACCACCGCATCGTAGGGGAGCTGGACCGCGCGCCGCACCGACTCCGCGTCGGTCAACTCGAGCGGCAGCCAGCGCACCGCCTCGCGCTCCGCCGCCGTCAGGTCAGCGGCCGGCGCGACCGGCGTCGGACTCTGAGCGGGCCGCACCGCGCCCCACACTTCGCGCCCGTCGGCGAGCAGCCGCCGGATGAGCCAGCGGCCCACGAAGCCGTCAGCGCCCGTGACGAGCACCTTCACGACAGCCGCTCCAGATCCGCGTCCACCATCATGTGCACCAGCGCCCGGAACGTCGTCGTCGGAGTCCAGCCGAGCTCGCGCTTCGCCTTCGTGGCATCGGCCTGCAGCGTGTCCACCTCGGCCGGCCGCACGAAGCGCGCATCCGTTTTCACGTACTTCTGCCAGTCGAGCCCCGCGTGGGCGAACGCCAGCTCGCACAGCTCCCGAACCGAATGCATCTCACCCGTCCCGATCACGTAGTCCGCCGGCTGGGGCGGCTGCAGCATCCGCCACATCGCATCGACGTAGTCCCCAGCAAACCCCCAGTCGCGCCGCGCGGCGAGATTGCCCAACCGCAACTCGTGAGCCTTGCCACGCGCGATCCGCGCCACACCGTCGCTCACCTTGCGAGTGACGAACTCGAGCCCACGCCGCGGCGACTCGTGGTTGAAGAGGATACCCGAGACCGCGTACAGGCCGTAGGACTCCCGATAGTTGACCGTGATCCAGTGCCCGTACACCTTGGCGACGCCGTACGGCGAGCGCGGGTAGAAGGGCGTCGTTTCGGACTGCAGCGTCGCCTGGGCCTTGCCGAACATCTCCGACGAGCTCGCCTGGTAGCAGCGCGCGCTCGGGTGGGCGAGCCGCACGGCCTCGAGCAGTCGGGTCACGCCGAGCGCCGTGAACTCTCCGGTCAGGACGGGCTGCGTCCACGACGTGGGCACAAAGCTCTGGGCGGCGAGATTGTAGACCTCGTCCGGCTTCGCGTCCTTCACCACGGAGGTGAGCGAGTGTTGGTCCAGGAGATCGGCGGGCACGATGTGCACGCGGTCGAGGAGGTGGCCGATGCGCTCGTAGGAATCGTGGGAGGTGCGGCGGACGACGCCCACCACCTCGTAGCCCTTGGCGAGCAACAGCTCGGCCAAGTAGGAGCCGTCCTGGCCGGTGATCCCGGTGACCAGTGCGGTGCGGCGGGGTTGCCCCCGCGTGGAGGTCGCCTTAGGTTTCGCCCGCTGCTTCGTAGCGCTCATTCTTTAGCGTGGATCACGCCCATGGCGCGAGTGTGTGAAATCTGTGGCAAGGGCCCCATCACGGGGCACAACGTCAGCCACGCCAACAACAAGACGAACCGGCGCTGGTATCCGAACCTGCAGCGCGTGCGTGCAGTGGTGAACGGCACCACCCGCCGGATGCGGGTGTGCACCCAATGCCTTAAGTCCAACCGCGTCACCAAAGCAGCGTAACAAAAAGGGGGACCGAGGGTCCCCCTTCGCGATCGCGCCGCCGCCCGCCCGCCCCGCCGGCCTCCTGGCCGCCGCGTCACTCACTCAGCAATTCGATCCGAGCCACGTCGGCGCCGTCGCCTGCGCGATGGCCCAGCTTGATGATGCGGGTATAACCACCCGGACGCGCCGCGAAGCGCGGCCCTAGGTCCTTGAACAGCCGGTGCGTCACCGCTCGATCCTTGATGCGCCGCTCCACCAGCCGGCGGGCGTGCAAGTCGCCCCGGCGCGCCAGCGTGATGAGCCGCTCGGCGTAGGGGCGCAGCTCCTTCGCCTTCGCCTCGGTGGTCACGATCTTGTCGTGCTGGAACAGGCTGGTCGCGAGGTTCGCTAGCAGCGCCCGCTTGTGGCTGGCGGTGCGCGACAGCTGGCGGCCCTTAGCACGGTGCCGCATTACTCGACGTCTCCCTCGCTCACCTGCGCCTGCGGCGCCACGCCGGGATCGAGCACGTTCAGCCCATCGGCGGTCTCCTCGAACTTCATCCCGAAGTTCAAGTTCTCGCGGCGCAGCAGCTCCGCGATCTCGCCCAACGCCTTTTCTCCCACGTTCTTCACTTTGAGGAGATCCTCCTCGCGGTACTGCACGAGGTCACCGAGCGTGCGGATGTTCGAGTTCTTGAGCGAGTTCACCGAGCGCACCGACAGCCCCACATCGTCGATCGAGCGCGCCAGCACCTCGGCCAGCCGACCGGGCGCGGCGCCGCCGTTCCCTGCCGGCTCCTGCGGGACCAGCGGCACCTTGCCGAAGTCCACGAAGAAGCGGAAGTGCTCCTGCGCGAGCGCGGCGGCGTACGCCACAGCGTCTTCCGGAGAAATGGTCCCGTTGGTCTCGACCGTCAGCGTCAGGCGGTCGTAGTCGGTGCGCGGCCCGACGCGGGTCTCGGCGACGGTGAAGTTGGCCCGGCGTACCGGATTGTAGATCGAGTCCACGCGCACGACGTCGACCGGCATGGTGCGATCGATCGGGTGCTGTTCCGCCTCGACGTAGCCGCGGCCCTTGTTCACGTACAGCTCGCCCCCGATCTCGCGGTCGTCCTGCAGCGTGAACAGCAACTGGTCGGGGTTGACGATCGTCACGGCGCTGTGCGCCTCGATGTCGCGCGCGTACACCGGGCCAGCCTTGTCGTGCTTGATGTGCATCACCGCCTCGTCCACGTCCGGGGCGAGGACGAGCGTCAGTTGCTTCAAGCGCTGGATGATCTGGTGCACGTCCTCGACCACGCCGGGAATCGTCTGGTGCTCGTGGACGACCCCTTCCAGGCGGAAGGCCCAGACGGCGGCGCCCCGCAGCGACGAGAGCAGCATCCGACGCAGCGAGTTGCCAAGGGTGTAGCCATAACCCCGCTCGAGCGGCTGAAGGCGGAACTCCGCCGCATTGGGGTTATCGTCTCGCTTGGTCATCTCGACCAAGTGCGGGCGGACGAGCCCGCTCAAATCAAGAGTCGTGATCACTTGGAATAGAGCTCGACGATTAACTGTTCTTGCGCGGCGATCGGGATGGCGTCGCGGGTAGGCCGCTGCGTCAGCTTGCCGAGCACCTTGTCGGTATCGACCTGAATCCAGGATACGGGTTGCTGCCGCCCGAACTGCTCGAGCGCATGCTTCACGAGCGCGAGCTCGCGGCTGGCTTCGACGATCTTCACCTCGTCCCCGGGGCGGCCCCGGTAGGAGGGGATATCCACCGTGCGGCCATTCACCTGCACATGCCGGTGCCGCACCAGCTGGCGGGCTTGTCGGCGCGACACGGCAAAGCCCATCCGGTAGACGAGATTGTCGAGCCGGCTCTCGAGCGCGACGAGCAAGGCCTCGCCCGTCACGCCAGGCTCCTTGAGCACCGTGTCGAAGATGTTGCGGAACTGACGCTCCGACAGACCGTAGATCCGCTTCACCTTCTGCTTCTCACGCAACTGCCGCTGGTAGTCGGACGCCTTGCGCCGCCGCCCCGAGGACTGCCCGTGCTGGCCGGGGGCGTAGGCGCGCCGCTCGACGGCGCACTTCTCGGTCAAGCAGCGCGTCCCCTTGAGAAACAGCTTCGTGCCTTCGCGGCGGCACAGTTTGCAGGCCGGGCCCGTATAGCGTGCCATCGCGCTAGACCCGCCGCTTCTTGGGTGGCCGGCACCCGTTGTGGGGGATCGGCGTCACGTCACGAATCGAGCGGATCTGCAGCCCCGCGGTCGCGAGTGCCTGGATCGCCGATTCGCGGCCCGAGCCCGGGCCCTGCACGCGCACGTGCACCCGTCGCACCCCGAGGTTCTGCGCCTCCCGTGCCGCCTGCTCGGCGGCCACCGTGGCGGCGAACGGGGTCGACTTCTTGGAGCCCTGGAACCCCGCCTTGCCCGAGGAGCCCCAGGTGAGGGTGTTCCCCTGCATGTCGGTGATCGTGATGAGCGTGTTGTTGAACGTGGCGGTGACGTGCGCGATTCCCTCGGCCTCGACCACCTTCTTCGCGCGCTTCGCGCCCGCGGCCTTCGCCGGCGGCTGTACTTGTGCCATTTACTTTTTCAGGAGGGGCTTCTTCTTGCCCGCAATCGCGCGCCGCGGCCCCTTCTTGGTGCGCGCGTTGGTGTGTGTGCGCTGGCCGCGCACCGGCAGCCCTTTGCGATGCCGCGTGCCCCGGTACGTCCCGATGTCCATCAGCCGCTTGATGTTCATCGCGACCTCGGTGCGGAGCGCGCCCTCGACTTTGTAGTCCCGCTCGATCACCTGGCGCAGCCGCGCCACTTCGGCGTCCCGCAGATCGCGCACGCGCGCGTCGGGATTCACCCCCGTCTCCGCGAGGATCTTCTTCGCGTTGTTGGGGCCGATACCGTAGATGTACGGCAGGGCATACTGGATTTTTTTGTCGCGCGGCAGGTCGACACCCGCAATGCGTGCCATGTGTGCTAGCCCTGCCGTTGCTTGTGCTTGGGGCTGCGCTTGCAGATGACGCGGATGACCCCGCGCCGCTTGATCACTCTGCAATGCTCGCAGATCGGTTTGACGCTGGTACGAACCTTCAACCGGCACGCTCCGGGGAAAAAAACTCTAGTTGAGTCTTGAACTATAGACGGGCTCGTAAGTTCCCGCAAGGGGCGGGATTACGCCAGTTCTGAGGTCACCGTTTCACGCAATTGTTGGTACGCGCGTACTGGGTCTTGGGCCTGGGTGATGGGTCGCCCCACGACCAAGTGGGTGGCGCCGCGGCGCACCGCGTCGGCCGCGGTGACCGTGCGCTTTTGGTCACTCGCTGCTTCGTGGGCCGCGCGGATTCCGGGGACGACGAGCCACGGGTTCGGGCCGAGCGCCTCGCGCAACAGCGTCAGCTCGTCACCCGAGGCCACGACACCCGCGAGGCCGGCTGCGACCGCGAGCCGCGCCAGGCGCTCGGCCTCGAAGCCGAGGTCCGGGACGCCGCGCCCCACGACTCGCTCGAAGTCGCCCGTGTCGTGCGACGTGAGCACGGTGACCCCAACGAGGGAGAGACTCCCCTCCGCTCGAGTGCCGCCGGCCGCCCCGGCCGCCGCAGCGGCGGCGGCCAGTACCGCCGGCCCCGCGAGCACGTGGACGGTGGCCATCGCGACGCCCTGCTCGCGCGCCGCCGTAACCGCGCCCGCCACGATGCTCGGGATGTCGTGCCACTTCAGGTCCAGGAACACCCGGATGCCCCGGGCCTGAAACGCGCGCACCAGGGCCGCGCCTTCGCGCACGTGCAGGACCGGGCCGAGCTTCGCCCAGCGCAGCCCCGGTAAGCGGGCCGCCAGCGCCAGGGCCTCGCGGCCACTCGGCTGATCGAACGCCACGATCAGCTCAGCCACGCTCAAGCTCCCGTGCCACCCGCTCGGGCAGTCTGGGGTCAGCGAGCGCCGCGGTGCCGATCGCGACCAGTGACGCACCGGCCGCGAGGTACTCGCGCGCGTCGCCGGCGCTCCCGATCCCACCCACTCCGATCACCGCGATCCCGAGCGCACAGACCTTCCGCGTCGCCAGCACGCCGACCGGGAGCAGGGCTGGACCGCTCACCCCGCCCGGCCCGTTCCCCAGTCGTCGCTCCAGCATGCCGGGCATCGTGTTCACCAGGGTGACGGCGTCCGCGCCCGCGTCCTGCGCGACCCGGGCCATGCCAGCGATGTCGGCGAGGACGGGCGAGAGCTTGACGGTGATCGGTCGCGTGGCCACCGCGCGACAGCGACGCACCAGCTCCCGCAAACTCTCGGGCGTCGCGCCGAACTCGAGGCCGCCCGCGCTCGTGTTGGGACAGGAGGCATTGAGCTCGAACGCCGTGACCACCGCCAGATCGGTGAGGCCAGCGATCACCCGCACGTAGTCGTCGAGTGTGGCCCCGGCCACGTTGACGAGCACGCGCGCGTGCTCGAGGTGGGTGGCCAGCCACGCTAGCTCGTGCGCCCGCACCGCGTCGAGCCCCGGGTTTGCGAGCCCGACGGCGTTGAGCATGCCACCGGCAAACTCGGCCACGCGCGGCGCCCGATGGCCGCGCCGCGGTTCGGGCGTGACCGCCTTGGTGACGATGCCGCCCAGACGGTCAAGATCGATCACGCCCGCCACTTCGCGGCCGAAGCCAGCGGTGCCGGAGGCGAGGAGGACGGGATTTTGAAAGGAGACGCCGAACAGATCGACCGGCTTCACCGGCCCCCCGTCGGCGCCGCGGTCGTCGATCGGCGCTCGAACTCAAGGAGGTATGCCACGAGCCCGTCGGCGATCGCGCTCGCGATCTTGTGTTGACCGAGGCTCGAGGCGAGGAAGCCGGCGTCCGTGCGATTCGTGGCGAAGCCGGTCTCGACGAGGATCGCCGGCCGGCGGGCCGAGGTCAGCACCCGGAAGCTCGCTTGTTGCACGCCGTGGTCCCCGCCGGGATGCGCCCGCGCGAGGGAGTCCTGCACCAGCTTCGCGAGCTCCGCCGACTCCCGCAGGTATTCGTTCTGTTGGAGATCACGGAGGATGAACCCCACCGGGCCAGTCGCGGCGCGCGAGCTGCCGGTCTCGAAGCGGATCGCCTCGTTTTCCATCTTCGCGACCCGCTCCTGGTCCTCCGTTTTCGCGTCTGACAGGAAGTAGGTCTCGACGCCGCCCACGCGGTCGGCGCGCCGCCCCGCAGGCATCGAGTTGACGTGGATCGAGACGAACAGATCGCACTCCGCCGCGCAAAACGCCCCGCGATCCGCGAGATCGATGAGCGTGTCACCGGTGCGAGTGAGCGCCGCGCCGATCCCGCGGCGCGTGAGCTCCGCGCGCAACAGCCGCCCGACGGCCAGCGTGATGTCCTTCTCGACCAAGCCGTCGGGGAAGTAGCGCCCCGGATTCCCAGGATCGGCGCCGCCGTGGCCAGGGTCGATCACCACCAGGTGCCGCTGTCGGAGCCCAGTGATGGGGTTCGGTGTGGCGAGCGGCCGCAGGGCGGCTCCTGCAGCAGGTGGGGGAGGTGGTCCGGCCGGCCGCCCAGCTGGCCCGCCGGGTGTGGCCATGGGGGTCGCCGGCGCGGGCCGCGTCACCGCCACCGCACTCGCAACCGGCAACTCCTCTAGGCGGGTCGCCACGGCGTTCCAGCGATAGCGCGCCGCCAGGGTACGCGGCAAGCAGTCGGCCAGCCAACTGAGCGGCAGAAACAGCGTGTCGCGCGCCAGGTACGGCTCGCCCACGAGCCCGCACACCACGGCTCCGGTGCGCACGAACGGTGCCCCCAGCTCGAACACGAACACCGCGCCCGGCAGCCCAACCGTGGCACGCGGGCCGTCGAGCGCCACGGTGAGCTCGAGCGGCGCCGCGAGCAGCGGTGCCGCCACAGCGCCCCAACCCCGTTCCATCGTCACCGGCACGCTCGTCTCCCCGCGCCGCGTCGCGATGATGACCGCCGGCGGCGGCGCCGTGGCGAGCGCGAGCCACACGAGCGCGATCACGTACGCTTCCCCTTGATGCTGCGGGCGAGCTCGCGCTCGGCGACGCGCCGCTTCAGGTCCTCGCGCTTGTCGTGCACCTTCTTCGCCTTCGCGAGCGCGATCGCGACCTTCGCGATGCCATCCTTGAAGTACAACTCGAGCGGCACGATCGTGAGTCCCTTCCGGCTCGTGCCGCCGATGAGCTTGCGAATCTCGTGCGCGTGGAGCAGCAGCTTGCGGGAGCGGGCGGGGGGCGGGTTGTTATAACTGCCGGGGAGGTACGCCGAGATCGTCATCCCTTCGAGCCACACTTCGCCGCGGTGCACGTGGGCATAGGACTCCCCGAGGCTCGCCTTGCCGGCCCGCAGCGACTTGACTTCCGTTCCCGTGAGCACGAGGCCGGCCTCCCACGTCTCCAGGAGGTGATAGTCATGGCGAGCCCGCGGATTGCGGGCGATGGAGACTTTATCCACGCGGGCCAGCGCAAGATAGAAACCGCACCGAAAGCGGTCAAGCCAAGAGTTGACTTGGGGTTATACCGCGCCTTAGATTCGCCGTTCCAACCGGGCCGAAGTGGTGGAACTGGTAGACGCGCTGCGTTCAGGGCGCAGTGGGCGCAAGCCCGTGGGGGTTCGAGTCCCCCCTTCGGCACTGGGGCGCTGCGACGTAGAAGCTATCCTACCGATCCGCACGCCGGATCACGCGGCAGACTCCGTCTCGCCGCGTCAATAGCGCGGCAGCGACGGATCCACGTTCACGGCCCACGCGTCGATCCCCCCGCGCAGGCTGCGAACTTTGGAGAAGCCGGCCGCCTTGAGGATCTCGAGCGCCTTGAGCGAGCGCGCGCCGTGATGGCAGTGCGTCACGATCTCCTTGTGGCCATCGAGCTCGCTCAGCCGGTCCGGGAGTTCGGACAGCGGCACGAGTACCGCGCCATCCAGGTGGACGATTTCGTGCTCGTGGCGGTCGCGCACATCGAGCACGACCAGATCGGGATTGCGCCGCCACTCATCCCGCAGCTCCAGGGCACCGATTTCCGCGCCCTCGTAGGCCGGCTCCGCGCCGATGCCGCAGAACGCCTCGTAGTCGATCAGCTCGGTGATCGTCGGGTGGGCGCCGCACACCGGGCAGTCGGGATCCTTCGCGAGCTTGAGCTCGCGGAATTGCAGTTTTAGCGCGTCGAACAGGACCAGCCGGCCGATCAACGGCTCGCCGACGCCCAGGATGAGCTTGAGCGTCTCCATCGCCTGGATGGATCCGATGATACCAGGTAGCACGCCGAGCACGCCGCCCTCCGCACAAGAAGGCACGAGTCCCGGCGGTGGCGGCTCCGAGTAGAGGCAGCGGTAGCACGGCCCGCGCTCCGCGTAGAACACCGAGGCCTGCCCCTCAAACCGGAAGATCGACCCGTACACGTTCGGCTTGCCGAGCAGCACGCAGGCGTCGTTCACCAAGTAGCGGGTCGGGAAATTGTCGGTCCCGTCCGCGACGATGTCGAACTCGCGGATGATGTCGAGCGCGTTCTCTGAGGTGAGGCGCGTCTCGAACCCCTCGACCTGCACGTTGGGATTGAGGTCCTGGATGCGCTCCCGTGCTGACTCGAGTTTGGGAATGCCAACGGTGGATGTGCCGTGCAACACCTGCCGTTGCAGGTTCGTCTTGTCGACCACATCAAAGTCCACGATGCCGAGCGTGCCCACGCCGGCGGCCGCGAGATAGAGCGCTGCCGGGGAGCCCAGTCCCCCGGCGCCGACCAGCAACACGCGCGCGGCCTTGAGCTTGCGCTGTCCCTCGACGCCCACGTCGGGGAGGATCAGGTGGCGCGAGTAGCGCAGGATCTCCTCGTGCGACAGCTTGGGCAACTCCTCCGCCACGGCCGTCCCCCCCGTGTCCCCCCGGCTCCCCGTGCCCGTCCGCCTCCCGGTGCCGCCCGCGATGCTCGGGATGATCGAAACCGTGTCGCCGGGCTTCACCGGTGTCTCGCGCTGGGCGAGCTGTCGGATGTCGCGATCATTCACATACACGTTGACGAAGCTACGCAGCCGGCCATCGTCCGCAAACAGATGGCGCTTGAGCCCGGCGTGCTCCCCGGCGAGCCGTTCCAGCAGCTCGCCTACGCTCCCCCCCTCGAGCTCAAGCGCGTCGCGCCCGTCGACGTAGGGGCGTAGCGGCGTGGGGATCAAAATCGTCACTGCCATACCGTGTTCCGTTCCTCGATGGTAATGGACTCCTCGGCGAACGCGCCGCGGTCCTCCGCCAGCACCCAGCTCTTGAGTTCCTCGGCCCGGCCGCGGCCCACGCCCACGATCACGTAGGAGAGCCACGGCCACGCGTGCTCGCGATCGAACGCCGATGGTGCCGGCTCATGGTCCGGATGCGAGTGGTACACCCCGATCACCTCCAGGCCGTCGCGATCGAGCCGCTCCTGAGCGCGCCGAAACGACACCGGATCGATGAGGTAGCGGTTACGCGCCGCATCGGTCCGTTGGTTGGCGAGTGGCACGAGCTGCAGGGCGACCTTGCGGTCGCTCTCGAGCGTGCCCCCGATCAGCCCACACGCCTCGGCCGGGTAGTCCGCTTCGCCGTGGCGACGGATCGCGGCCGCCTGCCGAGGGTCGAGAACCAGTGTCATCGCGCCTCCCCGACGAGCCGCCCCTGCTCGCTCAAATAGCGATCGCCTGAGTCCGGGGCGATGACCACGACGCAGCCGTCGCCCGCCCCGTGCGGGCGGTAGGCCGCGCTCATGGCGCGCTCCGCGGCCACCACGGCGGCGCCCGTCGACCAACCCACGAGCAGCCCGGCCGTCTTCGCGAGCTCGCGCACGCGCTCGTCGGCGTCCTCTGTCGCGACGAACTCTGTGCGGTCCGCGAGTGCCGGATCGTAGATCCCCGGCACGATCGCGCTCGCCAGGTGCTTGAGCCCCTCCAGGCCGTGGAACGGCCCATCCGGCTGGACCGCGATCAGCTCGACGTCCGGCTTCCACTCACGTAAACGCCGTCCAGTTCCCATCAGCGTCCCGGTCGTTCCGAGGCCGACCACGAGGTGGGTGACCCGGCCCTCGGTCTGGCGCCAGATCTCCTCCGCCGTCGTCAGGTAATGGGCGCGGGGGTTCGCCGGGTGGCTGTACTGATCGGCGTACCAGTAGCGGTCCGGGTGCTGTGCCGCGAGCGCGCGCGCCTGGCGGATCGCCCCATCCGAGCCGTCGAGCGGATCGGTCAAGATCACCTCGGCGCCGTAGGCAGCGAGCAACGCCTTGCGCTCCACACTGGCGTTCGCCGGCACGCACATCGTCACGCCAATACCGCGGGCGGCGGCCAGCATCGCGTAGGCGATCGCGGTGTTGCCGCTCGAAGCATCGAGCAGTCGCTTCGCCGGCAGCTCCCCGCGCGCGAGCCCGTCGCGCAGGATGAACAGCGCGGCCCGGTCCTTCACCGAGCCACCCGGGTTCAGCCACTCCGCCTTCAACAGCAGCGACGGCACGACCGCGGGAGGGCCGGCCGGCACGCGAATAAGCGGCGTATTCCCAACCAGCCCCCACAGCGCGGGCTCGGCCCCCCCCGCGCCGTGGGTCGTACCCTGGCGCAATCGTTCCGTCGCTGCGCTCATTCGGCTCCCTTGACGATTGGCGCGCCCACCAGGTTCCCCCACTCGGTCCACGACCCGTCGTAGTTCCGCACCTTCTTCACGCCGAGCAGGTATTTGAGCGCGAACCACGTGTGGCTCGAGCGCTCACCAATCCGGCAGTAGGCGATCACTTCGGTCTTGCCGTCGATCACCTTCGCGCCCTTGTAGAGTGCCAGCAGCTCGTCGTACGGCCTGAAGGTCCCGTCGGCCGCCACGGCCTTGCTCCACGGAATGTTCTTGGCACCGGGGATGTGCCCGGCGCGTTGCGCCGTCTCCGTCATCCCGGGAGGAGCGATGATCTCGCCCACGAACTCGGGCGTCGAGCGCACATCGACCAGGGCGGTCTTCGCCGACTTGAGCGCTTTCTCGACCTCGGGGCGCTTGGCGCGGAGCGCGCTGTTCGCCTTCTTCGGCACCGGGTAGGTCGTGGACTGCACGCTGGCGCGAGCGGTGCCGAGCGGCCGCCCTTCGGCCACCCACTTCGCCCGGCCGCCGTTCATCAGCTTCGCGTTCGTGTGTCCGTACAGCTGCAGCAGCCAGAACGCGAACGCTGCGAACCAGTTGTTGTTGTCGCCGTACACCACGACCGTGGTCTTGGGTGTGACGCCCGCGTCGGACAGGAGCCGCGCGAACGCCTTCGGATCCGGGATGTCGCGCCGCACCGGATCGTTGAGCTGCGACTGCCAGTTCCAGCCGACCGCTCCCGCGATGTGTCCGGAGTCGTACGCCGTCGTGTCGACGTCGACTTCGATCAGTCGGATGGCCGGATCGCTGAGATGGCTCGCTACCCACTCGGTGGTCACCAGGGCGTCGGGATGTGCGTATGCCACACTTACCTCCAATCGGGTTAAACCCGACAAGTCAGGTCGGGTTTCCATGCAAAAAAAACAATCGGGATGGCGGGACTAGTTCCCGGCCAGGGCCCCGGCGATTTGGTAGAGTTCCGGCTCGTCGTGCGTCAGGTCCGCGAGCGAAATGCCGGCCAACAGATCGTTGATCCGCTGCTCGAGCATTCGCCAGACCGGGCGGATGCTGCACGACGCCTCCGGACTACATCGGTGGGGATCGACGGGATGGAGATCGCAGTTGACTTCGAACGTGACGTGCTCCGAGGCCTCGATCACGTCCTTGACCGAGATCGCCTGCGGTTCACGCGCCAAGTGGTAGCCACCCTTGGCGCCGCGCACCGAATCGACCAGCCCCGCCCGCCGCAGGCGCAACAGGATCTGTTCGACATAGTCGTGCGGCAACTTCTCGTTCTCGGCCAGCTCGCGCGCCGCCACGGGTCCCTGCCCCGCCCGCTTGGCGAGGTTCAGGGAGACGATCAGGCCGTATTCAGCCCAGGTGGTGACGCGCATGGTTCGAATATGCGACCGGGCCTGCCGGGATTCAATGGCCCGGGGCTCCCGCCCCTCGGGACGGGCGGGAAGGCCCTAGCCGCGGGCTGAGCGACGCGCCCAGCTGCAGGGCGAACACGTTGTCCTGGCTAGAGCGCTGCAGCCAGAGCAGCCGGACGTTCAGGTTCCAGAGCGCCTGCCCGGCGTCTAAGTCCACGCCCACGCCCCCGTGCGCGCCCTGAGCCACGCCCCGGTTGGGGCCCTGCTGGTAGAAGCCTGCGACCAAGAGTCCCGCCTCGGCGTACAGCCGCCCCCAGCTCGGGCGCACCGACGCCTCATACCCCGGGGCGAAGAGGATCGCATTGGGTTGACAGCCGGGCGGACTGCAGCTCGTCGTCACCTGGAGCGGCGCGAAGTCGATCTCGAGCCCTACGCTCCCGGACGTTTTCGTATCGCGGCGGAACCGGGCACCGACCAGCGGGCCGCGCCCGCGCAACGGGCCCGAGATCGGGATGAGGACGCCGAGCGCCGGCCCGACCGTGCCCGCGAGGAACTGGCCGGTGTAGGGGCTGCCGAGCGCGAGCGCGGCGGTGGCCCGTGCCTCGAGCGCCTGGATCGCGCTCCCCGGGATCTCTAGGAACCGGCCCTCGAGCATGGCAACGGCGTCGCTGCCCAGGTTGGCCCGCACGCCGAGCCCGAAGCCAAGTGCCAACTGGCTCGTGGTGGAAACGGTGTCGCGGCAGGACAGGAGCAGGCAGAGCGAGGCCGATTCGGTGACGCGGGCGAGGCCGAGCTCCGTGGCCGCAAACGGGGCGAGGCCGCGCGTGCCCACCGGGTAGTAGTACGAATCGAAGCTCACGAGCGTCAGCCGGCGCACCCGGTTGTCGGTCGACAGATCGTGATACCGCGCCACCGAGAGGCCGGTCTCGCCGTCGTCGCCGCTGATCAGCGCGACCGAGGCTCCGAATGAGGTGAAGCTGTGGCCCGAGCCCGACAGATCCTCGAGCGAGATCGACGATCCCATGAGCCCGAGGCGGACCCGCCGTTGCGCGGATGCGGGTAGCAGGGCCGAGACCGACAGGAGGACGGCAAAGAACAGCGTGTTTCGCATGGCACAACCAGTACAAACGACGGGGGCCGGATTCGGTGACTGGAATCACGGCCCCCCCTTGGCGGGCGCCGGGCGCGCCCAGCCGCTCCCGTTCCTACGTCACTTCTCCAACAGGCCAATCAGGAGCCCGGCGACATTCATGCGGACAAGCCAGGCCCAGAACTGGGCCCTGAGCAGCGGGCGCGCCTTGTCGAACCACACGCCGCTGCTGATGGTCATGAGCGCGATGGTCGAGAGCCAAAGGATCGTGGCAAACTCCATCCCGGCGAGGATCCCGCCACCCTGCACCCAGAGCCCGCCCTTGAACCGGCCGTAGAACAGAGCCATCAATACGCCGAACACCAGCGACTCCAGGGCCGCTTTCGGCAGGTTCTTGGCCATCATCTTCTTCCCTTCTTCGGGGGTGGGCGGCATGGTGCCGAACGATTCCAGCCCCTTGTTGACCACCTTACCCCACATCACGTAGTCGGCAAAGAACGCGCCGACACCGCCGATCAATCCCGCCACGACCCAATGCATACTTCGTCCTCCCTTGGTGTGGTGTCCACTGCCGACGGCCGGTCCGATCCTACTTCCGCTGTCCGGGGACTCCCAACTCCGTCATCGCCAGGAGATCGAGCACCTCGTCGAGATCGGTTCCCTTGAGCAGTCCCTTCTCCATCACCAGCTGGCGCACCGTGACGTTCTTGGCGACCGCCTCCTTGGCGAGTTTCGCGGCCGCTTCGTAGCCGATCTTCGGCGCGAGTGCCGTCACCAGGGCGGGGCTGCGCTCGAGCCAGTGCGCGGATTGGGCGCGGTCCGCCTCGATGCCTTCGACGCACCGCTCCGCCAGCACCCGGGACGCGTTGGTGAGGAGCTGCATCGTGACCAGCAAGTTGTGCGCGATCACCGGCATCATGACGTTCAATTCGAGCTGCCCCGCCTCGGCCGCCGTAGCGATCGTCACGTCGTTCCCGATCGCCTGGTAGCAGACCATGTTCACCATTTCGGGGATCGACGGATTCACCTTGCCTGGCATGATGCTCGAGCCCGGCTGCACGGGCGGCAGCGCGATCTCCGCGAGCCCCGTGCGCGGGCCGGAAGCGAGGAGTCGGAGGTCGTTGGCGATCTTCCCGAGGTCGACGGCGTAGGTGCGGAGGGCCCCGGCGAATGCCGTCGCGTCGCCCATCGATTGCATCAGCTGCACCCGGTCCCGTCCTTCGCGCAGCTCGAGCCCGGTGATCGCGCGCAACTGCTGCACCATGAGCCGAGGGTATTCGCGTTCCGCGTTCAGGCCCGTACCCACCGCCGTGCCGCCGATCCCCAGGTCGCGCAGCGCGTCCGCCGCCTGGGCGATACGGGAGCGGTTGCGCTCGATCGTGTGGCCGTACGCCGTGAACTCCTGTCCCAGTCGGATCGGTGTCGCATCCTGCAGGTGCGTGCGGCCCGCCTTGACGATCCCGTCGAACGCCTTGCCCTTGGCGAGGAACGCGGCCGCTAAGCGGTCGAGCGCCGCGACGAGCGGGGCGAGGCTGGCCAGTGCGGCGAGCCGGATCGCGGTCGGGATCACGTCGTTCGTGGATTGAGCCATGTTGACGTGATCGTTGGGATGGACCGGTTGGTACTCGCCCCGCTGGTGCCCGAGCAGCTCGTTCGCGCGGTTGGCGAGCACCTCGTTAGCGTTCATGTTGTGCGAGGTCCCCGCCCCCGCTTGATAGGGGTCGACCACGAACTGGTCGCGATGCTGGCCGGCGAGCACCTCGTCCGCCGCGCGCACGATGGCGTCGGCGCGCGCCGCGTCGAGACGTTTCGTCGCCTTGTGGGTGAGCGCGGCGGCCCGCTTGATCCAGATGACGGCGTCGACGAACGGGGCGAGCGGCCGGAGCTGGGAGATGGGAAAGTTCTGGCGGGCCCGCTCGGTTTGGATCCCGTACAGGGCGGTGGCGGGCACGGCCAGCTCGCCCAGCGAATCGTGCTCGATGCGGGTCGCGCCCATCTCCTCCGTCCGTTCCGTCACGGCCCCGTCGGTCTCGAACCAGGAGTCGCCCATGGATGCCCAGGATCTGGTGCAGCGCCCGTCCGAGCGGGCGCGCTTCGCGGCGGCGAAGATGACAAAGATCGACTGCTTCCGCTCCGACCGCTTGCTGCTCGGCCTGAACTGCTTCGCACCCGGGCAGGACCAGCCGGCGCATACCCACCCGGACGCCGACAAATTCTATTTCGTTGTGTCGGGAAAGGCGAGCTTTGTGCTCGCTGGGCGCACGGTCGAGGCCGGCGCCGGGGACTTGATCGTCGCCCCGGCGGGTGTCCCGCACGGCGTGGATCGGGTCGTCGAGCGCACCGTCGTGCTCGTGGGCATCGCCCCGACACCGGCGCACTAGGCAGGGGGCTGCTGGCGGGTGGCCTCGCGCCGACGCAGGGGGGTTCGTCTTGCCGCGCGCATCATCATGACGGCTGGCGTGCGCTCGGCTGGACGGTCGTCCGCGTAGCCATGCCGTTACTTCGTCGGCTCCACCCGCAAGCTATCGTTGAAGCGATTGAAGTATTCCGTCATGCCGATCACCAGCGTCAGCTCGACGATCTGACCGGGATCCCAGACCGCGGCGAGCCGGGCGTACAGCTCGTCGGACACGTCATGACCGGAGCGGTGCACCACATCGGCGTACTCGAGCGCCACCCGCCACCCCGCATCGAGTCGCTCAATCGCGGCGCTCCCACCCCGATCCTGAATCGCCTCCACCAGCTCGGCGCTGGCCCCCTGCTGTCTTGCCAAGACAGTGTGGGAATTGAGTCAGTAGCGGCAGTGATTCAGGTGCGAGATGCGCACCCATAACAGCTCCTTCAAGCCCACCGGCACCGTGCCCTCATTCATCACGGTGCGGAAGTGTGCGATCATGGTCCGCAGGTGCGCCGCGCGTAGCGCCACGGTACGGAACATGTTGGGGACGTTGCCGCGCTCACGGAGGTAGGTCTCGAAGATCGGGCGTACGTCGGGCGCGGCCTCCTCCGGTGTGAGCGGCCGGATGCGCGGTGTCGTCATGGTGCTGTGCCCCTGCGCTTGCCCCAGCCGATTTTGAACACCTGGACCGCGGCGCGGTAGCCGAGCGAGCGCACCAGCGCGTAGACCCCGAGCACGGTCAGGAGCCCGGCCGTATAGAACCGCCACAACAGCAGCATCGTCACCTGGCGGCCCCCGAAGTCCCCGGCGAAGCCGTTCAAGAAGACGACCTCGACGCCGCCGCCGCCTGAGGGGAGCGGCACCACGAGGGGGGCGTGCAACAGCGCGAGCGCGCCGTAGAACATGTCGCCGAATGGCGGCGCGTCCGTCATGCCCCAGGCGAGTGCCGGGAGGATGAGGGTGCGGGCGGCGATGCTCACCGCCGTCAGCAGGGCCCCCGCCCCGAGCGCCCACCGCGGGGCGCGGCGCACGTGGGCCAGCGCCACGCGCCACTGGCGCCGCACGCGGTGGCGGATGAACCCAGCACGCGCCAGTCGCTGCAACAGGTACACCGTGATGAGGACCAGGAGCGCCAGGATCTCGATAGTCACGAGGTCGCCGGCGCGGTGGCGGTGCAGCCAGCTGCGCGCGGCGTTCCGCCAATCGGGCACGTAGTGGGCGAACAGCGCGGCGCCGGCGACGAGGAACACCGGCCATTCGGCGGCCACTTCGACCCCGATCGCCACGATCGCGGTGACCGGCCGCAGACCCGCCTCGGTGAGCCCCAGGAACCGCGCCGGCTCACCCCCCAGCCGGTTGGGGGTCAGCTGCGAAGCGGCCTCGCCGTACAGGTTCAGGCGGACGGCGTCGTTGAACGACAGCCGGCCGCCCGCCGTCCAAGCAGCGAGCTGGATCCGCCAGGCGCGAACCACGCTGTCCGCGGCGAGCAGTGCCAGTGCGAGAAGGTGACCCACGCGGCGATTAGTCGGAGCAGTCGCCCAGCGGGTAGATGAAGCCGCAGTTCGCGCACGGGCTCTTACAGCCCCCCGCCCGCGGCGGCACCGCGGCGCCACAGCGCAGGCAGGTCGGCCGCGGCTCAGCCGAGACGGGCGGCGTCGGTGAGAAAGGGATTGGTTCGGCGCTCGCGCCCAATGGTGGTCTCCGGTCCATGGCCGCTGTAGACGATGGTCGTATCCGGCAGCGTCAGCAACTCGCGCTCGATGCTCCTCACGAGCGTCTCGAAGTCGCCTCCGGGCAGGTCCGTCCGACCGATCGACCCTTGGAACAAAACATCGCCCGCGAAGGCCGCGCCCGTCCCCTGGAACACGACGCTGCCGGGGGAGTGTCCGGGCGCGTGCCCCACCCGAAACTCGAGCTCCCCCACCCGCAACACGTCCCCGTGGGTGAGCTCCTTGTCCGGCTCGGGCAGCCGCGCGACGGGACGCATCCCGAACGCCAGTGCCTGCTCGGGGACGTGGTCGTACAGCACTCGGTCGGCGGGGTGTAAGTACACCGGAGCGCCGGTATCGGCCCGAAGGCGCGGGACGCCGAGTACATGATCGAGGTGCGCGTGGGTGAGCCAGATCCCCACGGGTGTCACCCTTGCTGCCTCCAGCTTGAAGGCGATGAGCCCCGCGTCCTCGCCCGGATCGATAATGGCGCACGCGCCGCTCGCGTCGTCGATGACGAGGTAGCAGTTCTCGAGGAACTGGCCGTTCGGGATCTGCACCACTTTCACGGCACGGCCCCGGCCTAATCTCGCTGCCGGCGCGCCGCGAGATACTTTTCCACCGCAATCGCCGCGGTCGTGGCGTCCCCCACCGCCGTCGTGATTTGGCGCGTCAACTGGCTGCGCACGTCCCCCGCCGCGAACAGCCCGGGGATCGACGTCATCATGCGCTCGTCGGTGAGGAAGTAACCACTCGCGTCGTGCTTGACATGTCCCTCGACGAGCCCGGTGTTCGGCTTGAACCCGACGAAGATGAAGACGCCGCCCACCTGCAGCGTCGTGTGCTCGCCCGTCACGGTGTCCTCGAGCAATAGGCCCTCGGCCCCTTTCGCCGTGCCCCGGATCTCGAGCACCCGCTTGTTCCACACCAGCTCGATCTTGGGATTTGCGAAGGCACGCTCCTGGATGATTTTCGAGGCCCGCAGCTCATGGCGGCGGTGGATGATATAGACCTTGCTCGCGTAGCGCGTCAGGTAGTCCGCCTCTTCGACGGCCGCGTCACCGCCGCCCACGACGGCGAGCACCTCGCCCTTGAAGAACGCCCCGTCGCACACCGCGCAGTAGGACACCCCCTTGCCGGCGTACTCCTGTTCGCCGGGCACGCCGAGCTTCACGGGCGTACCCCCAGCGGTGAGGATCACGGCGGGCGCGTGGTAGCTCTTGCCGCGGGCGGTGAGGACATCGAACCAGCCGTCCGCCTGTTTGCGAATGCGCTCGACCGTGTCCGTCACGATCTCGGCGCCGAACTTCTTCGCGTGCTCGGTCATGCGTTCCGCGAGCTCCCAGCCTTTGATGCTCTCGAACCCGATGTAGTCCTCGATCAGATCGGTGTTCAAGAGCTCGCCGCCCGGGTGGCCGCGCTCGATCGTGAGCGCCTTGAGCATGCCGCGACCAGCGTACATCGCGGCGCACAGGCCAGCCGGCCCCGCGCCGACGACGATCACATCGTATCCGTTCACCACCTGGTCACCCATGCCCCTGCCATTCCAGTCGCGGAGGATCTCCCTCCCCCGCGAGGGCGCGCGCGAGCTGCGCGCGAAAACGCACCGTCTCGAGCTCGACGTCGGCGCGCTGCGGCCCTGCCAGCTTGTCGAGCGCCGCCGTCCCGACCGTGGACATCCCGTGTTGGTTACGTCGGCGCTGGTGCAGCAACGCGGCGGCCGCCTGGATCAACCCTTGCCAAACCTGTGCCGCCTCCCCGTCCCCCGCACCAATAATAGAACGCCACACGGTTTCCAGCGCCTCGTGGGCCTCCCAATAGGCCCCGGCATTGAACAGCGCGCGAGCGCTGATGAGCGCGTCCCGGCGCTCGCCCGGGGTCAGAGTCGGCGCCCCTGGGCGACCGTCCCGGCGCCCGCCCGTCACGGGGCGGCGCCCAGTCGCAGCAGGTTCACGGCGCCATGACACCCCGAGACCGTCCCGACCAAGACCGCCGCCGGCGCGCCGCTTTCCCCCGCCGTCCGCACCAGCGCATCGCCGGCGAGCACCTGGTCCACCGCGAACGCGCCGACGCCGAACACGTGATGGCGGCACACGAACAGCGCCGGCCCGTGCACCGGCTCGCCCGCGGCCCGCAGCCGCTCGCCGAGCTGGCGCACGGCAGTTCCCATCTCCCAGGTGCGCGCACTCCCGATCGCGGGACAGACGGCGGGCTCGATGCAGTGGGTCGGGCAAATCCAGTCGGCGAAGGACACGTAACGGGTATGGTCGGGGGCAGGGGCACTGCGATCGTACGGCGTGTGCAGGCTGTCCGGCACGGACACCGTGTCGACCGGGCGGCCCGGCCAGCGCTCGCGTGCGCGCGCGCGCACCCACTCGAACATCAGGTGCGGCATCAGGGGCGACGGCACGATGTAGTCTTGCGGCTCGCCTGCCGCGGTGGGTGGCGTGGCGCCGAGAAACTCGCCGAAATACGTGGTCCAGTCCCGCACCACGTACGCGCGGTCGGGCGCATCGCCCAACTCGACCCTGGCGCGGCAGGCGGGGTCGCGGTCCACCACCACCACCCGCCGGAAGCGCGCTTTGTCCCGCTGTTTCGCCTTGGCGAGCTGCGCGACGTAGAACGTGCCGTAGCAGCCGCCGCCCACCACGATCACGTCGCGCATCACGACGGGCTCCGCCACGGCTAGACGTCGCCTCCCGTGACCGGCAGGATTTCGCCGCTCACGGCTCGCGCCTCGTCGCTCGCCAGATACAGCACTGCCGCTACGAGGTCGTCGAGCTCGACCCAGCGGACTTTCGCATCCTTCATGCTGGCCAGGTTGTCCGCGGTCCGCATCGTCCCCGGCGCTACGGCGTTCACCCGGATCCGATCATCGCGCAGCTCGCGCGCCAGGGCGCGGGTTAGCCCCGCCACGGCCGCCTTCGCGGCGCTATAGGACGCCATCAGGCTCTGCGGCTTCACCACCGCTGCCGAGGCGAAATTGACGATGGCCCCGCCGCCGCGCTCACGCAGCTTGGGGATCGCCGCCTGCGACACGAACAGCGTGGTCTTCAAGTTGATGGCGAGTTCGCGCTCGAACTGGTCGGGCGTGAGCTCGAGCACCGGTCCGTAGTTCACGAGTCCGCCGGCGACGTTGACGACGAGGTCGAGGCCGCCGAAGCGCTGTCCCGCAGTCGCGACGGCGCGGCGCGCCGCCTCGGGCGTCGTGAGGTCGCCCGCGCTGCCTTCGACCGCGAGCCCTGCGGCCGCGAACTCCCGCGCTCGCTCGGCGAGGGCGGTGGCGTTCAGGTCGGCGATGACGAGCGCCGCGCCCGCGCGCCCGAGCCCGCGGGCCACGGCGTGCCCGATCTGGCCCACGCGACCCACGCCGGTGACCAAGGCGACCTTACCGCGCAAGTCAGGGGGCATGTGCCACGATGTCGTCCACCGGCGGAGCGCCGCGCTCTGCGAACGCGATCGTGCCGTCGCGCTGCACCAGGTAGACGGACCGCTGCACGCCTTTGCCGTCCTCCTTGAGGGCGTGGTAGGCGCGCGCGATCGCCCGCTCGGGGTCTGAGAGCAGGGGAAAGTTGAAGCGCAGCTTGCGGACGTAGCTCGCGTGGCTCTCGACGCTCGCGGGGTTCACGCCGAACGGCTGGATCCCCGCTCGCTCGAACTTCGCCATCTCGTCGCGCACGGCGGAGAGTTGGCGGTTTCAGCCGGGCGTGTTGTTGCCCGGATAGAAGACGAGCGCCAGGTGCTTGATCTTGAGCACGTCGGGGAGCCGGTAGGTGTTCCCATCGGATGCCGCCGCCTCGAATGCCGGCGCCTTGCTGCCCACGGCCAGAAGCTCACTCATGGTGTGTCCTCGCGGTGGTCCGCAACCGCCTGACGGGAGCGTCTCCCCCGCCGCTCTTCGAGCTGCTCGAGCCAGGCCTCGGGCACGTCCAGCCCGCCCAAAGGCGCGTGGGTGTCGCCGAGCTCCGTGTCGCCGTGCCAATCGGAGCCACCGCTGATCGCGAGCCCGAGGCGCTCGGCGATACCAGAGAGCCGCCGCTCGATCCCCGGGGAATGGCTCGGGTGGCGCACCTCGAGGCCGTCGAGCCCCTGCTCGTGAAACTGCCGGATCTGACCCTCAGTGCCGTGATCCCCGAGGTGCGCTGCCACGGCGACGCCTCCAACCGCGTGCACCAGGTCGGTGACCTGGGAGAGCGACGGCAGCGGCTTCTCGACGTAGGCCGGCCGGCCCCGTCCGAGGTAGCGGCCGAATGCGTCGTTGATGTCCAGGGTGACGCCGCGCTCGACCAGCACCCGCGCCACGTGTGGGCGCCCCAGTGCGCCGCCCTGCGCTGCTGCCATCACGTCCGCCAGCTCGATGGCGACGCCCAGGCGGCGCAGCCGGGCCACGATCTGCTCGGCCCGGCGCTGGCGGGCAGCGCGGGTGGTGGCGAGGAATGTCTCGAGCTGCACGTGGCCCGGCGGCAGGAAGTACCCGAGTACGTGCAGCTCGCCCCATGGCGCACGCACGCTGAACTCGCACCCCGCCACGACCCGGACGCCGACGAGCTCGCCGGTGCTCGTCGCCTCCGCGATCCCGGCCGTCGTGTCGTGGTCGGTGAGCGCGATCGCGGCGAGCCCGGCCGCGTGGGCGCGCCGGGCCACCTCGGCCGGTGGATACTCCCCGTCCGACGCGGTGGAATGACAGTGCAGATCAACGCGCGCCGTAGGCGGCCTCCGGCGCGGTCCACGCCGGCTGCGACTGGTGGAACAGGGCGACGAGCTCGCGGTCGGACAGCTCGGCGAGCGCGGCGTCGGGGCTGCGGTGCCCGACTGGCGAGTACCGGGTGAAGCGGCGCCGTCGCTCGGGACCGGTCCCCTGCTGGAACACGAGCCCGAACTCGTCCCGGCCGTACACGGTCACCCGTCCCGACGGGAACACCTCCCAGCGCTCGCCATCGACCGCGATCGTGCGTTGTGCCATCGCGGCTCTACACGTCCGCCACGGCCGGGAGCGAGACCTCGGTCCACAGCTCCCAGGCGTCGGCAGCGTAGGTGCCCAGGCTCTGCAGCCGCTTCTCAAGCTTGATCTCCTCGGGCAAGCGCGATGCCTGGGCGCGATGCGACATCTCGGTCTGGCTTTCGGAGAACTCGGTGAACAGCTGCGGGTCCTTCGCGTTCCGGTACAGCCAGATGCGCTGGCCGCGGGCCTCGGCGAACTGGCACAGCTCGCGCAGGGTCGCGACGTAGTCGGCCTCGTTGGTCGGCGGCACCCGCACGCGTGCCGCGGTGAGCACCTTGGGCATGGCTAGATCGCTCCCTCGGGAAAGGTCTCGAGCGTGCGCTTCAGGTCGGCGAGGAACCGATCCGCGTCGGCGCCGTCCACGATCCGGTGATCGTACGACATCGACACCATCCCCATCGTGCGGATCGCGATCGTGTCCGTGCCATCGGGCAGGGTCACGACCTTGGGGCGTTTCTCGATCGTGCCGACGCCGAGAATCGCCACCTGCGGCTGGTTGATGATCGGGGCGCCAGCGTACGAGCCGAACACGCCCGGGTTCGTGATAGTGAACGTGCCGCGCTGGATCTCGTCGGGCAGGAGTTTCTTCGACCGCGCCCGCTCGCCCAGATCGTTGATGGCGCGCGCCAGTCCGGACAGCGAGAGCTCATCCGCGCGCCGCACCACCGGCACGATCAGCCCCCAGTCGAGCGCCACGGCAATCCCGATGTTCACGTCCCGGCGGTAGATGATGTGATCACCCGAGACAGCGGCATTCACGATCGGGTGCGTGCGCAGGTTCTCGGCGCACGCCTTCGCGATGAAGGCGAGGTAGGTGAGGTTCACGCCGCGCTCGGCGTAGGCGGCCTTGTGCTGCTTCCGCAGTTCGGCGATGCGACTGTAATCGATCTCGAAGTAGCTCGTCACGTGCGCCGACACCCGGCGCGACATGATCATGTGGTCGGCCGTGATCTTGCGGATCTTCGAGAACGGCTCGACCCGATCGCCGGGCCACGGCTCGACGTCCGGATGGACCACGGGTCCCGCCGGCGCGGGCGCCGGGATGCGGGTGCCCAGCGCGACCGGCGGTCGGGCCGCGGTTCGGGCTGCGCCGCTTTCGATGAAGCCCAGGATATCCTGCTTCGTCACCCGGCCCGCGAACCCGGTCCCGGGAATGGCCGAGATGTCGACCTGATGCTCGGCGGCTATTTTGCGCACCAGGGGGGTCGAGCGGCGCCGCAGCCGCTCTCCGGCCGCCTCGGCCCCGTCGCCTTTCAGGGGTAGCGCCGCGGGCGCAGCGGCCCGGGCGGTGGCTGGCGCCGTGGGGACGCCGGCCGGCGCCGCTGGGGACGGCGACTGGGGCGTTCGCGCCGCCGCCGCGGCGGCCGCTGGTGCGGGAGCCGGCGTGGCCGCGGGGGGCGTCGGAGGCGTGGGGGCCGCAGCCGGCGCGGGCGGTGGCGTTGCCGGTCGAGCCGGCGTCACCGCCGGCGCCGCGGCCTTCGTGGCTCCCTTCTCCGTCTCGATCACCGCGACCAGTGTCTGTACCGGGACGGTCTGACCCTCCTCCACCTTGATCTCCGCTAACACACCGGCGGAGGGCGCCGGGATCTCGGCGTCGACCTTGTCGGTTGAGATCTCAAACAGGGGCTCGTCGCGCTTCACCTCGTCACCGACGTGCTTGAGCCACTTGCTCAGGGTGCCCTCGGCGATCGACTCGCCCATCTGCGGCATCAAGACTTCAACACGAGCCATGCAGTCTCCTCAGTATGCCGCCAACCAGCGCGCCGCCTTCACGATGTCTTCCGTTTGCGGCAGCACGAAGTCTTCCAGGGTCGGCGCATATGGTAGCGGCACGTCGTGCGCCGTCACCCGCATGATCGGCCCGTCGAGCCACGCGAACGCCTGTTCGTTGATGCGCGCCGCGATCTCGCCTGCGACGCCGCCAGTGCGGGTGTCCTCGTGCACAATCAGCACCTTGTTAGTCTTCTCGACCGTGCGCATGATGGCTGCATCGTCCATCGGCAACAGGGTCCGGAGATCGAGTACCTCGACCGACAGGCCGTCCGCTTTTGCCAGTTGGTCCGCGGCCTCGAGCGATTTCCAGACCGTCGCGCCGTAAGTGACGATTGAGAGGTCCGTACCCGCGCGGGCGAGCCGGGCCTCGCCGATCGGCGTGACGACATCCTCCCCGTCCGCCAGTGGCTCCTTGATGCGGCGGTACAGCCACTTGTGCTCCAAGTAAATCACCGGATCGTCGTCGCGGATCGCAGCCTTGATCAGACCTTTCGCATCGCGCGCCGTGGCGGGATAAACGATCTTCAGACCCGGTGTGTGGAAGAACGCCGCCTCGGGGCTCTGGGAGTGGAACGGGCCGCCGCGCACGTACCCACCGCACGGTCCCCGCACCACGATCGGGGTCGCCAGCCCGGCGCGATAGCGCGCGGTGGCAACGTAGTTCGTGAGCATGTCGTAGGCGCACGAGATGAAGTCGATGAACTGCATCTCGGCGACCGGCCGCATCCCCATGTGGGCAGCGCCGGCCGCCGCCCCGACGATCGCCGCCTCAGAGATCGGCGTGTCGATCACGCGCGCTTCGCCGAACCGCTTCACGAAGCCGTCGGTGACTTTGAAGGCGCCGCCATACAGGCCGACATCCTCGCCCAGGATGAAGACCCGCGGGTCACGCTCCATCTCTTCCCACAACCCCTGGCGCAGGGCCTCGAGGTAGGTCACGTCGGCCATCAGAGGCTCCGGTACCAGTGCTGCGGTGCCGCCGGTGGATCGGCGTACACCCCGCCGAGCGCCGAGGCGCCGGCTGGAAGCGGCTCGTCGACGCACGCGTCGGTCGCGCGGTCGACCTCGGTCCGCGCCGCGGCATCGATCTGCTGCAGCTCATCCTCCCCAGCCCACTCGCTCTCGAGCAAGCGCCGCGCGTAGCGGTCGATCGGATCGTTCTCTTTGGCCCACCAGTCGAGCTCGTCCTTGGGCACGTAGTGCTGGTCGTCGTGCTCGGCGTGGCCTTTGCGCCGGTACGTCTTCACCTCGATCAGGTGCACCCCGTGGCCGCGCCGGGCGCGCTCGACGGCGGACTTCGTGGCCTCGTACACCGCCACCACGTCGTTCCCGTCCACCATCACACCCGGGACGCCGTAGCCCTTGGCCTTCTCGACCAGGTCCTTGACCGCGAACTGCTTCTCGGGCGGCGTCGAATACGCCCAGCGATTGTATTCCGCGATCACCACGAGCGGCACCCGCGCGACCGCCGCGAAGTTCAGCCCTTCGTGGAACGTGCCGGTCGACGTGCCGCCGTCACCGATGTAGACCAGCCCCACTCGCGGCTCGCCGCGTAGCTTGAAGGTGAGCGCGATCCCGGCCATCACCGGGATCATGTCGCCCAAGTGCGAGATCTGGCCGAGATAGCCCTGCTCGAGGTCGTTGAAGTGCAGGTTCAGCTCGCGCCCGTGGGTCGGGCTTTCGGCCTTGGCCATGTACTGGCGCAGGATGGCGAGCGGCTCCGCGCCCATAACGAGCATGGAGCCCAGGTTGCGGATCAGGGGGGAGAGGATATCCCGGCCGCGCTCGAGGGCGTAGGCCGAGGCGACCGACTCCGCCTCCTGGCCAAGCGAGCGGAACAGGCCGCCTACGACCTTGCTCTGGCGGTACAGGGCGACCAGGCGCTCTTCGAGGGTCCGCGTGAGCCTCAAGTAGCGATAGATTTCGAGCAACTGGGCGCGCGTCAGACCCGCCGGAACGGCCGGCGCCTGGGGGGTAGGAGCGGCGCGGGATGCCATGACGTAAATTGTAGTGGGCGTGAAACTTGGCCTGTCCGGGCGGGCAAATCAAGTTCCGCGTGAAGGAGGTCGGATGGCGACGTTGAAGCTGCGGTTGACCGGCATGACGTGTGGGCATTGCCAGGCGAAGGTCGAGCAGGCGCTGCAGGGGGCCAAGGGTGTCTATTCCGCGATCGTCGATCTCGAAGCCGGCGAGGCGGAAGTGGACTTCGACGACGACACCGCGACGACCGAGCAACTGATCGCCGCGGTGGCACAGGCTGGCTACGGAGCGAAGGTCGCGGGCTAGTAGGCGCCCCGCAGCTCGTGGCTCGGCTCGGCCTGGCGGTGCAGCTCGGCGAGGAACCGCTTGGCGAGCCGGTCGAGTTCGGATTCTCCCACCTGATCGGTCGCCACCTCGACCAACGTATAGTGCCCGCCCTCGGCGCGCGCGGCGATCGTCACCCGGCCGAGCGGGCCGGCGTAGGTGCGGCGCCGCACCGCCTCGTCCGCCGGCGCGAGGCGCGTGCCGAAGAACGTCTTGGCGTGCGTCAGCACGTCCTGGGGGCTCAGCGTCGTTCGATGGAAGTAGCGCACCCGCTCCTCCCGCTCGCGCTCCGGATCACGCCCACGCCGGCTTGAAGCGCCGGAGCGTGAGGCTGTTCAGCACGACACTCAGGCTCGACCATGCCATCGCCGCGCTCGCGAGCACGGGCGAGAGCAGGAGGTGGGCCACGGGATACAGCGCCCCGGCGGCGATCGGGATGCCCAGCACGTTGTAGACGAAGGCCCAAACCAGGTTCAGCCGGATCGTGCGCATCGTGCGGCGCGACAGCTGGATCGCCGTCACCACGCCGCGCAGGTCGCCGCGGATCAGCGTGACGTCGGACGCCTCCATGGCTACATCTGCACCGGTGCCGATGGCAATCCCCACGTCGGCCTGCGCGAGCGCCGGCGCGTCGTTGATGCCGTCGCCCACCATCGCCACGCGCTTCCCCTGGCGCTGCAGCTTCCTGACGAGCTCGGCCTTCTGGGACGGCAGCACGTCGGCCACGAACGCGTCGATCCCGACCTCCTTTGCCACCGCCTCCGCCGCGCGCTCCGAGTCGCCCGAGATCATGCTCACGGTGAGCCCCATCTTCTTCAGGTAGCTGATCGCCTCCCGTGCCGTGGGCGTGATCGGGTCGGAGATGGCGATCACCGCATATACGGTGTTGTTCACGACCACGATCACCGGCGTGCGTCCTTGCGCCGCCAGTCGGTCGGCGTCAGGCCCGAGCGTCCCGAGCTCGAGGCTCCGTTCACGGGCGTGACGCAGCGAGATCACCTCAATGATGCGGCGGTCCACCGTGCCCCGCACGCCCCGCCCTTGCATCGCCGCGAACTTCTCGACTGGGACCAGCTCCACTTGCCGGTCTTTGGCCGCCTTGAGCACGGCAACCGCGAGCGGGTGCTCGGAGCGCTGCTCCACCGAAGCGGCCCACTTGAGCACTTCGGCAGGCGCGAGCGGTGTGCCGTCGGGCCGCTTGGCGGTCACGATGTGCGTCACGGTCGGCCGGCCCTCGGTGATCGTCCCGGTCTTGTCGAGCAGCACGCTCCGCACCTGCGAGAGCCGGTCAAGCGCCTCGCTACTCCGGATCAGGATGCCGTATTCCGCGGCCTTCCCGGTGCCCACGAGGATCGCGGTCGGCGTCGCCAGCCCGAGCGCGCATGGGCACGCGATGATGAGCACCGTCACAAGGGCCACCGTCGCGAACACGAGCGCTGGGGGGGGACCCAGATCGAACCACAGCACGAACGCCGCGATCGCCAGCGCCATGACGACTGGCACAAACACGCCGGCTACCCGGTCGGCCAGGAGCTGGATCGGCGCCTTGGTCGCCTGCGCGTCCTCGACGAGCTGCACGATTTGACCCAGAGCCGAGTCCTTGCCCACCCGGGTAGCCCGGAACGTGATGCTCCCCGTCGTGTTCAACGTGGCTCCGATGACCTCGTCGCCGATCTTCTTCGCGACCGGCATGGGCTCGCCCGTGAGCATCGACTCATCGACCGCCGACGCGCCCTCCGTCACGATGCCGTCCACCGGGATCTTCTCCCCCGGCTTCGCGATCAGCTGATCGCCCACCGCGACCGCCTCGACGGCGATCTCGATTTCCTTCCCTTCGCGCACCACGTGGGCCGTCTTGGCGCGCAGCCCGGCGAGTCGGCGGATCGCCTCAGAGGTGCGGCCCTTGGCCTGTGCCTCCAGCAGCCGTCCCAACAGGATCAGCGCGATGATCGCGCTCACCGCCTCGTAGTAGACGTCCGCGGTGCGGCCGGCAGCGACAAACACACTCGGGAAAAACGTGGCCACGAGCGAATAGAGGTATGCGGCGCCCGTACCCACCCCGATCAGGGTATTCATATCGGCGGTGCGATGCTTGAGCCCGCTCCACGCGCCGCGATAGAACTGCTGACCCGACCAGAGCACCACAGGGAGCGTCAGCGCGGCGAGGCCCACCGTGAGCCAGTGTGGGTCGATCAGCCCCACGCGGGCGAACGCCTCCTGGAGCCTGAGCGCGAGCGGCATGAGCGCCCGCCCCAGCAGATCGACGCTGCGGAGCGTCGCGTCGCTGGGTCCGGACATGAGGAGCATCGTGCCGAGCATGCTGACGACCGCGACCACCGCGGCGAGCGCGAACTTCCGCGTGAGCATGCCGATCTCGCGCTCGCGCCCGAGGCGTTCGCGCTCCAGCGGATCCTCGGCGGCGATCGGCGCGGCGACCACGAATCCGGCGCTGGCGACGGCCCGCTCGAGCTCCTCGGCCGCCGTCGTACCAGGCACGTAGTCCACCGTGACGGTCTCGGTGGCCTGGTTCGCCACGGCCCGGACCACGCCGGGCACGCGGCGGAGCGCCTGCTCGAGCGGCGCGACGCTCGGTGCGTAGTGCAACTGCTCCACCTCGAACGTGACGCTCGCCTGGCCGCAGTTGTACCCGGCGCCCCGGACGGTGCGGATCAGCTCCGCCACGTGTGTCTGGGCGTCGTCGTAGTCCACGGCCGCCTTGCCGGTCGCGTAGTTGACGGTAGCGCTCGCCACCCCGCCCGCGCTCCCCAGCGCTTCCTGCACGGTCGCCGCGCACGACGCGCAGCTCATGCCCTCGATTGGCAGGATGATGCGCGCCCTAGTCATGGAACTGGTGGGGTGAGGCGGAGGGCCGGCGGTCCGCCGTGGCGGGCTCCACGACCAGCAGCCCCTTCAGCATGTTCATACCGCAGCGAAACCGGAACTCGCCCGCCTCCTGCGGCGTGAACTCGACGGTGGTGGTCTGAAATGCAGGCAGTGCGCTGTCGATCCCGAAGTCCTCGAACACGACGCGCTCCGAGCAGTCCGCGGTCTCGTCACGATAGAACTGCAGTCGCACTGGCGTCCCCGCCTGCACGACGATCGTGTCGGGGGTATAGCCGCCCTTCACCGTGATCCGCACGTCCTGGATGCCCCCGTCCCCGGGGCTCGCCGCCTGCGCCGCGCCGCGCGAGAAGAGGAAATACCACAGCACCCAGACGATCGCGCCCAGGCCGGCGGCCGTGACCACGGACTGCGCGACGCTCACGCCTTCTCGTAGTACTCGATGCCGAGGTGGGTGATCTGGTCCTCGCCCATGAGCCACCGCAGGGTGTTCTTCAGCTTCGTCTGCTGGATGAACAAATCGTGCTCGGGGTAGAGACCCGGGCCGGTGTGCGGGCTCTTGAAGTAGAACGACAGCCATTCCTGGATCCCCGCGAGCCGCGCTCGCTGTGCCAGATCGAAAAACAGCGCCAGGTCGAGCACGATGGGAGCCGCGAGGATCGAGTCGCGACACAGGAAATCAACCTTGATCTGCATCGGATAGCCGAGCCATCCGAAGATGTCGATGTTGTCCCACCCCTCCTTGTTGTCGCCGCGCGGGGGGTAGTAGTTGATCCGCACCTTATGGAAGACATTGCCGTACAGTTCGGGGTACTGGTCTGGCTGCAGGATGTACTCGAGCACACCGAGCTTCGATTCCTCCTTGGTCTTGAACGACTCGGGATCGTCGAGCACCTCGCCATCGCGGTTGCCGAGGATGTTGGTCGAGTACCAGCCGGCGAGGCCGAGCATGCGCGCCTTGAACATGGGCGCCAGCACGGTCTTCATCATCGTCTGACCCGTCTTGAAGTCCTTGCCGCCGATTGGGAGCGTGCGCTCCTCGGCGAGCCGTTCGAGCGCCGGCACGTCCACTGTGAGGTTGGGCGCGCCGTTCGCGAACGGTACGCGCTCCATCAACGCGGCGTAGGCGTAGAGCATCGAGGGCGCGATCGCGGGGTCGTTCTGCTCCATCGCCTTCTCGAATGCGGCAAGACTCTGGTGCGCCGGCCCCGGCGTCAAGAACACTTCGGTCGACGCCGCCCAAATCATCACGAGGCGCTCGGCCCCCGAGCGCTGCTTGAAGTCGCGGATGTCCTGGCGCAGCTGCTCGGCAAGCTCGCGCTTGTTCTTGCCGCTCTTCACGTTCGGGCCGTTCAGCCGCTTCACATAGCTCTGGTCGAAGGCGGCGGGCAGGGGCTGGATGCCCTTCAGAAAGTCGGCGATCGGCTCGAGGTGCGGGGGCTCGAGCACGCCGGCCTTGCGCGCGGCGCGGTAGGCGTCGTCGGGAAACGGGTCCCAGGCCGCGAACACCAAGTCCTTCAGGTCCGCGATCGGGACGAAGTCCTTGATCTTGGGGGCGCGCCGCTCGGTGCGTCTCCCGAGTCGGATCGTCCCCATCTGTGACAGGGAGCCGATCGGCAGCCCGCTGCCGCGGCGCACGTTCTCGACCCCCGCGATGAAGGTCGTGGACACGGCGCCGAGCCCCACCAGGAGCACCCCGAGCTTCCCCTTGGCAGGCGCGATGTCTCGGCCGGGCGGCGGTGCCACGATTACGGTCCTTTCGGAATGTGCAGGGCGGGCGCGCGCCCGGGGACCGTGTCCCGCGGGCGCGCCGGACGCCGCAGGGGCGTGTCCCCGGCGACGCGCGCGACGTACACCACACGCTCAACGACCGTCACCGACGTAGCAAACGCGAGCACGACGACGATCCAGAACAGCAACGCCCCGTCGTTCCCGCCGCCGAACGCCGCCGTCGGCACGCCGACCAACAGCACCCGCTCGGCTCGCTGCGCGATCCCCACCTTCACCGACAGCCCGAGCCCTTCGGCCCGGGCCCGGGTGTAGGACACGAGCAGCGACGCGGCGAGCGCGACGAGGGTCGCCGCCACCGCGGGCGTTACGCGAGCGGCCGGCACCCCGCCCTGGAGGAAATGGAGCGCGATCCCGCCGAACAGCAGCGCCTCGCCGACGCGATCGAGCGTCGAGTCATAGAAGGCGCCGAACGTGGTGGTCGTGCCGCCCTGCCGCGCGACCCGCCCGTCCACCATGTCGAAGAGGCCCGCCACCAGCAGCAGCCACCCGCCCCAGCGCACTTCGTCCAGCGCGAACGCGGCGGCGGACCCCACCACCACCAGCGTGCCCACGGTCGTGATGAGGTTGGGCCGGACGCGCCAGCGGATGAGCAACAGGGCGAGCGGATCGAGCAACGTCCCGACACGGTCTCGCGCCTGTTGGGGGATCAGATTCATGGCCCGAGGAAGCTAGCGGCGGGTGGCCCCAGTCTCAATAGAGCAGGTACTTGGCGCGGTCACGTCGAAACCGCGCGAGCCCCCGCTCCCAGGCGCGCCACACGGCCTCCGGGGCGCGGGTAGCGAGGATCGCGCGGCGCAGCTCCGTGCCTTGCGACAAGCGGTCGAAGTGCGCGGCGTCGAAGCGCAGCGAGTCCGGGTGCGCCGCCCGGATCGCGCTCAGCAAGAGCACGGCGGCGCGCGTCGGATCGTAGTGCCGCCGATCGGTGACGCGCAGCCGAATGCCGCGCAGCTCCACGCCGTCGTACTTACCGTCCGTCGGCGCCCGGGGCGTGAGGGTCACCCCCGCCACGTCCACGCCGCGCAAGCCCTCCTGCGCCCAGCGCCCCACGCCGCGCAGCCGCGGCAACACGGCGCCGGTGTCGAGCCAGGGTGCACCCACCACCTGGAACGCAAACCCGGTCCCACGCCCGACCGAGAGATTTGTGCCCTCGAACAGGCAGGTCCCCGGATAGTGCAGCGCGCTCTCCAGGTCCGGCAGGTTAGGGGACGGTCGCACCCATGGCAGCCCGGTGTCGTCAGCGTACATGGCCCGGCGCCAACCCGCCGCAGGAACAACGATGAGCCGGGCGTGGAGGCGCTGGACGTCGTTCGCGAGCTCGAGCAGCTCGCCCAGCGTCATCCCGTGACGCATGGGCACCGGCAGGGCGTCGCCGATGCGCTCGATCGCATGGGCCGCACTCGCGAGGTTCCCCTGCACCGCTTGACCCCCGATCGGGTTCGGCCGGTCGAGCACCACCAGCGGCTTGCCGCGTCGTGCCGCCTCCGCCATCAGCAAGACGGCGGTCACGGGGTAGGTGTAGTAGCGCGCGCCGACATCTTGGAGATCGACCAGCACCAGGTCCACCGAATCGAGCGCCGCGATGTTCGGCAGGGGCGTTCCGCCGTACAGGCTATAAATTGGTAGGCCGCTCGCCGGGTCGACGGCGTCGGGGAGGCCGGGGCGGTCGACTGCCCCCTCGAGCCCGTGTTCGGGGCTGAGGATCAGGGTGAGCCGCACTCCTGGGGCGCCGCGCAAGAGATCGATGTCGCGGCGACCCAGACGATCCACGCCGGTTTGGTTCGTCAGCAACGCCACGCGTTTGCCGGTCACGAGGGCGATCGAATCCGACAACAGCACCTCGATGCCCGGCCGCACCTGCGCGGCCGCGGGCCCGGCGCATGCGAGCCCTAACACCAGCGAGAGAGAATGCGGACGCATACACTCCTAGTCGTTGCTCTGATGTTGGGCTGTGCCGGCGCGCCCGCGCGCGGCGGAGCGGGCCGATCGCCCGCTCTCCCCTCGCCCGCCGCCCCCGTCGCCTCAGCTGCCGCCGCCGCTGCCCCCACGCCCGCCCCGGTCGTCGATTCGATCCTCGCCCACCTGAGCGTGCGGCAGCGGGTGGCCCAGCTCGTCGTACCCTGGCTCCCGGGAAGCTACACCGCGCTCGACGATTCGCTCTTTGGAGTGGCCGCACGCTGGGTCGATTCGCTCGAGGTCGGCGGTCTGATCATTTCCGTCGGGTCTCCGTTCGACATCGCGGCCAAGCTCAACGCCCTGCAACGGCGCTCCCGGCTGCCGCTGCTCGTCTCGGCGGACCTGGAATGGGGTGCCGCGATGCGGGTTATCGGGGCCACCGCCTTTCCGCAAATCATGGCCGTAGGCGCGACCGGCGACGCGCGCGACGCCTATGCGATCGGGGAAGCCGCCGCCGTCGAGGGCCGGGCGGTCGGGATCCACGTCAATTTCGCTCCCGACGCCGATGTGAACAACAACCCTGCGAACCCGATCATCAACATCCGCTCCTTCGGTGAGGACCCGCGCAGCGTGTCCCGCCTCGTGGTCGAGTACGTGCGCGGGTTGCGGGACCACGGCATGCTCGCCACACTGAAACACTTCCCGGGCCACGGCGACACCGAGATGGACTCGCATCTCGGCCTGCCCGTGATCGCGGCGGGCTATGCGCGGCTCGACTCGGTCGAGCTGGCGCCGTTCCGCGCCGGGATCGCGGCCGGGGCGGACATCGTGATGAGTGCGCACATCGCGTTCCCCGCCCTCACGGGCTCGGCAGAGCCGGGGACCCTGTCGGCGGCCGTGCTCACCGGGCTGTTGCGCGACTCGTTGCGGTTCCAAGGGCTCGTCGTCACCGACGCCTTGACGATGGGCGGGATCGTGGCCAAGTACGGTGCCGGCGAGGCGACCGTGCGGGCGTTCCTCGCCGGCTCCGACTTGCTGCTGATGCCGGCGGATGCCGACTCCGCCGTGGATGCGATGACGGCTGCGGTCGCCTCCGGCCGGATTCCGCCCCAGCGCCTCGAGCAGTCGGTGCGCCGGATGCTCGAGATCAAGCGCCGGCTCGCGCTGTTTGAGCGCCGCACCGTGCCGCTGGATTCGATCATGCGAGTCGTCGGCAGCCGCCGCTACCAGGACGAGGCGGACGACATCGCGGTGCGGGCGCTGACGTTGGTGCGCGACGTGGGCGGCCGGCTGCACGCGCTGCGCGCGCATCGCCGCCGCCTGGCGCTCGTGACCTACGCCGACGAGGCCAACGGCAGCGTGGGGCAGACCCTGGCGCAGGTGCTGCGCCAGGGTGGCGACACGGTCGAGTACTTCCGGTTGTGGCCGATGTCGGGCAGCGCGTCGTACGATTCAGCGCGCGCCGTGATCGCGCGCGCGCCCGCGACCGTGTTCGCCGCCAACGTGCGACCGCTCTCCGGGCGCGGCACGGTCGCCCTCCCCGACTCTCTGGCGGAGCTGATCAGCGTGACCGACGCGACGCGGCCCACCGTCCTCGTCTCGCTCGGCAGCCCGTACCTTTTGAGCCAGACGCCCGCCGTGCGGTCGTTCCTGATCGCTTGGAGCGGCGTGCGGGCGGCGGAGCGGGCGGCGGCCCTGGCGCTGCTCGGCCGCATCGCCATCACGGGGCACCTCCCGACGCGGATCCCGCCCAACTATCCCGTGGGCTGGGGGGTGGTGGTCGGGACGCCGCAGCCATGAGGGCGCGGTCTCGGTTCCTGGCCCTGGCACTCGCGCTCGCCTGCCGGGGCACACCGGCACCCTCCGCTCCCGCACCGGTCGCGCGCGGCATCCCCGCCGCGTCACCTGCCGCGCTCGGGTTTGACAGCGCGCGCCTCGCACGCGTCGGCGCTTATCTCCAGACCGCCGTCGACAGCGGCGCGTTCCCGGGCGCGGTCCTCGCCGTGGGCCGGCACGGGCGACTCGCGCTCCTCGCCCCGGTCGGTCATTACGCCACGACCGATCGGCGGCCGGTCCAGGCCGGCACAATCTACGACCTTGCCTCGCTCACCAAGGTGATCGGCTTGACGACGGTCTCCATGCTGCTCGTGGATGCGGGGACGCTCGCGCTCGACGCGCCGGTGCAGCGCTACCTACCAGAGTTCCGGGGACCGCTGAAGGAGCGCGTCACGATCCGCCACTTGCTCACGCACAGTGCCGGGCTCGTAGCGGACCTGCCCCTCTACGACTCCACCAAGACCCGCACCGCCGCGCTCGCGGCGGTGGACACGACGACCCTGTTCGCGCTGCCCGGAACCGAGTATCGCTATTCCGATCTGAGCGCGATCGTGCTGATGCAGGTGGTCGAGCGCGTGACGGGCGAGCCGCTCGAGCGCTTCCTCGACGAGCGCGTGTTTCGACCGCTTGGGATGCCCGCTACGCGGTTTCTCCCACCCGCCGCCTGGCGCGACCGCATTGCGCCCACCGAAAACGACACCACGTTTCGCCACCGCCTGCTCTGGGGCGAGGTCCACGACGAAAGCGCCGCCCGCCTCGGGGGCGTCTCCGGGAACGCGGGGCTGTTCTCGGACGCGCCCGACCTGGCGCGCTTCGCCGCGCTGCTCTTGAACGGGGGCGCATGGGATACGCTGCAGCTCATCCGGGCGGAGACCATCGCGGAGTTCACGCGGCGTCAGGCCATCCCGCCGGGCTCGACCCGGGCCCTGGGCTGGGACACGCCGCCCGAGCAAGCCGACTCGACGGCCAGCGCGGGCACCCGTCTCTCACCGCGCGCCTTCGGCCATACCGGGTACACCGGCACCTCGATCTGGCTCGACCCCGAGCGCGACCTGTTCATCATCCTGCTCACGAATCGCGTCAACCCGACGCGGGCCAACATGGCTATCCGCCGCGTCCGGCCGCGGGTGGCCGACTCGGTGGTCGCGGCCCTCGTTCGCCCGGAGCTCTAGCCCCGAGGGTCACTCGACCACGGTCTGCCAGCCGCGCCGCGACAGGTCACGATAGATCACCGCGCCGGCGATGGCGGCGAGACCAAGCAACAGGACGCCGGGCAGCGTCTCCTGCAGCAACAGCTTCCCCACGCCGAACAGCGCGCCGTAGACGAGCACGCATCCCGCCACCCAGTCGAGCAGGTTCGCGAGCCCGTCGGCGGAGGCCTGGACCTCGGGTGCGCGCGCCGCGACAGGCCCCCAGCCCAGGCGTGACGGCCGCGTCCGGCGATAGAACGCGACCAGCGTGGCGTCCGTCTCGGGGCGCGTGGCAAACGTGACGGCAAGCCACACGGCCGTGGTGACGGCCACCGTGATGAGCACGATGCGGGCGAAGTCCAACGGCCGGTCGCTGTCGAGCCCCCCGACGGTCTGCAACAGGACCGACACCACAAACGCCGTGGTCATCGCTGACACCTCGCTCCAGGCGTTAATGCGCCACCAGTACCAGCGCAGCAGGAGCACGGCGCCGGTCCCGGCGCCGGTGATGATCAAGAGCTTCCACGCACCGCCGATCGATTCGATGTGGAAGGCGACCACGGCCGAGATCACCGTGAGCAACGCGGTCGCGAGCCGCGACGCCAGGACATAGTGCGGCTCGCTCGCGTCGCGGCGCACGAAGCGGCGATAGAAGTCGTTCACGAGGTAGCTCGCACCCCAGTTGAGCTGCGTCGCGATCGTCGACATGAAGGCCGCCGCGAACGCAGCGACCATCAGGCCGCGCAGCGACGATGGCAGGTAGTCGATCATCACGCGCACGTAGCCGGTCTCCGGGTCCTTGAGACCGGGGAACAGGATCAGCGACGCGAGCGCCACGAGGATCCAGGGCCAGGGCCGCACGGCGTAGTGCGCGATGTTGAACCACAGGGTCGCGAGCAGCGAGTGCTTCTCGTCCTTCGCGCTCAGCATGCGTTGGGCCACGTAGCCGCCGCCGCCCGGCTCGGCCCCGGGATACCAGGTGGCCCACCAGTTCACAGCCACGTAGACGAAGAAGGTGAGCATCGGCATCCACGCCGAGCCCAGCTCCGGGACGAAGCTCAGGACCGACCCGTGGCCGCCACCCGCGGCGCGCACCTGGTCGATCGCCAGGAGCTTCGCCTTCATCATCTCGATCCCGCCCACCGCCCGCACCGCCACCACCGCCAGAATGATCACCATGCCCATCTTGATCACGAACTGGAACAGATCGGTCACGAGCACGCCCCATAATCCCGCGAGCGTCGAGATGGCCGACGTGAGCACGATCAACCCGACCACGATCCAGAGCGCCTCGCCCTTCGAGATGGTGAACACCAGTTGCAGGATCTTCGCCATCGCGAGGTTCACCCAACCGAGGATGATGCAGTTGATGAGCAGGCCCAAATAGAGCGCACGGAAGCCGCGCAGGAAGGCGGCGGGTGGGCCGGCATAGCGCAGCTCGGAGAATTCGATGTCGGTCATCACGCCGGCGCGCCGCCACAGCCGGGCGTAGAAGAACACCGTCAGCATCCCGCTCGCGAGCAGGTTCCACCACAGCCAATTGCCCGCGATGCCGTTTTTCGCCACGAGACCCGTGACGACGAGCGGCGTGTCGGCGGCGAACGTGGTGGCGACCATCGACGTGCCCGCGAGCCACCATGGCACGTTGCGCCCGGAGAGGAAGTACTCGGCCGTGCTGCTGCTGGCGCGGCGCTTGTAGTACCAGCCGACCGCGATGTTGAAGAGGAAATACAGACCGACGATCGCCCAATCGGCCGGCGTGAGTCGCATCGGAGCAGCGTCCTCGCGGCGAGAGTTGACAGGCTCGACTGAACTGTCTAAGTTCGCACGTGACTGGAGGATCGCAATGGCCACGACGCAACACACGACGCCTATTACCCTCACGCTGACCGACCAGGCGGCGGCCGAGGTGCGCAAGTTCATGGCGGAGGAGAAGGCGGCGCCCGAGACGGCCGGGCTGCGGATCGGCGTGCTGCCCGGGGGCTGCTCCGGGTTCCGCTACAGCATGAGCATCGAGGAGAAGCCGGCCGAGGACGACGTCGTCATCGAGACCGCCGGGGTGCGCTGCTTCGTCGACGGCTTCAGCGCCCAATACCTGAACGGCGTGACCCTGGACTACAAGAGCAACTTCCAGGAGTCGGGCTTCGCCTTCGTGAACCCGAACGCCACGGGCGGCTGCGGCTGCGGATCGTCCTTCACCGTCTGACACCGTTGGCCCTCCTCCCAAAGGCTTGTCGAGCCCGCGCACGACGCGGGCTTTTTGTTGCCGGTCGGTGCGCGCGCTCGACGTAGTCGTCATCGCGGTCTACTGCACCGCGGTCGTCGTGTTCGGGCTGGTGCTCGCCGGGCGCCAGCGCGACGCGAGCGATTACTTCCTCGGCCGGCACGGGCTACCGTGGTGGGCCATCATGCTCTCGATCGTCGCGACCGAGACGTCGGCGCTGACGGTGATCTCCGTCCCAGGCCTCGCCGCGCGCGGCAACCTCACGTTCCTGCAGCTCTCGTTCGGCTACCTGGTCGGCCGCATCGGCGTCGCCGGGCTGCTCTTGCCGGGCTATTTCGAGGGCACCCAGGACACGGCCTACGAGCGCTTGGAGCGGCGCTTCGGGACGCTCGCCCGGCGGGCGGCCTCGGGCGTCTTCCTCCTCACCCGCGCCCTAGCCGACTGCGTGCGCATCTTCGCCACCGCGATCGTCGTCGCCCTCATCACCACCTGGAGTCTCCCCGCCGGCGTCCTCGCGATCGGCCTCGTCACGGTGATCTACACGTGGGTCGGGGGCCTGCGGGCCGTCGTGTGGGTGGACGTGATCCAGCTCGGGATGTATCTCGTGGGCGGGGTCGCGACGCTCATCGTCGCCACCCACCTGGCCGGAGGCGCGGGCGCCTACCTCCGGGCCTGGCACGAGGGGAAGCTCGTAGCACTCGATTTTCGGCCTTCCTTTACCGTGTTGTACACGTTCTGGGGTGGCCTCCTCGGAGGTGCGCTGCTCGCGGGTGCGTCGCACGGCACCGATCACCTGATCGTGCAGCGACTGCTCGCCGCGCGAGGCCTACGCGACGCGCAACGGGCGTTGATCGGGTCGGGCATCTGCATCATCCTGCAGTTCACGCTGTTCCTGCTCGTCGGCACGAGCCTGTGGCTGGCCGGGGCCGATCAGGCCGGCGTGCGCGGCGACGCGCTCTACCCGCGCTTCATCACCACTCGGCTCCCCGAGGGCGTGGCGGGACTCGTGGTGGCCGGCATCCTCGCCGCCGCGATGAGCAGCCATGCCTCGGCGGTCAACTCGCTCGCCTCCGCCACAACCCTCGACTTCTACGCGCCGCTCACGGGGCGCCGGGATCCGGCGCATCTGCTCGGCGTCGGTCGCTGGCTTACGCTCTTCTGGACCGCGGTGCTCGTGCTCGGCGCCATGGCGTTCCGCAACCAGGAGACGCCGGTCGTGCAGCTCGCCTTGAGTGTGGTCTCGCTGACCTACGGGGGGCTGCTCGGCACCTACGTGCTGGGGGGCGCGTGGCCGCGCGCGCGTCAGATCGACGTGCTGATCGCGATCGGCGTGAGCGTCGGCGTGATGGCCCCGATCGTGCTCGGCGCCGTGATCCCGCGCTTCCCGTGGCATTGGCTCCCGGGACTTGCCTGGCCGTGGTACGTGGCGCTCGGCACGGCGGTCACGGTGGCGGCGGGGGTAGCTTCGTCAACGATCGGGCGCTCCGGCGCCCGGGCGGCGGCGCGCTAGCCCGTGGCCGCGACCGAGCGCCGCCCGTCCGAGCCCCCGCCGGCCCCGCCGCCCGCGTCCTCTGCCCTGCTCCTCCTCGGCGCCGATGCTGGGGGCTCGCACTCGACGGTCGTCGTGGGACGGTCCGAGCAGGTACTCGGGAGAGCGGACGGCCCGGGTGCCGCGATGCGCCCGAGTGGCGCCGCCACGTCCGCCGCGGTCATCGCCGACACCGCGCGGCGCGCGGCGGCCCAGGCAGGGATCGAGCTCCCCGTGGACCGCGCCGTGGTGGGCGCGGCGGGGGCGGGGCGCGCCCTCGAGCAGGCTGAGCTCGCGGCCGCGCTCGTGCACGCCGGCGTGGGCCGGCGGGTCCGCGTCCTCGCGGACGGCGAGGTGGCGCTCACCACCGCGTTCGCGCAGGGCGTCGGCATCCTCGTGAGCGCCGGCACCGGCTCGATTGCGTACGCGCGCGACCCCGTGGGCCAGCTGCACCGCGCCGGCGGGTACGGGTGGCAGCTCGGCGATGAAGGTGGGGGTTACTGGCTGGGGCGTCGCGCCTTGGACGTCGCCGCGCAGGCGCAGGACGGCCGCGGCGAAGGCTCGACGCTACTCGCTCGCCTGCTCGCTGCGCTCGGCCTGCAGCAGTTCGACGATCTCGTGCGCTGGACGGCGATGGCCACGCCCGCCCAGGTGGCGGCGCTCGCCCCGCACGTGTTCAACGCGGCGCGGGAAGGGGAAGCCGTCGCGCAGCGCGCCGTGCAGGACGCGGCACACGAGCTAGTCGAGCTCGTCGTGACCCTCGCGCGCCACTTTCCGGGCGCCACGCCGCTTCCGGTCGCGATCACGGGCGGCTTGCTGTTGCCGCAATCGCCCTTGACGCTGGCGTTCCAGGAGCGGCTTGCCGCCACCGTGCGGCGGGCACGGCTCGTGCCCCAGCGGATCGATGCCTCGCTCGGCGCCTTGAAGCTCGCCGCGGCCTGGCAATGATGGTGCGGCGCTGCGCGCTCACGCCGCCTGGGGCAGCGTACCGTCCCGGGTGACGGCGTCGGGATCCCAGTCGGTTTCGGTGCGCGCCACGTAGACCGCGGCGGTGAGATCGCCGCACACGTTCAGGGTCGTGCGCGTCATGTCGAGGATGCGGTCCACGCCAAACACGATCCCCACGGCCTCTGGGGGGACGCCCACCGTCGCGCACACCACCATCAAGAGCGGCAGCGACCCGCCCGGCACACCCGCCGTCCCCACGGCCGTCAGCACGCTGAGGACAATCGCGATTACCTGCTGGCCGAGCGTCAAGTGCAGCGCGAACAGCTGCGCGAGAAACAGCACCGTCACGCCCTCGTATAGCGCCGTGCCGTTGTGGCACATGGTCGAGCCGAGCGGTAGGACGAACCCGGCGATCTTGGGCGGGATATGCAGCTCCTGCTCCGCCACCTGAATGTTGGTCGGCAGCGTAGCGTTGCTCGAGCTCGTGGAGAAGGCGGTGACGATGCTCGGCGTGATCCGCCGCCAGAACGTGAGCGGGTTCAAGCCACCCAAGAACCGCACCAAGAGCGACAAGGTCACGCCGCCGTGCAGCAGCAGGCCGGCGAGCACGACGAGCACGTAGCCCAGCAGCTTGCGCAGGATGTCCCACCCGAGCAGGGACGTGACGACGAAGATCAGGCCAAACACTCCGTAGGGGGCGAGGTGCATGGCGAGATCGATGATCTTGATGATCGCCTCGCCCACGGCGTCGAGCAGTCGGACGACAGGGCGGGCGCGCTCCTCGGGCATCAGCGTCAAGGCCGCCCCGAACACCAGCGCGAAGCAGATGATACCGAGCATGTCCATGTTCGCGGCGGCCTGAAACGGATTGCGCGGCACGATGTTCACGAACAGGTCGACGCCGAAGCGGGTCCCCCCTCCCGCCTGCAAGCCCGCCACTTGGCCGTGGTAGGTGTCCAGGAGCTGCTGGCGCACGGCCACCGGGACGCCGACGCCCGGCCGCACGAGATTCACGAGCAGGATGCCGATCACCGCCGAGATCACGGTCGACACGAGGAAGTACGCGATGGCGCGGACGCCCACGCGACCGACTTTGCGGATGTCGCCGAACTGGGCCACCCCAAGGGTGATCGACGTGAACACGAGCGGTACCACCGTCATCAGCAGCAAGCGCAGGAAGATCTGGCCGACAGGGCCCGCCACGTTCGTGTCCACCCACCGCACCCACGGTGCATCGCCGACCCACACGTTGGTGGCGAGCCCGGCCGCGCCCCCGGCCAGGAGGCCGATGAAGATCTTGGAGTGGAGCTTCACCGGTCCGTCGTCGCTCCCAGGTGCAGGCGACTATGGCGGTAGCCGTAAAAGAAGTAGAACACGAGGCCGATGATCAGCCAGACGGCGAAGCGCACCCATGTCTCCAGGGGCAGCCCGACCATCACGAACAGGCATAGCAGGGCGCTGCTGAGCGACACGACCCACACGAACGGCACTCGAAACGGCCGCGGGCGGTCGCGGTCCGTATGGCGCAGCACGAGCACGCCGATGGACACGAGGACGAACGCGAACAGCGTGCCGATATTCGTGAGGTTGTAGGTCTCCCCCGCGTCGCCGATCAGCGACCACAGTGCCACGAAGATGCCGGTGATCAGCGTCGTGATGTACGGGACGCGCGTCTTGGGGTGGATCTTCGCGGCCCAACCCGGCAGCAGGCCGTCCCGCCCCATCGCGAAGAAGATGCGCGGTTGTCCGTACTGGAATACGAGCAGCACGGCGGACATCGAGATGATCGCCCCGAGGGCTACGATCCAGCCCACCGTGGTGAACCCGGCGCTGTTCAGCGCCTTGGCGAGCGGATCAGCAACACCGAGCTCGGTGTACGGCACCATTCCCGTGAGGACGGCGCCCACGATCATGTAGATGATCGTGCAGATGGCGAGCCCCCCCAAGATGCCGATCGGCAGGTTGCGCTGCGGGTTGTGGGTCTCTTCCGCTGCGGTCGAGATGGCGTCGAATCCGATGTAGGCGAAGAAGACGATCGCGGCGCCTTGATGGATGCCGCGGAAGCCGTTGGGAGCAAACGGGTGGTAGTTGGCAGCGTTCAGATGCGTGAGACCCGCGACGATGAAGAGTCCCAGCACGAGCAGCTTGATCGACACCATGATGTTGTTCGCCGTCGCGCTCTCGCGCACACCGAGCAGGAGCAGCCACGTGATCAACATCACGATGATGAACGCGGGGACGTTGACGAGAATCGGGACGCCGGCCACGTGGGGCCCCGTCTGGAGCAGACTGTGGACGGCTGGGTCGGGAGACAACAGCGCTGTCCGGTATCCGGTGGTCAGCCAGACCGGGAGGTGGAGGTCGAAACTGCGCAGCAGCGACGTGAAGTAGTCGCCCCACGAGATCGCCACCGCCACGTTTCCCACCGCGTACTCAAGGATCAGGTCCCACCCGATGATCCACGCGAGCAACTCTCCCAGCGTCGCGTACGAGTACGCGTAGGCACTCCCCGCCTGGGGGATCATCGCCGCCAGCTCGGCATAGCAGAGACCGGCGAGCGCGCACGCCACGCCGAGGAGCAGGAACGAGAGCACCAGAGCCGGCCCGGCCCCGCTCCGCACCAGGTGCCCCGCCGCGTCGTACTGCCCCGCGGCCGCCGTGCCAATGGCCCCGAATATGCCGGCGCCGATGACGGCCCCGATGCCGAGCATGATCAGATCGCCCGCGCCGAGCGCCCGCTTCAGCGCGTACGGGCTGTCTCCCTCGACCAGCAGCTCTGAGATCGGCTTGCGCCGGAAGAGCTGCCGTGAACTAGACAAAGAGCGGTGCCAGCACCAGCGTGACCGTGCTCAGAAGCTTGATCAGCACGTGGAGCGAGGGCCCGGCCGTATCCTTGAAGGGGTCCCCCACCGTGTCGCCCACCACCGCGGCCTTGTGCGCCGCGCTGCCCTTGCCGCCGTACTCGCCGGCCTCGATGTACTTCTTGGCGTTGTCCCACGCCCCGCCGCCGTTGTTGAGCGCCGTGGCCATCAGGATGCCGGCGATCGTCCCCACCATCAGGAATGCCGCCACGGTCTCGGCGCCCAAGTGAAACGGCTTGAAGGCGAGGCCAACCGCTACCGGCATGCCCACGGCCAGGAGGCCCGGTGCCACCATCGCCTTGAGCGCGCCGACCGTGACGATGTCGACGGCCGTGCCGTAGTCCGGCTTCGAGGTACCCTTCAGGATCCCGGGGTCCGCTTGGAATTGGCGACGCACTTCCTTGATCACGCTCACGGCCGCCTTGGTCACGGCGCTGATCGCGAGCGCCGAGAACCAGAACACCAGCATCGCGCCGAGCAGGCCGGCGACGAACACCGCGGGCTTCGAGATGTCCACGGACGCGAGCGGTGAGCCCAGCGCCGCGACTTCGTCCAGGAACGCCGAGAAGAGCAGGAACGCGGCCAGCGCCGCCGACCCGATCGCATACCCCTTGGTGAGGGCCTTGGTCGTGTTGCCCACGGCGTCGAGCCGGTCGGTGCGTTTGCGGATGGCCTCCGGCTGGTGCGACATCTCGATGATACCACCGGCGTTGTCGGTGATCGGCCCGAACGTATCCATGGCGAGGATGTAGGCCGCCGTGCCGAGCATGCCCATGGTGGCCACCGCCGTGCCGAACAGCCCGGCATGGGCGAGTCCGCTCGAGGCCCCGAGGTAGTACGAAGAGAGGATGGCGGCGCCGATCGTGACGGTGGGCAACGCCGTGCACTCGAGGGCGACCGCGAAGCCGGCGATGATGTTCGTCGCGGGACCGGTGACCGAGGCCGCCGCGATCGTCTTCACGGGGCGGTAGCGGTATTCGGTGTAGTATTGGGTGATGTAGACGAAGGCGATGGAGGTGGCGATCCCGATGACGCCGCACAGCGCGAAGTGCCACCATGCGTTGGGGTGGGCGGGCGGATTGAGCAGCCAGTAGGTCCCGCCCGCGAAGCCCGTGGCCGCGAGTACCGCGGTCCACATGTAGCCGCGGTTGAGCGCATGCATCGGATCCTCGTCCTCCCGGGCCTTCACCGTCAGCACACCGATGATCGAGGCGACGAGCCCGAAGGCACGCGCCACCAATGGAAACAGCATCACCCCGACCACCTGTACCGGGCTGAACAGGCCGGGGTTCGCGAGTGCCAGCCCCGAGCCGAGAATCATGGCGCCGATGTTCTCGGCCGCCGTGGACTCGAACAAATCGGCGCCGCGGCCGGCGCAGTCGCCCACGTTGTCGCCGACGAGATCGGCGATTACGGCGGGGTTGCGAGGGTCGTCCTCGGGAATCCCCGCCTCGACTTTGCCGACCAAGTCGGCGCCGACGTCGGCGGCCTTCGTATAGATCCCGCCGCCGAGCTGCGCGAACAGCGCCACGAACGACGCGCCGAAGCCGTAGCCCACGATCATGAGTGGGATCTTGGTCGGCTCGAAGTTCAACTGTTCGAGCACCGTGTAGAGCAAGCCGACCCCGAACAGGCTCATCGCCACGACGAACAGTCCGCTCACCGCCCCGCCGCGCAGCGCAATCTGCAGCGCTTTGTTGAGGCTCGAGCGCGCGGCGCTCGCGGTCCGGATATTGGCGCGCACCGCGACGTACATCCCCACCACGCCGGCGATCCCGGAGCAGAGCGCGCCGAACAAGAACGAGAGCGTGGTCGTGACCGCCAGCGTCGCCGCGGCCGGTTCGCCGGGGTGCGGTCGGCGGAAGAACGCATACAGCACGTAGATGAGGATGCCCAGCGCGATGCTCAGGAGTCCGATCGTACGGTACTGGCGCCGCAGGAACGCTTGGGCGCCCTCCTGGATCGCGTCGGAAATCGTGCGCATCTCGGGGGTGCCGGTGTCTTGGCGGAGGACGTAGCCTCGCAGACCCCAGGCTACGACCAGGGCGAGGACCGAGAGCCCCAGGACGAGAGCTATGAGCATAGAGAGTTGTGGCTCCTTGAGGCCCGCCTCGGAGGCGGGCTAGTTACCGAATCGCACGGAGATCGTGACGACGTCCGCTATCATCCGCCCGTCCCGGGTGTGGGCCGGGTAGAAGACATACGCCATCATGCGCTGCTGGAACTCCCGGCCGTAGGCTGCGTCGGGGATCGGCGGGTCCACCTCGACCCGAGTGACGCGCCCATCCGTCCCCACCCAGAACGTGACGCGGACCCAGCGACCGGCCACGACGCCGGGAGCGTGACGCGGCGGCTGGAGCAACTCCCGCGGCGAGGCGCGGAAAATGTAACCACCCGCGTCGCCCGTTCCAGGCCCCCTCTCCCCTGCTGCTCCGGTCCCCCCGGTCCCCCCGGTCCCCCCTATCCCACCGACCGCCGCGGTCGCCCGTGCTGACCCCGGGTCGACACCGCTGGCAGCAGTCCCCAGACTCGGAGGCTCCACCGCCGTGGGGGGAGGCAGCTGCGGGCGCGGCACCTCAAGCGGGGGCAACTCCGCCGCGATCCGCCGCAGGGTCGCCAGATCGGCGAGGCGCACCGTGGGAGTGACCGCGATGTCGACGGCGCCCGGCGTACCCCCGGGGAGGACGAAAAAGTTGAGCCCGTCGGACGCGGGTCGGGCGCCGCCCGCGGACGCGCGGAGCGCACGCCCGCCGGCGACGAGCAGCGCGACGATCGCGGCGTGCCCGAGCAGGGCCAGTGTGGCGCTCGGCGCGAGCGGCCGGGCTCGCAGCGGCAGCCCTAGCGGCGGCGGGGGTGGTAGCGGTCCGCGCCGCTCCCCGAGCGGCGGTGGGCGTAGAGTCACGGGGATACATACCCCCAGAACGACGCGAGGGGCGCGAGCGAACTCGCGCCCCTCCCCGGTTCAGGCGCCTCTGGCTCCCACGCTCGGGCCGCCTACTTCCCCGGCGCCGCTGGCGTGAAGCCGATCACCTGGACCCCGGCACCGTGCGCGATATCCATCGCCTGCATCACATCCAAGTACTTGCGGGTCGGCGCCGCTTTGATGAACAGCAGCTTCGCGGGGCGTGGGTCATAGATCTGATGGAACGCCTGTTCCAACTGGTTGAGCGCGTACGGTTGGCCGTTGATCGCATACGCGCCGTCGCCCTTCAGCTCGAGCACGATCTGGCTCGACTGCTGGACTTTCTGCTTGCTCTGTTGCTCCGGCGGCACCTGCACGTCGAATGCCTTCCGGGACAAGGGCTGCGTGATCATGAAGATGATCAGGAGCACGAGCAGCACGTCGATCAGCGGCGTGACGTTGATTTCGGAGCTCAGCCCCTCACCACCGCCGGTAGACCCCATCGCCATCGGTCAGTTACTCTCCCTTCGTCGTTGCGGCGTCAGCGATTGTTTCTGCTCGGTGATCGCACCGACCACGCGGACGCCCGCCCGGCGCGCGATTTCGATCGCCTGTTGCACGCGCCCGAATTCGATGTTCTGATCGGCCTTGAGGAACAGGATCTTGTCCCTCGTCCGCGCCGCGAAGATCGCTTCCAGCCGTCCGGGCAGTTGGTCGTCCGGGAGCTGCCTCGGCCCCGAGCCCAGGTCTAGGTAGAACTTCCCGTCCTTGTCGATCCCGAGCCGTATCTCGTCCGAGCCTTCCGGGCGGTTCTCCGGGTTCGCCGAGCGGGGAATCGTCGCTTGAAAGCCCGCCGCGATGATCGGCGTCACGATCATGAAGATGATCAGTAACACCAACATCACGTCGATCAGCGGCGTGACGTTGATGTCCGCCTTGACGGCCGCGCGAGCGCTAGTGGCTGACAGGGCCACTGGTCTGCGAAGCCTTCTGCGTCTGGAATTCCTTCGTGAAGATCGACCGGCCGAATTCCGACCCGACGCTCTTGATCAGGTAGTCGATCAGCTCCTTCGAGGTGTAGGTCATCTCGACGGAGAGGAAGTCGATCTTGGTGGTGAAGTAGTTGTAGAGCCACACGGCCGGGATGGCGACGATCAGACCGAACGCGGTCGTGATCAGCGCTTCGGCGATGCCGGCCGACACCGAGGCGAGCGAGCCGCCACCGCCCGAGGCCGCCATGCCCTGGAACGCGTTGACGATGCCCATCACGGTGCCGAGCAGTCCCACGAACGGCGCCGTCGAGCCCGTGGTGGCGAGGATGCCGAGGCCGCGCTTCAGCTCGGCCGAGACGATCAGGATCTCGCGCTCCACCGCGCGCTCCACGGAGTTGATGTCGGCCGCGGTGATCGTGGCGCGGTCGCGCAGCAACGGCTTCACCTCGGAGAGCGCCTCGCCGACCACGCGGGCCACGTGACTACGGCCCTGCTTCTCGGCGAGCTTGATCGCGCCGTCGAGCTGCTCCTCCTGCAGAAATCGCGAGAACTCGGGTGCGAACTTTCGCGTCTGGCGCTCCGACCGCACGATCTGCACCAGCTTCTGGATGGCGTTCGCCCACGAGATAATCGACATCGCGGCCAGGACGATGACGATCCCCTTGGCGAACAGACCCATCGAGACAAACAGGTCGTAAAGCGAGAGACTCATGGGCGCAGGCTCCTTTGGGGCCTTCTGAAGAGTTAGGGGTCGTCTATCCTTATTGCTTGAGCCGGAATTCGATCGGGATCTGAATCAGCACGCGCACCGCCCGTCCGTGCACGCGCGCCGGGCGGAACAGGGCCTTCTGGACGTAGTTCCTCGCCGGTTGGTCGAAGCCGGGGTTGGGACTCTGCAGCACCTTGATGGAGCCCTGCTCCGCGCGGCCCAGGGTGTCGACGATCGCCTGGACCAGGACGCGACCCTGGATCCCGGCCTGCTTCAAGAGCTCGGGATAGGTCGGCGGCGGTCCGGACAGCACCGCGGGTTTCTCTTCCACGATCGCTTCCATGAACACTTCGTTCCCGGTTGGCACGAGGCCGCTGGCGAGGCCGCCCTCGACGCCGCTGCCCGAGTAGTCCTTGGGGTCGAAATGCTCCTGGAGGTTCACCGGGGGAATGTTGGTCGGAATCACGTCCGGTGCGATGACGGTCTGGAACCCCTTGAGCGGCACGTCGAGCTGGACCGGCTGCTGCTCGGGCGGCTTCTCCTGCTTCGGCTGGTCCATGAACACGAGGGCGGTGTCGACCCGGACTTTGTTGTCCGCCTGACCCGCGTTCAGGGTCGCGTACACGGCCACGGCAATCACCACCGTGTGCACCAGCAGAGACGCCGCGCCCAAGCCGAAAACGCGCTTGTGGTCCTTCTTGCGCTTGGATTCGATCAGGTGGTCGAACACGGGAAGTGGTCCTCCGGTGTGTGATCGGTGTCTCCATATGAGATACCGCCGAGTTGGCTGCGCCCGCTAGTGGACCCCGGATTACAAAACGATGACAGCCGGGTGAGGTTGGCTGCTGCCGCCGGGAGCCCGGGCGATTCCCCCAGACGCCTGGCTGACGGGCCCCGCAAGCTGAGGCGCCACCGCCGCGACACCCGCCCCGCGCCCCGCCGGGCAGAACCGACCCCCCTCCCTCAGCGATCAGGACGTCCCGTGCGACCGGGCCAAGGGCCCGTGTCGCGGAGGCCCGAGAACCCCCCGACGGCCGGGGCGGTCGGCACGATCCCCGGCGCCAATGAGGGTCACCGCGAGCACACCCGTCGCGCTCTGCCGCTAATCAGTGCGGGCGGTTCAGCGCGAACGCGATCGGCACGCGCACCAGCACCCGGACCGTTCGGCCGTGGGAGCGCCCCGGGTGGAACCGCGCTTGCAGGACGAAGTCGCGGGCGGGCGCCTCGAAGCCGGAGTACGAGCTCTCGATGAGGCTCAACGCGGCCGGCTCCGCGCGACCGAGTGTGTCGATCACGGTCTCGATAACAACACGGCCTTCGATGCTCAGAGCCCGGAGCCACTCGGGATAGGTCAGGGTTGGGCCGGCGAGCAGCACGGGCGGCTCCTCGACGGCGCTGGCGCTCCAGGGACCGTCCCCACTGGTTGCCCTATTAACGCGAAGCTCGTCCGTAGTCCCCAACATTGGGATCCGATCGACCACTCCTCGCACGGGGATCGAAGGTAGCCCGGTCAGGGCCAGCGTCGGGACCTCAACCACGGCAGCCGCGGGGAGCGGAAAGCCGTCCTCCGACCCGGCGACGTGTCTCCGCAGGTCGTCGGGCCACGAGATGACGAGCGGCGGCCCTGCGGCCCCGACCGAGCGTGCCGGCCGGAGGGTAATCGCCACGGCGGCGAGGGTGAGCATAGCGTGCGCGGCGAGCGCCACCGCCCCGCTCGACCAAGCGTGCCAACGTGCCTGGTGGCTGCCGGACTCGATGAGGTAGCCGAACATGGAGGTCTCCGCGGGCAGAGAGTCACTCCACATTGCTAGGCAGGCCTTGCGGGCGGATGGGCCTCGCGTGACGGGATGATGACGGTCGGGTTACGAGTGACCCGCCGGGGTGTCGGACGGGAGCGTGACCGTAAACGTGGTTCCGCGCCCCGGTCGGCTGACCACTTCGATCCGGCCGCCGTGCGCCTCGGCGATCCACTTGCAGATCGCGAGGCCGAGGCCGGCGCCGGGGCGCTCGCCGGTGCGGGTCCGCGCCGAGTCGGCTCGCCAGAAGCGGTCGAAGATATGCGGCAGATCACCGGGCGCGATACCGATCCCCGTGTCCGCGACACTGAGCGTCACGGTGCCGTTCCCAGATCCGAGCTGCATGCGCACACTGCCGCCGACTGGCGTGTACTTCACGGCGTTCGTGAGCAGGTTGAGGATCAGCTCGCGGATGCGCGTCGCATCGACCGACACCACGAGTGGCTCAGGCGGCGTCGCGATCTCCATCGTCACGCCGGCCTGTTCGGCGAGTAGCTCACCCGTCTCGCGCGCCTCCTCGACCATGCCGCGCAGGTCCACGGGCTCGCGGTGCAGCGGTGCCAAGCCCTCGTCCGCGCGCGCCAGCGTGAGCAGCGCGTCCACGAGCTCCGTCATGTGCTTGATCTCCTGCAGCGTTTCTTCCAGCGTCACAAGCGTCTCTTGGGGCAGGTGTGGCGTCGTGATCGCGCGCTCCACCCCGGCGCGCAGCACCGTGAGCGGCGTCTTGAGCTCGTGGCTCGCGTCGGCGGTGAAGCGGCGCAGGGCGACGAAGCTCCGCTCGAGCCGCATCATCATTTGGTTCAGCGTCTCGGCGAGGCGGCCCAGCTCGTCCTTCACCCGTGGCTCCGCGAGCCGACGGTGCAGGCTCCGCCCGTCGCTGATCTCGCGCACCTCAGTGATGATCTGATCTACGGCGCCGAGCGCGCGGCGCGAGATCCAGGACCCGGTCAGCACCCCGACGACGAGCCCGAGCGGCAGCACCAATGCGAACGTGGCGAGCAGCTGCTCGGCACCGAGCGCGGCCAAGCGGGAGTTCACCCCGCTGAGGATCACCCCAAACTGGGGGCCTGCCTCCGTGACGTAGCGGACCACGTAGTGGATGTTGGGCCCATCGGGATCGAGGCGGAGCGTCCCGGTGGTGCGCCCCGAGAGCGGGGCGCTCGCCACGCGGCGCAGCTGCTCCACCTGCTGAAACGTGAGGGCCCGCGCGTCCGATGAGGCGAACAAGAGGCTGCCGTCGCGCGCCGTGATGACGAGGTAGTCGGGCACGACTTCGAGCAGCGTGGCGAGGTCGGGGATGAGCACGGGGCGCTTCGCCGTGTCCGCCCGGACCAGCGCGCCGCGCGCCCGGTAGCTCTCCGCCAGGGTCGCCGCGGTCAGCGCCGCCTCCGAGCGCAGCCGCTGGTCCAACTCTTGGTAGGAGGCACTGCGCCGGTCGACGTACAGCACGGCGGCGAACGCGGCCAGGGTGAGGGCCAAGGCGACCGAATACCATGCCGTCAGCCGCCCGCGCAGCGTCCGCATCTTACGCCTTCACGACGTAGCCCACGCCCCGCACCGTGTGGATCAGCTTCGGCTCACGCGCGTGGTCGATCTTGCGGCGCAATCGGGTGATCACCACATCCACGATATTCGTGCCGGGATCGAAGTGATAGTCCCAGGCGTATTCCGTGATCAGCGTCCGCGGCATCACGCGCCCCTGGTGGCGCATCAAGTACTCGAGCACCGCGTACTCCTTGGGCGTGAGCTCGATCAGCTTGCCGCCGCGCCGCACCTCGCGGCTCGCCGTGTCGAGCGTCAAGTCGGCGACCTTGAGCACGGGCGAGGCGATCGCCTTGGGGCGGCGCCCGAGCGCCTCCACGCGCGCGAGTAGCTCTTCCAAGGAGAACGGCTTCGTGACGTAGTCATCGGCGCCCATCTTGAGCGCCTGCACCTTGAAGTCGACCGCGTCCTGCGCCGTGAGGACCAGCACCGCGATTCCGCTGCCGCGGTCGCGCAGCGTGCGCAGCACGTCGAGCCCCGAGAGAGCCGGCAGGCGCAGGTCCAGCACCATGAGATCATAGTGCCCGCCCGTCGAGAGCCGCAGCCCCTCGGCGCCGTCGCCCACCAGGTCCGCATGGAAGCCGGCCTCGGTGAGCCCCCGCTGCACGTACTGTCCGACCGTCTTGTCGTCTTCGACGACGAGGATCTTCATCCCGTGGGGAGATAGACCTTGAAGTTCGATCCGACGCCGATCTGCGACTCGACATCGATGCGCCCCCGGTGCTCGGCGATAATGCCGTAGCAAATCGACAGCCCGAGGCCGGTGCCGCGGCCCTGCGGTTTTGTGGTGAAGAACGGCTCGAAGATCTTGGGCAGGTCCTCACGCTTGATCCCGACCCCCGTGTCGATGAACTCGAGCAAGATCTCATCCTGGCGATCGGGGTTGATGCAGCTTCGCACGGTGAGCCGGCCGCGCGAGTCCATGGCATCCATCCCGTTCAGCATCAGCGCCATGAAGCTCTGGATCAGCCGCTCCTGGTCGGCCAGCACGGGCGGCAGGCCGGTCGCCAACTCGCGGACGACGGTGAGCCGCTTGAAGCGGGCGTGATGTTTGAGCAGGAACAGCGTCCGCTCCACCACCCCGTTCACGTCCACCGGCTTCTTTTCGCCCGTCTTGGGGCGCGAGAAGTCGAGCAAGCTCTCTACGATGCGGCGGCAGCGCTGCACCTCGGTGTCGATGATCTTGAGGTATTCGTCGTGTCCCTGGCGGTCGGGCGGCGGGAAATCCTCGTTGCGGAGCGCGAGCGCCTCGCAGCAGGCCAGGATCGTCGCGAGCGGGTTGTTGATCTCGTGCATGACACCAGCCGCGAGCTGCCCGATGGCGGCGAGTTTCTCAGTCTCCGCCAGGCGTTGCTGCGCCTCGTGCCACTCGGTGATATCCTCGCCGATCGTGATCACGTGCGAGATGTCGCTCGCGTCCTGTCGCATCGGAATCTTGGTGATGCGGTAGTGCCGCGTCTCGCCGCTCGCCCCGGATTCCATCTCCATCTGTTGGATCTCGCCGGTGTCGAACACGCGATCGAACTCACGCTTCAACAGATCGCGCGGCTGGCGATCGAGCACCTCGAAGATCTCGCGTCCCATCGCCTCGTCCCGCGCGATACCCTGGGTCCCGGTCTCGCGCTTGCGGTTCCACGCCCGGATACAGTAGCTGCGGTCGATTACATACAGCCCGACGGGGAGAGAGTCGATGATCTGGGCGGCGAACGTCCGCTGCACCTCCATCTCGTGCGTGCGCAGCGCCACCTCGGAGGCGAGATCCTGGGACAGCTCGGTCGCGGCGAGTACGGGGGCGAGGATGCGACCCACGACGACCACCACGTCGTGGGCGATTGCTTCGTAGCGGCCGGTGGGGATGACGACCTCGAGGGCGCCGAGCGCCTCGTCGTCATGGACCAAGGGCAGCCGCAGCACCGACCCGCCGGGCACCTCCTCGCGCTGCGGCCCTTGGCGCGCCCACTCGGCGACCGGCCGCGAGTAGCCTGGCAGCTCCGCCTCGTCCCCGGACGTGGTGACAGCGGTGAAGCGCGTGCCATCGGGCGTACGCAGCCACAGTCGGCAGCGGCGCAGCGCGAGACCGCGGGACAGCGCGTTGACCACCCCCTGCAAGGCCTCTCCCGACACCAGGCCCGCCTGCAGCACCGACGCCACTTCGGCGATGACCCGGATACCAGGATGTTCGGTGTCGAGGGACGGAGCGACCATCGGTCGCAAAGCTAGGGATGCCGGTCCCGACGCGCCAGCGGCAGCTCGAAGCGCAGCCCCAGGAACGGCCGCACCTGCGTGATGGTGCCGAAGAACACCGTGGGACCGATCAAGAGTCCGCCGCGCGTGCCCTCGGGGTCGCCGAACCGCAGCGCGGGCAGCAGCGACACCGCGCCCCACGGCGACCCCACCGGAAGCGGCGAGTTGGCGCCGACATAGCCCGTCGCCTCGACGGTCAGGTCGAGCCCGAGTCGGCTGGTACTCGAGTCCGAGCCGAGGTCGGCGACAACCGTCATCGGCGTGCGGGCGGCGAGCGTGGTCCCGAACAGGAAGCCGCGCGCGCCGCCGATGATCGCGCCTTGGTCGATGAACTCGCCCACGCGCCCGCTGAGCGAGAGCATGGCGATCGGGCCCGCGTGCACGGCGCGGCCGTAGCCCACATCCAGTGCTTGGATCTGCCAGCCGCCGCCGGCCGTAAACGCGAGCCCGACCGTCAACGCACTGCCCTGACCCGCGAGTGGCGTAGACAAAGCCG
>WNEZ01000048.1_pt1 | contig 99864 bp, 91 predicted proteins | sample 5400521 | NCBI WGS metagenome assembly WNEZ01 (sample SAMN13153339, study PRJNA577476) | soil metagenome | isolation source: 120 cm saprolite under Douglas fir tree site 2 hole 1 replicate 1 | place: USA:California | collected 2015-04-18
ATCTCGAGGGTGGCAAGCTCGGCCGGTTTCTTTTCGGTGAGTCCGTATTCCAGCGCCGCCGATTCCATCTGGCCCAGACTGGCCTGACGCTCGCCGCGCAGGGCGGCGTGGCTCATCACTCCGGCGATCATGTAGCCGATCGTCAGAAGAAGAATCGCGAACAGGAAGAACGGCATCATTCCGATCAGCAGGTAGCTCAGGAACAGCCGCCGGCCCACGCGCCAGAACAGCGCGCGCATGAGCCATCGGATCGCAACCGCGAAGCCGTACAGGGTGAGCGCGATGACGACCAGCCAGGCCAGGAACTCCGTGAAGGTCAGAACTCCGGTCGGGAAGTGAGTCCCGCGCAATGCGCGACGGCCGAACTCCGCACCGATGATGACCAGGCAGCCGACGAGCCAGACCAGGAACAGACGTCCACCGCGTCGTTTTGGCTCGGGGGCGGAAGTAGTTGGGCGTAGCGGGAGCATGCGTTCAGTTAGAACAGAAGGTTATACGCGCAAAGAGGTTATCGGGTTGTCGAGTTTCTAAATCTCCCTGAGCGCCCTGTGAATCGGCATCCGCGCCGCGGTGATCGCCGGAATCAAGCCGCCCAGCACGCCCGAGACGACCGCCAGCACGATCCCGATCGACGCCACCATCTGATCGACTCTGAAGTTGAAGGCCACCTCGGAGAAGGTCTGCCAGTTGACGGTGCCGGTCGAGATCAAATTCACAGGCAGCGCCAGCAGGATTCCCATGACGCCACCGAGGAAGGCCACGAAGGCGCTTTCGATGATCATGGCACCGACAATCGCTCGTCGTTTGAATCCGATTGCGCGCATGGTCGCGAGCTCGCGCTTGCGCGACGAGACCGCCGTGAACATGGTGTTCATGGTCGCCAGGATGGCAGCAGCGACCATGAAGAAAGTGACGATCGAAACGAGGATGACGATGCCGAGAAGACCGTTCACTTGATCGAGGTAGTACTGGTACTCGGTTTTCACCTGCAGCTTCAGCCGGTTGTCATTCTGGATGGCAGCCTTGATGGACTCGAATGCCGCGTGATCGGCCGGTTGAATCAGAAGCGACGAATAGGCCGTGCGTTTGCGTGCTTCGCCGAGGTAGTCGACGTCGGCCCACATCTCGGAGGCGAAGGCGGTGCCGGCCGCGTCAAAGACGCCGACCACATTCCACGTTTGCGGTCCGAATTTGAATGTATCGCCGAGGTCCGTGTTTTTGAAGCGCTCCCGAATGCGCCGCGCGACGATCACTTCATTCGTGGCCGGACGAAACATTCTTCCCTGGACGAGCTTCACGTATGGGCGCAGTGCGAAAGCGTTAGGCGTGATGCCGCGGACGATCACGTTCGCGCCCTTCGGGTCATCCTTCTTGGCAATCTTGAAGGCGATGACGATCTCGGGCGAGAGGAGCGGCTGACCCCCGGCATCTTTCTGGATCCCCGGAAGCGCGCGAATGATTCGGTACGCTTCCTTGGTCACCCAGCTCGAGACCTCGGCCTGCGCGCCTTCGCGGAGCACCATCATCGCTTCCTTCGATCCGGAGGTGGTGGTCGCTTTCAGCACTCCGTTGTAGAGCGCCATCATCGAGAGCATGACTGCGATCACGATTCCGATGCCGAAGATCGACATCAGCGTCGACGCGCTGCGGGCTTTGAGGTTCTGGATGTTGTATTTGAGAGGGATCACACCACCCTCCGCAGTCCATCGACGACGCTCATGTTCGCAGACCGCATGGCCGGCCAGCCGCCGGCCAGCAGACCGACACCGAGCGACGCGATCAGGCACGCGATGATGGGATTGGGATACAGACCGAAGTTCACCAGAAACCCCTGCGTCACCTGCGTCATGTTCACAAAGCGATAGACGAACGTGCCGCCGATGACTCCGACCGCCCCGCCGATGAGCGTCAAGAGCGCGAATTCGATCAGCATCAGCGACAATACCAATCCGCGAGGAAAGCCGATGGCCTTGAGCACGGCGATCTCGGTCACGCGTTCGCGCGCGGACATGCTCATGGTGATCGCGGCCAGCAGAATGACCATGAAGATCGAGCAGAGGCTGATGCTGTGGAACAACAACTTGATGTCTCCCATCATCGACAGAAAGTTGAGCTGAAATTCTTTTTCGGTGAAGGTTTCGGTCGGATCGGTGCTGTTGCGAAACATGTCGTCGATCTGCTTGCTGACCGCGGTCATGTTTTTCGCATCCTTCACCTTGATCCAGAACATCCCGACCAGACCGTTGTCGCCCATGGCCTGCTGGAAGTAGTCCATGCGGAAAAAGAGCGACGATGAATCGATCGGATGCTGGTACACGCCGCGGATGTTGAGCTCCGGATTGAACGGGAAGATCGTGCTCTTGAGCGTGATGTGATCGCCGACTTTCCAGCCGAAGCGCTTCATCAGTTCCGGCCCCACGATCGCCCCCTGCCGGTCGTTGGCGTACGCTTCGAATTCTTTGTCAGGGACGGCGTAATCGTCGAAGACGGTGCGCATGTGATGGTGATCGATCGCAAAGTTGGCGAAGAAGTTCTTCGGCTCCTTGTAGTACGCGCCGAACCACTGCATCTGGCAGACGTCGGCGATTCCCGGGATCTGCCGGATCTTCTGTTCATGCGCGACAGGCAGGACGTTGGCTAGAGAAATCGCGGACTGAGTTGCCAACCGGTTCTGTCCCTTGCCGGCCTCGGAGAAGAGCGTGAAGTTCTCGAGAATCGACAGCAGCGTAGCGATGAAGAAAAAAATCGCGGCCATCAGCAGCACGGTCAGGATCGCCCGCAGCCGGTTTCGAAAAATGTTGCGATAGATCAGCTTCGAAAATTTCATGCTTCCGCCCGCGCCGAGACCGTGGCAATACCGGAGCCGGTAAGCATCTCGACCAGCAGACCTTTCTCGAGATGCAGCGTCCGGCGCGCGTGGTTAGCAGCCTTGGGGTCGTGCGTGACCATGATGATCGTCTTCTGAAATTCATCATTGAGGCGGGCCAGCAGATTCAAAACGTCCTCGGCGTTCCGGGCATCGAGATCGCCGGTCGGCTCGTCGGCCACGATGATGGTCGGATCGGTGACGATGGCGCGGGCGATCGCGACGCGCTGCTCCTGTCCGCCCGAAAGCTGCCGCGGGTAGTGGAACATGCGGTCGCTCAGTCCGACGATGTTGAGAGCGGTGGTCACGTGCTCGCGGCGCTCTTTCTTCGACAACCTGGTCAGCAGCAGCGGCAGCTCGACATTCTCGAACGCGTTGAGCACCGGAATGAGGTTGTAGAGCTGGAAGATGAATCCCACGTGCCGCGCCCGCCAGCTGGCCAGAGCCGTCTCGCTGAATCGCGAGATCTCTTTCTCCTCGACGATGATCCGGCCGCCGGTCGGCCGGTCGATCCCGGCGATCAGATTCAGCAGCGTCGTCTTTCCCGAGCCGGATGGACCCATCAGGGCCAGGAAATCGCCGCGGCCGACCTCGACCGAGACACCATTCAGGACAGGGACGTCGAATTCGTCACGGCGGTAGATTTTCTTGACATTTTCGATTCGGACCAGAACTTCCATCTCACTCTCCATATCGAACGAGTTGTCTTTCTTTGAGCCGGTCGGGATTCTCGATCACGACGCGATCTCCGGTGCGAACCCCGTTTGTAATCTCGACACGATCTTCACGGACCAATCCGGTCGTTACGCGGCGCCACACGATGCGTTTGCCGGCATTCACAACCGCCACACGTCCATCCGACAGCGCTGCCGACGGCAACCATATGCGCGGGGGCTCGCGCAGCTCGGCTTCACTGCGTTCGCTTTGCAGGAACGACGCGGTCGCGCTCATCTCCGGCAACAGACGCGCGTCGGGATTCATGATCTTCACTTTCACCTGCACGATCGCTTTGGCGCGATCGGCGGTCGGAATGATCTGTCGCAGCACGCCGCGCCATTTGCGGTTCGGAAATGCATCGACGGTGACCTCCGCCGGCTGACCCGCGTGAAGCTGTCCGATGCTTCCTTCATTGACGTCGGCCACGACTTCCAGCGTACTGAGGTCCACGATCGTGCAGATTGCTCCGGCGGGAAGCGTTCCCGACACTTGTCCCAGCGTGACGGAAGAGATCACTTCGCCGACTTCGGTGTTCTTGGTGGCGATGGTGCCGTCGAAGGGCGCGCGCACCGTCATGTCGGTCATGTTGATGCGGATTTGTTCGACGCGCGCACGCGAAGCCTTCAACTGCGCCTCGGCGTTGTCCAGAAGAGAGCGGCTCGTGACGCCCTGCTTCCACAGCACGAGCTGTCGGCTGTACTCGAGCTCCGCCTGGTTGCGTGCTGCGTTCGCTTCTGCCAGCTGCGCTTCCATGGTGGTGCTCTCGAGCACGGCCAGAACTTCCCCCTTCTTCACTTTGTCGCCGACATCGAAATTCAGCTTGACGACTTTTCCGGAGATCTTCGGCGTGATCTTCGATTGCTTGTCGGCGACCAGGTATCCCGTTGCGCTCAGCAAAGCCGGGTTGGTCACGTTCACGGTCGGTTTGAGCACCAGGGTCTCGACCATCGGCGCGCGGCTCGGCGCAATCCACTGCCTGTAGATGGCGATACCGGCAACGACCAGGACCATCAGAGCGACAAACCAGCCCACCATCCTCGCGATCGGGGGCCTGCGGTGCTCCTGCTCGGGCTCGCGGTCAATGCGCAGCGCTGTCAGATCGGGCCGGACCGACATGAGAACCGAGGAATGATAACGGAATGTAGGACGGGCTTAAGCCCGTCCCACATCGGGCGAGGTCCGCAACTGCGGCATGTTCATCCGGCTCACGCCCGAATCGCAGTAGGCCCAATCATGACTGATCCCGACAACCATCAGCGAATCGTCGGGACACAACTCGCCCAGCGCAGCACCCAGGGTCGCGACATCCGTTCGATCGTCGGATTGAATGACGAAGGTCGACTCGAATGGCAAATCGACCACTACGCCCAGCCGAGCGATCGCTTCGTGCAGCTCTCGGTAGTTTGCGTTGGGAGTGGTGCTGTGTCGGATCATCAGGAAATCGCGGGCGGTGGTGAACTGCGTGCATGCGACCAGAATGCGAGCGTCCGGCGCAACGTGCGGACGCAGCCATCGAAGGAGCGGCGCCGCGTGGCGCTGTTCCGTCAGCCAGACATGCCAGCTCTGATCGAAAGTGGGTTCGGCGCCCAGACGGCGCACGGCGCGGGAGAGATCCACTGTCAGATCGCCTTCATGGCAAATCTGGAACAATTTGATCTCTGCCATTAATAATCATGATAAATCATCATGATTATCGATAGCAAGAAAGAAATGACGCTAATGACTCCGCAAATTGCGAATAGCGGATTGCTGTACGCCAGGCGGATGGCATGCCTTCCGGCCGGGACGACCAGCCCCTGAAATCCGATGTTCGCGGTTTGCAGCGCAGCGGGGGCGCCATCGATGGTTGCCTTCCAGTAGCGATGTGGCGTCACGCTCGCGACCAGAAATGATTGGCCCTCGGCACGCACGGTCAGGTCGGCTCGGTTCGCGGACTCCTTCACTCCCAGAACTTCAGCGCGCCCGGGAGCGAACGGCGCTGATGTCACGAATGCAACCCGGTCGCTCCATCGCGCCGTGGCCAGATGGCGTACGAATTCCTCGCGGCTCCCCGTGCGCACGAGCTGATCGGCGAACCAGTAGCGCGGCAGCGTCGCGCCGGGCGCGATTCGGATCGGCCGTCCGGGAAGAATGAGATATTCGGCGTTGCCCATCAGCATGAACGGCCGCACCGGAGCGCCTCGCGCCAGCGCCTCCCACATCGATTGCACCACATCGGAGGTCGGGCGCAGCGAAGTGAGGTTGATGTCGATTTCGTAAATTGTCTGCAATCCGTACAAGGCGGGAGTGAACGGCATCAACGCCGTGCGCTGCGACCAGTACGTCCGCTCCCCGCCGTCGAGTGCCAGTCCGTGCTCTCCCCACACCGGCCATTCGGCCTGATGGAAAATGCGCGACGCTCCCCGAGCATCCGTGACTGCCAGCGTCACCGGCGGCGGCGTGAAGAATCGACGCGGCATCCGCGGCGCCAGCGCGTTCACATGCAGCGCGAGATCGCCCACGGCCAGCAGAAGAAGAAACGGGGCCAGGCGGCGATCGAGGCGATCGAACGCCATCGCCGCCAGCACGATCATCGCGAAAAGGCCGAACAGGATGAATTTTTCCGGGTAGCGAATCCACCGATAAAAAATCGGAAGCGGACCATTCGACCCGATCGCCAGCACATACGACAGCGGCATCGCAATCCATGTCCACTTCGCGACTCGCATCACGATCCCCGCCATGGCGAGCAGCGGGACGAGCAGGCCGCAGTAGATGCTGAAGATCAACGGCAATCGCGGGGGCCGATACCGCCAGGCGCCACGAAATTCGCTGCCGTCATCGGTGATGCGACCGAACGCGTACGGATAAAAAAGCTCGACCGGCCGGATCAGCGGCATGCTCCACGACGTCCCCTCCTCGAACGTGAGCGCGCGCGCGCGGCCGGAATCGCGCTTGAGATCGAGCGCCGGGATGATCGCGATCGCGCCGATGCCCAGGGCCAGGAGGAGTGCAAGCGCGAGCTCGGTGGGGCGCCGCCGACCCCGGCGGCACACGCCGGCGAGGTCGCCGGCGCTCCACAGTAAAATGGCCGTCATCACCATCACCGACACCTCGGCCGCCAGCAACAGCATGCCCATGCAAATGGCGAGGCGAAACCAGCGGCCCTGGCGCGCGAACATCACGATCAGCGGCCACCAGGCCACGGAAGTCAGAAACGGAAGCAGATTGGTCAGCGAGAGAATGACGCCGCCGAATCCAAAGGCGATCGCGCCAAAGAGCGCCGATTCGACGCGCAGCGTCATCGACCGGAGCAGAAGAAACATGCCCGCCGCCGCCAGCGCGATGTGCGCGATGATCTCGAGATTGAATCCGAAGAAAAAGCTGGGTAGCAACGCCAGCCACGTGCCGGGATAAAAGGCCTGAAATCCGGGATTCGCCGCCAGCGGCTGCCCACCCGACCAGTAGCGATTCCAGAACGGAAACTCGCCGCCGAAGATCACCTGTCGCAGAATAAATCGTGATGGTAAATAATCACGATAAATATCTCTAATGTAAAATCCGGCGCCGAGGAAGAGCACGTCGGAAAAGATCAAGGCCACGGCGATCGCCAGCAATGCGGCGATCTTTGCATCCGTCGAAATCTTCCGCTCGCGCGTCATGCTGAGCGAAGCGAAGCATCTCGTAGACAGGGATCCTTCGCTACGCTCAGGATGACGTGGCAGGCGAGGCGCAGCGACCGATGACTACGGCATGCTTCCTTTCGACGGCTCGTCGATCTTTAGCCTCGGACCCATCTGGGTGAGCACGAAGGCGTAATCGAACGCCAGATCGTGCAAAGCGTCATAGCGGCCCGACGCTCCGCCGTGGCCCGCGCCCATGTTGACCTTGAGCAGCAGCGGATTCGAGTCGGTCTTGTTCGCGCGCAGCTTGGCGACCCATTTCGTTCCTTCCCAATAGCCGACCTGGCTGTCATTGAGAGAGGTGCGCACCAGCATGGTCGGGTAACGCTTCCTGGCGACGTTGGAGTACGGGTCGTAGCTCTTCATGTAGACGTAGGCCGCTTTCTCGTTCGGGTTGCCCCACTCGATGTATTCCTGCGTCGTCAGAGGCAGCGTGGCATCGAGCATGGTGTTCATCACATCGACGAACGGCACGTAGGCCAGCACGATGTGGAAAAGATCGGGTCGCATGTTCGTGACCGCGCCCATCAACAACCCGCCCGCACTCCCTCCCGAGATCACGAGCTTCTCTTTCGAGGTGTACTTTTCATTCACGAGGTGTTGGGCTGCGGCGATGAAATCGGAAAAGGTGTTCTTCTTGGTCATCATCCGCCCCGCTTCGTGCCACCCCTTCCCCATCTCGCCGCCGCCGCGGATATGCGCGATGGCGTAGACGAAGCCACGATCGAGAAGAGCGAGGCGCGACGAGGAAAAAGTGGGATTGGTCGGCGCGCCGTACGAGCCATACGCAGAGAGCCACAGCGGATTGACCGCGCGCGGCTTGACGTCCTTGCGATAGACCAGCGAGATCGGAATCTTCACGCCGTCACCGGCGGTGGCATAGATCCGTTCGGAAGCGTACTGCGACGGATCGTAATTCGGCACCTCGACGCGTTTGAGCAGCGTCTGCTGATGCGTATCCATGTTGTAGTCGTAGGTGCTGTTAGGCGTGACCAGGGAGGTGTACGTGAAGCGGAACACGGTTGTATCGAAGACGTGGTTCTGGCTCGGACCGGTGGTGTAGGTCGGTTCGGGAAATGCAATGCGATGCGACTTGCCGTCGCGAAGATCGAGAACCTCGAGCTGCGTCAGCCCCCCTTCCCGCTCGGTGGCGACCAGATGATTCGCAAAGAGATCGATGCCGGTGATATAGACCGGCTTCCGGTACGCGATGACTTCCTTCCAATTTTTCTGCTGTGGATCGGAGAGCGGCGCGCTGACGACGCGATAGTTGATGCCGGCGTCGTTGGTGCGAATGTAAAAGCGATCGCCGCGATGATCGAGGAAGTACTTCAGATCGTTCTTGCGGGGAAGGATCACGCGGGGGGCGGCAGTCGGATCGCTGGCCGGGATGGCGCGGACTTCGCTGGCCGTTTTGCTCTCCGACGTGATGAAGATCCAGTCGCCGGAGAGCGAACGATCGCCAAACAGGTCGTAGAGATCATCCTTCTCCTCGTAGACCAGCGCGTCATCGGCACCGCCTAACGTGTGGCGATAGAGGCGCCATTGGCGCTTGGCAGGATTCTCGACAGTGTAGAAAACCGTCTTGTTGTCGGCTGCCCAAAGCACCGTTCCGGTCTTCTCGGCCCGGTCGGCCAGATCCTCCCCGGTGCGGAGATCCTTGACATGGAGGACGTACTGGCGATAGCCGACGTTGTCGGTCGAATAGGCGAGGAGATTGCCGTCGTCGCTGACTTCGTAGCGCCCGACGCTCATGAACTTCTGGCCCTCGGCCAGCTTGTTGACGTCGATCGTGATTTCCTCGGGTGCATCGAGGCTGCCCTTCTTGCGCGCGAAGATCGGATACTGCTTTCCCTCCACCGTGCGCGTGTAATAGAAGTAGTCGCCTTTGCGATACGGCACGTTGGTGTCGGTCTGTTTGATGTGGCCGAGCATCTCGTCATACAGCTTTTTCTGCAGACCCTCGGTCGGCTTCATGAACGCTTCGGTGTAGGCGTTCTCCGACTCGAGATAGGCGATGGTCTCCGGATTGGCCTTCTCGCGGATCCAGCCGTAATCGTCGGTGCGCGTGTCGCCGAACATGGTGACCGACTTGGGAGCCTTCTTGGCGACCGGCGGCTTGGCCGAATCGGCGAACAGCGCAACGGCGATGAAGAAAGAGAGCAGGAGCGCGACTTGCTTTTTCACGCGGGAGAGTCTATCCCGCCACGCGGTGCGACAAAAACATCTGGGTGGTCCCGCATTGACGGCAGAGGAAATGGATCGAGTCGCGCCGCGCCCACGGATTGGGCGCATCGCACACCGGGCAGAGTGTTTCGTTTTGCGGGTAGGCGCGATGGCAATGATCGCAGGAGACAGGTCCGGTGAGCGTCACATCCTCTTCACAACTCACTTCGCTGCAGGAAGGGCAGCGCCAGCAGACGGCCATCTCCGGAACAGAAATATATCACATTAATCTTTCGCGATTTTTGCCCACGTATCTTTGAGCGTCGCGGTGCGGTTGAAAACCAAAAGCTCCGATGTCGAATCGGGGTCGACGCAGAAGTAACCGACGCGCTCGAACTGGTAGCGCGTCAGCGGCGCTGCGCCGCGCACGCCGGGCTCGAGCTTCGCGTGCGCAACGACCTCGAGCGAGTCGGGATTGAGGTCGGCCAGAAAGTCGCCGCTCTCCTCCGGATTCTCGCTTCGAAAAAGCCGATCGTAGAGACGCACCTGGCAGTCGATGGCATGTTCGGCGGAGACCCAGTGCAGCGTCGCTTTTGGGCGCCGGCCGTCAGGCGCATCGCCCCCGCGCGTTGCCGGATCGTAGGCGGCGCGGAGCTCGACGATGTTTCCGTCGCGGTCCTTGGTGACGCCCGTGCAGGTGATGAAGTAAGCCGAGCGCAATCGCACTTCGCGTCCGGGAGCGAGCCGAAAGAATTTCTTCGGCGGCTCTTCCATGAAGTCCTCGCGCTCGATGTAGAGAACCCGCCCGAAGGGGACGGATCGCGTCCCGCCACTGGGGTCTTCGGGATTGTTGGCCGTCTGGAAGGATTCCGTTTTCCCCTCCGGATAGTTCTCGATCACGACGCGCAACGGATCGAGGACGCCCATGACGCGCGGCGCGGTCTTGTTGAGGTCCTCGCGAACCGAGAACTCCAGCAGCGCGACATCGATGATGTTCTCGCGCTTCGCGACGCCGACGCGATCGGCGAAATTTCGAATCGATTCCGGAGTGTAGCCGCGCCGCCGAAGACCGGCGATGGTGGGCATCCGCGGGTCATCCCATCCACGGACGTGGCCTTCTTCGACCAGCCGCAACAGTTTGCGCTTCGACACAACCGTGTAATTGAGATTGAGCCGAGCAAACTCGTACTGCCGAGGACGGGAGGGGACGGGGAGGTTTTCGATGAGCCAGTCGTAGAGCGGACGATGATCTTCGAACTCCAGCGTGCACAGCGAATGCGTGATGCCCTCGATGGCGTCGGAGAGCGGATGCGCGTAGTCGTACATCGGATAGATCGGCCAGGCGTCGCCGGTCCGATGGTGTGTCTCATGGCGGATGCGATAGAGCACCGGGTCGCGCATGTTCACGTTCGGCGACCCCATGTCGATCTTCGCGCGCAAGACGCGCGTGCCGTCGGCAAACTCGCCGGCGCGCATCCGGCGAAACAGATCGAGGTTCTCGTCGGCGCTGCGATTGCGGTACGGTGATTCTTTCCCCGGCTCGGTCAGCGTGCCGCGAAATGCGCGAATCTGATCGGCAGTGAGATCGTCGACGTACGCCTTCTCCGCCCGAATCAGTTCCTCCCCCCATGCGTAAAGCTCGCCGAAGTAGTCCGATGCGTGATAAAGGTTCTCGCCCCAGTCGAACCCCAGCCATTTCACATCGCGCTGGATGGCCTCGGCGTACTCCGCCTCTTCCTTGGTCGGATTCGTGTCGTCAAACCGCAGGTTGCAATGGCCGCCGTATTCGAGCGCAATTCCGAAATTGAGGCAGATCGATTTCGCGTGGCCAATGTGCAAGTAACCATTCGGCTCGGGCGGAAATCGCGTGATCACGGTCGAGTGCCTCCCCGCTTTGAGGTCCTCCTCGACGATCTCTCGAATGAAATCCGACATAAAAAGAGAGGGAGTCTACCTTGACGCCCGCGGCGATTCGGTCATAGAGTTTTAAAAGCTTGGCATTGTAGAAGCAGGCACTTCCGGAAACCGCTTTTGAAACAGGGGGACGTTCATGCGGATTCGAAGTTTCTTTGTTGCCACTTTCTTGTTTCTCACCACAGTCATCGCCTTCGCACAACAGGGGACATCACAAATCAAAGGAAAGGCCGCCGGACCCGACGGATCCGGGCTTCCGGGGGTGACCCTCACCATCAAGAACCAGGAGTCGGGCGTAGTGCGCACGACGACTTCGGACAAAGACGGCGTCTACGTCATGAGCGCCGTGATCCCCGGCACCTATGACATGACCGCGGATCTGTCCGGATTCAAGACCTTCCGCCGAAAAAGTATTCGACTCGAAGTCGGGAAAACGTCGACGATCGACGTCAAGCTCGACATGGGGGCGATGGCCGAAGAAGTCACCGTGACCGCGGCGGCGCCGATCGTCGACGTCACCTCGAAGGAGGTGGGCGGGAACATCACTTCGAAGGAGTTGACCGAGCTGCCTTCGATCAATCGCAACTTCATCGGCTTCATCGGATTGCTGCCGGGGGTCGTGCCGAACATCAGCACGGAGTCGTTCGGCGCCGATTCGGTGAGCGTCAACGGCCAGGACGCGCGCAACAACAACTATATGTTCGACGGCGGCAACAACAACGATGACGTCATCGGACAGCGCGCCGGAACCCAGGCGCGGCCTCCACTGGACGCCATCCAGGAATTCCAGGTGATCACCGGCCAGTACGACGCCGAGTTCGGACGCACCACCGGCGCAATCGTCAATGCCGTGACCAAGCAGGGGACCAACGAGTTCAAGGGTCTGCTGTCGGGATACCTGCAGGACGCCTCGCTCACGCAGAAGGATTTCTTCGTCAAGCAGAACAACAGCGCGAAACCCGATACGAAATTCGTGCAGTACGTCGGGAACCTCGGCGGACCGATCATTCAGGACAAGCTGCACTTCTTCGCGAACGTGGAGCGCGTCGAGAACGACCGGCCGAATCCCATCACGATTCCGGCGCGTCCCGAAATCGTCGAGCCGACCACGCAGGATCGCGTGTGGAACACGCTGCTTCGCCTCGATCATCAAATCAACGCCAGCAACACCTGGGCAGCGCGGTGGCTTCGTGAATCGTCGCCGCAGTTGAATCAGATCATTCCGCTCGCCAATGGAAATCCCGTGACTCCGGCAGCATCACGTGAAGAATCGGACATCGATCAGACGGCGGTCCTGCAGTACGACGCGGTGTTCGGAAACTCGAGGGTCAATACCGCTCGCATCACGTGGACTCAGGAAAACGTCGCGTTCGCGACTCCGGGCTTCAACGGCAATGGTCGCCGACAGGTCCTGCTGCCCCCGACGCTCGATTTCCTCACCTATCGCGATCAGCAAAACAACACCGCACAGGCGCGCGTCGACGACGCCTTGCAGCTCGGCGACACCTTCAACTGGTACATGAACCAGCACGACATGAAGTTCGGGGTGGAGTACGAGCGCGCCAAGGAGCATGCTGTCGGACAGGACAACCTGAACGGCACATTCTCTTTCCGCAGCAATTCCTTCGACCCGAACAACTTCTCGACCTATCCGGAACGATTGTCGATTGTGGTTCCCGGCGCCAGCGACCTTCGCCTCAGGGTGATCTACGCCAGCGTTTTTGCTCAGGACAAGTGGAACATCAACAACCACACCACGCTGAGCATGGGGCTGCGTTACGACCTCGAGAAGATTCCGTTCAAGGAGTCGGATAACCCGCTCTTTGCAGGCGGCAAGAAGTATCCCTACGACAAGAACAACATCTCCCCGCGCGTCGGCCTGACCTACCAGCTGCCGACGGCAAAGACAACCGTGCTGCGCGGCGGTGTCGGCCGTTTTTATGACAAGACTCACCTCGAGCTGGTGCAGGGCGTCGAGACGGCAGGCGTGCTCTCCGGCTCATTCACGGCAAACTTCCCGGCAACGGCTGCCGATCCGGGACCGGCAAACGGCAAGCGGCCAACCGACCCGATGCTGGCGAACGGCCCGGTGATCAATCGCGACCGGTTGAATGAGCTCTTCCCTCCCGGGACGAGAGTCAAGAACACCGGCACGATCAATCTCGACGATCCCAGCCGAGTCGTCGCGTACACCGATCAAATGTCGATCGGCGTACAACGCGAAATCACCGCCAATATGTCGATCAATCTCGATTATGTCTACGCCAAGAGCGAAGACCTGCTGATGAACTACGACCTAAATCCGGGAACGCGCGCCAACACTTCACGCAATACGCCGGTGGTCCGCACCAACCCGAATTTCCCCAGCTCGTCGGCCGTGAACGAGCGCGTCAACGCCGGTCACACGACCTACAACGCTTTCGAGTTTCAGCTCGATCATCACCTCGGTCAGACCTACCAGTACCGCGTCTCGTACACCTACTCGAAATCGCGGGGCAACACTTCGGGCTCCGGCGTGGCCGCCATGAATTTCCAGAAGCTCGCCGACGCGAATCTCGACCGTAACGAGGGACCCACCAACTTCGACCGACCGCACAATTTCGTGTTCAGCGGATCGTGGGCCCCGCAACGGGCGCACGGACTGACGCTCGGAATGGTGACGCGCTATTTGTCCGGCGAACCATTCTCCATTCAGGACACGACCTTCGACGTCGACCAGAATGGAATCTTGTTCGACCCGCTGCCGGCCGGAAAATACAGCGGCAGCGGAGTGAATGCTTTCACCGTTTTCAGCAAGGGCGGACGGAACGGCGCCCGCGGCCCCGATTTCTTCCAGATGGACGTCCGGGTCGGATACCGGCTGCCGCTCATCATTTCGCACATCGAGGTTTTCGGAGAAATTTTCAACCTGACCGATCGCGCGAACTTCGACACGCCCAGCGGAGACAAGCGCTCCACCAACTTCCTGCGCCTGACCGCTCTGCGCGCCGGAGGCGTGCCGCGAACTGCGCAGGTCGGAGCAAAAATCACGTTCTGAAATAGCCACCACAGAGGCACAGAGGACACGGAGCCTCTCTGTGCCCTCTGTGGTGATCCTCACGTTCGCGATTTGCCCTCTCTGCTAGCATTTAGCCCACTGCAAAATGGGCGAGATCGCCAGCGAACCCCGGCGCAATTTTGGCGAATACGAAGTGGAATCGGTCCTGGGCAAAGGGGCCATGGGCATGGTCTACCTGGCCCGCGACCGCCGCATCGGACGTCGTGTCGCGCTCAAGACCGTTCAGGTCCAGCAGCGATTCGACGATGAAAGCGAAGCGACCGAATTTTACCAGCGCCTGCAGCGCGAGGCCGAAGTGTGCGGCTCGATGCAGCACCCCAACATCGTCACGCTGTACGAGCCGGGTTACGAGAACAACGTCATCTCGTTTCTGGCGACCGAGTGGGTAGAGGGCGAATCGCTTCGCGATCGGCTGAAACGGTCGAAACCGCTGCCGCTCGAAGACGCGTCGCGCATCAGCGAAGACATCCTGCGCGGCCTGGCCTACGCGCATGCCAAAGGCGTGATCCATCGCGACATCAAACCGGCCAACATCCTTCTGTCGACCGAGGGTCAGGCGAAGATCGCCGACTTCGGCATCTCGCGACCGGTCGATTCGACCCTGACGGCCGTCGGCTCGATGCTGGGCACCCCGAATTACATGTCGCCCGAGCAGGTGAAATGCACCGACGTGACCGCGCGATCGGACCTCTTCTCGGTCGGTGTCGTGATGTACGAAATGCTGACCGGCGTCAAGCCTTTCTCGGCCTCCGATGTCAGCAGCATCCTGCGCAACGTCGTCGAGCGCGTGCCGGCGCTGGCTAGCGACGTCAACAAAGAGGTGCCCGAGCCGATCGCGCAATTTGTGGCGCATCTTTTCGCCAAAGCACCTGAGGATCGTTTCGGCACAGCGTCGGAAGCGTTGACGGAGCTGCAGACGCTGCGCGGCACGACACCACGCGGCGCGCCCACGGACGTCTTGCCGGCCCAACCGGGCATCTCGAGCGTGACGCCGGGATCACGGAGCAAGGCACAGGATGCCACAACGGACCGCCTGCTAGGAGACGACACTCCGGCGGTCGCTTCTCAGGAACGCCGCCACATTCCGACGGCAGCGTCCGTCTCGATCATCGGTGTAATGGCCGCGGCGCTCATCGGCGCAATTGCGGTCATTCACATGAAGACTGATCCCACTCCCGTCGGCGTGATCACCGCGCAGCAGCATGCCGAGTTCGTTCTCCGCAAACAGTCGCTGGCTACAGCGAAGGCGCTCCTCGACGCGGGACGCTACGACGACGCCGTCAAAGCCTACGACTTGTATCTGCGCCAGCATCCCGACAGCATCGTCGCGAAGGAAGGCCTCGGTAACGCCATGAAAGCCGCCGACGCGCACAGGCCGCAATCGAGCGTGACGGCCGAGGCGTCGAAGCAGTCGAAGAAAAAGAAGACTGACGAGAAGCAGCCCTCGCTGTGGCAGCGGATTTTCCGCCGCGGCAAGACTCCCACAAAGAAGTAAGATCGCCGCGTGCTCGACGAGACGCGGATCCGTCTCGAAGCCATCCATTACGTGCGCGATCTGCGCGAGCGCTGGGTTGCCGTCCCGGCCTCGGAGGTGCAGCAGTTCACGACCGGCGGCCAGCGGATTTTTCTCAAAGGCCAGCAGGGGATCTTCAAGCCCGCCGAGCTGACCGACCCTCTTTCCGTCACCTCCACCATCGATTCGCCCTATACCGACGATCCGATCGAAGGCAGCCGCGTTCTGTACGATTTTCTTCCGGCCACACGCGAGTTCGAAAACGTTGGATTGAAAAAATGCGCCGACTCCGAAGTGCCGCTCATCTATTTTCTGCAGGTCAAACGGCGGCCGAGCCCGGAGTACGTCGTCTTCGCGCCGGTCTACGTCGTGGGATGGGATGACGTCGCACGGCGATTCCTGATCGATCTGTCGGAACAGAAGCCGGGCGAGGTCATCTCGCCTCCTCCGGTCACGCGACAGCTCACGCTGCCCGCGATTCGTACGCCGCAGAGTCCGATGGAGATCCGCGAGCTGTCGAAGAGCTACGTCGTGACAACCGTGCAGCGCCGTCTTCATCACGCCCGATTTCGAAATGCGGTCCTCAAGGCTTATCGCGAGCGATGCGCAGTCTGCGGTTTACGTCTGCGGCCGCTCCTCGATGCAGCTTTCGTCGCGCCCGATCACGATCCGCAACCCCTCATCGCCGTCAGCGACGGAATCGCGTTGTGCGCGACGCACCATCGCGCCTTCGATGCGCGAATTCTCCGCTATGACTCCGAATACACCATTCACATCGATCTGCCCGACCGTTTCAACGCCGCGCAGGGGGAACGGGACATGTTGCTTGCGTTTGAGGGAAGAAAACTGGAATTGCCGGAGGACGAGGAGCTCTGGCCTAGAACTAACTGACGGCTCGATACGTCGGGTTCTCCGGAAAAAAGCGCGCGGGCTCACCGCGCGTCTTGCGGAAAAGATTGCGAATCATCCGGATCTGTCCGCAATGCATCGCGAGATGCGTCGCGTGGTGAAAGCCGAGGAAGTATCGGCCTCCTTCCTTTTCGCTCAACGTCCCATAGGCCGACGCAGTCCGCTCGTGAAGAGTGTCGAGGGTCGTCGTTCGAAGGATGTTCAGAAACTGCGTGCAGGCTTCCGACAGTGCCGTAAAGTTCATTTCGAAATCGTCGGTAACGGCATCGATGGCCTCCTGCGAGGCAGGCACCGCGATGGTCGGCATGGGCGCACCACTTCTCAAACTCTCCAGGTGCCACTCCGCCTCGATACGAAGATGCCGGACGATGATGACGATCGAGTTCGCCTGCGGAAGCGGCCGCCACTGAATTTCCTCTTTCGCCAAATCATCGAGCGAGTTTTTGACGGCCGCCCACATTCTTTGGTTCATGTCGAAGACGACCTGCGGCGCGTCGTCCACGACTAGCTGAGACAGAACGCTACGGTGTCGCGCAGCTTGGCGCGATCGATCGGCTTTCGAAAAATGGCGCTCACCACTCCGCGATACGGTCCTTCGATCATCGAATCGGGAACGAGCGTCTCCGATGCGCCGGTGATCGCGATGATGGAGGGGAGATTCGTCCGCTGCGATTTGAGCTTTTCGATGAACTGCAGGCCATCAGTGTCGGGAAGCATCATGTCGAGCACGACCACGGCGCAATCGGGAGATGCCGCCTTTTCGAGTCCTTCGGCGCCGTTCGCTGCCTGTTCGACGCGGATGTTGTGGTCCTGCGACAGCTCCGCCGCCAGGAGTTTGCGGACAGAGTCCGTATCCTCGACCACCAGGACCATGGGCTTTGCGGGCATGCCGAGAGCCTATCACGCGCGCTTGCGTTTCTTCGCGAAACTGCGCGCCGCCAACGTCAGGTCGACATGATCGACAACAGCGATGCGGCGCGCGTCGGCTTCGTCGAAGCCGGCAGCGATGGCCTCCTGGTAAGGCCGTGCCATGAACCGCTCTCGCGCGGCATCGTCGGTAAAGAGCCGAGCGAAAAAACGATGAGCATGTGACGGACCGGAGCCTCCTCCGTCTCGCCGCGCGGTGGGGAGAGCGACTACGCGCGGAGTTGCGCGCGCTCTGGCGAGCTGTCCGAGGAGCGCATGCATGGTCGGATAGTTGCCGTCGCGTTCGAGAATGACGGTCGCGCGTTCGGCGCCGACTTCAGAAAGCAGATCGAAAACCGGATCGGGAACGTCGTGCAGGTGATCGTCGAGGATGCGATCGCCTTCGATGCCACGTCCCCCGGCAATGTGGATCGCTCCGATGCGATCGCGAGGCAGCGATCGAATGGTCGCGCGCGCGTCGAAATGAAAGTTCGTTGCATTGGCGTGCAAATTGTGAAGGTCGAGCAACAGCTCTGTCTCAGTGGCGTCAAGAACGGCGTTGAGCCAGCCAGCTTCGTCGTAGGTGCTGAACGGCGGATCGAAGAGCGTGGCCACATTCTCGAGCAGCGGCGCGCGGCCGATCACCTGCCTCGCCTGCTCGACGTTCCGCACCAGGCCCTGCAGTGTTGCGTCGTTGCGCGGTGGCGCGGCCAGATGGCCGATCTCCATTCCATCCGCGCGCACGAATGCCAGATGCTCGGACCAGAAATCGGGTTTCACCCACTCGACGACGCGGGCGACAGCATCGAGACGCCGACGATCGACGGGCTCCGGTGACGCGAGACCCAGCGAGGTTGCGTGCACGACGATCGGCACGTGACTTCGCAAAGTTCGCAGCGCCCGCTCCTGCCCGGGCGTGCACTCCTCGGCAAGCAGCTCGATCACATCGATCTGATCGAGGTTCGCGAGAATGCCCGCGCCGATCCCCGGCCGCCATCCGATGCCGAATCTCATGATCCGCAGCCTCCGCACCCGCCACCACAACCTCCTCCGCAACCACCGCCGCATGACGAGCCGCACGATGAGCCGCACGACGACGACCATGATGAGGATTTGGCCTTCGGGAAAAGATCGCGCGTCCACGAAAAAGCAGATGCTGTCAACGCCCCGACGCCAAACACCGCCGCCAGCAGCGCGACCTCGGCGGTCGAACCGCCGGGATGGAGCTGCGCGGCACGAAGCTTCAGGGATGCGAACATGTTGCGCAGATCGGAAACCACCTTGTCGCCGTGCGCGGTGCGGCGGGGAAACGCGACTTTCGCTGCGAAGAGGATCGCGACTCCGGTCAGGATGATCAGGAACTGAACATTGGATTTGCCGCGCGCGGCCGCGACCAGCAACTTGAGCAGCGAAACAGCTCCCAAAGCGGCGATGGCGGCAAGAAAGAGTTGGCGTCGAAGTTGTTTGACATCGTCGTCGGGGATCAGTCGTTGTTTTTCGAGCGTCAAGTCGTACTCGGCACCGACGGCCTTCAGGCTCTCCATGATTTCACCGACGTTTCTCGGCACGAGACACGCGTCGCGCACTCGCTCCTCGATTGTCTTGCGAAGCGCAGCCTGGCGGCCGGCAAGCGTGGTTTGGATGACGTCGTCGGCGATCACGAGCAGGCCGCGGTCGATCAACGACACCAACGCGATGCGCACCACCTCGGCATCGCCGCCGCGCAAATACGCGATCAGATAGGGATCATTGACTTGAAATCGTGCCACCGACGGCAGGGCCGGCATTGCGAGCTCGCGATGGCGCCGCACCAGCCAGAGAATCACGAAGACGATCAGCGCGTAGACGACGTAGAAGAGGAGAAACTCCGGCCCGCGTAGATTAAATGGATTCATAGCGCGAGCGAGCGTCGGTAGAGCGCGCGCGAAAGCTCGAGCGTCGTGAAGAGGTAATCAGCCGCTTTTCCCGGCGGCAGAACGCGCTGCTCGCGTGCTTCAGAGAGATGCGGAAGAAGCTCGACGAATTGCGCGTCGCCGAGCTGGCGGACGACCGTCTCGAGCGCTTCCTTCGGCGCGACCGTCCCCCGCCCTTCCAGATCGAGGATCGCGGCGGCCGACGTGCGAAGCGGCCCGGCGGCCTCCGCCACCGTCACCGCGCACTGCTCTTCGCGCAGACTGCGCTCGACGTACATCTCTCGAAGCCGGATGGTGAGATTGAGGAGGACTTGTTGCAGCCGATGCACCAGCGCGGCGCGAGGGATGGTCATGCCCTCGAGAACATCGCGGCCCATCAAGACGACGTGCCGACGTTGAATGTCGGCGAACTTCTGCGCGAATTCGTCAGCGGCCGCCCGAATCTCCTCTTCCAGAAGAAACATCGCGGTGACGTTGGCGGCCGCCTTCGCGAAACGAAAAGGCTCACGGAAATTATTAATACTATTATGTGATAATTTTCGGAGGACGAACAGCAGATTGACGTCCGACGTCGTGCGCAGACGTCCTTCTGCGCCCGAGCCGTACAGGATCACGGAAACAAGATCGTCGCCGAATGCACGCGCAGCGGCGTCGACAACGCCTTCCAGCACCTGCCGAACGCCGGGCGGCACGTTCGGAATCGTCTGCATGCGTGGAGCAGAAGATATCAGACCGATACGGTCCGCAGAGAGCGCAGCACGCGATGCCAGCGCGACCGCTGGAAATACCAGAGGAGCGCAACCGTGATGGGGACCAACCCGAAGATCAGGAGCATGCGCGCGACACCTTCGATGCCCGGATTGAACGGCGTGTGAATGTGGAGATCGAGCGCGATGCCTTCCAGGTCATTCATCAGCATCCCCCCCTTCCCTTGGCGGTACCAGGCCACGAAATCGGGATCGTGCATCAGCCGCCACGCAAAAAGCATACTGTTAATTTGTACGAAGAATGCTACGAATGCGCCGAGCGGCCGCTCGATCTCCGGAATGCGCCAGCCCACTCCGCTGAGGGCCTGATAGAAAAGAATTCCGGCCAGGATGAACTCCGACAAATGTCCGGCCGCGCCGAACGCGAATTCGCGGCGCCAATCCGAGCTCACAAAAAATAGCCAGATCAGGAAAACGACTCCGATCAACGTCAGCGTGGTTCGGTTCCCGCGGAAAATCCACATCGCATATCCGAATCCGCCGGCGATCAGAAGCGCCAGCGCAATTTGAAACCGGCTGTGCGGCGTGATGCCGCCGCCGTAGACAAAATCGAACGCCGGAACGGCCGGCATGCCCAGGAGCCAGCCCATGACGGCGTGTCCGAGCTCGTGAAAGAGCGTGATGATGGCGGAGAGAACGAATCGCACGAATGGGATCACGTTGGCGATGATCGCCAGCACGAGGCCGATGCCCAGAACTTTCAGCTCCGTTGGACCGATGCGGCCGTCGGCGACCTCATCGTCCTGGTCGTCGTCCCTCACCCGGCCCTTCGGGCCACCCTCTCCCCGCTGCGCGGGGCGAGGGACTTCAGCGAACTTCCCAAACACGATCCCGCATCGCGAGCATTCGGTCGCACTCTCGGGCTCCTCGTATCCGCACTTCGGGCATGCAACCTTCACGGCAACCAGGGAATGCGCGGGAACGAGTCGGGAACGATCGGGAAGGTGTCGTTGGTCAGCCACTGCATCAGCAGGTTCGTGAAGAACGGACTGCGCGGATCGCCGCTGACGCCGCCAGGCAGACTCGATTGTCCGATTGGGACTTTGCTCATGTCGCCGACATAGCGTCGATTCGGGCCGCTTGTGAACATGAATCCGTTGACGGTGCTGGCGCGCCCATTGTGCGACGCCGCGTCGACAGTCGACATTCCGCCGTCAGTGGCCACGCCCGGAAGATTCGCGAGCGAAGGGAGGGGCAGCTGACCGAACGGCGCACCGGGCGAATAGAGATTCCCCATCAGATGCGCAAAGACGACGCGATGCAGTTTTCCCCATCGGTAGTCACTGAGGTTCGTCGATTTATTGAATGCCGGCGCGAAGTCGTCGCTGGCCAGCATTGTCATCCCATCCGCAACGCTCTTCAGGATCAGAATGTCGCGTCGCGCGGCAGCATCAGTCACGCCCGGCACATTGAAGAAACTGACACCGGAGGCGCCGCGTCCGCCGGTCGTCGAAAAGTTCTCGAGCTGGAATCGCAGTGTCGAAAGCGTCTGCTGCACCGGCGGCACCGGAAGCGTCAGCGTTTTCAGAATGGTGTCGACGGTGTTCGCCATGAACTTGCTTCGCCAGGCCGCATAAATCGTCGCGGCCACGCTGTTGTTGATCTCCTGCGTCGAGGGCGATGTCAACACGCCATTGGTTTCGGCGGCGTCGTAGCCGGTATCGATTCCGGTCGGCGTCGAAAAATCCCAGCTGCCCAGCTGCCCCACGGCGGCCTTCACGGCCGGCGCGCTTCCCAGTGCTGCCAGCGTCGGATCGGCGCCCGATTTCAGCGCGTTCGTCAGCGCCTGCATGATGAACGGCACGAAAACCTCGGCGTCCACCAGCACCGTGTCGGCCTGAATCGACTGCATGTCGGCCACCGAGAGCTTTCCGCCGTTGGCGAGTTTCGCGCGGACCAGCTGTGTGATCCGGCCGGCGCGGAATCCGTCGTATCCCGGATTGAGATAGTAGATTCCGCCGCCCGGTCGTTGCGCGTTGAGAGGATCGTTGTCGAGCGTCTGCCCGATCGGATCGTTGTTGGCGTTGACGAACCAGCCGTTGGACGGATTCACGACCTGGGGCATTTCGGAATAGGGAAGGATTTCGAAAGGAAGCGCCTGCTGTGGCTGCGGATTCTTCACCGCCATCCACTCGTTGCCGCCCTGCCCGTTGCGTACGAAATAGGGAGGCACGCCGTTGACTTTGTTGGCCTGCAGATCTTCACGGATCGGCATCTCGCCGCTCGTGAAGTAGGCGATGTTGCCGTCGACGTCGGCGTACGCGAAGTTCTGCGATCCGACATCGAAGTATTGCAGCGCCGCTTTGAACTCATCGACGCTCTTGGCCTGATCGATGAAGAGAAACGCCTCGGCCTCGTGCGTCGGATAGAAGCCGGCGTACTGCACCGTGATCGCGACGCCACTCGATTGATCGAACGACAGAACCGGACCGTGACGCGGAACGATCAGCGTCACCTTGGGGAGATTCAGCGAGGCCGGAGCAGGGCTCATGCCCACGCCCGGCGTCCACACGCTGAACGTTTGCGGAATCGCCATCACGTTTTCTTTTTTGCCGAGGTACATCGAAGCGAGTCCGCTGGGGGAGGTCGGCTCGGGAACGAATTGTTCCTGATAGAGATCGGTGACGTCCATCGGATGGACTGTCGATCCCCACGCGATGTGCTCGTTCTGTCCCTGGATCACGAACGGCGCTCCGGGGAATCCCATCCCGGCCACGTTCAGCTTTCCGGGAACGCGAATCGAGATCGGATAAAAGTTGGGCGGCTCGCTGAGCGAGAGATGCGGATCGTTCGCGATGAGCGCATTCCCAGTCGCCGAATTCCTCGGCGCGATCGCCCATTCGTTCGATCCCGCGTGACGCTCCGGATCGATGGCCGCCTGCACCACCTCGTTGTCGCGGATCTGATCGCGATAGGCGCGCAGCAGCCCGAGAGTTTCGGGGCGGATCCACGACATGTCGAGTGGAGCGCCGCCGACCTCGGCGGCGTTCGCGCGGATCGGCTCCGCCGCCCCCGCCCCGGTCGCGTCGGGAATGGTCGCCGCCTTGGTGAACGGAGCCGACCGCCACGTGTCGGTGAACAGCTTCGTTCCGTCGAAGCCCACGATCTTCCCGGCTGTCTGATCGGAAATCAGCGCGATGGTCGGGTCCAGATCGAGATCGAATGACAGGCTGAACGCGATCAGCTTCGCGATCGAAACCGAATCGACAGGCGTCCACGGCGGGATGGAGTTGACGCCGAGGAGGGCGTATTCGGGCGAGAGTTGGCCGGGATGCGCTTGCAGATACGCGTTGACGCCCGCCGCATACGCTTCTACCGCGGCACGCGCCTCGGCGCTGAACAGAGGGAAGGATGCCTCCGCCGCCCGTCGAAGTCCGAGCGTGCGAAGCTGGACATCGTTCGATAAGGCCGCCGTGCCGAGCAATTCGCCCAGCGTGCCGCCCGCGATCCGGCGGTTCGTATCCATTTGAAAGAGACGGTCCTGCGCGTGCAGCCATCCGTTGAGGAACCAGGCGTCGTGCGTGTTGAGGGCGAGGACGTGCGGGATTCCGTTTGCTTCGCGAATGACCATTCCGGGCGCCTGCATGCCGGCGAGTTTCGTCATGCGGCCGATCGGAAGATCTTGCGCGGACAGAGAGAGTGCGGCGAGAACAAGGGCGAGGCCGAGGGACCGATGCATCGAAGCCTCCTTGCAGAAGCTACCTTATATCGACATAGAATGCAGGCCGCAAGGAGCCGCTATGCGATCGCATGTCGTCCCGATCGTCGCCCTGGCCCTCATCGCCCTTCCGCTGTACGCGCAGTCCAATGATGTCGCGGTCTGGTTCGGGAGCAGCACCGTCGGTACGACCAACACCAGCGGCTCGTCGGTGCACTTCGATCGCGGCGATTCCATCGGCGCGAGCTGGAATCATTTCTTCAGCGGACAACTCTCGACGGAGCTGGCAGCCTTCGCAGTGCGCCATGACGGGGCGGTGCGCGTGGGCGACGTCAATGCGTTCGACGTCGGCCGGCTGCGCATGATTCCGATCACGGCCATGATCCAGTGGCATCTCGTTCACTTCCGCCACGTCGATCCGCACCTCGGCGCCGGATTGGCGTACGTCCGCAGCGACAGCCTGCACAGCTCCGATCTCGACAACGCCGGCATCGGACGGGTGCGCATCAAAAGCCGTGTGGGCTGGACCACGGATGCCGGATTGACGTACGGCGTCACGCAGCGCATCGGCATCGGAGTCGACGCGCGCTACATCGGCTATCGGCCTTCGTCCGGTCCCGCCGATGCGAGCCTGAAGTTACATCTCAGTCCGGTGATTTACTCGCTGGGCCTTCGCTGGCGCCTCTGACCGCCGACCTCTTCTGCTCGATGAGCCACGACACGACGTGCGTTTGCGTGTACGCGGGATCCCACGCGTTGTGACCGGTGTTTGCGAACTCGGTGTATCCCGCGCGTGGGCCTAGCGCACGAGCCATCTCCCGCGACTCGCTGACCGGCACCACCGGATCGTCGGAGCCGTGGAAGATCCAGATCGGGATGTGCGGAACGCGTCGCGCGAATGCGTCGCAGGTTTCGTCCGTCGGATTGTCGAGATCAGGAACCGAAGGCGGGCGATGAATGTAGGCGCAAACCGTGGCCAGCGCGGACCAGCGCTTCGGATAACGAACCGCGAGCATCCACGCCCCCGCCCCACCCATCGACATCCCTGTCAGCGCGACGCGATCGCGATCGATGGAGAACTCGCGCTGGGTGGCATCGAGCGCCGCGATGGCAATCTTCCGCGCCGCGCCGACCCACCGTTGCCCATCGGGACACTGCGGAAAGACAACGATGGCCTCCGCTTCGACTTCGCCTTCGCGAAGCGCGCGGCCGAGGCCGATGGCGATCTGCTTTTCGCCGTCATCACCCCGCTCACCCGAACCGTGAAGAAAGAGGATCGCTGGCCATTTGTGAGCGCGGTCGTAAGCCGCGGGAACCCAGATCTGATACCTGCGCGCCACGCCGCCGACCGTGACCGATCGCGCGAGAAATTGTCCGGTCATCGCGATGGCCGCCAGCATCAGCGGCGGATCATACGATCAAATGCAGATCCCCGAACTCGTGCCACAGGTATCCATGCTCGAGCGCGGCGGCATAGGCCTTCTCGATCGGCTCGCGGCCGGCGATGGCCTGGAGCATCGCCAGATGCGTCGCACGCGGCTCGTGCAGTCCGGTGAGAATTCCATCGACCATGCGCACGCCGCGCTCCGGCGTGATGACGAGGTCCGTCCAGCCGCGCGACGCGATCGAATTTCCATCGCGATCGACGGAGCTTTCCAGCGCGCGAACGACGGTCGTGCCGACGGCGATGACGCGTCCGCCGGCGCGCCGCGTCGCGCGGACGAGATTCGCGGTGCGCAACGGCACTTCGTACCATTCGTCGTACGGCGCTTCGTGACTCTCGAGGCTGGCGACGCCGGTGTGCAGCACGAGCTTGGCCAGATTCACCCCGCCGCGGCGCAAGCACGCCAGCATCGGACGCGTAAACGCGCGGCCTGCCGAGGGCATCTCCGCTGATCCTTCCTCTTGGGCATAGACGTTCTGATAGGCACCGATCGGAAAACTATTGACGATATATTTATATGTTATTGGCTTGCCATGACGATACAGATAGTCGATCTGCGGCTCGCCTAACATCATCTGCGCGATCCACAGACGCTTCGAGTTTCGATAGGGGACCAGCAATCGCGCGCTCGCTCCGCCAGGCAGCGACAACGCTTCTCCCTCTCCCGCCGGACCGCGCGGCTCGACGACCGCAAGTCCACCCGGCAGCGACGCCGAGTAGTGCAACGCGATCTCCTCGCCATTCTCGCGACGGGCGCGAAGCGCCGCCGGCAGCGTCGCGGTGGTGTTGAGAACAAGGAGGTCGCCGCGGCGAAGAAACTGCGGCAGATCGCGGAAGCGCGCGTGCGTGATGTCGCCGGTGGCGCGATCGGAGACCATCAGGCGAACGTCGTCGCGTCCGCTTCCGCGCAGCTCGGCCGGCTCGCGCGCTTCAAGCTCCGGCGGCAACACGAAGTCGAGGTCGGCTGTCCTCAACATCATCGATCATCTCCACGATCTTTGGCGCGACGTCCTCCGGCGACGGCAACCGCGACAGATCGACGCCCGGCTCGGCCAGGCGATGCATCTCGGTATTCATGTCGCCCGGATCGATCACCATGACGCGAACATCCTCGAGCTCGGCGTCGAGCGTGCGCGAGACGTGCTCCAGCGCCGCTTTGCTGGCGCCGTAGCCGCCCCAGTGCGGATAGGCATTCACCGCCGCATCGGAGGTGATGTTCACGACCGTCCGCGGCCGAAGAAGTTGCATGAGATGGATCGGCGCGATCACGTTGACGCGGAAGATGCGCTCGAGCGACTGCCACGAATGCTCGAGGAGCGCCGGCATGGGACTCGGACCGAGCTCGGAAGCGTTGTTGATCAAAATGTCGACGCGCCCAAATTTTCCGAGGGCGACCCGAGCGATGTCCTCCGCGATTTCCGAGACGTCGCCCGGCACCGCCACGACATCCGTTTGTTGCGATAGTTCCCGCTCGACCTCGCGCAGCTCCTGGCCGCGCGCGTTGATGACCAGTCGATCGCCCCGGCGCGCGAAAAGACGCGCCAGCGCCAGGCCGAGACCTTTGGATGCACCTGTGATGACAACGACATTGCTGTTCATGTCTACAGCATCGGCTCCGCAGCGCACCAAAACGCCGTGCGGAAGATCAGTGCCGGGCCTGTACGGACGGACAGGCCCCCTCACCCCGTCGGCGGGAGGGCCCTCGCCCCGCGAAGCGGGGAGAGGGTGGCGCGGAGCGCCGGGTGAGGGGTCAGATCAGATGTCTTTCCGACGCAATCGCCACCGCCTGGGCGCGGTTCTCCGCGCCGAGCTTGTTGAAGAGCGAAGTCATGTGGTACTTCACGGTGCGCTCGGTGATCCGCAATTTGGCGGCGATCTCCTTGTTCGATTTCCCTTCCGCGACCAGGCGGATGACTTCACGCTCGCGCTTGGTGAGGCGCTGTCGCGGCGTCATCACGTGCGCGGAAATGCGCGGATCGAGATACGACTCACCCTGCGCCAGCATGTTGATCGCGCGCTCGATCTCTTCCACCGATGCCCCTTTCAGCAGATAGCCTTTCGCGCCGGCGCGAATCGCACGCTCGACATCCTCTTCGGCGTCGTAGGCTGTGAGAATGAGAACGGTGGCCCGGTCGCGCAACCGCTCGATGGCATCGAGCCCGCTCAATCCCGGCAGCTCGAGATCGAGAAGAATTACGTCGGCATCGACGCGTTGAAGCGCTTCCTCGGCCGACGAAAAGACTCCCGCGATTTCGAATTTGCGTTCGAGCGCCGCCACCAGTCCCTCACGCACGACGGGGTGATCGTCGATGATCGCGACGCGCGTCACAGCTTCACCGCGATCTTCGTTCCTTTGCCGCGGCCGGACGTGATCCGAAGCGATCCGCCGGCGATGCGCGCGCGCTCGCGCATGCCTTCGATGCCGTGACGCTCCGCAGGAATGTGGCGCACGTCGAATCCGATGCCGTCATCCTCGATGGTCAAGGTCGCGCCTCGCAGATTGCAGGCCAGCGAGACCGCGACGCTTTTCGCGCGCGCGTGCTGCCGAACGTTGGTCAACGCCTGCTCGGCGATGCGATAGAGCTCCGCCTCGACTGGCAGCGCCAGCACGCAGTTGCCCCGCGGCTCGAACGTCACACGAATTCCGGATTCGGACGTGAACTCGCGAACCAGCGACGCCAACGCCTGCGCCAGCGGCTTGCCCGCCAGTGCGCCGGCGCGGAGGTTGGCGACCGATCGCCGCGCTTCATCGAGATTCTCGCGCGCGATCGCCAGCGCCTTTTCGAGCCGCTCGCGCACGCGTTTCGGCTCGCGCCCAACGCTCTCGATCGCCGTTTCAATCTGCAGTGCGATGGCGGTCAGACCCTGTGCCAGCGTATCGTGAATCTCGCGGGCGAGCCGCGTCCGCTCCTCTCCCCTCGCCCGCACCGCGCTCTCCTCGGCCAGCCGCGCGCGCTCGATCGCCACGCCGACCTGCAGCCCGATGGTGCCGAGCAGCCGGAGCTCTTCGCGCGTCAGGCGGCGCATGGCAGGCGCCGTGATGTTCATGATGCCGAGGGGCTTGTCTTGAAATGAGAGCGGGACCGAGGCGTGATGCGCCAGACCGTGGGTGAGATCGGTCTTTCGCGCGCGAACCGCCGGCCTGAGTCGCGAACACTCCATCACGTCGACATTGCGCGGGGTGAGCGATCCGTTTCGGAATTCCTCGATGCACAAGCACCACGATCCGCTCATGCGCACCGGCTCCTGCAGATAGGGCGGCAGATTCCGCGCCGCCGCGCTGTAGATGTGGTCTGTCTCGCGATCGAGGAGCCACACCCATCCCGTCTGCAGGCCTAACAGACCGGTGACCAGCTCGAGGGTGCGATCGAGCGCCTGCTGCACCGTCGGGGAGCTATTGAGCGCCTCGGCAATCGCACCGACGATCTCGAGCTCGCGGCGAGAAGAGCGGACCGCCATCGCGTAATCATAGAATCACGATGGATGAAGCGACCAACGCAATGTCACCCCCAGCGTGAGCGAGGGGTCGGTGTGGCGGGGTGGCACGACGGCCAAGGTTCTCGCACCGTCCGCCCACACCGATTCCTCGCTACGCTCGGAATGACAGGCCTGGTCATCGCCTTGGCGGCTGCCGCGCATGCTCAGGAACTCCGCTTCGCCAACATCGGCGATCTGAAGATCGGTTATCGAACGTACGGACGGCTGGCGGCCGACAAATCGAACGCCATCGTTGTACTGACCTGGCTCGGCGGCACCAGCGAAGGGCTGGCATCGTGGATCGGGCCCGGAAATCTCTACGATTCCTCAAAGTATTACCTGATCGTCGTGGACGCCCTCGGCGACGGAGTCTCCTCTTCGCCCTCTAACAGCAACCTCACGCACATCACGATTCGCGACATGGTCCGCTCGCAATACGAGCTGCTGACGCGCGTGCTCAAGCTCGATCACGTGTATGCCGTCAGCGGACTCTCGATGGGCGGCATCCAGACATTTCAATGGGTGGTGTCGTATCCGAACTTCATGACGAAGGCGATCCCGATTGCCGGCACACCGAAACAGACCGCGTACGATCTTCTGCTCTGGAAAACAGAGCTGTCGTTGGTCGAATCGCTCGGAATGAAGGCGGCCGCCGACATCAACGAGATGCATTTGCACACGCCGGCGTACATCGCGTCGCACACCAAAGACGTCGACGCGGTCATGAAATCGCACGAAGACGCACTGCGAAAAATCGATCCTCGCGATTACGCGACAGTGCTTGGCGCGATGATCGGCCACGACATCGGGTCCATCGAGGCCGTGCGCGCGAAGATGCTGGTGGTTGTCGCGCAGCAGGACCACATGGTCAATCCGGCGCCGGCCGAGGAATTTGCGCGCGCGACAAAATCGGAGTTGCTGGTTCTCACCGGGGATTGCGGCCACCTCGCGACCCAATGCGAGAAGGAGAAGCTGATCCCGGCGGTGGCGCGGTTCCTGGCGGAGCCGTGAACTTCACCACAGAGACACAGAGGGCACTGAGATCAAATAGAGGTCGCCGAACCATCTCTGTGCTCTCTGTGCCTCTGTGGTGATTACTGCTCCTCGAGAAATTTGAGGAGCAGGCGCAGCACGCCCAGCCATCCGCTTTCGTAATCCTTTGCCGCGACGCGCTCGCGTTCGAGGCCGGTGTGTGTCACGCGGACGCGCGTCTTCTTGCCGACCGGCGTCAGCTCCCAACGCACCACCGTTTCGTGCTTCGGATCTTCATGCCAGTTCGCGATCCAGCTCCACGCCAGGAGTCTCGGCGGATCGTATTCCAGGACTTTGCCGTGCGCTTCGAAGGCCTCCGCGCCATTGCGCCGGAGCGTCTCGAGGACCGGACCCTGCGGCATGCCGGCGACGGGCTTGCATTCGAATCGCCAGCGGCCTCCCTTCCGCGGCTCCATGTCGAACTTCGTCAATTGGACGGAAGGCTCGCTCCCCCACCAGTCGAAGAGCTGCTTCGGATCGGTGAGGGCCTTGAAGACTCGATCGATGGGGGCGGAGATCTCGATTTCGGAAGTGACGCCATCCATCATCGCGACTCCACAAAGGTCTTCAAATCCGACAACTTCGAGCTCCAGAATCTCCGGTAGTGCGCCAGCCAGCGGTCCACCAGCTTGAGCGGCCTGGGATTGAGCTGATAGAAACGATTGCGGCCGTCGCGGGTTTCGCGCACCAGGTCGGCCTGGCGGAGCAGGCGCAGATGCCTGGAGACGGCCGGGCGCGACATGGGAAAGGTGCGCGCAATTTCGCCGGCCGGGCGGCGGCCGTGGCGGAGCAGATCGAGGACGGCGCGGCGGGTGGGATCGGCCAGAGCGGCGAAGGCCAGCTCGGCCGAACGCGTAACCGTTTGGTTTCGCATAATGCGTAACTATATGGTTACCTGTTTGAGAAGTCAAGGGTCCGCATTTAACATCGCGTCGCATGGGCCTGACACGCCGGAAGGCCAGCATCTACATCGCAGCGTGGCTCGCGCTGATGATGATCTACGCCGCCGCGCTCTACACCAACAACGCCCCCATCGATGACGCCGTGCGCGCTTCCATCGCCAACCTCCTGCCCGACGCTCTCCTCGGTCTCCTCGTCCTTCGCCTGCCGTCGTTGGTGCGATGGTCGGATGACCGCCGCGGCCGCTTCCTGGCGGCCCATCTCGGATTCCTGATCGCGTTCGTGGTCCTGGCCCTGGCCGGATGGATGGTGATGATCGGCGTCGATTCGCTGCTGTTCACGCACCGGCTGACGTTCCGCATTCCATGGCGGATCGTTCCTTTCTGGGCCATCTACGACATCCTCATCTACGGCAGCCTGGCCGGCATCGGATACGCGTTGCGGAACGCCGAGGAGTTGCGGGAGCAGGCGGAGCGCGCCACCAGGGCCGAGGCCCTGCGGGCGCGCGCATCGCTGGAGGCGATGCGCAGCCAGCTCAATCCGCACTTCATCCTCAACACCTTTCATGCCCTGGTCGGTCTGGTGAGGCGCGAGCCGGCGATGGCGGAGAGCGCCTTGGAGCGACTCGGCGATTTGCTGCGCTACAGCCTGCGCATCCAGCGCGACGGCATCGACGAAGTGCCGCTTCGCGAGGAGCGCGCCTTCGTGGAAAGCTATCTCGATCTGGAGCGGCTGCGCCTCGGCGATCGCCTCAACGTCAGCATCGATATGCCGCAGCCAACGCTGGAGTGTCTGGTGCCGACATTCGCTCTGCAGATCCTGGTCGAAAACGCCGTGCGTCACGCCATCGCGCCGCGCGCGGCGGGCGGATTCCTCCGCATTCGCGCCGGCGAGACGAACGGACATCTGCGCGTGATGGTGCTGGACGAGGGCAACGGCGAGTCCGTGGAAGAGCACAGCGAAGGTTCGGGAATGGGGCTCCGGCTCCTTCACGAGCGCCTGGCAGCTCTCTATGGCGGCGATGCCAAACTGACGCTTCGAACCATCGAAGGCGGCACTTGCGCCGATCTGGAACTTCCCGCGCGTCGCATCCCGGAGGATGAGGCGTGACAGCGCAAAGCGTTCGCGCGGTCATCGTCGAAGATGAGCTGCACGCGCGTACGAGTCTTCGCGAGTACGTCAACGGCGTCGAGTGGCTGACTCTGGTCGGCGAGGCGGCCGACGGCGCCGAAGCGGTGCGCTTGATCGATTCGCTCCAGCCCGATCTGTTGTTTCTCGACATCTCACTGCCGGAAACGTCGGGGCTCGATGTGATCGAACGCATTCGACACAAGCCGGAAGTCGTGTTCACGACCGCCTACGATCAATACGCAATCGCAGCATTCGAGATTGGAGCGCTCGACTACCTGCTCAAGCCATTCGGACGGCAGCGATTTCAAACGATGCTGGAGCGCGTGCGACGCCGTCTTCACAGCAAGGTCCCGGCATCCGATCGCGCCCGGGCTGCGTTCGATAAGCCGTTGCGCCGGCTTTTCGCGAGGACTCGCGACGGCATCGTGCCCATCGACGTCCGCACCATCGAGCACATCTCCGCCAGCGGCGATTACGCCGAAGTACACACCGATCGCGGACAGCATCTGCTCCACATCAGCCTGGGCGAGCTGGCGGCGCATCTCGACCCGGAGATTTTTCGCCAGATCCACCGATCGCACATCGTCAACCTCGATGCCGTCGTGAAGCTCGTTCCCTACGACTCGCGTCGTCTGTTGATCCGCTTGCGCAACGGCACCGAGATCGTCGCGAGCCGCGCAGCGTCCGAATCGCTGCGCAGTCTCGTCCGCTGATTTGTCCCGTTCGTCGACCGCAGCGCCCACTGGGCGATCGCTGCGTGACTCTCCAAGCGCGGTAATCCATAACTACCGTCGGAGGCACGTATGTTTGGAGCAATTCTTGTCCTGCTTCTCGGTGGTTGTCAGGTCGCGACACCTGCGTCCGCGACACAGGAGATGGCGAAATTCAAAGCAAAAGTGATGTCGGCCGACTATCGCGGCGACCTGCCCGAGCTGGCGCGGCTGCGCGACGAGCTGGCGCAGTGGCCTAAAGATCGTGAGCTGGCGTTTCTCGCGCGTTACTGGGGCGGCTTCGCGAGCTGGCGGATCGCTATGAACGGCGCGAATCATCAGATGCCGAAGGAAGAGCAGGTCGTCAATCTGAAAAATGCGGCATCCGAGTTCTATCGCGCGATGCAGGCCAAAGACGATTTCGCCGATGCATACGCCGCTGCCGCGGGCGTCAACGGCTGGCTCGCAAACACATACAACGGACCGACTCCCGACCGGCCGTCGATGATGGAACGGGTTTACCTCGCCTACGCACTGCTGACTAAGGCGACCACGCTCGAGCCAACGAATCCGCGGGTGTTGTGGATCAAAGGGGGATTCATTCAGTACGCACCCGGCGGAAGCGTGGAGCGCGCGATCGCGACCTACAAGCAGCAGCGCGATGAGGCGGAGCGCCGCGGTGTCGATCCGGCATCACCACTTCCGGATTGGGGAAAACCGGAGGCGCTCATGTCGCTGGCGAACGCGCACTCTTTGCAGACGCCGCCCGATCTCGCAACCGCGCGCGAAGAGGCCAATGAAGCGCTGAAGATCGTGCCGGACTGGTCGTATGTCCGCGACACTCTCATCCCGCGGATCGATCAAAAGATGAGCCCGCAGGTGCATTGACGCACAGTCGAGGCCGCCGTGAGCGGTGCTTTTCTTGCACCGAAACCGGCCATGCGAAAGATTGTGATTTGCCTGCTTGCGCTCGTGCTGGCCACGCCGGCTCGGGCGCTCAATACCCAGGATCTGCTGTCAGCCATTGCCATGCCGCTCGCGGTGGCTGCCGTGTCGAATGCGAGCGGCATATCGGACTCCCGGCTCGCCGATCTCGTCACGGCGCTGAATCAAGCCGACGTCCAGCCAACCCAGTTCGTGGAGGTCATTCGATACGTGCCGGTGACTCTCGATCGGCCCGACTTCGTCCAGTTCGTACAGACGGAGACGTCGCAAGGTGTCACCGGTGACGCGCTGGTGAACGCGATCGTCGATCGGCTTCGATCCGATTACAACCTCACGCCGGTGCTGACACTGAATGGCGAACCGACCACGGTGGTCGTTTCAGACACCTATGTCGTCGCACCGACGAACGTCATCGCGACCACGAACGATCCGCTTGCGGTGATCGGTTTGCCCCTGGCGGTGGCGGCAGTCTCGAACATCACCGGTGTTTCGCAGAACGAGCTCGCAAATCTCGTCGCGACGCTCAACAACGCGGACGTTCCGCCGACTCAGGTCGTGGAGGTTTTGCGATACGTACCGGTCGCGCTGGTTGCCGACAATGGTCCGCAATTCGTGCAGTTCGTCCAGCAACAGACCACGCAAGGCGTGACCGGCCCCGCGCTCGTGCCGATGGTCGTGCAGCGATTGCAGACCTTCTTTCCCGCGCAAACGCAGATCGTCGTTGCGAGGCCACCGACGCCGCAGACGATCGTTGTTCAGGATTTCGTGCCGCCGGTGGTCGTGACACGCGTCGAAGAGCTGCGCGTTCATCCGCATGGCGGACCTCCGGGACAGCTCAAGAAAGAGCTTGGACTGAAGACCGGAGCGGAAGTCGTCCATGGAGAACGCGGAGAGCGCGGTCGCGAAAGGCGTCAGGTTGTTCCGGTCGTGGTTCAACCGCCGCCGATGATTTCGTCGACTCCACCCCCTGCTCCGTTTCCGGTCGCGGTTCCTCCGGACCGCGCTAAGGAAAATCCTCAGGGTGAGGACCGCGGTCGCGGAAACCAGGGCAAAGACAAAGGCGATCACGGCAAAGAAGGCGGCAAAGGCAAAGGACATGGAAAGGACTGAACGATGAAGAGAATCTTGATTGCCGTCGCAACGGCTGGGGTGCTTTTAACGATTGGATGCAACAAGAACCAGACCGCGGGCGCGACGTCGAATACGCCTGACAATACCCAGGCAATAGCGCAACAGACGAATCTGTCTCCTGAAGATTTGGGAACTCTCGGTGCGGAGATCAAGAAGCATCCGAAGGACGCCGACAAACTTCTCACCGATAAAGGATTGACCGAACAACAATTCGTGAAGGCGGTCCGCAAAGTTTCGGAGAGTCCGGAAGATTCGAAGCGCTACGCAGCGGCGTTCAAGAAAGCGTCGTAAGCGTCAAGGCTTCAGAAGCACTTTCCCGATCGTCTTCCGTCCCTCGAGCAGCCGATGCGCTTCGGCAGCATCGCGCAGCGACAGCTCGCGATCGATGCGCACGCGCACTTTGCCGCTGCGAATCCACGAGAAAACTTCGCTTGCACGCCACATCAGTTCCTGACGATCGGCGATGTAGTGGCCGAGGCTGGGACGGGTCAGGTAGGCGCCGTTTTTTGCGAGACGCGACGGATCAAATGGCGGCACCGGTCCACTCGACTGCCCGAACAGCGCCAGCAGCCCCCGGCGTCCGACGCAGTTCAGACTCTTGTCAAACGTGGTGACGCCGACCGAGTCGTAGACAACGTTGACGCCTTTTCCGTCGGTCAGGCGCATCACCACGGCCTCGAAATCCTGCTCCTTGTAATTGATGATGTCGTCCGCGCCGGCTTCTTTGGCAATCTTCGCTTTCTGATCGTTGGAGATGGTCGCGAACACGCGCGCGCCGCGCATCTTCGCGATTTGCACCAGCAGTCCGCCCACGCCGCCGGCAGCCGCGTGGACCAGCGCAATGTTGCCGCGATCGAGCGGATAGGTCGAGATGGCGAGATAGTGCGCCGTCATCCCCTGCAGCATGGCCGCCGCGGCAGTTTTGAAATCGATGCCATCCGGAATCGGCACGAGCATTTCCGCCGCGACGATGGCGTACTCCGCGTAGGCGCCACGCGCCATCGCGTATGCCACCCGATCTCCTTTCCTGACGTTCGTGACATCGGGACCGATTTCCTCGACCACGCCCGCCCCTTCCGATCCCGGAGTGAACGGTACCGGGAGTCTGTAAAGGCCGGTGCGGTGATAAACGTCGATGAAGTTGACCCCGATCGACTCGAGCCGCACCAGGGCCTCGCCGATCTTCGGTTTCGACGTTTCGATCTCAACGTATTCGAGCGCCTCGGGTCCGCCGTGCTTTTTGACCTGGATTGCCTGCATATGGATGGCAAATTCTAAACGTGATTCGCGTCACCATGATTGTGGTGTGAGGCATACCTCCTGCTTTTTTTATGCTGCATGGAGACCTACGGCAAGGTGCGCAGAATCGGGCGCGTGACGTTGTCGCAACCCGTGCCGGCGAACGCCGACGGCGAGCGAGCTTACGTCGTGGATGCTTCCGTGCGCGGGATACGCCTCTCGCACAGCGGATTGTTACCGCAAGGCAAGCAATGCGGGGTGACCTTCGACTGGGGCGGCCGGCACATCGAGCTGGTCGGCCAGATTCGCTGGACGCGCGCGGAACTGACGCCGTCCAACAAGAGCCTCTATCAGTCGGGCTTCGAAATCACGAACATTCCGTTCGATTCCGAGGCTGTGCTCCGTGACCTGGTGAAGACCTATGTCGAGCGCGCGCTCGACGAGCAGAAAGCGAATGCCAGAGGAATTCCGCCGCTGGCCTCGAGCTACCCGGTTGCCGAAGTGTCCGGTGTTTATGCGCGTCACGAGTGGATTGACGGAATGTGGCGAAAAACGGTAACGACGGATTCCTCGCAGCCGCGATCCGGCTTCACGGTCCCGTCCAGTGAGTCACGCCATCAGGTCGTCATGCTTCGGTCGGCGTACGAAGTCGCCGACGAAGGCTTGCGCGACTTGATTCGGCGCCTCGCTTCGATGAGCATCGCGGAGGCGGTCACTTTTCCGGCACGGCGCTACAAACCGTAACTCACGGGACGCTGGCGCGCCCGATCGTGCCGGCGTCCGTTCCAAACCAGATTTCGCGCTTGTGCGGGTCGAAGACCATGTTGCGGACGGTCTGAGCACCGCTGGGAATCGGGGTGTTCGAGAAGAACGCGCTCGTTTTCGGATCGAAGCCGACCAGACGATTCGGCTGCGGTCCGCTCTCCACGATCCAGATTCGCGAACGATCGTCGACCGCCATCGCGTATGGCAGCGAGCTGGCGCCTGACGGTGTCGGCCACTCCTTGACCTCTTTTGTTTTCGGATCCAGGCGGCCGAGTCGTCCGCGCGCGTAGTCGCCGTACCAGATCGCGCCGTCGCCGATGATGGCAATGCGTCGATCGCGCGTGCCTTGCGGCAGTGAGTACTCGGTGAGCTGCATCGTCTTGGGATCGATCGATCCGATCGCGTTGCGGCCGAATTCGTTGAACCATACGCGGCTCGACGAATCGATCGCGATGCCGTAGGGACGCGAACCGGCCGTGGGAATTTTGACCAATCGAATGTCACCGCTTTTCGGATCGAGATGCCCGACGAATGAACCGACCTGGACGGTAAACCAGATCGTTCCGTCGGCGGCCTCGATCAACGTGTGCGGATCGCGCGCCGCCTGGTCGGGCATCGGATACTTGGTGACTTTTTCGGTTTTCGGATCGAAGCGGCCGATGTAGGCCGCGGCGTTTCCTGCAAACCAGACCTCGCCATCGCGCGCCACGATGCAGTTGTGCGGGCCGGTGCCTTTCTCGAGATCGAACTTCTCGAATTTTCCGCTCGAGGCATCGACCCAGCCGAGGTAATTGCCTTCCTGTCCCACGAACCAGATGCGGCCGTTCGCTCCGACGGCTGGATCGCGCGGCCGCGTGTTTTTCCACGGCACGGTGTATTCGTGGATGTTGACGACGACGGCCAGCAACAGTGGGATCATGCGACACCTCCGAGACGAATCATTGGAACGAATCCCGGTTTCCGCCGAGCCTTGGTTTCCTGCTCGAAGGCATAGGCGAACTTGATGAGCTTGGCCTCGCTCCACGCGCCGGCGAAAAAGGAAAGGCCGACTGGAAGTCCGAACGCCTGGCCTGCGGGGACGGTAATATGCGGATAGCCTGCAACCGCCGACGCCGTTGAGTAACCGCCGGTGTAATGATCGCCGTTGATGAGATCAATCGGCCAGACTGGACCTCCGGTCGGCGCGATCAGGGCGTCGAGTTTGTGTTTTTTCAACGTGGCGTCGATTCCTTCGGCGCGCGACATTTTATGATTCTTCGCCAGCGCTTTTTTGTAGGCTTCCGCGGTCAGGGGTCCTTTCTTCTGCGCGCGCTCAAACAGCTCCTGACCGAAGTACGGCATCTCGCGATCGCGATTCTCCTGGTTGAACTTGATCAGGTCGGCGAGCGTGCGCGTCTTCACGTTGAGACCGAGGCCCGCCAGGTACTTGTTGAGATCGGTCTTGAATTCGTACAGCAGAACTTCCATCTCGCTGTCGTCGTACTTGCCGCTGGTGGCCATATCGGCCGGATCGACGATGGTGGCGCCGAGATGTTTGATGGCCGCGATCGCTTCCTTCATCACGGCGTCGCTGGAATCATTGATCCCGAAAAACTTTCGCGCCACGCCGATGCGAGCGCCGCGAAGGCCGTTCGGATCGAGCGATTTGCCGTAGTCGACTTTTTTCTCGGCCAGTGCGCCTAACAAGATCGCGGCATCGGCCACCGTCCGGCACATCGGTCCGGCGGTGTCCTGGCTGTGGGCGATCGGAACGATGCCGGCGCCGCCGATCAAGCCAAGGGTTGGTTTGATTCCCACTAGCGCCGACGCAGAAGAGGGACAGACGACCGAACCGTCGGTCTCCGTGCCCACGCCCACCGCTGCCAGATTCGCGGCGATCCCCGCGCCCGTACCGGAGCTCGAGCCGCACGGATTGCGATCGAGAACATACGGATTTTTCGTCTGCCCTCCCCTGCCGCTCCATCCGCTGGTCGAGTGCGTCGACCGAAAATTCGCCCACTCGCTCAAGTTGGTCTTTCCGATGATGACAGCGCCCGCGTCGCGCAGCTTCTTTGCGACGGCCGAGTCGCGCGCCGCGATCGAGTCCGCCAGCGCCAGCGATCCCGCCGAAGTGTGCATGCGATCGCCGGTGTCGATGTTGTCTTTGATGAGGACAGGAATGCCATGCAGCGGACCAGGGGCGGCATTCCGCCTCTCGCGATCCATCACCTCGGCAATTGCCAGCGCGTCAGGATTGATCTCGATGACGGCATTGATGGCCGGCCCGCGCTTATCGATCGCGTCGATGCGGGCGAGGTAGGCCTCGGTGAGTTTGCGCGACATGAACCGTCCGCTGCTCAGTCCTTCCTGAAGCTCGTTGACGGTGATCTCGTCCAGCTCGAACGGCGGCGGAGCCGCGCCCGGCGCCGGCCCATGTTCCGATGGCAACGTTCGTGGCAATGGCGGTTGCTGTGCGACGAGCACGCCGGCGGTGCCCAGGCCGGCCAGACCCATGAAATGCCTGCGATTAATATTCATGGTTGCATTCTCCGTTAAATCTTCACACAATATTGGAGACTTCCCCTGAGCCCGACCCCATCATCACATAACGAGGAGGATCCATGCGTTTGACACGCTTCCTGGTCCACACGTTTGTGTTGTTGCTCTTCGCCCTCCCTCTCACCGCCCAGCAACTGGAAATCCACTACATCGATGTCGGTTGGGGTGGTTCGGTTTTCATCAAGGGCCCCGATGGTACGACTGTACTCATGGAAGCGGGCAACACCGGGATGGGCACGCAGTACGTCGTGCCGTATCTCAAATCCATTGGCGTGCAGCCGGCCAACGGCTTCGACTACATGATCGGCGGCCATCAGCACTGCGATCACATCGGCGGGCTCGATGAGGTCATCAACGCCGGCTACAACGTTCGCGTCAAGCAGTACTACAACGGGTCGAGCTATGCCTCGAGCTGTGTCGACGGCTGGAACGCCGCTGCCGCAACCACCACCGCCGGCGCGCCGGTCGCGATGCCGGTCGGCACGGTGATTCAGCTCGGCAACGGCGCGAAGATCACCTGCGTCGCGCGCAATGGATCGATCATCGGAGGCGGCTCGGTCTCGGTTTCCGATGAAAACGATCGGTCGATCGCGCTGCTGATCCAGTACGGCGGTTTCGACTACCTGTGGGCCAGCGATCTCGGTGGCGGCTCCGACACCTGTACCGGCCGCTCCACCGCGCAGGTCGACGTCGAGAGCTCCGTGATCCGCGCAATCTCGCCCGGCGGCGCTTTTCCGCTGATTACAGCGGGAGGCATCGACCTGCTGCATGTGAATCACCACGGCAGCGAGAGCAGCACCAATCCGACCTACTTCAACATGGCCGATCCGGCGGTTGCCATCATCGGCGTCGGCAACGGCGAATCGTCGGGCTGGGACCTGCCGCGCATCGATGTGGTTGAGCACGTGTTGCTCGCCCAATCGACGGCTTGCGTGACCGCCCCACCAACAGTCGTACTGCAGACCGAGGAGGGGAATCCGATCGGGAGCCTGGCAAGCCACGCCGGATATTGCGTCGGCAACATCAAGATCACGACCGACGGGCTCAACATCTTCACAGTCTCCGCAGACGGCGCCGTGCATCAGGGTCCCAACGAGTTGGTCGCTTCGGGACTGCCGCGCAGCTTCACGATTGATGGTGGCGCGCCGCCACCTCCCGATACAACACCCCCAACAACTTCGATCACCGCGCCGGCCGCCGGCGCGACAGTCACCGGAACAACAACCGTGACGGCATCGGCATCCGACAACGTCGGCGTCACGAAGGTCGAGTTTTATCTCGACAACGTTTTGCAATCGACCGATACGACCTCACCGTATTCCTGGTCGTGGAATACGACCACTGCCAGCAACGGATCGCATTCGCTGACCTCGAAGGCCTACGACGCGGCGGGAAACGTCGGCACGTCAGCCGCCGTCGGCGTCACCGTCAACAATGCCCTGCCGGTCGACATCTCCGGCTGGACCATCACTCAGGCGAATGCCAGCTACACATACACTTTCCCGGCCGGAACGAAGATTCAGCCTAACAGCTACCTGGTCCTCGCCCGCAACGCCAGCAAGTCTGCATTCCAGACTTTCTGGGGCGTGACCCTCGGCGCGAGCGTGGTTTACATCAATTCGGCGGGCGCGTTCCCGGTCATCAACGGAAGCGAGAATTACGTTCTCAAGAACGCCGCGGGCAACACCATTGACGGAGTGACGATCTCGATGAGCGCTTCGGCGGGTCAGGACATCCAACGCAAAGATCCGTGCCTGGCCGCCAATCTGACCTCGAGCTGGAACATTTTGGCGACGACCTCCGCGAATCCGGGGAGCGGGGCGGGGGCGGGATGCGGTCATGGGGTGGTCATCAACGAATTTTCAGACGCCGCCGGCACGGGCAACTATGTCTACGAATTCGTGGAGTTGCATTACGACAATTGACGACCTAAATTGATGGCCGCCACACGAGGAGGCCGTCCGGTCTTCGTCATCGCGTAGTTGCGCCCGTCGCCTAACATGCGCGTTGTCTTACTCTGTGCGATGCTGGCGGCATCGTCCGAGACCGCATTGCTCAAGGCTTTCTACACGCAAGTTCAAGGAACGGATCCCGAATACGGGCAGGTCGCGATCGAGAGGAACGACCTGCCCCATCGCGAGATCGAGCACTTCGTGTGGCTGATTCAGGTGCCCGCCCCCGGCGACGCTGCCGAGTGGCAGGGCAAGCTCAACGCGGCGGTCGATCCGAAACATGGATCGTTCCGCGTCACGCATGCGACTGCAGACGAGGAGCGCGCGGTAAAAGAAGGGAAGATCGTCCTGCAGCGATAGCATTGGGCGCTTGCGGGCCATTCGTCTCGTTCGCCACGGCGCGCCGCTGATCGAGCAGGACATCGCCGATCCGGAGCCGCGATCCGGCGAAGTGTTGATCGAGATTCGCGCCGCCGGAATCTGTCACAGCGACGCGCACTATCGCCATCAGCCCGGACGTGTGAACGTGCCCCGAACGCTGGGCCACGAAATCGCGGGCGTGATTGCGGGCACCAATAAGCGTGTCGCCGCCCACTACCTCCTGCCCAACGGCGGCATGATCGGCAAGGAAGTCGACGGCGGATACGCTGAGAAGATCGTGGTGCCGGAGGCGAACGCCATCGCGATCCCCGATCCCATTGCGTTCGAGCAAGCGGCCATCATGATGTGTTCGACCGCCACCGCCTATCACGCACTTCGTCTGGCGCTCTTCAAACGCCCCGAGTACCTCGCCATTCTCGGCTTCGGCGGACTCGGCATCTCCGCGCTGCAGCTCGGGCGACGCCTGGGCGCGTCGCGCATCCAGGTCGCCGAGCGCGTTCCGGAGAAGCTGGCGCTGGCGGCGGAGTTAGGCGCGATTTCCGGTTTGCGCGACGGCGTCGATGTGGCGCTCGATTTCGTCGGCAACCGCGATCTGTGCCTCCAGGCTCTCCGCGCACTGCGGCCTGGCGGACGATTGGTGCTGGTTGCAATCAATCTTCGCGAATTCAGCTTCGACGCCTACGCCGACGTGCTCGCGAAAGAGCGCCACATCATCGGCTGCTCCGATCACACCCGCGAGGAATTGATCGAGCTGATGCAGATGGACCTCGACCTGTCGCGCGCGGTCACACGCCGCGTCCCGCTCGATGCCGACGCCATCAACGAAGTCCTCGAAGATCTCGACCGCGGAACCCCGCACCTTCGCACAATCATTACTATATAATATGACTATATGTTAGCAATAATAATTGCGGCGGTCGTCAACATTCAGTTCGGCGGCCTGGACCGCTCCTACATCCTCCACGTTCCACCGGGACCCGCGACTCCGCGGCCGGTGGTGATCAACTTTCACGGCGGCGGATCGAACGGCGAATCGCAGGAGCGTTACACGCGCATGGATGCCGTGGCCGACCGCGAACATTTCATCGTCGTCTATCCGAATGGAACCGGGCGCGGAAGATTCCTGGTCTGGAACGCGGGCACGTGTTGCGGCGCCGCGCCCGCCAAGCGCATCGACGACGTCGGATTCATCCGCGCCGTGATCGCCGATCTCGTGAAGCGCGTCCCGATCGATGGCACACGAATTTACGCCACCGGACTGTCGAACGGCTCGATGATGTCGTATCGCATGGCGGCCGAGGCGCCGGATCTGGTTGCGGCGATCGCGCCGGTGTCGGGATCGATGGTCCTGGCGCAGTTTCATCCGACGCTGCCCGTCCCGGTCATGCACTTCCACAGCATCGACGACCCTCGCGCGCTCTACAACGGCGGCCTCGGTCCGCCCTTTCCGATGACGACCACGCGCGTCTTGCATCCGCCGGTCGAGGAGCAGCTCGCAAAGTGGATCGCATTCGACGGCTGCCCATCCACGCCCAAGGTCGAAAAGCACCTGGCGGGAGAAGGCACCACCGCCACCAAACTCGTCTATGGACCGTGCAAAGGCGCGCCGGTCGTGTTCTGGAAAATGAGCGGATCGGGTCACGTGTGGCCCGGCAAAAACGCCGTTCCGATGGCCGAACACATCCTGGGCAAGCCCAATCACCTCATCGATGCGAATGAGGAGATGTGGAAATTCTTCAGGGCGTTCGCCCGCGGCCGCTGAGTCCGAAAAGACCAAGAAGTCCGAGAAGGCCTAACCAGCCCCAGTTGAATCCGTGCTCTTCTGGTTCGGCTTCCGTGGTGGTGGCGGTGGTAGTAGTGGGTGCGATACTGGCGGTCGTCGAAGTATCGACGACCGTCGCGGGCACAGGATAAGTGGTGGTGGTCGTGCCGGTGACGGCAGTTCCCGACACAGTGCCGCTTGTGGCGGTCGACGTGTTGATCGCCTTCAGATGTCGCCTGCGCGTCGTCGTCGCTGCCGTGGTCGTGGTTGTGGTGGCCGTGCTCGACGTGTCGGTCACCGATGTCGCGCTCGTGCCGGTTGCGGTCGTCGATGTCTGCGTCTGAGCGAAAAACGTCGGTGCGATCAGCAGAAAAGCAGCAGCGAGTGCAGATGTTCGCATCTCGAACCCCCCTCGGCTGCGTGCGAAGCAATGTTCAGGCCGCCAGCGGCACTACGGAGAACGGATCGTCATCCCAGCACGAGATCCAGAACCAGATCTTCATGTTTTCAGTCCGGATGAAACCTGCATGCACCGTCATAACCCACCTCACACCGCCTGGGCGATGACCACGTAACGCAGCGGACCGCCCGGGCGGATCGCGTCGAACGGAAAGCACGTGATGAGCGTGAGGATCCGTCCACGTGATGGCTCGAGGAGCGAGGTGTCGCTCTTGTGCGCGATGCGATGCTCCACGATGCGATAGCGAATCGATCGACGGTCGCGCGTCTGCAGCACGATCTCGTCGCCGACTTCCACATCGCGTAGCACCGCAAACTGGGTGTCGCGATGGGCGGAGATCACGCAGTTGCCGATCGCCTCCGGTGCAGCCGTTCCGTCGACGTGGCCCGGACCAAAGGCCATGGTGCGCCCACTCGCGCCGGCCAGCACGATGTAGCTCTTGCTCTGGCGGGGAAATTCGATCTTCGCGACCGGCCAGGTGTCGGCCCATCTCCACGGCTTTACGCCCTGTTCGCCGTGGAGCGTTCGCGCCCACGCTCGCTCGAGCAGCACCTGCGCAAGCTGTGCTTTTGCGACCATCCAGGCACCATGTGCAAAGCACAGCGCGCCGGCGACCGCGAGCGAACCGATGAGGACGAGGCGCTTCATGTGAGTTCTCAGTTCTCAGTTACGTAGCGCGAGGAGCGCTGCGACTAGCAGCAAGATCGCGCCGATCAGCATGAAGAGGGGCGCTGATGTGGCCGTTCCAGGCAACGATCCATCCACTCCGCCCCAACCCTCGGGCAAGTTCACAGGCACCGGGCGCGTTTCGCAGTTCTGGAGCGGAACGCCGGAGGGCGTGTGATCGACGGCCACCAGACTCGTGAACTGACTGACCAGGTGATGCGCGAGCGCCAGCTCGACGATCTGCGGTCGCACATCGCCTTCACTATCGCTGAGCGCTTCGATCTTTCTTCGCGCCCAAAGCCGTCCGATTCCCGACTCCTCCGAGGTCACCTGCATGTTGTGCACGTCGTTCCACTCCTCGCTTCCGCGCTTCGCGGACGCGGCGACGCGCCCGGCCGGCTTGGAAAACTTCACCGCCACCACCACCGGCTCACCGGCGTAAAGATCGGGAATCCGCTGCGGCCACATCTCGGCTGCCGGATCGTCGAAACGCAATTCGACATTGGTCAGCACCGGGCTCTCGAGCTTTTCGAACAGCGCGGTCATCTTTTCCTGCACTTCATTCGAGCTGCCGATGTAGGTAAACGTCCCGCGTCCGAACCGCGCCGCCTCGCGCATGAAGTGTGAGTTAGGCGCGGAGCCGATCCCGACCGTGAACAAACGGCTGTGGCCGAGGTGCGCGCGGATGAAAGAGAAGAGCTGCGACTCGTTGCCGACCTGGCCATCGGTCATGAAGATGACCTGGCGCACGACGCTCTCGTTGGGGGATGGATCGCGAAAGGCAGCTTCCAGCGCCGGCATCATCTCTGTTCCGCCGTTGGCCTGCAGTGCGCTGACGAATCGCTTCGCTTCCACCACGTTTCCCGATGTGGCGGGACGCGCGTCCGTCCAAAGCTCGTGCGTGACCGAATTAAATTCGATGATGTTAAATGTATCTGATAAATCGAGATGATCTATGGCGAGCAGCAGCGCCGATTTCGCCGCGTCGATCGATGGACCGCCCATCGAGCCCGATGTATCGATGATGAAAATCGATTCTTTGGGCAGCCGCACTCCCCGGCCCGCCGGCGGCGGAAGGACCATCAGGAGCGCGTAGTCTTTCTCCGTGAACAGCGCCGACTTCGGCTCGCTGCCGAGGTCCGGCTGCCACAGGAGCTCGAAATCGTGATCGGCCGAGACGTCGCCGTGCAGCGAGATCTTGTAGCGCGATCCGCTGATCACGGTCGTATCGATCTTGTGATAGCTGCTCGAGACCTGCTTCAGCGAAAAGCCGGAGTCGAGATCGACGGTCAAATGAATGTGGTGTTTCTGCGAGCCCGAAAGCGTGCCGGCGTTATCGATCGGCACAGCGGCCGACATCATGGGCGTGTTCAGCGGGATGTAGCGCGGACCAACCGTCATCGGAAACCGCAGTCGGAACGCTCCATCCTTGTAGTCGACGTTCTGCTGATAGGCGATCGCGACGGTCACGTTTTCGCCCGGGCCGATGTTGGCGATCGAGACCGTGAAGAGATTCGGACGCTCTTGCGTCAGCAGCGAAGCCTTCTTCCCTTCGCGTTTGGCTTTCTCGTAAGTCTGTTTGGCGTCCTCCTTCTCTTTGATCTCGCCTTCGATGACGCGGTTGCCGACCTTCATCCTCAGCGTGTCGACGGCCGCGTCTTCCGGCAGCGGAAACGCGTAGATGGCCTCGACGCAAACCGACTGAGGATTGAGAAAACGCTGCGTGACCTCGCCTCGAAGAATCATTCCGCGCACGTGAAGATCGACATCGGTCTCCACCGTGGGCGCGGCGAGGTAGACACCGGGTTGCTTTGTTTTCAGCAGGAGCGTGCCGCTCTTCACCTCGTCCAGCGTGACCTGGGCGGAAGCGGCAACCGGAATCAGAAGTGTGATGCAAAGTGCAAGCTTGCCAATCATCGCCTGTCCCTCCGCTGATCAAGATCCGCTCGCGCTGTGGCGTGGGAGGGGCGCGAATTGGGAAAGCTCGCGGAGCGATTGTGGCGAAAGAAAGGCAGTCCTGAGTGCTGCGTGCTGAGTGCTGAGAAAAAGCCCACTCAGGACTCAGGACTCAGGACTCAGGACTTGTAGAATCGAAACGATGTCTTCGATTGCAGTCATCGACGACGAAGCGAACATCCGCGAGACGGTTGCCTTTGCGCTGCGCCGCGAGGGCTACGCGGTCGAACCGTACGCCGACGGCGTGGAAGCGTGGAGCGCGTTCGAGCAGAAGATGCCCGATCTGGTCATCCTCGACATCCTCATGCCGCGCATGGACGGACTCGAGCTCTGTCGCAAGATCCGCGCGGCCACGGACAACGTCCCCATCATCTTCCTCACTTCCCGCGATGACGAAGTCGATCGCATCCTGGGTCTCGAGTTAGGCGCGGACGACTATCTCTGCAAACCGTTTTCGATGCGCGAGCTGGTCGCGCGGGTGCGGGTGTTGTTTCGACGCGCCGCGCGCCGCGCAACTTCATCGCGCGACGACGAGACATTTCTGAGCGTCGGTTCGCTGGAGCTCGATCCGCAGCGCTTCATCGTGCGCTGGAAAGGGCATCCGATCGAGTTGACGGTCACGGAATTCATGATGCTGCAGGCGCTGGTGCGGCATCCGGGACACGTGAAGACGCGGCGCCAGCTCACGCGCGAGGGATATCCGCACGACAACTACGTCAGCGAACGCACCATCGACAGTCACGTCAAACGCATTCGCAAGAAGTTCGAAGCCGTCGATCCGCAATTCGACCGCATCGACACCGTCTACGGCATGGGCTATCGCTATCAGCCCGAGGCCAAGTGATGCCGAGTCCCTCGCAATTTTTGTCGCGGATTTCGATCCGGCTGGCGCTCTTCAACCTTCTGGTCGTCTTTTTGCCGGTCGCGGGAGTGTTGTTCATCGGCAGTTACGAACAACATCTGGAAAGCGCGCAGATCGATTCGATGCAGCGGCAGGCGCGTCTCATCGTCTCCACTCTTCAAAGCGGCGCCAATGCGACCGCTGTTCTGCGCAACGTCCGATTCGGCGATGAGCGCGTCCGCCTGGTGAGTCCAGGCGGCAAAGTCACCGCCGACACCGGACCGCTGCAGACGTACGACGAAGAAGAAACCGTGGCTCAGAGAAACTGGCTCTATCGACTCGGCGCCGCGCTCTTCGCAAAACCGCTGGGCTGGTTGCGCCCCATGACGCGGCCGCTGACCTCGAGCGACGGCTACGAACGTTCCGCGATTCTCAGGGGACCCGAGCTGCAATCGGCATTTCTTGGACAGACCGGCGTCGAAAAGCGCGTCTCCTCCACCCCGCCGCGACATGTCACCCTGTACATCGCACTTCCGATCTACCAGCGCGGCAACGTGATCGGCGCTGTGCTGATCTCGCAAACGACCGACGACATCCGTCAGGACATCCACGCCGTCCGCCTGGCCATCCTGCAGATCTTTCTGGCCTCAGTCGTGGTCGCGATTCTTCTCACGCTTCTGGTGAGCACGACCATCGTGCAGCCCTTGCGGCAACTGCGAAAGGAAGCCGGTGAGGTCGCCGATTATCGCGGACGCCTTCGCGGCCGGTTCAAGGGGTCGATGAAGCGGGACGAGATCGGCGATCTGGCTCGCGCGCTGGAGCGGCTGACGCGCCGGCTGGAACTGCATCAGCAGTCCACCGAGGCCTTCGCCTCGGATGTGTCGCACGAATTCAAGAATCCCCTCGCTTCGATTCGGATGGCGACCGAGATGCTGTCGCAGGTCGATGCGCCGGCCGAGCGCTCGCGATTTCTTCGCGTGGCCGAGTCGGAAATCGCGCGCATGGAAAATCTTCTGTCGCAGGTGCGCGAGATCACCATGATCGACGCCGAGATCCAGAAAGAGCAGCGCGCGCCCATCGACATCAACGGCCTGCTGCAGCGGATCGTGGAGGGATTCCGCCTGCGCGAGCACGAGCGCGTGACGTTCGATCTTCAACTGACAGCCGGACCGCTCGAAATGCAGGCGTCCGAAGATCGCCTGCTGCAAGTCTTCGAGAATCTGCTCGACAACGCCGTCAGCTTCACGCCTAGCGGAAAGAAGATCACGATCTCGACCGCCCGCGAGGGCCACGAGATCGTCGTCCGCATCGCCGACGAAGGCCCCGGCATCCTCGCGGAAAACCTGGCCCGCATCTTCGACCGCTTCTTCACTTACCGCCCCGACCACCCCACCACCCACCGCCACACCGGCCTCGGGCTGTCGATCGTGAAGGCCATCGTGGAGGGCTACAGCGGCACCGTCAGCGCCGCCAATCGGGAGGGCGGCGGGGCGGTGTTCGAGGTGCGCCTACCCGTCGAGCGCTGACTATTTCGGCGCCGGCGGAGGGGGTGGCGGGGGCGGTATAAAGAAAGTAAATGCCCGCGCCGTCACGACCCACCACTTGCCGCCCGTCTTGCGCATCAGGACTGTGACGTGCGGCTTCATTGTGGCGGTCGACCCATCGGGGTTTGCGACTCCGGTGATCTCGGCATCGGAGTCAACGAAGGCCAGGGTCGGCTCGAGCATGCGAATCGACGCGCTGGTCACCGCGTACGTCGAGTTCTTCATCACGCCCGTCTGCTCGTCCTGAAACAGCCGCTGGATCTCGGTCAGCCCTTTGGCCTTGCGGCCGGAGGGATTGATGAGATCTCCGTCGACCGACCAGAAGTAAGCCATGTTGGTCGGATCGTGCTTGTTCCAGGTGGCCGCAAATTCATTCAGGCGGTCGCGAATCTGCTGCTCGTTGGATTTTGCCGGCTGACCGAGGGCGGCAGTGGAGAGGAGGGCCGCTATGAAAGTCGCCGTGATGACTCGAACCATAGAACGCTCCTTTCTGATGTTGAACGGAAAAGGGAGCGTATCACCATAAAATGCGCCTCGCTATGAAGAAGGTCGTCTTTATCGTCGCCGCCGTCGCCGCCTCCGCATTCGCCCAGGAAAAGTCATTCACGGTCGTCGAAGCGACCATCCCGCAGATGCAGGCCGCGATGAAGTCGGGCCGCGTCACCTCGCACGATCTGGTGCAGCAGTACCTGACGCGCATCGCAACCTACGAGGACAAGCTGCACGCCGCGATCACCGTCAATCCGAACGCGCTCAAGGAAGCCGACGAGCGCGACCGCGAGCGCAAAGCAGGAAAGACTCGCGGGCCGCTGCACGGGATTCCGATCGCGATCAAGGACAACATTCACACCACCGACATGCCGACCACCGGCGGCGCACTGGCGCTCGCCGACTACGTTCCGCCCTACCAGGCGACCGTCACGAAGAAGCTGCGCGAGGCCGGGGCGGTCATCATCGCCAAGACGCAGATGACGGAGCTCGCGAACTGGGTCGCCGGCAATCCCTCCATGCCCAACAACTACAACGCGCTGAACGGCTACGGTTTCAACCCCTATGACCCGCGACGCGATGCGCGCGATGCCACCTTCGACGGTCGTCCGGCGCTGAACACGGGCGGTTCGAGCTCGGGCGCTGGAACGACTGCCAACCTGTGGGCGGCCAACATCGGCACCGAGACTTCCGGCTCCATCCTCAGCCCTTCCAATCAAAACATGCTGGCGGCAATCAAGCCGACCGTCGGTCGGATCAGCCGTTACGGAATCATTCCCATCACCGCCGATCAGGACACCCCCGGTCCGATGGCCAGGTCCGTCACCGATGCCGCCATCATCCTGGGCGCCCTGGAAGGTCCCGATCCGAATGACTCGGCGACGACGAAATGCACGCCGCAGAGCGACTACACGAAATTTCTCAAAGCCGATGGCCTCAAGGGCGCGCGCATCGGAATTCCGCGCGCGAATTACTACGACAAGATCAAGCCCCCCGGATCCGATCGCGAACGCGGCGGACTCAATCCCGATCAGGCCAAGGTCATGACCGAGGCCATCGATGTTCTGAAGCAGCAGGGCGCCGTGATCGTCGATCCGGCCGACATTCCCAGCGTCGTCGACAAAGATCCCAGCAACAATCTATTGCTGTTCGGCGTCTGCACAGACATGGACGAGGTGAAAAACAAGAAGTGCTCCATCGATCTCGCTTACGGGATGGAACGCGATTTCAACGCCTGGATCAAAACATTGGGCGAAAAGCCGCCCATCAAATCGCTGACCGATTTGCGGTCGTGGAACAACGCCCATCAGAAGGGCGGCGCCATCAAGTACGGACAATCGCTGCTCGACATCTCCGATGCCATGGACCTCGAGCTGTTCCGCGCGCGTTACGAAGCCGATCGCGCCAGGGATATTCAGCTCACCGCCACGCACGGCATCGATGAAGTGATGAAATCGAACAACCTCGACGCGCTGCTCTTCCCCGGCTCGGGCGGCGCCAACGTCGCGGCGCGTCCCGGTTATCCGACCGTCATCGTTCCTTTTGCGACGGTTCCGAATGCGCCGACGCCCGCTTTTCCGGAAAACTTCAACGCCAAGCCGACGCCGTTCGGGGTGAGCTTCACCGGCATGGCGTGCAGCGAGCCGACGCTACTGCGACTGGCGTACGCGTTCGAGCAGGCGACCAGGCGGCGCGCCCCGCCGCCGGCTACGCCGTGAGATCGTCATCCTGACCCCGCGGAGTGGGGGAAGGATCTCAATCGCGAGCCCTCGAGATCCTTCGCCGCTTCGCGGCTCAGGATAACGATCTCAGGGCATGCCGCCGCAGGGTGCACCGTAGCCGGTTTGATGGCAGCCTGAGCTATATTTGGCGCCTGTGCCGGATGTTTTCAGCCAGGCGAATTATGGGTTTCGGCCGTTCGTCGCGCTGCCGCTGACGACGGCCAGCCTGATGTTGCTTCTCGGAATTCTGGTGCTGGCGCGCGAACGCGCCTCCCACATCAGCCGGCTGTTTTTCGCGACCGCCTGCTCCATCGCCGCCTGGCTGTTCGCCTTCTCATTGATGTATGCCACCACCGATGCGCGGATCGCGCTCTTTTGGGGAAAGGCGGCCTTTCTCGGCATCGCGTTCATTCCGACGGCCGTCTACCACTTCGTGGTCGGGCTGGAGCGGAAAGAGCGGCGGCTCCACACTGCGCTGCGCGCGATGTGGGCCCTTTCGGCGGGGTTCGCGCTGCTGATCGTCACGACCAATCAAATCGTGGACGGGATGGAGCACTATCCGTGGGGGTTCTATCCGCGATACGCCTGGGCCAGCGGACCATACCTGCTCTTCTTTTTCTTTGGACTGGGATCGGCGCTGTACCACTCGATCCACACCTGGAAAACCGCGGAATCCGACTCCGAGCGACGACGCATGGCCTGGATCAGCCTCGCCTTGATCGTCGGATACACCGCCTGTTTCGACTATCTCCCCTCGTTCGGCGTCAACGTCTTGCCGATCGGCTTCCTGGCCATCGCGGGATTTGTGGTCGTGATGGCGCATACGGTCTGGCGCTATGAGTTGGCGGAAGTCACCGCCAGCCTGGCGGCTCCGCGCATCCTCGAGACCACCCACGGGCACATTGTGGTGACCGATGTCGGTGGACGAATCCGCGTGATCAGCGACGCCGCCTGCGCTCTCCTCGGGTACAGCGAGGAAGAGCTGGTGGGAAAACCGATGACGTTGATCTCCACCGAAGTTGCCTACCTTCCGCCGGAAGGATCGCGCGAGGCACTATGGCAGACGCGGAGCGGCGAGTCGATCAACGTGAACGTCTCCGCAACGCCGATCACCGACAACCGCGGCCGTGCCATCGGGAGTCTGTACAACGCGGAAGACATCAGCCGGCGGAAAAAAGACGACGCGCTGCGCGAGAGTGAGTCGCGGTATCGCACGCTGATCGAGAACATGAATGAAGGCGTCATGCTTGTGAGTCGCGAGGGCGTCATTCAATTCGTCAATCAGCGGATGGCACAAATGCTCGGCTACCTGCCCACCGAGCTGGTAGGCAAAGCCGCGAATTCCTTCGTCGACAGCTCCGTGCGGCGTGAGGGAGAGCGCGCAATCCAACTGCGGACGCTGCGAGGTCGCGATCTGTGGGCGGAAGTCAGCGAGGCGCAGCAACTCGATGCCAAGGGAAATGTGATCGGCACCATCCGGGTGCATACGGACATCACCGAGAAACGGCGTGCGGAGCTTGCGCTTCGCGAAAGCGAGGCGCGCTATCGCCTGCTGGCGGAGCACGCCACCGACATGATTTCGAGACATACGCCCGATGGCAGGTTTCTGTATGCCTCTCCGGCAGCACGCGGTCTCCTGGGGTACGGACCGGAAGAGCTGGTGGGGATCAAGTCGATGGAATTGATTCATCCCGAGGATCGTCCGCAACTCGACCGATTTCGTTCGGCCATTCTCGAGAGTGGAACCGCCGCGGCGCTCACCTACCGCATGCGGCGAAAAGACGGCACCCACGTCTGGGTCGAGACGACCTGGCGTCCGATCCGGCAACTGATCAGCGGGCCGGTGACCGAGCTGGTGGCGGTCTCACGCGACATCTCCGAGCGGAAGCGTGCCGAGCAGCAGATCGAATATCAGGCTTACCACGATGTCGTCACCGGACTTCCGAACCGGACCTTGGTTCAGGATCGATTCACGGTGGCACAGGCACATGCGCGACGCCAGCAGACGCGCGGGCTCGCCGCTTGCGTGGCGGTTCTTTTCATCGACCTCGATCGGTTCGAATCACTGAGTACGACGCTCGGGCACAATCGAGTCGACTGGCTGCTGCAAGTCATCGGACAGCGCTTTCGCGAATCGCTGCGCGCCGAAGACACGGTGGCTCGTCAGAGGAACGAGCAATTCATCGTATTGCTGCCGCATCTCGATGACGCGCAACACGCCGGAGTCGTGGCGGCAAAACTTCTCGCCACGCTCGATCGTCCGGTGCGAGTCGGCGATGAAGATCTCTACGTCACTGCCAGCATCGGCATCGCGACGTCTCCCAATGACGGAGACACCTTCGACGCGCTGGTGCACAACGCCGATCTGGCGATGTATCGCGCCCGGCAGTCGTCGCCGAATTCCTATCAGTTCAGCTCAGCGGTGGATGATGTCGGCGCGCATCGGGGCTAGCTTGGCGATCAACTCATTCTGCAGCTCGATCGGTACGCGCTGCGTCGCCATGGCGTCCTGAAGATCCTCCACCAGCGCATTGAATTGCGCCTCGGTGAGGTGCAGCCCTTCGTGAGTGGTTTTCATGTCGCGGCCTGTGTACTTGCATCCGCCGCCGGTGATATTGCAGAACTGTTCGAGGATGAGCTTCCGGAACTTGGGGATGTCGGTCTTGGCGAAAGTCGGCGCCACGCGGGTGTCATCGGCGAATCGCGCGATGAAGCTGTCGACAATCGCCGACAGTACCGGCGTTCCGCCAATGCGGTCGTACAGGGAACGCTGATGTGCGCAAGCGCTGATCGCGATCGCCAGAACCAGGGCTGTCCACTTCGTGCGCATGTTCGTATCTCCTCAGAAGCTGCCTTGAAATGACAGGAACAGGCCGGATTGGTGCGGCAAGGTGGCGATGGTCCCAACCTGTGCGACTGCCATCACGAAACCGACGTTCTTGTTCGGAAAATAGGCGATGAAGAAATCGCTCCAGTTGTCTTCGCGAGAAAAGGCCAGCCGGTCGGGCTTGACGCGATACTCGCCACCCATCGCGACCGAGTTGTTCAGCAGGATGGCCGCCGATGCTTCCGGAACGATCTTGTATCCATCGTTGCCGGCGGTTCCGAATCCGAGCAGTCCCAATTGATTGGCCTTGGTCGCGCGCAGAGTTCCGTTGAGGAGGACATGCCGTCCACCGGCTGCGGCCAGAAAAACTTTGGTGGCGGCTACATAGACGTCCACGCCGTCTTTCTCCTTTGCTCCAACGAGTTTCGGAATCGCGAAATCGAGGTTGCGCTTGTACTGCACCCCCACCGCGACCTGCGGTTCGCGCGTGTAGACCGCGTCGCCCAGGACCCTGACTTTGACGCCAAAAATCTGCTGGCGAAGCTCGGCTCCGGGCAGCTTGAGCTCCTCAGCCAGCGTGCCGAGATGCAACCGCTCTTCCGCCGCTGAGAACTCGACGCGGTTGTGAAAAGTGAACGTGCCGCCCGCCGCCCACAGCGAGTAATCGCCGGTGTTGACGTAAGTCACGAAGCCGGTGCCACCGCTCTGATCCTCAGTCGCATATCCCGACAGCACAGCCCACGGCACAATCCCGCCGCCGGCTGTTCCTTCGACCTGAGTCAACCCACCGGTGGCCAACAAACGGCCGTCAGCCCCGAACAACGTGATCGTGAATCCGAACGCCAGGAAAAGGCTCAACCCAAACACGCGCTTCATACACCCTCCAGCTTTAAGGTCGGGATTCCCCAACGGGACTCGGCAATCCACTTCTTGAGTTTCTCGGACGGAAGCGGTGGACTCATGTAGTAGCCCTGTGCCATGTCACATCCGAGGCGTTTCAGAATGTCCAGCGATTCGATGGTCTCCACTCCCTCGGCGATGACCGTCAATCCCATGTTGTGACCGAGCTCGATGGTCGACCGCACGATGACGGCATCATCGGTCGACTGCGAGGTCAGATTGATGACGAACGACTTGTCGATCTTCAGCTCGTCGACCGGAAGTCGTTTCAGGTGTGCCAGCGAAGAGTAGCCCGTGCCGAAATCATCGACCGAGAGCCGGATGCCGCGCGCCTTCAGCTCGCGCAGAATCTTCTGAGCATAAGCGGGGTCCCGCATGATGGCGCTTTCGGTGATCTCCAGGACCAGATTGGATGCCGGCAGTCCGACTTCGGCGAGCAGGCCGCTGATGTAGATGGGCAGTTCCGAATCGAAGAGATCGAGCACTGAGAGATTGACGGCCACTGTCAGCGGCATGCCGCGGCGCATCCACTCACCACACTCGGCGGTGGCGTTGCGCAGCACCCATTTCGTCAATGCTCCGATGGTTCCCGACTGTTCTGCCAGCGGGATGAACTCGTCAGGACTCATCCGGCCGTGTGTCGGATGATTCCAGCGCACCAGCGCCTCGGCGTAGGCAACGCGGCTGGTGCGGATGTCGATGCTGGGCTGATAGTGGAGTTGCAGCTCATCGCGCTGAATGGCTTGGCGCAGTTCCGACAGCAGTGAGAGACGCCGCACGCTGTGCTCGTCGCGGCCGGCTTCATAGAGAGCGATGGCAGTGTGATTCTTCTTGGCCTCGTACATCGCGATGTCGGCCCGCTTCATCAGACTGCCGGCGTCATCGGCGTGCAGCGGGAAGATGGCGATGCCCATGCTGGCATCGACATCGATGGAGACTCCACCGAGGATGAATGCCGGATCGAGCGAAGCGCCGATGCGGCGCGCAACGTCGACGGCATGATCGGGTTCGCGCGCGTTGAAGCTGACGCCGAATTCATCGCCTCCCAGCCGCGCCACGGTGTCGCTTTCGCGAAGCGATAGCGTGAGCCGTCTGCCGATCTCGGTCAGAAGCTGATCGCCGAACTGATGACCGAGAGTGTCGTTGATCTCCTTGAAACGGTCGAGGTCCATCATGATGATGCCGACCGAATCGCCGCTGCGGCGCGCGGCCGCGATGGCGTGATCGAGGCGATCGAGGAACAACGTTCGGTTCGGCAATCCGGTCAAGCCGTCGTGCGTCGCCTGATGAATGATCTGATCTTCGCGCTCGGCGATACCGGTGCGCATACGGTTGAATGCGGTCGCAAGCTGGCCGATCTCGTCGTCCTGTTCGATCTGCACGGCCACCGAATAGTCGCCGCGCTCGATTCGCTGAGCGTTCTCCGCCAGACGATGCAGCGGCCGGATGACGCCTTGCGCGAAGAGCATCGTCACCGCGATTGCCAGAACCACCGCCAGCGTCGAGAAGACGACGATCTGCAGCTCCAGTGTCCGATACGGACGCCGCGCCTCCTCGAACGATCGCTGAATCACGGTTGTGATCCGCGATCGATCGCCCGTCCTCAGCCGCTCGACCAGCGTCTCGTACGGCGAGCCGCCGAGTTTGACGCTGATCTCTTCGGCATCGATCGCCTCACGCGGGCGATCGAACTGATGCAGCAGGTCCTGCTGCAGATTCGGCTGGAGCGTCGAGATCAGAAGAGGTCGTGAGGCTTCCTCCCCCGCCGACAGCGAAATATCCAGTCCCGTCACTCTTTGGAATTCCCGAAGGACGTTTTCATCGATCTGGAATCCCATGCAAACCCAAGCGATGGCCCGGGGGGCGAGAACCGGCACGATCACTAATTGATAAGGACGTCCGTCCAGCGACGCGATGGAAGAGACTTCCCCCACTTGTTCGGCGGTGGCGATCAGGCTTGGGAAAGGAAACTTCTTTCCGACAAGAGTCTTCTGGACCGTATCGGCCGTAACGACGCTGTTCAGCCCGACCAGAAAAACGGCGTCGGCATCGATGCGTGAACCGTGGTTGGCGAGCGCCGAGTTGATGGTCGGCCGATCGCCGGAAGCGATGGCGGCCTTGAAGCCGAAGTCCCCTGCCAGCACGCGCACGCTGTCGGACAACTGCCGGCCGCGGTTTGCAAGGATCCGTTCGAACACGCGGCTTCCGACGTGAAGCCCCTCGGTCAGGCTTTTCTGCAGCGAACGCGATCCCGCGACGTGGATCGCTGCCAGCGTCACCGTCTGAAGAAGAATCAGGACGCCGATCAGAAGATAAAGGAGCTTGACCTGAAAGCTACGGCCGGCCATTCCCGTTGCCGTATTTCTTGAACTTGCCTTCCAGCTTGTTGAGCGGAGCGGTGGTCAACGCCGCTGGCGCGGCGGTCACACTGAATGTCAGCTCGGGATGCTCGCTTTCGCCCAGCGCGACGCTTTGTACCGGAGGCTCATGCGCCATGTCGGGATGCCACACGTGCACCGTGTATTTCCCCGGCTGCAGATTTCGAATCTCGACGCGACCTGAGGCTTCACTCTTCTCGAAGAACGGCGTCTCGAGAACGACGATGTAGCCGTTCATCTTGTCGTGAATGTTGCAGCCGAGGGTAACGACCCCGGGAGAGGTGAAGACAACTGGATTGGCCGGAGTTCCTTTGTAGAGCGGAAGCTGAAACGTCTTGGCAGCCGAAAATGAATACACATGATGCTGAATGTCGTCGCTGTTGGGGAACTTCACGGCCGTGCCGACCTGGACCGGCAGGACATGCGGCAAGAACGTCTTGTCTTTCTGATCCATCACTGCCGTTCGGTTCGAGGGAGCGATTTCCCTTCCTTCAATCACGGCGTAGACCACTGCATTTGGCAATGGCGCCCCCTGCGGATCGCGCACCTCAACAAGGATTGAGGCTGCCGACGCGGTGATCGCGAGTGACAGCAGAAGCGTCACCGCGGCGAGGAAACGGCCGAGGACCATCTCTGTAATTTTACGGGGAACCAGGAGCGATAGCATCGACCTGAGACGAAAAATCCTGCGTGACCTGCGTCACTTAACTCCTTGAGCGGCTTGCAATTCCTTAATGAATGCGCGGTAGTCCTCGATGTCGTTAACGATCTCCCACGCGCGCTTGTAGTGAGAGGGCGGGGGGTCGGTCCGATACTCCTGATCGAGGTATTTCAACTCCTCAGCTTTTCCGAGGCGCGTGAGCGCGAGTTTTTCGAGGGCAAATCACAGCTCGTGAAAGATTTTCTCCGAGAAATCCCCAGCCGGCGGATGCCGGCTGGCCGACCCCAGTAAACTCCGCACGTTGATCATGAGCGGCATGCTCATCGTGCTCACCTCGCAAACCGTCAGGTACGCCTGCATCTCGCGATAAGGAAAGGGAAGACCGACTTCGCGCGATACGACTGAAAAATACTTCGGACCCTCGGCGTCCCATTCCGTCTGTAGCGAAGGTCGGAGTTTGCCGGCTTCGGTGATCGAATCCGGTTTGCCACATCCACGGTCGAAGATCGTTCCATAGGGCGGATAGACGATATCGATCTTCGGCATGGTCGCGATGGCAGCGGCAACAAGAATCGATATCACGGCTTGCCCGCCACGCGACGCCGCGGAACGAGATCGCGACGCAGGCCCCACGCGATCGCACCCTCAATGTGTTTCTGAAACCACTCCGACGTCCACACCTCGGTGCGGTGCCCCAGGGCGGTGTAGAAGACGCGCCCCTGGCCGTAGTCGTGAGTCCAGGCCAGCGGAAAAAATCCCGGCGAGCCATCTTCAGGACTCGTTCGCAACGAAAGCAGCATCGTCACGCGGCTCCGCTCGAAGTTTTTGAAGAGGTAGTACTCCTCGAAGAGATCGTGCGACGGCGGAAGCGATGCTGTGGCGGGGTTCGAAGTGCTGTCGACGAAAATTGTGCGCGCAGTCTGGTCAGGATGATGATCGAACTCGCCGCCCAGCATCTCGATATAAGCCGGCCATTCGTGCCACGTGTCGGATGCGCTGTGCACGCCGATAAAGGAGCCGCCGTTCGCGATCCACGCCAGGAGAGACTCCCGCGAAGGGACGGGCAGATCACCGGTTGTGTTCGCGAATATCACGACCTTGGCGCGTTGAAGGGCGGCCGGCGACAAGCCAACCGCGAGTTCCGACTCGTCGCGCACAAGATTGATTTCGAAGCCGAGCCGGGGAGCGAGGTCGGCGATGACGCGCTCCGCTGTCGGGATGGAATCGTGACGAAATCCTTCCGTCACGGTGACGACGATGATTCGGTCGGCAGCGAACGCGGGCAGAGAGAAGAAGAGCAGTGCGAGAGCGATTCGCACTGCTCTATCGTATTACCGCTTGGCCTCTAAATTAGTGAGCTGATCGGCGTCGAAATCGTAGTTGCGACCGCGGACCCACGATCCGGACAGCTCGATGTAATCGCCGACGCGGATGTCGTCGACGCGGCGATCGCGCGGCGGAAGGAGTGCCGTGGTCCTGCGGTTGGAACGATCTTCGATGATGATCACCGTGCCGGTGTGCAGATCAATGCTTTCGACGACTCCAGCAACCGTCGTCTGGTCGTTTGCGTAATCGTCCCGGTAGACCCGCGTTCCGACGTACGCCGACGGCGGCGGATAGCCGTAATACGGCCAGCCGTAGACGCTGTAGTAACCGAGGGGATCATAAAAAGCGTTGAATCCGATAAAGAGACCGAGGCGAAAACGGAATGGATCGTAGAAACGGTACGGGACGAAGAATGGATAGCCCCAACCTCCCAACCACACGCGGTAGCCGCCGCGATACGGCGCCACGCGATCGATTCTCCCCCGCCCGTAGAATCGGTTGCCGCTGTTGTAAAAGGAGCCGCCGCGATAGGGAGCGACGCGGCCGTAGTAATTCGATGGAGCGCGCGGCGCCATGCGACCGGCTGACGGACCGCGCGGCGCAAAGCGACCGGCCGATGGAGAGCGCGGCGCCATGCGACCGGCCGATGGAGAGCGCGGCGCAAAGCGGCCTGCGGATGGAACGCGCGGAGCGCTACGACCGAAACCCGACGAAAAATGCGGACGGGAAATCGTCCCGCGCCCGAACGACTGATGCGACGATCCTCCTCCTCGCGTCCCCCCAAGATGACGGGCTTCCGCAAAAGAGGACGTTCCGACCAGCATCGCGAGAGCGAATGTTCCCGCGAGTTGCAGCGTTAAGTCCTTGCTTTTCTGCATCTCGCCTCCTCGGCCGCTCTAAAGGCGTCATCAGCGTATCGCAATCGTCGGACCATGGTTGCGCCCGCCGATGTAACAAAGACGTGAGCGATAATTGCACGCCCTCATGACCCTCGATCACTTTCATCCTGTCATCTCGCGCTGGTTTTCAGAAACGCTTGGCGAGCCGACTCCTGCCCAGAAGAAAGGATGGGCGGCCATTCGCGAAGGACAGCACACGCTCATCGCCGCGCCGACCGGCTCCGGAAAAACGCTGGCCGCGTTTCTCTCGGCGCTGAACGACCTTTTCGAAGAAAGCCTTGGCGGGCCGCTGCCCGACGAAGTTCGCGTCGTCTACGTTTCGCCGCTGAAGGCGCTCAGCGCCGACATCCATAAGAATCTCGCAGAGCCGCGCAAGGGAATCCGCGGCATCGCCGAAGAAGTGGGATTGGGCGCGCCGCGGATCACGGCCGCCGTTCGCACCGGCGATACGACGCAAAGCGAACGCGCGGCCATGCTCCGCACGCCGCCGCACATCCTGGTGACGACTCCAGAATCGCTCTATCTCCTGCTGACGGCGGAACGCAGTCGCGAGATGTTGCGCACCGCGCGCACGGTCATCGTCGACGAGATTCACGCGGTCATCGGAACGCGTCGCGGCGCGCACCTCGCGCTGACGCTGGAGCGTCTACAGCACGTAGCTTCGGCGCCTCTACACCGAGTAGGACTTTCGGCGACGCAGAATCCGATCGAGGAAGTGGCGCGATACCTGAGGGGATGCCCCTCATCCGCCCCCGCTTCGCGGGGCCACCTTCTCCCCGCAAGCGGGGCGAAGGAACTGTCGCCGGGTGAGGGCGTCGCCATCATCGACCAAGGCCACCGCCGCGCCATGGATCTGGCGCTCGAGATCCCGCGCTCGCCGCTGGAGACGGTGATGTCGCACGAAGTGTGGACCGAGTACTACGACCGTCTCACAGAGTTGATCAATCAGCATCGCACGACTCTGGTGTTCGTGAATACACGCCGCATGGCAGAGCGCGTGGCACGACATCTCTCCGAACGCCTCGGCGATGAACTCGTCACGGCGCATCACGGAAGTCTGTCGAAAGAAAAACGGCTCGATGCCGAAGGGCGATTGAAATCGGGCCATCTGAAGGCGCTGGTGGCCACCGCTTCGCTGGAGCTCGGCATCGACATCGGTCATGTCGATCTGGTCTGCCAGGTTGGATCGCCGAATCGCATCGCCACGTTTCTTCAGCGCGTCGGCCGATCGGGACACACCGTCTCCGGGACTCCGAAAGGACGATTGTTCCCGGTGTCTCGCGATGACCTGGTCGAATGCGCGGCATTGTTGCGCTCAGTCAGACGCGGCGAGCTCGATCGGATCTTCATGTACGACGCCCCGCTCGACGTTCTGGCGCAGCAACTGGTGGCGGAATCGTCGTGCGAAGACTATTCGGAAGAGGATCTCTTCTCCCTGGCACGGCGCGCATGGCCATATCGCGATCTGAAACGCGACGACTTCAGCGCCGTTCTGAAAATGGTGGCGGAAGGATTCGACACCAAACGGGGGCGGCGCGCGGCGCTCGTCCATCGCGACGAAGTGAACAGCAAGGTCCGCGGACGGCGCGGATCGCGCTTGCTCGCCATCACCTCGGGCGGCGCCATTCCGGAAGTCGCCGACTATCGCGTGCTCCTCGAACCGCACGATACGTTCATCGGAACGCTCAACGAAGACTTTGCGATCGAGAGCGCTGCCGGCGACATCTTCCAGCTCGGCAACGCCTCGTGGCAGATCTTGAAAGTCGGCAGCGGCACTGTCCGCGTCGCCGATGCCAAGGGTGCGCCGCCCACGCTGCCGTTCTGGACCGGCGAAGCGCCGGCGCGCAGCGACGAGCTCTCACGCTCACTCAGCGACTTTCGAAAGGAAGTGTGCAGCGGCGGGCTTCAGCCCGCCGATGTCGTCGGAATTCCCGAAGCGGCCGCCAATGAAATCGTCACCTACCTCACCGCCGCCCGCGCCGCCCTGGGCGTCATCCCGACCCAGGACACCATCGTGGTGGAGCGCTTCTTCGACGAATCGGGCGGCATGCAACTGGTGCTGCACGCGCCGTTCGGAAGCCGCATCAATCGCGCATGGGGACTGGCGCTGCGCAAGCGCTTCTGCCGTCAATTCAATTTCGAGCTGCAGGCCGCCGCCACGGAAGACGCCATCCTGCTCTCGCTCGGACCGCAGCATTCATTCCCGCTCGCCGACGTCTTCCGCTATCTGCATCCCGCCACGGCGCGCGACGTGCTCGTCCAGGCCCTCCTCGATGCGCCCGTCTTTCAGACGCGATGGCGTTGGAACAGCACCATCTCGCTGGCGATCCCGCGCAATCGCAATGGAAAAAAAGTCGCGCCCCAGCTCCAGCGCGCGATGGCCGACGATCTGATGGCCGCCGTTTTCCCCGACGCCGCGGCCTGCGTCGAAAACATCCACGGCGGCCGCCAGCTGCCCGATCATCCGCTCATCAATCAGACCGTACGCGACTGCCTGGAGGAAGCGATGGACTTCCAGGGCCTGGCCCGCGTCCTGGGCCGCATTCATGGCGGCGAAATCGAATGCGTCGCCCGCGACACCGTCGAGCCTTCGCCGCTGTCGCACGACATCCTCAACTCGGCGCCGTTCTCGTTTCTCGATGATGCACCGCTGGAGGAGCGCCGCACACACATGGTGTCGACCGGCCGTTCGGGGATGCTCGATGACACTGCCATCCAGCGCGTTCGCGACGAAGAGCGTCCCGATCCGCGCGACGCCAACGAGCTGCACGATGCGCTGTTGACGGCCGGCTACCTGCACGACGACGAAATCTCGCGCGAAATGATGGACACACTCGTGGCAGCGCGTCGCGCAGGCTGGATCGATGGAGTGTGGGTGGCCGCTGAGCGGCTGCCGGAATTCCTGGCGGTGCATCCGCAGGACGTCAACTTTGCCGCGCCACCTTCTCGTCTGCGCAACTGGACGCGCGAAGACGCAATCGTCGAACTGCTGCGGGCCAGACTCTCCATGGTCGGTCCGACGACGGCGCACACGCTCGCGGAATCGCTGCGCATCAGCGAATCGGACGCCAACACAGCGCTTCTGACGCTGGAATCGGAAGGCGCGATTTTGCGCGGATCGTTCGAGGGTCCGAATGAATGGTGCGATCGACGCCTCCTCGCTCGGATCCATCGCTACACCCTGAACCGCCTGCGCGCCGAAATCGAGCCCGTCAGCGTGGCAGACTTCAACCGCTTCCTCTTCTCATGGCAGCACGTGACACAAAAGCTGACCGGCACCGACGGACTTCGCAAGATTCTCAACCAGCTCGAAGGCTACCAAGTCGCGGTCAATGCATGGGAAAAATTCATTCTGCCGTCGCGCATGGACCACTACGATCCGTCGCTTCTCGATACTCTTTGCCTCGCCGGCGAAGTCGGGTGGGCAAAATTGTCGAGCGGCGTCGCGCTCTTCCCACGCAAACACGCCGACTCCTGGCTCAGTGGAGCGCCGCCGCCCCCGGCGGCGCTTAGTGAAGGCGCGCAACAAATCCTCGACACCCTCCGCGCTCGCGGCGCGTCGTTCCTCAAGCGCGACGAAGCGCTGGAAGAGTTGATCGAAGCAACACTGGTGACGTCCGACGGTTTTGCCGGCCGCCACGGGCGCTGGTCTTTGATCGATGGAGCGCCGCCGACCTCGGCGGCCATCGAGATCCAGGCCTGGGCGCTCCTTCGCCGCTACGGAGTTGTCTTCCGTCGCATGCTGACACGAGAAACCGCGCCCCCATGGCGCGAGTTGACCCGCGTCTACCGCCGGCTCGAAGCGCGCGGCGAAATTCGGGGCGGACGCTTCGTGGCCGGAATGTCAGGCGAACAATTCGCGCTGCCGGAAGCCGTCGATCGATTACGCGAAGTCCGACGCGAAGGTCCGGACGGCCGCCTGGTCGTCATCAGCGCCTGCGATCCGCTGAATCTGGCGGGAATTCTCGATTCCGGCGAGCGGATTCGCGCGATCGCAACGAACCGCATCGCGTATCGCGACGGCGCTGCCGTCTCGGTGATGGAGGGCGATTATCTCCGTCCGCTCGCCGAGATCGATGCGACCATCGCGATCGAGGCTGCCACAGCGCTGGCCGGCCGGCGAGTTCCGGTCGCAAGCGGCTTTGTGGGCCGCTAACGGACCAGCACCATCGCCAACGCGAACAGCGCGACGATGAGCGACGTTGCCGCGATCACCGCCGCACCATACATTCGCCGCTCCATGCGCGCGATCGCCTGAACGACAGGATCCTGGTCGCGAAACAGCGACTGCTGCATGACCTCTTTGGCGGCCATCACATCAGCCATCGCGCGTTCGAAATGTTCCTGATGAATCTGCTTGCTGCGTTCCGGACGCGGATCGGCGGCCGCAGCGGCAGCGGCCTTCAGCACCGCGTTCTTGATGTCGCCGCCGCTGACCGCAAATTTTTCGGCGAGGGCGCGAAAATCGACATCGCGCGCCAGCGGAGTCTTGTGCGGATGGATCTGCACTTTCCAGATCTGCTCGCGCTCGGCAAGGCCAGGCATCTCGAATCGCACGTGCGCGCGGATGCGCCGCTCGAACGCCGGATCGAAATTGGCGGCCAGGTTGGTGGCGAAGATGACCACGCCGTTGAACGATTCCAGCTCCCGCAGCAGCACGTTGACGGTGATGTTGGCCTCGCGTTGATAGGGAAGGTTGGCGGCAACGGTCGATCGGCGGCCGGCGATGGCATCCGCTTCATCGAAAAGGAGCAGCGCCCGCTGTTCGGTCGCGGAGCGAAAGGCCGCCACAATATTCTTTGGCGTCTCCCCCGCCCACATCGACTCCACCTCGGCATAGTTGACGACCAGCAGCTTCATTCCGAGGGAGTTAGCGATCGCTTCGGCGCAGATTGTTTTGCCCGTCCCCGGCGGACCGACGAAGTTGAACGCCAATCCGAGTCCGACCGAATGTCGTTCTCCCAGTCCCCATCGCGTGAAGATCAGCGAATGATTGCGGACCTGCGCAAGCGCGTCGTCGAGCGACCGGCGCGTTTCGGCGGGAAGGATCACATCCGCGAAGGTTCGCTGCGGTGCGATCGTCTCGACCGCACGCGCCCACGAGCGGCCCGTGAACAGCGACAGAAGTGGAGAAGCCATCAGCCCTTGACGTTAACACGCAACACGACTTTGCCGATGATGTGCCCCCTCTCCATCATGCGATGCGCGTCGCAAGCCTCCTCGAGTTTGAATCCTGCCGCGATCGGGACCTGCAGCTCCGCCTCTTCCACTGCGCGGTTCAGCCGTTCGAATTCGCGCACGCCCGGCGTACCGTCGTAGGACTTGATTCGAACGCCCTTGCGCTTCCGCGGCTCGGGCTCGACTCCATTGGGATAGGCCGCCCGCCCACCCTTCCGCAGCGCGTCGAGGCACTGCGTCAGAGCTTTGCCGCCGACGAAGGCCAGCACGGCATCGACGCCCTGGGGAGCGAACTCGCGCGCGGCCTCGACGATCTCGTCTTTCTTGCCGTCGACAGATCTATCGGCGCCCAGGCGCCGCACGAGATCGAGGCCGTCGGATCCAGTCGCCGTCGCGAGGACCCGTGCGCCGCGCAGCTTTGCGAATTGCAGCGCCAGCATTCCGACATTCCCGCTCGCGCCGTGAATGATCACGTTTTCGCCCGGTTTGATCTGGAGCGTGTCGTCGACGCCTTGCAGCGCAGTCAAGCCAATCGTCGCCAGGCCGCCGGCTGGCAGCATGTCGAGCGTCCGAGGGATGGGCGCCACTTTGCTGGCCGCGACCGCGACGTATCCCGCGTAGAAGCCGCCCTTCGCGTTGCCGTAGCTGTACGCGTACACGCGATCGCCGCGCTTGAGCCGCTTGACCTGGGCGCCGGATTCGGCGATCACTCCCGATGCGTCGGTGCCGAGAATCATGGGAAATTCTTCGCGCTCGGCCCATTTGCCGGCGCGCACCCTCACATCCCACATGCCAACGCCGGCGGTGTCGATCGCGACGAGCACTTCCTGGGCGCTGATCTTTGGAACAGGCAGCTCGTGAATGGTGAGCACTTCCGGACCACCGAACCGATCGATGGCCGCGGCGCGCATCGTCGTCATCTGCGATCTCTTCCAGCTCTGACTTTCATGCGCGGTCCGCGCTTCGAGAGGACGGGACGCTCGCCCGCCGGGGCCGGATGGGTCGCCCCTTTCGCCAGCAGCGACACCAGATCGAAGGTCGTCACGATGCCGACGAGTTTTCCGTCGTCGACCACCGGAAGGGATCCGATGACGTGGCCGGTCATCAACGCCGCCGCTTTGCGGACCGTTTCGTCAGGCGTGATGGTCACCGGCGGATGCGCCATCGCGCGCTGCACCGGCGTGTCGGCGCCGACGTCCATCAGATCGCGATCGGCAAGAAGACCGATCACGTTCTTGCGGTCGACGACCACAAGATGATGAATGTCATAGCGGCGGAACAATTCTTTAGCGGTGGAGGCGGTTTCATTCGGATTGATGGTTCGGACTTCCTTGCGCATCACGTCGCGTACTCTCATAGCGCCTCAATGTATGTCTCTTTCACGCGATATAGCAGCACATCGCCTGCCAAGAAAGCAGAAGGATGAAGGCAGAAAGCAGAAGGATGAAGATTGAAGAAGACCCTTCCGCCTTCTGCCTTCCGCCTTCTGCCTTACTCTCCGATATCCTCATTCCAGAGCTGCGGGTGGGCGGCGATGAACGCCCGCATCAGCTCGATGCAAGTCGGATCCTGCAAGACCTCGATTGCGACGCCGCGCGCCTTCAGGAGCTCTTCTTCGCCCAGAAAGGTTTTGTTTTCGCCGATGACGACGCGCGGAATGCCGTAGAGCAGAATCGCGCCGCTGCACATGGAGCACGGCGAGAGCGTGGTGTAGATGACGGATTCGCGATAGACCGACGCCGGTTGGCGCCCGGCATTCTCGAGCGCGTCCATTTCGCCGTGAAGGATCGCGCTCCCCTTTTGTACGCGCCGATTGTGTCCGCGACCGAGGATGCGCCCGCGGTGCACCAGCACCGATCCGATCGGGATGCCGCCCTCCCCCCACCCTTTTTGCGCTTCCTCGATCGCGGCGCTCAGGAACTCATCGGCCATCAGTGGCCGAAATCGTACTCCGCAAAATTGGATGGCGCATCAGGTTCGATCGGCGTGCAAAGCCGCGCATCCGGACCCCGAAGTCGGAAGAAAGCCGGAGGGACTCCTGCTCACATTCGCGATCGGACTGAAACTCCAGCGACTGGATCTCGTCCACGTACTGCGACGCGAACGTGCGCACATCCTCGACATGCAACAATTCGTGCGGGATTTGTCGAATGTCGTGCAGCAGCATCATCGGCTTGAATGTCACCGAAGCGTTCATGGCCGCTCGGCGCTCTCTGGTCACACAATGAACATCGAGCCGATAGGCAACGAAAAGCGTGCAGGCGTCGAAGGCGCCCGGGCCGCAGGCTTCATGAAGCCCCTGCAGGGTCGGGACGATGCTGGCCGAGGGCGGCTGAACGATGACGGCTTGGAGTAGGATGAAAAGGACTCGCATGCCCGGCAAGGTCGGTTGCCAAGGGGCGCGAATCGATGCACCTAATATGAATTGATGATGATCGTCAGGTAACCCGGCAAGTGACTGAAACCGCGCAAGTTGTACATCGAGATGACCGGCCCAGGACAGAGCCGCGCGTCGCGCGCTTCGGCACCTTTGTTGCCGATCTGCGAACGGGCGAGCTGCGGCGCAACGGCGTCGAAGTCCGCATCCAGGTCCAGCCCTTCCGAATCCTCGGACTGCTGCTCGAGCGTGCCGGAGAAATCGTCACACGCGAGGAACTGCGCGAGCGGCTATGGCCGACCGAGTTCGTCGACTTCGATCACAGCCTGAACACGGCCATCCGAAAACTGCGCGAAGCCCTCGACGACTCCCACGAAAATCCGCGGTTCATAGAAACGCTGGCGCGGCGCGGTTACCGCTTTATCGGGCCGGTCACGTGGGAGAGTCAGAGTGTGCCGCGTCCGAAAAACCGACTGCTGATTCCCATCGCGATGGCCGTGCTTTTGATGGCGGCAGTGGCGGCATTGATCCTCGTACGTTCACGTCCGACGCCCGCCGCGCCGAACGCCATCGACGCCGTCGCGGTCCTTCCTTTCACGAACGACGATCCGCAGACGCAACATCTGAGCGACGGCTTGACTGAGATTCTGATCGACACGCTTTCGCGTCTGCCCGACCTTCACGTCATGGCGCGCACGACAGTCTTCGGCTACAAGGGAAAACCCGTCGACGCCAAAGACGCGGGACGCGCATTGAACGTCAACGCCGTCGTCGTCGGCAACGTCCGTCATCGCGGCAATGACTACGCGATCCACGTCGAGCTGATCGATGTCAAAGATGGAACACAACTTTGGGGCGAGCGCTTCGACGCCACGACCGGCTCGCTCTCGACGGTGCAGAGCCACATTTCGGACGTACTGACTCTGCAATTGCGGCAGGGCGTCAGCAGAGAGCGGCGTCAAATGATCGCGCAGCGTTACACCCGAGATCCTCGAGCGTACGACGCCTACCTGTGGGGCCTTTACGCGTGGAACAAACGCGACAAGGCGAATCTCCACAACGCCATCAAGTGGTTCAGCGAAGCGATCGACCGCGACCCGCAGTTCGCGGAAGCGTACGCCGGTCTGGCAAACACCTACGGCGTGATGGTTGGCTACGGCGTCATGCCGGTGTCGGAAGGAACGGCCAAAGTCATGTCGGCGGCGCAGAAAGCGTTGCGGCTGGACCCGAACAACGCCGAAGCGCTGGTCGCAATCGCGACCACGAAGTATCGAAACCTTTGGGATTTTGCGGGTGCGGACGTCGACTACAAGCGTGCACTCGCTCTAAATCCGAATTACGCGACTGGCCACCAGTGGTACTCCGATTACCTGCGCACCATGGGCCGCTGGACCGAAGCCCGTCGCGAAATTGCAACTGCGCGACAACTCGACCCGCGATCCTGGCCCATCAATACGATGGCGTGTTATCAGTTGTACTACGAGCGTCGGTACCGTGAAGCGATCGAAACTTCGCGACGTGCCGAGCAGATCGATCCGAATCTCGCTGCGCCTTACTGCGTCTCGCAAAGTCTTCTCGCCCTGGGCGACATCGACAGTTCATTGAAAGTATTGGAAGGCGTGAAGCTCCCGGTCGCCATTTGTGAACAAATCGCCGCAGCCTACCGTCGCGCAGGTCCGCGGGGATTCTTCAGGAAATCGGCGGAGCTGCTCGAGCGCAGGCAGTCCGACAACGTCGAGACACCGGTCGAGATCGCCGAGTTCTACGCGCGCGCCGGCGATAAGGATCGGGCCTTCGCGTGGCTCGAGAAGGCGTATCAGCGACGCGTCTCACGGATCACCAACATCAACATCGAGCCGGCCTTCGACTCGCTCCACTCCGATCCTCGCTTCGATGATCTGCTGCGGCGGGTCGGCCTGCCGAAGGTCAATCCGCCGCAGCAGCAGTAATTCATTGCGCGATGCGCATATGATCGAAGAGCATCCGGAACGCGGTGGTACTGCTCGGAAAGGGCGCGTTAGGCGGAAACTGTCCGCCGATGAAGAACGCCGCGCCGGAAAGGCTGTCGACCACTGAGGCATACGGCGCAACGGTTCCGTTGCCGGAGACGATCCGATACGTCGCCGACGCTTCGTCGAACGTCTGATTGGCAATCGAGGTCGAGCTGAACTGCACGTGCTCGAACCCATTCGCGGGAATCGTGAAGCGGCGCGTGCCCAGCGTCGATCCGTCAGCTCCGCGCAACGCAACCTCGAGCGTGAGCCCCGAAGTTGCGCTGCCGGCGACAAAGCCGAGGTTGGTGCGATAGTGCGAATTGGAGGTGAGACCGGCAACATAGGCTGTGGCGTTGGAGAGATCCGATGTCGCGAGAGTGTTGTCGAGAAAATCGCGCAACGGCGTCACCGACTGACCCTGTGTCGCGCCGGCGGCGTTCGAGACGTAGGCGCGGCTCGAGACCGCGAAGGGCCGATCGGCACCGACCATGATCGCGCCGATGGTCTGCGCCAGGCCGCGATGTCCGTTCAGCGCGTCGCGCAGAATGCGCGTGCCGTTTGCCGGAATCGTGATCGAGCTGCCCAACGAAGTGGCCAGAGGCGTGACGTTCTCCGGCATCCCCTCCCCCGACTCGATGACCACCAGCTGCACCGTCAGCGGCGTCGACTGAATGTTCTGAATCGCGACGTCGCTCATCCACGTACTGCCATCCGCGCCGGTGACGTGACCCGCGACTGGAATGACGTAGAGATCGGAGTACTGCCCCGCCATCACTGCTGCAGGCCAACAGAAAAGAATCAGGACCAGAGCGAGCCGGCGCATCAGTTGCCCCCTTGCGGTGTGCCTTCGTAACCGGAATGCGGCGAGGCCAGATACGGGAACGCGCTGAGGAACGCCTTGTCATTCGCGTCGACGCCGTCGGTGAGCTGATTGTTAGGCTGCTTGTTGAAACCTTGAACCAGCACTCCCGCCACCACTTGCAATTCGATGTCGACGATGTCATCCGCCAGACGACGGCCGTTGGGAAAGCCGCCGTTGTCGCCCGCCAGCGCCCCCATGCGATTCGGCGATGCGGTCAGCGGCGTGGCGAGATTGATCCGCAGCATCTCGGACGGAACGACATTCGCCGGCTTGTTGAGACCATCCAGGCCGGTGAGGAAGACCGACACGATGTCGCTGCGTGGCGCGGGCGGCACGGTCACGCCGGGATAGAGCACCGGGATCAGCTTGGCGGCCTCGGGATCGAGAATGCGATTCTTGAAGGTGTCATTGGTGTTGAAAAGCGGCAGATCGCCGCTCGGCTCGGAGCTGTTGAAGAAATCCTTGAACGCCAGTGGAATCACGACCTCGTTCACCAGCGGCATGCCCAGTCGCGAAACCTGTACCGGCGCGCTGAGCGTCTGAATCGGCGTCAGGCCGGCCGAGCGCACTGTCACGCGCGAACGGCTGGAGGTCGACCACACGCCGATGATCTGGTTCGATGTGCTTTGCACCACGTCGGTGATGGGCACCTGCAGCACGATCGACATCACGTTGTAGCCTTTCAGGCCGTCGATGCCTTTGGTGTTACCGGGCTGATTGATCAGATGCAGCGACTGGATCGGGCGCAGCGCGAGCAGATCGAAGACCGATCCGAGGTCGACGAAGAACGGGTCGTCGCGGGGACCGCAGAACACTTTGCCGCCGTTGGGCAGCGTGTTGATCGCGGGCATGGCCAGGTTGACTTCGTAATTCGGAGTGGAACGCGGCCCGATATTCCAGGGCGCGACCTGAAATTCGCCGCCGATCTGCGTGCCCGCGCTGCCGCGTCGCGGCCCGTTGACGCGGGTCACGGTGTAGAACTGCCGCACGTTCAGGTTTGCGCTGTCGAGCGTGACCACCGGACCGGTGTTGTACAGGAAGGTGTTGCCATTGCGGGTGTCGGTGCGAAAGCGGAACTGATACGTGATGTCCTCCTTCGCGTCGCCGTTGTTGTCGATGTGGATTTCGTAGAGGACGTTGTCGGAAAAGCGCGCGAAGTTCGGACCGCCCTGCGCGTTCGCGAACGGATAGTAGTTCGCCACCAAGGTCACCGTGTTAGGCGCGTCCGGACTGCGAAAGACATACACGTCTGTCGCGTCCGCCGCCGGATCCTCGGTGATCAGCGGCGCTTCTCGATGCGAGGAAGCCAGAAGCGCCGCCGGCAGGAGAAGGCAGGCAAGGATGAGAGAGAGTTTTCGTTTCGACATTGCATCTCCTTTGTGTTGTTGAGGCCTCGCCCTCAACTACGGCGTCGAATCGAAATCGGATTTACGAAAGCACGCGCTGCGCAGTCCAGAAGATTCCGGTTGCCGCGATCAGCGCCGACGCCGGCATCACCAGGCGGTGGCGATACCACGGCTTCGCATGCGCCCAGCACACCACCAGCAGCCAGGCTGCGGCGATCACCGTCAGCTGCCCCGCTTCGACGCCCACATTGAATGTGATCAACGCGGGGAGAAACTGGCTGCGCGGCAACCCGAGATCTCTCAAAACTCCGGCGAAGCCCATGCCGTGGAGAAGGCCGAACGCGAAGACAATCGCGACCCGCCACGGTTTGAGATTGGAAGTCGTCAGATTCTCGATCGCGACGTAGGCGATCGACAGTGCGATCGCCGGCTCGACAATGCGAGGCGAGACCGAAACGACGCCGTAAATGGTGAGGCCGAGGGTGATCGAGTGCGCGACCGTGAAGGCAGTCACCTGCGCAAGCACCGGCTTCATTTTCGCCGACAGCAGGAAAAGGCCGAGGACAAAGAGGATGTGATCGAAGCCGTGAGGCACGATGTGCGTGAATCCGAGGACGAGATATTGGCGGACGACGTCGAGTCGCGTCGGCGGAATGACGGCTCGCGACAGAATGAACGGCGTGCTGGTCGCGTCTCCTTCGATCCATTGTCGAATCGGCGTCTCGCCTTCATTCGCAAATGTGATCGCGTAGGTCGCGTAAGCCTTGGCATTGCGCCAGGTGAACGTCTTCGCGTGCGGCGGGATGTCGCGCGAAGTCGCTTTCACACCGTCGAAGCGCGCGTCGATGTCCAAATTCTTTGTCCCGATCGCCTCCGCGCTCCAGGTGTGATCGCGATGGAAGACGACATTGACGCGCGTCGTCCCGATCTCGTGCGCCAACGCCGGAACGCTCAGGAGCAGCGCCAGGATCAACGCTCGAACGTGAGCGATGCCCATAGGCTTTCCCAATCAACACTCGATCCGGCGGGCGCCGGAACCATCCATACCGATTTGACCAGCCACACACCCGGCTTCGGAAGTGCGATCGCGACGCGGCCGCGCGCATCGGAGCGTGCCGTCAGATGGACGCCTTTGCGATCGATCGCCGTCACCAGCGCGCCCGCCAGCGGCTTCCCCTCGAGCAGAAGCCGTAATCGCAGAGGCGTCGCCGACAGCGGATTGGTCTCCGGAACGATTTCGTAGCGAAAACCAAGGCGTCGATCGAATCCTCTGTTTCCGACGCCCACCAGCGCCTTGGCGTAGCGAAAGAAGTGCTCGCGGTCAGGCTGTCCGCGGAGTTTGATGATCAAATCCAAACCTTCGACTCGCAGGAATTCCGCGAATTTCTCGGCAGAAAGCTCCAGCGGATAGGGCTTACTCCGATAGCCGATGATCGCCAGTCCGGGCTGGTCGATGCGCAGATAACCGGCCGGATCGAGATTCTCAAAACCATCGATCGTCCGCTCTCCCCCAGCGTCGCGAATCGTGAAGCTCTCGAGGAGCTGTGCGCTGCGCGGAACGGGATCGCCTGCGAAGTCCTGTCCGACGCGCAGTCCGACCGTCATCTTCTGCCCGGCCGCCGGCCGGAACGTCGATGGCTCGAGCCAGAAATCGTGCGCCGACGCGGTCGCCGATACGAACACCAGCACAGCAAGAACGCGTCGCATACCGGCACTACGCACGGCGCGGCGAATCGGATTGGCGGCGCTTCGCGCCACCCTCTCCCCCTTCCGCGGGAGAGGGATCTGGTGCCGCGATAAGATCACGGCGTTTTGAAGACGCATCCGCTTCGCGACGCGGCCCTGACAGGGAAGACCTCGGACTTCGGCGCGGCTTACGATCGGTATGCGCCGGTCGTTTACGGTCTCCTCATTCGGATCTTGCGCGATCCGGGCGACGCTCAGGAAATTCTGCAGGAGACGTTCCTGGCCGCCTGGACCGATGCGCGCAAATTCGATCCGGCGCGAGGAAGCGAGCTGGCGTGGCTGATCGCGATGGCGCGTAGCCGCGGGATCGACAGGCTCCGCGCCAGACAGCGCCGAGGACAGCGGGAGGAAGAAGCGAGACGGGAAATCTCAATCGTGGGCTCGAACGTAGATTCTGCAGGGAGTGATCCGGTTGCCTTCAGAGAGATTCGCGTGGCAGTTCGCAGCGCGCTGCAGGAACTGCCTGAAGCGCAGCGGAGCGCACTCGAGCTGGCCTATTTCGACGGCCTGTCACAATCTGAGATCGCCACGCGACTCGGCGAGCCCCTCGGCACGATCAAGACACGAACGAATTTGGCCATGAAGAAACTGCGGGAGCGCCTCGGCGCTTTCAAATCAAGATGACGCACGAAGAAATCCAGCAGCTCGCCGCGCTCGACGCGATCAACGCCGCCACTCCGGAGGAGGTGGCCGAGCTGCGCCGTCACCTCGCGACGTGCGACGATTGCCGTCGCGCTGCCGATGAGCTGCACGAAGCCGCCGCCCTCATCGCGCTGGGCGTCGATCCGGACACGCCACCGCCCGCTGCTAAAGAAAATATCTTGCGTCATGTGGGACGGGCTTCGGCCCGTCCTGTCCTGCAGTGGTGGCTGGCGGCCGCAGCAGCACTCTTCCTCGTGCTGTTCCTCTGGACCGCTTCGCAACTGCGCGACGCGCGCGAGCAGGTCGCACAACTGCAATCCGATCGGGAAAAACTCACCGGCATGATCGCGACGCTGAGCCGTTCGCGCGTCATCCAGCTCGCCGGTCAGGAGATCGCGCCGCGCGCTTCCGCGAATGTCTTCCTCGACCCGTCGCAGCGGCGCGCGTTCATCTTCTTCCACGGGCTCCCGGCGAATCCGGACGACAAGAGCTATCAGCTGTGGATCATCCGCGCCGATCAGGCGAAGCCGATGAGCGCGGGCGTCTTCAACGTCGACGCGACCGGCAATGCAGCGCTGGTCGTGCAGAACATCCCCATCGATACACTCATCAAGGCGCTGGCGGTGACGCTCGAGCCACGGGGTGGCGTCAAGGCACCGACCGGTCAGAAGTACCTCGTCGGAAGCTAAGGCTCCGGCGCGTGCACGTGCGATTCGATGCGCTGGAAAGACGCGCCCTTCGCATCGACGCCACGGACCACAGCTCGGAACGGTACCTTCGGAACGCTGCAGTCTCCGGCGTACTCGTCTCCGCTCACCGGCGTGATCGAGGCGGCACCAAGAGGCGATCCGTCACGCGCGACGAAGGCGAGCTTCACGTCTTTGGCGGAGCCGGAAAGCGACAGCTCGCATGCCAGCGACTCTCCCCCGCGAACGGGCCGCTTGACTGGAAACATCCCCTCATGCCCCGGCCGCCCACCCGGCTCGATAAACCGGAAGGTAATCAACTCCGGCCCATCTTCTGCCGGCTTCACATGCGCAGTGAATGCATACGTTCCCGCTCCATGCAGCTCCAGCCGCCACAACCCTTTTGCAGGCGATTTGACGATCGCGATCAGCATGTGCTGAAACGTCTGGACATCGCGCTCGATCGTGGCATCCGGACGCAGGAGCACCGCGAGATCCTTACGCTGGATGGCGAGGAAGACGGTCAGCTCCTTCACACCCAATTCAACGGGAATCTCGAATGTCTTCTCGCTCTCCATCGCGCCGTACGCGAGGACGACTGGCTCGCGCTCGATCGGCACCTGCAGACGCGCGGTCGCAAATTCGCCCGGAGCCCAGAAATAAATATCACCGCCGCTGTTCGCCGCCAGATCGAAATACAAAGGATCGATCTTCAGAAGTCCGCGCGCGTCTTTGGTGGGCGGCCGCGGTATCTGATCCTGCTGCGCGAGCAGAAGAAGCAGAAAAACGATCATTGATCAAGGATACACTTGACACCCGCAGTTAGTAAGCATATACTTACCGTTAGTAATGGCTAACCAATCGGAACGATTCGGCGCCCTGGCCGACCCGACCCGCCGCGAGATCTTCGAGAAGCTGGCGCGCAAACCGCTGGCCGTCGGCGAGATCGCCGAAGGATTGCCGGTGACGCGGCCGGCGGTATCGCAACATCTCAAGGTCTTGAAAGAGGCCGGCCTCGTCACGATGCGCACCGAGGGGACGCGGAATGTCTATGCGATCGATTTCCGCGCCATCGCGGCCATGCGGTCCTACCTCGACCGGTTTTGGCAGAAAGCACTCGCCGCGTTCAAGGATGCGGTCGAAAAGGAGAACGGAGCATGAGCAGCGTACAGCGAGAAATCATCGTCGAGGCGGCGCCCGATCGCGCCTTCCGCGTCTTCACGGAGAAGATGGAGACGTGGTGGCCGTCCGAACATCACATCGGCAAGACGCCGCTCAAGAACATCGTCCTCGACCGGCGCAATAACGGCGACTGGTACGAAGTGGGGACCGACGGTGCGCGCTGCGACTGGGGCCGCGTCCTGATCTGGGATCCTCCTCGGCGCCTCGTCCTCACCTGGCAGTTGACCGCCGAGTGGCAGTACGACAAAGCGTTCATCACCGAAGTCGAGATCAACTTCACGCCGATCGCTGAAGGACGGACGCGCGTGGCGCTCGAGCATCGAAACCTCGAGCGTTACGGCGCGAAGGAAGCCGACATGATCAAGGCCGTCGACTCCGAGGGCGGCTGGCCCGAAACGCTTAGGCGATTTGCGGCGGCTCTGGCAGCGGAGCAACCCGAGCGAGCTTCCGGAATGCCAACACAGATAGGCCGGTGAATACGATCAACAAGGCGACATACATCCAGTAGATCGGCGACCGGAAAGCGACCTGGAAGCCCGGGAGCGTATTGCTGATCGTGCCGTACTTCCAATAGAACCACAGCATCAGCACGCCGAACGCATCGCCGACGGTATGGAAAATGATGCCCGGCACAATCGAGCGTGTGAGATGTACGAGTATTCCGTACCAGACCGAAACAACAGCGATGAGGAACGCTCGCGGCGGGTTCATCGCCTGCTCAGCGCTGAAGTGCACCATCACGAAACAGAATGCGGTGATCGCGATTGCCACCACGACTCCGTGGCGTTTTTTAATCGGACCGAACATGTAACCGCGAAATCCTGCTTCTTCAACGATGCCGGCGACCGCTGACATGGTGATCACTTCCACCGCGACTGTAGGGAACGGCGTTCGAACGAACATGCTGTAGAAAACTTTGAATGTCTTCGGGGTAATCGGAGAGAGCACTCCGCCCAGCAGCATGATGCTAATCATCCCCAGACCGCCGGCGACGAGCGCCCATCGCCACACGCGCGGCGAAAGTGGTGGCGCCGCCAGAAGCTCAGCGCGGGCTTGCGACGTTGAGGCCGGCCACCAGCGTCCGCCGACGTATCGCCAAAAAAGCCAGAGCCACAAAATGACGAGGGGAGCCGACCATGGCACGTCACGCCACCATTGGAGATTGGCAAAGAAGAGCACGCCGGCCGGCTCATGTCCGAGGCCGCTTACGACACAGCCAAGGATCACCGCCCGCACGATGACGGGAAGCCGTTGCCACAGGCGTTTCACAACCGAACCTTACGATTTTCTGGAACGCTTTGTTACGCTGAACGTATTATTTGCACCATAATTCGGAGTCTCGTGTGCCTCCTCTGTGGACTTGTCGCTGTTTCCGCGCTCGCCGACGCCGATCTGCTGGTGTTTACCGACTCGACCAACAATCGCTTCGTCGAACCAGGCACGACCGCGACATTCACTGCGTTTGTTCGCAACTTCGGTCCCGATGCGGCAACCAATCTTCGCCTTCGACTTCCCCTTCCGCCACAATCGAAATTCGTATCGGTGACGACGAAAGGCGGATGGAACTGTTCGGGAACGGACGCCGAGGTGAATTGCACGCTGGCTACGTTGGCCGTGAACCAGCCAGGGCAGGACGCGACATCAGTCACGGCAACCGCCGTGCTGTCGTCGGATCCGAACGGCCAGCAGTCGCACGACGCCGCAACGGTAACGGCGGACACTCCTGATTCGAAAACCTTCAACAACGAGAGCACGCTGCAGACGACCATCTACCGAATGCTGATCGTGACCTCGACAGCCGATTCCGGACCCGACTCGCTTCGCGGAAAGATCGACGAGTCCAACACGCGCTGTGGCGGCGAGGTCCCATGCAAAATCAAATTCGATCTCCCCGAGAACTCGACGATCGAGCCGATCACACCGCTGCCGGCGATCCGCGCGCAGTGGCTCAGAATCGATGGAAGCCGCGATATCGCAGGCGATCGCCGCGTGGAGCTGAGCGGCGCGCGCCTGACAAGTGGGAACGGTCTCGAGATTCGATCTGCAGGAATTCCAAGTAGTCCAATGCTGCTGGAAATCTTCGGACTCGCGATCAATCGCTTCGCCGATTATGGCGTTGCCACCATCGGCAACGGCGACGCCAACGTTACTCTCGAGGGAATGTTCGTCGGCACCGATGTCACCGGCACCATCGCGCGTCCGAACGGCCGCGGCCTCGGCCTCTTTGCGCCCCGGATGATGATCACCATGCGTCACAACGTGATCAGCGGAAACGTGCACAGCGGAATCTTCGACGCCATCTCGCTGGCGACGTGGCTCCATAACTCGCTCATCGGCGTGGGCACCGACCTCCGCCCCCTCGGCAACGGCAATAGCGGCGTGTTCATCTTCCGCGGAGGCATCGACATCGGAAGTTGCACCATCGCCAATAATGGACAATTCGGAATCTCGATCGCGCGCCAAGTCGACCGCGCGTCGATCGGCGGTTCCAACATCTACTCCAACGGCTTCCAGGGCATCGATTGGGGGTTGGATGGGCCGTCGTCCGGTTCTCCAGCCCGATTCCCGGATCCGCCTTCGATCGCGGACGCTGTTTACGATTCGGCGAAAAACGAGACCGTGATCACGGGCACGATCGATAGCGCGAGCATATTCGGACGGCCGCTCATGTACGTCGATGTTTTTGCAAACAGCAACGGAGGTAGGCAAGGCGAACGATTTCTCACGCGCGTCGTGGTAAACGGACTCAACTTCACGGCGCGTGCAAAGGGCGATCTACGCGGTCAGATCATCACATCGACGCTGAACGTCGGTCCGTATCTCGACAGCGTGCCGACGCTGACGTCGGAATTCAGTGAGGGCGTCACCGCGCACTGATCGCGCGCATGACCAAGGGCGCACTCCGCTGTGCAACGGCGTTGTGCGCCTCGTCCGCGCCGATATCGACGTGCCGTCGCAAGATTCGCGGATCGCCGTTGATATCTGTCCAACCCGGGCCCACAGCGGCGTCATCCCCGGCATCGATGCAGGGAGATGTCGGACGCAGGCGAACGTCGACCTCCTTTCCGCGCAAATCGTTAAGCCGTGGATCGACATTGAGATCACCGGTGCCTCGCGGCACACCGAGATAATCAAATTCCCGATTCCCGAAGACGCAGTTGTTGCGCAGGTTCGGAGAGATCGAGGAGCGCGCCGCCGCAATCCCGGAGGATCCGAACGCGATGATGTTGCTGGCCACCAAGGCGGATGCCTCGGCGAGCGCGATGCCGCCACCTTCCTGATCGGCGCGATTGTCGACCAGCGCGTTATTGATGATCTGCGCAGAACCGTGCCCGCCATAGATGCCGCCGCCGCTGGCATCGGCACGGTTCTCGACGAGAGCATTATTGGCGATCAGGCCATCGGCAGCGTGAATCCCGCCGCCGAACTCGGCACGATTTCCCCCGATCGAGTTGTTCAGAATCGTGACCGCTCTGCCAGCAGCGTAGATTCCTCCACCGCGGATGCCAGCGCGGTTATCCGCGATGCGGTTGTTTGTGATGATCGGATTGCCACTTTCAGACGCTCCGTCACAGGTCATCCCGATTCCACCGCCTGCGAAATCGGCGCGGTTATCCGTGATGCTGTTGTTCGCGATCGTCGGCGCTGCGCCACACGCAATTTGAATTCCGCCGCCGACCCACGCTGCATTTCCATGCTGGATCGTGAAGCCGTCAACCACGGTATCGCGGCCGGCTCGCGACGGTATCGAGATCACGCTGCCCTTCTGCTTGCCATCGAGGATCGTTCGATTCCGTTCTGGATTTCGCTCTTCACGGAAGATTTCGACGCCGGCAAAGCCACCGTACAGCTTCACGCCCGGCTTGAGCGCGATGTTCTCAACGTACTTTCCTGCCGCGACCCAGATTTCCTCCCCCTCCCTGGAGGCATCCATGGCCGCTCGTATCGATTTCTTCGATGTCCTCCACGACCTTCCCGAGTTCGCGTCATCGCCGTTGGCGTTGTCGCAATAGACTCCGGTCGTCATCGTGAAGTCGATCGGAGCAATGTCGGTCGAGCAAACCTTGCCAGGAATACTGGTGGCGTTGAAAGTAAACATGACGCTGCGAACGGGCGGGGCAAACCCGCCAGGCTTGACAGCGAGGGTGTGCTCGCCGGGCGGAAGGTTGTGCAAGACGTACGTGATGATGGTGGGATCGATTGGATCGACACCGAAGGCATTGGTCACCGCCGACGGCAGATACTCGCTGCACAGCTCCATGGAATTCGCCGTAAACGGCATTCCCTGCGTTAGTAGACCGCCGCGAACCTGATAGCGCCTCGGGTCAGCGAAAGCGAGGTAGGCCGACAGATCGTTCAGCGCGTGCTCGTTGGGAACTCCGTTGCTCGAAGTAATGCCGAGCTGCTGAAACATCTGCACGGTCTCGTGGTGTGAGAGAGGACCCATCTCCATCGAGCCGTCCGCAAAGCTCCGCAGCGCAAACTTGGCGGCGCCGTACAGCGCCATGTTGACGAACCTGGTCTGATCGTTCGGATCGCGACAGCTGGAGTGGCAGGTGTCCCACAACTGCGGGTCGCAGGGCGTGCTCGGATCGCCTGGCAATCGATGCATTTGTGTACGCAGTTCGCACAATTCACTCCTGTGAAGTAATCCAGGCCGTGGCTGACACTCCCCTGGAAGGGCGGACAGCTTGCCTTCGCAGTGAGGGCGGCCGCAATCATCAGAAGAAATGCTGAGAATCGCTTCTTCATCTCGATGCCTCCGGGCAGAAGGTAGAGACGCGGTGTGAAGGGATTCTGACACGAAAAGGGTGGTGATCAGCGCACCATTCTTTGCGCCGCACTCATGAACGCCTCGGGATCGGCGGGGCTGATCACGACGGTGCGCGGCGGCACGACGATCACGACCAGGCGACTCGGATCGGTCGCAAAGAGGCGGTACCGGCCGAGACGCCGGCTGTAGAAAAGGCCGCTGAAAGAGAACAGCCCGCCGTTTCCGAAGAGCCTGATCGAGCCCTTGAATGCCTCGGGATCGCGAAAGACTCGACTCAAACCGCCGAGATCGATCCGCGTGCGCCATAACAGTCGATGAATGAGCAAGTGGTGATCGTCGAGCTCGTACTCTCTGACTACGAAGAGAAGCGAGCCCATGACCACCAGCACGCAAATCAACGCCATCGCGTCGCCGACCCAGGACAACGCGGCCGTGTACGAGGTCGCCTGCCAGGCCAGCCACGGAACAAGGAGCAACACCAGGCATGAGAGCGCGGACATAATCTTGAGCGCCGCCGACCACGGTGCGGCCCGAAATCGCATTTCAGTTATTGCTTCCTGCTGTCGAGCCGCGTCTCCCAGCGCTCGTCACTGATCTTCCAATGACCTTCCTGGTCGCTCACGACCTGAAGGGTCCATGTCGAGTAGACACCGTCGGCGCGCTTGCCGCGAACGACGATGGTGGCCGCTCCGTCGCCTGCGAATCCGCCGAGCAGGTGAGGCTCGAGCGGCCGCACTGACTTCCACTCTTTGAAATCGACATTCTTGAAAGGAGCGCGCGTCGACAGCGACTCCATCGTCTGCAAATCCTCGCGCTGAATCGCTCCGAGATACTTCATCACGACCAGGAGAGGGACTGAGTTGCTGCCGACCGCTTTGCCGTTCTTCTCGGTGACGGTGACGTCATGCGCCCCGGCATCGCGGAGAATCTGGGCAACATCGAGCTTCTCTGCGTCGAGTGCCTGCTGCAGCGCGGTCGTCTTCCATTTCGTGCTGATCGCGTCGAGCTTCGCTCCCGACTTCACCAGCACTTTCACGACTTCCGCGTTGCCGGCGCGAGCCTGAAGCATCAGCACCGTGTCGCCCTGGTAGTTGGTGGCATTGACATCGGCGCCATGCTCGATCAGCCAGCTGGCCGTCTTGGCATCGGCGGCGTGCATGAGCGGCGTCGATTCATCGTCCTCTCTCGAATCGACCGGGGTCCGACGGCCTAACACCATTCCCATCGCGTTGGTGTCGCCGCTTTTCGCCGCCGCGTGCAGCGCATCGCGATCGAGGCGCTTCTGGCTTGTGCTTTTGGGAATGCCGATCGGTTCGGCGCCGCGAAAGCGCAAGAAACCGAAGAGCGCGCCGTTGACGAAAGCAGCGAAGAGGACCGCGCCGATCACCGTCCCCGTGGCTTTCTTCCAGAGCGATCCCGCGACAACCTGCGCGTCGCCGCGAATGAGGCGAAGCGGATTGCCCATGTCGGGAACGAGACCATCTTGTGCGGCCGAATACTTCCCGATCGCGGTGACCTGGTCGCCCGGCGCGACGATCTGCTCGTGCAGGCTGGCATCGGCGCGCAGCTCGGCATCGGTCGTCATCTTCCAGTCCTTGTGGACCTGACCGTCGTCGTCGGACATCAGATCTTTCACTTCGCGATACATCGCCAGCGGATTGAAGCGCATGTCCTGAAACGTCGCGGTCGCGAGATACTCCTTCGCCTTCGCCACGTTGCTTTCGGAATCGAGTTGCTCTTTCGAGAAGCCCTCCAGCATCGGAAATCCGAGGATGCGGATGGCGCCGTAGGGGGAATCGATGACCGATGGCGTTAGGCCGAATCCGGAAAAATCGTTGGTGCTGTGTACGCCGTGCGCATCGCTCCAGGTGCGACTGACGTCGTAGCTGTACAGCACCGCCGGGCGATCGCTGAACGGCGCCCGGAGCGCTGAGCCTGTGGCGCGGATGTGGCCCGGCACGGTGACGACCTCTCCATCCTTCGGCTTCTCGCCCATCGAGCCCGCAAATGTCGACTGCTGCGAAAGGCGCGACGCGCTGACTGCCGAGCTCAGAGCCGCGCGCAGATTTCCGATGACGACCGCCATCAACAGTCCGGCCACGACGGGAACGGCCCAGTCCAGCGGCGGCTGAAATCGCCCGTGGATGTAGTACCAATACGCTCCGGCGCAGACACCCCAGGTGAATAAGCCGACCAAACACCCTTTTTTCATTCTGCGAACTTGTAGCCGAGGCGAAGCTTCCCGTCACTCATCTCGTGGATCAGTTCCGATGCTCGATCCTTGAATTGGCTCTCGAAATCGCTTTGCACGGTCGACCGATAACGGCTTTCGTCCGACGAGCCCGAACCACGATGGGAGTAGTCGATTTGCCTCGAGCTTGCGAATGACAGTCTCCCCTCGCACACCGGCTTGTCGCTGCGTGTGTCGACCACGATCATCCATCCCTGGAAGGCTCCCCCGATGTAGCTGAAGTCGTCCTGCAACACACCTTTCTTGATCCGGATCTCGGGGACCGTGCGCCGCTCGGGAAGATAGACCACCAGGTACGGTCCGCTGTCGCGGCGAATGTGGCGGACGTGGAAGGCCCGCTCGTGTGGCGAAGAGTTGAGATCGAGAGCATCGTGAATATCCGATGCCGTCATGAACGACCAGTCCGATTCGCCCGTCAGCTCGAAAGCGGCCGGCTTGAGCCTCTTCTCGTCGCGAACCGAAACGTACGGATCGATCACCAGCTCCTGACATTTTTGCTCATGGACCGTTTCGGATTTGAGTTTTTCCCGAATCGCGCTGATTTTCTGCGCGAACGCGTCATCCTCGGCGCGGTTGAACTCGTCGGCCGCAACCGCGCGCACGGACTTTTCGTCGGCCGGCGAAGGCAACCTGATCGCCGGGCACGCAATATCGGTCTCCAGAACGCCGGCGACGAACCAACGCGAAGTCCGAACGAAACAGGCGGTGAGGTGACCGCGTTCGACGGTGGATTCCGTATCGACACCTCTGAGCATCGCGGTGGTTGCCGTTTGCTGCAGCGGTCCGTGGCACGTCACGGTGCTGGAATTCGGCACGGTGGAGTGGCCTTCCAGGAAATATTCGCGGACGAGATCGCAGGCGGTCGCGATGTCGAGCGAAGCCGCTTCGCGCTTGCCTTGCAGCCGATTCGCGACGATTTGTGTGGCGGCTTCCTGCTGCTTGCCATATTTCCTGGCCTCGTTGAGGAAGAGGATCGCCAGGACCAAGATGACCATCGAGAGAACGAGCGCTACCACCGCGCGAGGCGGAACGCGTCGCCCGCTTCGATGTGCCTGGGAAATGGACTTCAACGCCAAGAACGCGCCCAGGAGCGCGAAGGGCGCACATCCGCATCCGATCAACGACGTTGTGAGAGCGGCCTTGGCGGGACTGTCGACCGCGTCTTTCGGCGGCTTGATGTTAGGTGGCAGCACCGAGAGGAACATCGCCCCCTCGCCGGCGATCGCGTAATAGTTTCCGGAGCCCTCCAGGAAGGCGTCGAGGTATTTCGCGTTGCGAATCGTTTCCCAGTGGCTTTCCGCACTGGCTGCCGCAGCGTCGTCGCGGCGCGCGGTTCTTCGCGTAACCTCGATCGTCGTTCCCAGCGGAATCGAGCCCTCCCAGACATGAATCACACGCCCGCGAATGCGAGCGTCGCCCGGAAAAATCTCGGGCGGCGTGATGGTGTCGATCGCAAGAAGAATGTGATGCGCGGCGCTCATGCTGGGTTCAGCGCCGCGAACTGCTGGCCGTAGGCCGGACTCCGGAATTGTAGTGTCGTCGATTCAGCATCGAAGTTGTTGATCCACACCGGCGCAAAATCGGAGCAGAGGTGCCCGGCCAGCTTCGACGGCGCCTGCTTGCGATATCGCCGATACAACCAGAAGCCGACAAGGAAAGCCCAGACCGCCCAAGCGATCGCACCTCCAACCCTCGGACCGATGTTGAGAATCGCCGTCAGCCCGTTGACGAGACCGGCGACGAAGGCGGCAACAAAAAGCATCACGACGAACAACACAAGCGTCCGACCGACGAAACCACCGAATCCGTCTCTCCCGTACCAGGTCACATTCCTGCCACACGCCGGACAACATGGGACCGACAGCGTCACGGTGCGAACGATGTTGCCGACGCCGATGAAAATTTTCTTCCGACGCTCGATTTTTTCGTCGTGATCGGGCGCCGCTCCGCAACAACAGCACGTGCGCGGAAAAGAGAATGGGCCTTTGCCAACTTTGAGGATCATCGGCTCGGAGGTTGGGGTCGCGCTGGTCATTTACATCCCCTTGTCATCCGCCGACGGCCCGTAGATCGCCGGCACTTTGCCGCCCATCGGACGGAGGTAGGCGCTGAGCTGGCCGCGGTGATGGACCATGTCGAAGAGGTAGCCCCAGCAGAGACTCTGGACGGTGTCGGACCATGCGACCTTGCCGCCCGCCAAAAACTTGCCTTTGCTCGACCACTTCTCATCGCTCGCCGATTTCAGCCGTCCGCGGAGCTCGTCGGTCGCTTTCTCGTACGCGCTGGCGATGTCGCTCGCTTTCTCTGGATGCCGCTTCACTTCGAAGTGAATTTCGCCCGTATCCAGCAGCTCGCAGAGTTGCTTCTGCTCCTCGGCCAACTGCCACGCCAGTGAGCCCGCGGCGGACGAGCGGTCGTGCGGCCGGTAACGGAGCTGCCCCTCAGGAACCGCGCGCAGCACTTTCAGAAATGCCGGCTGCTCCGACTCCCACCGTTCAATGAAGAATTCGCGGTTGGTCATGACGATCCTCCGTTTGGATCGCGGCAGCGTATCGCAAAACCTTTTTGCTGCGGTTCGCGTAGAGTGCCCATATGCGCACTTTGGTCACTGCTCTAACTCTAGCTATCGCTTTCCCGCTGCTCGCTCAAACCACTCCCGACTGGGTCAAACGCAGCAACGAGGACTCCGCGATTCTGCTCAAGGTGCTGGCGGAAATCGCTCCGGAGGCTGCCGGCCGGTTCGGAGTGGAAGGGCTTGATACCCGCGTATCCGTGCTGCCGCTCGATGCCAACGCCAGGAACACCGCGGCCATCAGCGCCGCGGTCAAACAGCTCGAGGCGAAGTTGGCAACCGAGAAGGATCCGGCAGTGCGTCAGGATCTGCAGATCCTCATCCACTCCGCCAGCCTCAACATCGAAGGCATTCGCCTCGGCGAAAAGTACAACCTCCCCTATTTCGACATCCCGCAGACACTCTTTCAGGGACTTCGCTCGCTCCTCGACGATCGCGTCGCGCCCGAGCGGCGTCCGGCCGCGCTGGTTCGCCTGCGCAAGTACGCCGGGCTGGAGCCGGGGACGACGCCGCTGACGCGCCAGGCCATGGCCTACACGCGCTCGCGCCTCGGCGACACGAAGCTGCGCGGTCCGTTCAAGGACAACCTCGAGAAGGACATGTCGAACAGCGCGCGCTACCTGGCGGGCATCGAGCAGTTGTTCCAGCAGTTCAAGATCGACGGATATCAGGCGCCGCTGGCGGAATTGAAAAAGCAGGTCGATGAGTACGAAGCATTTCTTCGCGCTGAAGTCGCTCCAAGGGCGACGACCGACTTTCGTCTCCCCGAGGAGATGTATCGCTATTCGCTGAAGCAGTTCGGCAACGACATGCCGCTGGAGGAGCTGATCAGCCGCGCCAAGACTTCATTCCGCGAGATTCAGAACGAGATGAACTCGATCGCGCCGCTGGTGGCGAAGGAGAAGGGATTCACGGCCACCGACTATCGCGACGTCATCCGGGAGTTGAAGAAGCAGCAATTCACGAGCGACACCATTCTTCCCCGATACGAGGCGCGGATGCAGGAGATCGAAAAGATCATCGCCGCCAATCACATCGTGACGCTGCCGCAGCGCAAGACGAAGTTCCGTCTGGCCAGCGAAGCGGAGACCGCCCAGCAGCCGGCGCCGCATCTCGATCCGCCACGGCTCATCGGCAACACCGGCGAGCAGGCGGCCTTCGTGCTGCCGCTGCGCATTCCCTCGGCGAGCGGCAAGGCCGACATGTCGTACGACGACTTCACATTCGATGCGGCCTCGTGGACTCTTTCCGCCCACGAGGCCCGGCCGGGACACGAGCTGCAGTTCGCGTCGATTCTCGAGAAGGGCGTCTCGCAGGCGCGGGTGCTGTTCGCGTTCAACAGCGTCAACGTCGAGGGTTGGGGCCTCTACGCCGAGGCCGAGCTCAAGCCGTACGAACCGCTGGATGGGCAGCTCATCGCTCTGCAGCATCGGCTGCTGCGCGCCGCGCGGGCCTTCATGGATCCATCGCTGCAGTTAGGCCGCATGACGCGCGAAGAGGCTTACCGCGTCCTCGAGGACCAGGTGGTCGAGTCGCACGCCATGGCCAATCAGGAGGTAGAGCGCTACACCTTCCGCGCGCCCGGCCAGGCGCCGTCGTATTTCGTCGGCTACTCGCGGCTGATGGAGCTGCGCACCGACGCCGAGCGCATGCTCGGAAAAAACTTCGACCGCCAGAGCTATCACGACTTCATCCTGGCCCAGGGCCTCGTCCCACCCTCGCTGCTGCGGGAGGCGGTGATCAACGATTACGTGAAGCCGCGCGTGGCGGCGGCCGTCGCGAGCAACTGATCGGCGATCGGCCGATCGCAAATCACGTCGCCTTTCAACGGACCGATTTCGAGCGCGTCTCCCGGTTTGAGCATGGGAAGCACGCTCGAAATCTGCGTGACCAGAAAACGAATATCTTCGATTCGACTTCGTACTCCGGTCAACACGAGCACAGAAATGCCGATCTTCCGAAGGTTCTGCTGATAGGGCAAGGAGTGATCGGCAGTGATGAGCACGTTGAAGCCGGCCCCAACGGTCGCTCGAAGGAGGACGCCGTTGCGTAGTCCCAACCATCCTTGATCGTGCACCGTGGAGACGTCGTGTCCAGTGAGCTTTGCCGCAAGTGAGCGCGGCAGCGATTCATCGATGAGAAGTCGCAACGGCTTCCACCGCCTCTCTGGCGATTTCGAGGGCGGCGATTGCCTGCTCTCTGGTTACGGACGGAAATTCGTCGAGGAACTTTTCGAGAGGGTCGCCAGCCTCGAGGAAGTCGAACAGGTTGCGGACCGGTACGCGGGTGCCAACGAAAACCGGCTCGCCACTCATGATCTCTGGATCGCTGTGAACTACCCTGTTCGCCACGTGCCGAGGATACCTCGGACTGCCGAAAATCGATCGAAGCTCTCCATCTCGTAGATTTCGTGAAGGAGATCACGCTTTCGACGTGACATCGCTCACCGCGGCAAGGTCATCAGGCATCGCAGTTGCGTGATCCAGAGTCATGGGCGACGACAAGCTCAACTCGCTCGACGGCGACTTCGGAGATCGATTCACAGAAATTCGCAGGACTCCGAACGGCAAGGGCGACGATTACGCAACGCAGGTTTACAGGCTGCCGCCAACAATCGAAGTGGCAACGGAGCTGGTGTCTCCGGAGCAGATCCGCAACGATGCTCTCGCGCGCGTCGAAGGAAAACTCGACGCGGTCATCGAAGCGCTGATTGTCCTGCAGCGCCGCGTCGAGTCGATCGACGCCGTTTTCGCACAAGTCGTGGCGCGTCATCTCCTGCGATAGAATCCGCCCGTTTATGGGCACCTCGCTCCGCATGATGCGCGTCGTCGACTCCCACACCGCGGGCCAGCCGACGCGCGTCATCGTCGATGGCGGTCCCGATCTCGGCGAGGGCCCGCTTTCGGAACGCATTGATCGGCTCCGCATGCGCCATGATCGGTTTCGCTCGATCGTCGTGGGAGAGCCGCGCGGATCCGATGCCTTGATCGGCGCGCTTCTCTGCACTCCCAGCGATCCCACCTGCACCACCGGGGTGATCTTCTTCGACAGCTGCGGCTACCTCGGCATGTGCGGTCACGGAATCATCGGCGTCATCGCCACGCTCGAATACCTCGGCCTGATCAAGCCCCGCGGATCGCACCGCATCGAAACGCCGGTCGGCACGGTCACCGCGGAATTGCACGCATCGGGAGACGTCTCCATTCAAAACGTCGCCAGTTTCCGGCACAAGAGAAATGTGGTGATCGACATCAACGGATCGACGAAGTTCACCGGCGATGTCGCCTGGGGCGGCAATTGGTTTTTCCTGGTCAACGATCACCGGGAGGAGCTCAGCGTCGGCCGCGTGGAACGGCTGACCGAAGTGACGCGATCCATACGTCAAGCGCTGGCCCGCGACGGAATCACCGGCGCGAACGGCGAGAAGATCGATTCCGTCGCGCTTTTCGGACCACCGCAGCGTCGCGACGCCAGGAGCCGCAATTTCGTCCTGCGCTTTGGAAAAACGTACGGCCGCTCGCCGTGCGGCACCGGCATGAGCGCCAAGCTGGCCTGCCTGTTCGAGGATGGCGTGCTGGCCGCGGGAGAGAACTGGCGGCAGGAGAGCATCGTCGGCACCGTGTTCGACGGCTCCGTCGACGTGGTGGATGGAGCGATCCGGCCGACGGTGCGTGGCAACGCCTACGTCACCGCCGAGGCGACGCTCATCATCGACGAGCGCGATCCGTTGTGCTGGGGAATCAACTAATGCTAAACTGCGCAACCTTTTTGATGCGATACGAAACGCAAGCGATCAACTTCTGCACCGGAGGTGCATCTCCGAGCTAGATTTCATTTGAATCGAGCTCGATGAGAGCCCCTTCGGCCACGCGTCGAAGGGGCTTTTTGTTTTGGCGTGACCCAGGGCCGCGGCTACACAAACGACTCAGTTCGGCGGCCCGCTACCAAGAAAGGAGGTGCCCAATCGATCGATCCATAAACGGTGGAGCGCCGCCGCCCTCGGCGGCGCTTTTTAGAAGCCGCAAAGCCGCCCTTCGAGTCTGCGGGGTCAGTTTATGGAGGAGTGCGCCTTCGCGTAAAGAAATTCAGGAGCGAAGTCCGCGCCGTTCGGCCATGCGATTGTGCCGTGCTCTGCGACCGTAAATTTTCGGAAGAATGAAACGTCCTTGAGTGGCTCGAACACTGGTCCCAAAAGCTCGGCCGATAGATCAACTTCACCTTCGGTGCCGTCTTCAAACGTCACCCAGATCACGTAGTCGCGAACGTATCGAGCATCAACGACGTCATAGTTCATTTTCTGGCGCCGATTGTTACAGCGTCGCAGATTGCAGGCAACTTCGAACGAGCGCAAGTCGCTCTTCGTGTCGGCGGAAGCCCCTTTGCTTGACGCTCCGCGATACTTCCATGAACATGACTGAAATGCATGGTCCGGACATCGTCGTCCGCACGATCAGTGTGCCGACACCCAAGGGCGCGCTCAAAAAGCTTTGGCAATACCATTCTCGAAGCGATCACCATTCAAAAGTAGCTTGCTGGGCAATCTTGTTTGATCTCTTGAATCACTCAGCGCTCCTTCGTCAACACGTACGAAGCGGTCGAATTGGGTTTGGCGTAAACCATGAGATGCGTGATTTTCGTACTCGGCGAAAGAAAAAGCTCGATCTTGTGCTGTCGACTCCTCGCGCGGAACAACAAAAACGACGACCGACCACGCTGGACTCGCTGGCGCGTAAGTGGAACATTCAGCTAACGGTCGCTGAGACAAAAATCTTGTCGACGTTCCCTAAGTTGGCTGAAACTCCGGTTGGCAATGTTTACGTTGCTCTGGAAGCGAAAGCGGCGATGACGGAGCACGGCAAGGCTGAATCGCGTCTATATGATGAATTGAACTCTAGTCATGATGCGGTTCATGGCGCTGCTGAAATGGCGATCGCCGCGGGCTTCGTCATGGTAAATATGAGCCTGGAGTTCATAAGTCCGGGGCGCGGGACGTACGAGAATCCTGTAATCAGTAAGCACGATCAGCCGCGCGTCACAGCGTCCCTAATCTCGAAAGTGCTCGAGATCCCGCGCCGGTCGACTACGTCGACTGCTGGGTTTGACGCGTTGGGGATCGTGGTGGTCGAAGCCAAGAACGACAAGTCGCCAGTGCGGCTGGTCACAGGGCCACCTGCTCCAGCACAGGGTGACCCGGTACACTACGATGCGATGATCAGACGAATCATTCAACTTTACGAGGCGAGATTCCCGCACGCGTGAGTTTGCGGTGAAGTGTGCGCTTCACTCGAGCTGCATCGTTTTCAATCTGACACTCCCAGACGAAGATGACGTGAAATCGCTCGCGCCGAAGACGTTTTGCGACGCGAGAGTCACGCGCAACGTTCTCCTCGAACTTATGCACCCAAAAAGCTCGATTTCTAGTCGGTGTGGTAGCTCGATCGCAACCTGAGTGTCGATGCCAGAAGCATCCGTGCACGAACACCACCCACCTTTTCGCACGATTCGCGACATCAGGCGAACCCGGAAGATCTCGATTGCTGATTCTGAAACGATATCCAAGAGAGTGCAGAACCTGCCGCACTCTTAACTCGGCCGACGTACCGTGTTGACGAATGCGCGCGAGACGCTTTGAAGTCTCGGAATCGACGACTAGCTTGTGGCGGGATCTGGAGGAACCTAGTGAACGAGCCTTCGGTGGCACGCCTCAAATAATCGCACGCCGTTGGTCACCTTGCATCCTACCCAAGTGCGCTGCAACAGCCGCTAAGAAGCCTTCAGGAAATCTAAGCTTCGCGATTTGAGCCCGTGAGTAAAAGCCACTGGTCGCCTTCGCAGAAAGCGGAGATGTCTCATGCTTCAGAAAGTCACTTAGGTGGGGTGTTTTCGAATGCACCGGCCACGTCGAAAGATCAGCTTGAAATCGACCTCGTCCAACATTCCAGGCGGCAGTGGGCCAACCGTTCTTCCGAGAGAGAGACGTATCGCCTGACGCGTCATATTCTCCGGGTGCACGCAAACGCTGCCCAATCCACTCGGCTACAGTCACCGTGACTGCGTTGCCGACGAGTTTCCAACGCGATCCTGGTTTCGCAACGATCTCTGCTGGCTTCGTCCAATCTTCGGCAAAGCCCTGCAAACGCTCTGCGTCACGAATATCGATCTTTCCGATGTGCCCAGACGGAAATATGACCGCCGGCGGAGAGGGGATTCCAATCGTCGATCCGCCCTTGAGTGTCGGAACGCAATCCACTCCCCAACCAAGGCCCTTCAACCCCTCAGTCCAATAGAACCCGCATGCGACATCGCGGAAGGATCGATCTTCACGTATTTCCGATACAGCATCAACGAAAAGCACATTCCTTGGATCATGATGGCGCGATGCCAGGAGATACACCCGCTCACGACGTTGCGGGAGACCGAACGCGCGCGAGTTGACGATGCGGTATGCCCATCGATAGTTCAGCCTCTCGAGTTCCGTAACGATGACATCAAGCGCTCGCCCACCAGCTAGCTGCAGCATGAACGGAACATTTTCGAGCAAGATCCACTCGACTTGTCTCGTTTCAAGCAACCGGAAAACCTCGCCCACAAGAGACGAACGACTGCCCGTGATTCCAGCCGTTCTTCCCGCCTGACTTAAGTCCTGGCAAGGGAAACCAGCCGCCACTAATTCAGTTCCGTGAGGCAAAGACTTCAACTGCTGAACATCGTCAACTCGTTTGACGCGAGGAAAACGAGCCTCGAGAACAGCGCGAGCGACACCGTCGATTTCACAGAGCAGATCCGTTTCGTGACCACTACGAGAAAGCCCGAGTTCGATTCCGCCGATGCCGGCAAACAATCCGGTACATCGAAGTGGCGGCCGGATTGACACACTCAAAGGAGGAGCGGCCGAATGCTTCTGCGGCTTGATTTGAAGTTGGTGAACGGTATTTCGCATGACATGAGACTGTACCGACCCAACTGTCAATCGCTTTTTATTCGATAGTTCCGTTTCGGCCATCGAGGCGGATGAACGGCTCCCTCGGATCGACAAATCTCCACCGCGGGTAGATGCGCGAGAGGCGGCCTTGCGGCCGCCTCTTTCTTTTGAAGTTCGAATTGACATCGTCCCCTACGAGCACCCACTCGTCGATCCGCAATTGAGGCACTTGTAGCACGCGCCGTTGCGCACCATGATCGAGCCGCAGTCGGAGCACGAGGGCGCGTCCTGCTGGAAGCGGATCGGTGAGGCCAGCTTCGTGTTAGGCGCGTCGGCATCCTTCGGCGGCAGCACCACCGGCGCGAGGGTTTGCACGAAGCTCGCGTCGGTGCGCGTTAGCGGGACGACGTTTTCGGCGGGCGGGGGCGCGGGTTCGTCGCGCTTGATCACCCCTGCGCTCTCCTGCTCGTCGCGGGGCAGGAACTTGATGGCCAGCCACTTGAAGATGTAGTCCATGATCGACTTGGCCATCGGGATCTCGGGATTCTTCGTGAACCCCGAGGGCTCGAAGCGCGTGTGCGTGAATTTGTCGACCAGCAGTTGCAGCGGGACGCCATGCTGCAGCGCCAGCGACGTCATGGTCGCGAACGAATCCATTAGCCCGGAGATCGTGGAGCCTTCCTTCGCCATAGTGATGAAGATCTCGCCCGGCGATCCATCCTCGTACTTGCCGACGGTGATGTAGCCTTCGTGCCCGCCGATCGAGAACTTGTGCGTGATCGACTCGCGCTCGTCGGGCAGCTTCCGCCTGACCGCAGTCGGAACACTCCCCAGCGCTTCCGCGATCTTCTCCCTGGCGGTCGACAGCGGCTGCGAGCGCTTGCACCCGTCGCGATACACCGCCACCGCCTTCAGTCCGATGCGCCACGCTTCGTAGTAGGCCTGCTCGATCTCTTCGACCGTTGCGTTAGTGGGCATGTTGATGGTCTTCGAGATGGCGCCGGAGATGAACGGCTGCACCCCTCCCATCATCCGGAGATGTCCGAGGTAGTGGATGGAGCGCGTGCCGTGAGCGGGCTTGAACGCGCAGTCGAACACCGCCAGGTGCGACTCGAGCAGATGCGGCGCGCCCTCGATGGTGTCGTTCTCGTCGATGTACTGCACGATCTCGTTGATCTGCTTCTGGTCGTAGCCGAGGCGCTTGAGCGCCACCGGGACGGTCTGATTGACGATCTTCAGCACGCCGCCGCCGACCAGCTTCTTGTACTTGACCAGCGCGATGTCGGGCTCGATGCCGGTGGTGTCGCAATCCATCATGAACGCGATCGTGCCGGTGGGCGCGAGCACCGAGATCTGGGCGTTGCGATATCCGAACTGCTGGCCTAACGCGTAGGCCTCGTCCCACACCTTGGTGGCGGCGTCGGCGAGATCGGCCGGCAACGCGCGCGTGTTGGTGCGATAGGCCGAGCGGCGATGCTTGTCGATGACGCGCAGGAACGGCTCTTCGTTGAGTCCGTATCCCGCAAAGGGCCCGAGCCTCTCGGCGATGCGGGCCGACTGCGCGTACGACTCGCCCGACAGAATCGACGTGACGGCCGCGGCATATTCGCGACCTTCATCGCTGTCGTAGGGAAGTCCGCGCGCCATCAGCAGTGCGCCGAGGTTGGCGTAGCCGATGCCGAGAGGGCGGAAGGCGTGCGAGTTGCGCTCGATCGCCTCGGTCGGATAGGAGGCGTTGTCGACGGTGATCTCCTGCGCCGTGATCACGACGCGCAGCGCGGCGCGATAGGCATCGACGTCGAAGCCGTTGGCGTCGCTGTAAAAGCGCATCAGATTCAGCGAAGCGAGATTGCAGGCCGAATCATCGAGGAACATGTACTCCGAGCACGGATTGGAGGCGTTGATGCGCGCTGTGTTGGCGCACGGATGCCACTCATTGACGGTGGTGTCGAACTGCATGCCGGGATCGCCGCACACCCACGCCGACTCGGCAATCTTGCGCATGAGATCGCGCGCTGTGAAGGTCGCCATCACGCGATTGCGATCGGTGACCGCTCGCGTTTCCCACTGGCCGCCCTTTTCGTAGGCGCGCATGAAGTCATCGGTCACGCGCACGGAGTGGTTGGCGTTCTGGAACTGCACCGAGTCGTACGCGCCGCCGTGGGAGTTGAAGGCGCCGTCGTAACCGGCGTCGATCAATGCCCACGCTTTCTTCTCTTCGTGCTCTTTCGATTCGATGAACTCCAGGATGTCGGGATGGTCGATGTTGAGGATGACCATCTTGGCCGCGCGCCGCGTCTTGCCGCCGCTCTTGATCACGCCTGCAAACGAGTCGTAGCCGCGCATGAACGAGACCGGACCGGAGGCCGTGCCGCCGCCCGCCAGCGTCTCTTTCGAGGAACGGATATTCGAGAGATTCGATCCGGTCCCCGATCCGTACTTGAACAGCATCCCCTCGGTCTTGGCGAGGGTGAGGATGGAGTCCATGGTGTCGCTGACGGAATTGATGAAGCAGGCCGAGCACTGCGGCCGCGGCTCGATGCCGACGTTGAACCACACCGGCGAATTGAACGACGCCATCTGATAGAGAAGGATGTGCGTGAGCTCGTCGCGGAAGGTGTCGCCGTCTTCGACGGTCGCGAAGTAGCCGCCCTCGCGTCCCCACTGCGCAATCGTTTTGACCACCCGGCCGATGAGCTGGCGCACGGACGATTCGCGATCGGCCGTTCCAATGTGCCCTCGAAAATACTTCGACACCACGACATTGGTCGCCATCTGCGACCAGAACTTCGGCATCTCGACGTCCTTCTGCTCGAACACCACCTCGCCGCGCTCGTTGGTGATGATGGCCGTGCGCATCTCCCACTCGCAGGTGTCGAACACGTCGATGCCCGGTTTGGTGAAGAAGCGCTCGACCTCAATGCCGCCCGGACGGGTCTCCTTGCGCCGCACGGGGTTCGTTGAATTCGAACGGGAGCGAAGCGGGGTCGAAATATCCATGGACGTCATGATCTCTCTCCTCCTCACCGAAACAAAGGCGCCCCGCGCAGGGGCGCCTTCAACTCACGTTGCGAAGATCTCAGCGCGCTGACCAGCGCAGTAAGCCGGGCCTGCTGCGTGGCACTGGCGACTTCACTTTGACTGTGACCTGATATTCGCGGATTTGCAGGGATACAGACCGTAGAGGGGATCGAGCAGCCAAACGCGATTGCCTTGCATCCTTCATTGTCCCTCCCTCGCACCGTGATGTTGTGGTTGCAGGACAAGCTACGCCCAGTAGAACGCTCTGTCAAGGGGTGGACAAAAAAGTGTGAAGCCATCGCGAATTCAGAACACCAAATCGGGCTTAAGTATTCGCGCTTTCAAAGATTTAGTTCCACAGGCGCTCGACCGCATTTCCGCCCATTTCCCACCGCTTTCTCACCGGATTCTCGCAGGATATCCGCCGACGAATCCGCAGATTTTCCGCCCCTTTTCCGCATCTTTTGCACAATAGCTTGTGCGATTTTTTTTCCGCAAACTTTGCGCAGCGAATTCGCAGGATTTGACGAACTGAGCCGGAAAGAAAAAGGGCGAAAAAGAAGCGCTATTCGAGGGGCTGCGGAAAACGGTTGTCAGTTCTCAGTTGTCGGTTGTCAGTTCCGATTTTCCGCCGAAGCTAGAAATTGCCGGATGCTCCTGCGCCACCGAATTCACCGCCATCGCCTACGGGCTGTGGAGCGCCGCCGTGTGGAGCGCCGCCGACCTCGGCGGCGAGAAACGTCGGTGCCACACTGAGAACATCCTGCAGCTCGCTCTTTTTTGCGACGCCGAGGACGAAGCCGGTTTCTTTGCCGCGAAGGGCACGCATGATCGCGGCGGCGGTGGCGAGCGTCAGCGCGCCGATCACAATCAGTGCGCTCTCGACCGAGACAGGAATGAAGTCGTGCGCTTCGACGATCGCGATCGCGATACATAGAACGACCGCCATCAGCGGGACACGCAATCGCATCCGAACGCCGACCATCGCGAAAATCGCTGCCAGGGCGACGAAGATCGCCACGATGCCAGCCTCGCTCTTGAACCTGCCGGAGATGCGAATCGCGATCGCGACGTAGCCTGAGATGGGCATCACCAGGATCAAGAACTGCCACAGCATCTCGGTTGATGGCCGCTGCCACTCGCGCGCGAGGGCGGCCAGCGCGATCAAGGCCATCGCGATCGCCAACAGAAGAGCGAGCCAATGCCATTCTTTCGCGGCCGCGTACGCGATGACGAGAACCGTTGCGACTGTGCCGAACAGAGCGTTGCGCACGCGCCATCCCGCCAGCGCAAAGGCTGCCGCGAAGACCAGGATCGCCTCGACCTTGCCCGAGCTCGGAAGCGAAAAGATGAACGCGCAGAGGCCGCCGATCCACAGCGCCGACTCGACGCCCGTCCTCCAGAACCGCGCCCTTCGGATCAACAACTCCCCCGTTACGATTGAAGCGGGAGCCACGATCCAGCCGGCCTTCAAATTGAAGAGGCTGAAGAAGCCGTAGAGCGCGGAAATCGCCACGATCGTGAGCACGAAGAACACGATCTGAACGATGAGCGACATGTGTCGCCACGTCTTCCCCCGCTCTTCTTCAGGCGTCGGCCAGGCGTTCTTTCTGAAATCGGACATGCATCACAAACAGCGCGGCGATGGCCGCGATCGTCGAGACAAGGATATAGAAGGTGGCAATGACCGGCTCGTTGAACCAATCGACAACCATGATGTCAATTGCGATCAACCCATAAACGCCGCCGTAGATGATGAAGAGCTCGCGCCGGCGCTTCAGTCCATACATCAGTGAACCGGCGGCAAAGATCAATGCCACCAGGACGCCGACGTACCGCGTTGGCTTCTCGATGGTCAGACTCAGCGCACCCCAGAACGCGATGTTGGTGGCGGTGTGCTCAAAGAGTCCATTGAAATCCGCTTTGCGGTTCGCGAGGCGCCAGGTCAGCAGAATGGCGGCGCAGAGGAACGCCCGGAAGGCGAAATCGGTGTTGCTCGAGAAAATCTCGTGCTTCTCGATTCCGAACCACGAGGCCAGCCCGGCCACCGAGAGCGAAAGAACGGCGCGATTTTCGAAGTAATAGGCCCCCGCGGCGTGGACGACAGCCAGCAGCAGAAAATGCCGCTGCCATTCGCTGCCTAACAGGTGCCACTGGCTCTCGATGAAGCCAACGTCGGCGGAAATCAGCAGAGCGCCGAGGAGGACGATGTAGTCGCGGACATTGGTTGGCTTCCAAATCGCGAATGCGTAACAGGCAATCGCCGCAATCGCGACCACTAGTGCGACCGCGAGGGGGCCGATCTGATCGAAATGTTTGGTGATGACGATGCCGACGCCGGTGGCGATCAGCATCACGCCGAGCCAGGCGAGCGACCGCAACTCAGTCCCGACCGGGACGACGTCGCGGCGCTCGCCAACCAGCATCAGCTAAGGATACGCCGCGTTCGATTGTGGACCACCACCGCCATTCTGGCGGAACGCAGTCGCTTCCCTGCAAACATCGAGGCTGAAAGGACCACCATCAACGTCAAGAGCATGAACATGAAACGCCTCCTTGGACCCGTACACAAGGTCGGTTCGCTCTCCGCACATCCTGGTGATGCCGCTCACGGTCGGCGTGAACACACGGTGTCAACGCCGCTTCCAGATGACAACACCATTTTCGGCAAATGCGGGAGCGAAGTTGGATTCGATGAAGCGCCATACCAGCGGCGCCCGCCCGCGATTCGACACGCCATCGATGACGCCCAGCCCGTCGGGGAACTCGATCACCACCGCACGGACGAAGGGGTCCCGCTGCAAGGCGGCAATCACGCGTTTCTGAGCGGCGTCGCTCTCGTAGAACGCCACTCCGACCTGTGGAATCGGACAGTTCCGGTCGAACAAATAGTAGAGGAGAGCGGAGTTGGAGAAGTCGAAGAAGGTGTCGTTCGAGCGCAGCTCCGAAGTCGTAAAGCGCTGCATCGACGCCAGCGCCGCGGCGGTGCGCGGCAACATCACGGCATCGCGTGCGCGTGGAAGCGACCGAAATTCGACCCAGCCGGCAGGGCGCAGACCGTGCGTGCGCCTGAGCGGCGTGGCGAGATCGAAAAGGTGCGCAAACGGACGGGCAAGAAGAATGACCGCCACTGCAACGGCGATGACGGCACGGTGCCGCCGAAATCTGAAAAGAGTCGCGACCATGAAGGCCGACAGCGCGAATTCGTGATAGCCGTGCTGCCGCTCGATCCAGGCAAAACCCGCAATCGCGAGCCACAGACCGACGTACCAGATCGCGTCAACGCGCCTGGTGCGAAGCGGGTTGCCAGCGACTGCCGCCGCCGAAATGATGATGGCGACGATCCACAGGATCGCGGAGAGGCAATGCGGATTCGGAAGTTGCCAGATCATCGCGCTCAGCGAGCGAAGGCAGTCGGGAACGGCGAGCGGGCCGCTGACGAACACGCGGCCATTGCGGACGATCTCGAAGGTCCCGGAAAAGAACGCGATCGCGAAGCCGCCGATCGCAAACAGCAGCAGCGCTGTCACGAGTGCGCTGAAGAATCCGATTGCGATGGAACGCGCGGCCTGTGGCCACCGGATGATCAAGACCACTGCCACGATGGCGGTGTAAGCGGCCAAATCGACGCTGGTCACCAGCGCCAGGGCGAGCAGGGCGCCGGCGGCGATCAACCATCGGCTCGATCGCAAACGCACCGCCGTCACGAAGGCGGCCAGACTGAGCAGCGCAGGAACGCTCCGCAGAAAAAATGTCGATGCTGGAAACAGCGCGAAGCCGAGAAAGACGGCCAGACAGCCGGCGGCGCTGCTGCCCGATGCCGCCAGCGCCACGAAGTAGATGGCGGCCAGGTTGAGTGCCGCCACGACGCGGCGGGCGCGCAGGACCCTGCCCATGGTGTCGGCGCCGCTCTTCATGAAAATGAAATCGAGTCCGCCATCGGAGAGAAATCCGTGCGTGGGTATGACGTCGACGTAGGGCCGCTCGCCGCGAGCCATTTCGGATGCCACCAGGAAATCGTGGCCATCTTCGAAGAAGTCGACCAGCGGCGGCGAATCGACTCCCACCAGCGCGAGCGAGTAGGCGGTCAGCGCGACCGGATAGACGACCAGCGCCAGGAGTCGGGCGGCAGCGCGTTCACGATCGATCCGCGCCGCAACCAGGGGCGTCACGACGATCCACATCAG
>WNEZ01000470.1_pt1 | contig 98894 bp, 98 predicted proteins | sample 5400521 | NCBI WGS metagenome assembly WNEZ01 (sample SAMN13153339, study PRJNA577476) | soil metagenome | isolation source: 120 cm saprolite under Douglas fir tree site 2 hole 1 replicate 1 | place: USA:California | collected 2015-04-18
GAGCCACATCGACTACGTGGCCGAGGTGATCGCCGAGGTGGCGCGACGCAAGGAGCGGCTGCGCGGACTGCGCATCGTGGAGCAGGCACCCTGGCTGCGCCACTTCACTGCGCGGTTCGAGCCGTGCTAGCGGGGCGGCTGCGGCGGCTGCTGCCCTGGCTTCGTGCGCTCCTCGAGCTTGGCGATGATCTTCTCGATCTCGAGCCTCAGGCGCTTGAGCGCAGGCACGAGTTTCGGCTCGAGCTCCCGCTCGAGTTCCTTTCCTTCCTTTAGGAAATCGCTCATCAGGTCGCGGAACCGGTCGGCTAACTCCCGCCAGGTGGGGATGGAGCTGATCTCGGGCTCGCCGGGCTGGCGTTTGGTCGGTAGCTGATTCATCGTGGCACCTCCCTAGGATCGTCTGATCGGGCATCTGGCCTGTAGCCGGCGTCGAGCGCGGCTCAAGCGCGGCCTTATATGATACGCGGGCGCATACGGCGGAGGTTCAACCCACGGGCCGGCCCCGTGGCGAAACCCCCAAGCGGTCCCTATTTAGGCGGCCGGGATCGGTGGCCTAGCGGGCTGAAGGCACACGCCTGGAGCGAGGTAACGGGCGCCGGCTCCGCAATCCTTCAGGTTCACGAGTCTTTCGGTCAGGGTGTCGTGAACCGCACGCAAAGGCGACCCGATCGACGAAATCGCAAGGCAGACATATGAGAGCAATCGTATACGCAGAGTACGGCCCCCCGGATGTTCTTCAGTTGACGGAGGTCGCAACACCTACGCCCAAGGACGATGAGGTTTTGATACGAATGCGTGCGGCATCCGTAAATCCCCTTGACTGGCACTACATGAGAGGCACCCCCTTCGTCCTGCGGCTAGCAGCCGGGTTGCGCAAGCCCAAGGTCACCCGCCTCGGCGCTGACCTGGCCGGGCAGGTTGATGCGGTCGGCAAGCATGTGACGCAGTTCCAACCAGGTGACGAGGTGTTCGGCGTGTGCAAAGGAGCCTTTGCCGAGTATGTGTGTGCTTCTGAGAGTGCCGTGGTGCTGAAGCCGGCCAACCTGACCTTCGAGCAAGCGGCGGCCGTGCCTGTGGCGGCATGCAGCGCCCTGCAGGGTCTTCGCGACAAAGGACAGATTCAGCGAGGCCAGAAGGTCTTGATCAACGGCGCGGCGGGAGGTGTGGGAACGTTCGCCGTCCAGCTTGCTAAGGTGTTCGGGGCGGACGTGACCGGCGTGTGCAGCACGAGGAATCTGGATATGGTCCGATCGATCGGCGCCCACCACGTCATCGATTACACGCAAGAGGATTTCACCACGAGTGGGCAGCAGTATGACCTGATATTCGATACGGCGGGGAATCATTCCTTGTCCGATTGCAGGCGCGCGCTGACTCCCAAGGCGACTCTCGTGCTGGTCGGAGGACCGAACAAGGGGCGTTGGGTGGGACCTCTGACAGGTGTGCTCAAAGCGGTCGTGGTGTCGCGGTTCGTGAGCCAGAAGCTGCGCCCGTTTCTGGCGCATTCGAGCAAAGCCGACTTGATCGTCCTGCGAGAGCTCCTCGAAGCGGGAAAAGTCGCTCCGGTCATCGATCGGAGCTACCCGTTGAGTGATGTCCCTGAGGCTATCCGGTATCTGGAGGAAGGGCACGCCCGAGGAAAAGTCGTAATACGGATGGAACACCGTGGTGAATAATCGACCCACCGGGACCTCGAGCACGCTCCCACCTTACGGGTTCCGGTCGCTAACATTAAGTCGGGTTGCCGGTTGGGGATCATGCCGGGATAGGTGGCCGAGCGGCTGAAGGCACACGCCTGGAGAGCGTGTAAACGGGTAACCGTTTCGTGGGTTCGAATCCCACCCTATCCGTGGACAGGTGCGTGAGCGGTTGAAACGGCCGGTCTCGAAAACCGGTGTGCCCGCAAGGGTACCGTGGGTTCGAATCCCACCCTGTCCGTTGCGTCGATCGCGTACATGCCCCGCTCATGGGAGGCTTCCGTTCCATGCCGTCGCCCTTCACCTGGAGGCCCTGATGCGCTGGACGAAGCGTTGGTTCGCCGCCGCGCCGCTGCTGCTCGCGCTCGCGTGCAAATCCGCCGCGAAGAAAGCGGCCGAGGTCCGGGAGTGCAGTCGGATCACGATGAACGCGGGGGGCGCGGCACAGTGCCTGGTGTTGCAGTTCAAATGGAAGCAGGCCGCAGCGCTCACGGCAGCCACGCAGTATCAGCGCCACCAGGACTCGGTCGCGCAGTTCACGGCCGACTCGACGTGGCGCAGCGCGGCGGCGCGGCACAAGAAAGAGATCGCCCTGTGCGCTAGCGATCCCTCCGGTGAGGCGGCGCGCTGCCTCACGACGTTCGGGTGGGCCGACGCTCGCGCGACGGCCACCGCGGACTCGCTCTGGCGCCAGGACGCGTCGAAGCACCACCGGGAGCTCGTCGAGTGCATGCGGCGGGCCAAGATACAGGCGGGCGCGTGCCTCCAACTGTACTACAAGTGGAGCCCCGAGCGCGCGCTCGCGGTGGACGATTCTTTGCGGCGGGCGAAGCTGCGGCGGTAGTGGGGCACCCCGTCCTCATCGCCGCCGAACTCCAGCCGCTGCTCGAGCCCGAGCACCTCGCCGGGCTCGACGTGACCTGGGTGCCCGCCGAGCAACCCACGCCGCGGGGCGAATACGTCGCGGTCGTCCCGCTCTTGTCGCGCTGGATCGGCGGGACGGAGCTCAAACATCTCCCCAAGTTGAAAGTCATCGCGACCTGCGGCGTCGGGCACGACAACGTGGACGTCGTCGCGGCGGAGATGCGCGGGGTGAAGGTCACGCACACGCCGGACGTGCTCACCGATGCGACGGCCGATCTCACGTGGGCCCTGATCCTCGCCTGCGCCCGCCGCGTCGTGGAGGGCGCTGAGCTCATGAGAGGCGGTACATGGACGGGCTGGCGTCCCGAACTGTTGCTCGGCCTCGAGTTGCGCGGGCGCACGCTCGGCCTCCTGGGCGCGGGACGCGTGGGCCAGGCCGTGGGGCGCCGCGCGGTCGCCTTCGGGATGCGCATTCTCTACACGGCCCGCAATCCGCGCCCCGGCTTCGAGCGCGAGACCGGCGCCGCCCGCGTAGAACTCGGACGGCTCTTGGCCGAGAGCGATGTGCTGTCGCTCCACCTGCCAACGACGCCCGAGACCAAGGGCATTATCAATGGCGAAACGCTGCGGCAGCTCAAGCCCGGCGCGATCCTCATCAACAGCGCGCGCGGTGACTTGATCCGCGAAGAGGCACTCGCGCTCGCCCTCGAGGAAGGGCGGCTCGGCGCGGCCGGGCTCGACGTGTACGCGGAGGCGCCCGCGGTTCACCCGCGGCTCCGCGCGGCACCGCACACCGTCCTCCTGCCGCACATCGGCAGCGCCACCCACGCGGCGCGCCGCCAGATGGCGGCCCTGGCCCTGGCCAACGTGCGCGCCGTGCTTAATGGCGATCCGCCGTTGACCCCCGTGTTCCGGTAGTTAAGTTCCAGCCTCGAGATGAGCCGGCCGGAACGCACGATCATCCTGGACGCCCGCGCTTTGTCGCGGGCGCTTCAGCGTATGGCAGTCGAGGTGCTCGAGCTGGCCCGCGGGACCGACGATCTCGTGCTCATCGGCATCCAGCGGCGTGGCGTCGAGCTCGCCGAGCGGATCGCCAAGCTCATCGAGCGGGACGAGGGCGTGGTCGTACCCCGAGGCGCCCTCGACATCACCCTGTACCGCGACGATCTGGAAACGATCGGCCCGAAGCCCGTGATCGGCGAGACCCGCCTGCCCGGGGATCTCGGCGGCAAGCACGTCGTCATCGTGGACGACGTGCTCTATACCGGCCGCACCGTACGCGCCGCGCTCGACGAGCTCGCGGACTTCGGGCGCCCCCAGCGCATTTCGCTGTGCGTGCTGGTGGACCGGGGCGGTCGCGAACTGCCGATCCAGCCCGATATCGTGGGGAAGCAGGTGAAAGTGAACAGCGGCGAGCGCGTCGAGGTGCTGGTCGTAGAGCTCGACGGCCGCGACGAGGTGGACCTCGTGGCAGCCGGAGCCCCCACGTGAGCGCGGCCCTCGGCAAGGACCTCGTCGGACTCGAGCAACTCACGCCCGATCAGATCCGGCTCATCCTCGACACGGCCGAGCCGTTCAAAGAGGTCTCGGAGCGGCCGATCAAGAAGGTGCCCGCGCTGCGCGGCAAGACGATCGTCAACCTGTTCTTCGAGGCTTCCACCCGCACCCGCATCTCCTTCGAATTCGCCGAAAAGCGCCTCTCCGCTGATACCGTCAACGTCGCCGCGAGCGGCAGCTCCGTGCAGAAGGGAGAAACCCTCGTCGACACCGCCAAGAACCTCGAGGCGATGCGCATCGACATGGTGGTGATCCGCCACCCCTCCTCGGGCGCGGCGCAGTTCCTCGGCGATCGCATCCGCTCGAATGTCGTCAACGCGGGCGACGGCAAGCACGAGCACCCCACCCAAGCGCTCCTCGACCTGCTCACGATCCGGGACCGACACGGCACGATCGCCGGCCTCAAGGTCTGTCTCGTTGGGGACGTCCTGCATTCGCGCGTCGCCCGCTCCAACATCTGGGGCCTCTTGAAGCTCGGCGCTGAAGTGGGGGTGTGCGGCCCCGACACGCTGGTCCCGCGAGCCATCGAGGAGTTGGGCGTGCGCCGCTTCCGCCGCATCGAGGAGGCGATGGAGTGGGCGCAGGTGCTCAACGTGCTGCGGCTGCAGCTCGAGCGCATGGAGATGGGGTTCATCCCCAGCGTGCGGGAGTACTACCGCGTCTTCGGCGTCACGCTCGAGCGCCTCGAGAAGGCGCCGCGCCCGCTCACGATCATGCACCCGGGACCGATGAATCGCGGCGTGGAAATCGATTCCCGCGTCGCCGACGGACCCCACAGCGTGATCCTGGCTCAAGTGACGAACGGTGTCGCGGTGCGGATGGCGGTGCTGTACCTCCTCGCCGGCGGGCGCCCCGAGCTCGCGGACGCCGCGAAACGGGTCGGAGGGACCGAATGACGCGACCCTTGGTCCTGCGCGGGGGCCGCGTCCTCGACCCGAGCCGGGGGCTCGACGAGCGGGCGGACGTGCTGATTCGGGACGGACAGATCGCCGCGGTCGGCAGCGGACTCGGCACGCCAGATGGGGCCGAGGTGCGGGACGTGCGCGATCAGATCGTCGCGCCCGGCCTCGTGGACCTGCATGTCCACCTGCGCGAGCCCGGCAACGAGGACGTCGAGACGGTCGCGACGGGCGCGCGTGCCGCGGCGGCGGGCGGCTTCACCGCCATCTGCGCCATGCCGAACACGGATCCCGTCACCGACAACCAGGCCGCGGTCGGATTCATCGTGCGCCAGGCGGGACGCGCCGGGCTCACGCGCGTGTACCCGATCGGCGCGATCTCCGTGGGTGAGAAGGGCGAGCGGCTGTCGGAGTTCGGCGAGATGGTGGGAGCGGGCGCGGTGGCCGTCTCAGACGACGGGAAACCCGTCGTCTCGAGTCACCTCATGCGGACGGCGCTCGAGTACGCCCGCACCTTCGAGATCCCGGTCGCCGACCATTGTGAGGAGCCGACCCTCGCCGCGGGTGGCGTGATGCACGAGGGACTCGTCTCCGCGCGGCTGGGCCTGAAGGGCATCCCGGCCGCGGCGGAGGAGATCATGGTGGGGCGCGACATCCTCCTCGCCGAGCTGACCGGGGGGCACGTGCATCTGTGCCACGTGTCCACTCGCGGGTCGGTCGAGCTGATCCGGCGCGCGCGCGAGCGCGGGATCCGAGTCACGGCGGAAGTGACGCCGCACCACTTGACCCTGACCGATCAAGCCTGCGAGGCCTACGATACGCACGCTAAGATGAACCCGCCGCTGCGCGAGGCGGCGGACGTCGCGGCGCTGCGGCAAGCGCTCCGCGATGGCGTGATCGACTGCATCGCGTCGGACCACGCCCCGCACGCCTATGACGCGAAGGAGGCCGCCTTCGACGACGCCCCCTTCGGGATCGTCGGGCTCGAGACGGCGTTCGGCGTGGCCCATACGGAGCTCGTGCTCGGCGGCACGCTCTCCCTCCCGCAGCTGATCGCGCGCATGAGCAGCGCGCCGGCCGCGGCGTTCGCCCTCCCGGAAGCGACGTTGCGGCCGGGAGCGCCGGCGGACGTGGTCGTGCTGGACATCACCACGCCGTGGACCGTCGATCCCGCGGCCTTCCTGTCGAAGAGCCGGAACACGCCGTTTGCCGGCCGCACGCTCACCGGGCGCGCCGTGCTGACCCTCGTGGGCGGGACGATCGTTCACCAAGCAGCGCCTCCCCCCCGGCCGTGACGGCGACCGCGGTGGCCCGGCGCATGGCGCTATGCTGCCGCCAGCTCGCCGCGCACGGGCTGATCGCCGGCCGGGACGGTAACCTCTCGGTGCGCCTCGGCCCCGACCGCGTGCTCGTCACGCCCAGCGGCGTGATTAAGGCGTTAGTCGAGCCGACCGATATGGTCGAGGTGGACCTCTCAGGCCGTAAGCGGCGCGGGCGCCATGACCCCACAAGCGAAATCGACTTACATCTCCGGATTCTCGGGCGGCGGCGGGACGTGAACGCCGTCGTGCACGCGCATCCCCCTGTGGCAACAGGGTTTGCGGTCGCTGGTCAGGGATTCCAGAATTTTGTGCTGCCGGAGCTTATTTTGCAGTGTGGGCACGTGCCCCTGGTACCCTACGGCACCCCGGGAACTCCGGAATTGGGCGACCAGGTGGAACGGTTCATCGCCGGGCACGATGCCTTGCTGCTCGCGAACCACGGTGCGGTCACCGTGGGTCCGACATTGGACGTGGCCTGGATCCGGATGGAGAGCCTGGAGCACGCGGCCCGTATCATCTGCACGGCCCGGACGCTGGGCCAGGTGAACGAGCTGACACCGGACGCGCTGGCGCGCTTGGCGGCCCAGCGTGAACGGGAACGACGGGAGCCACATGCCTAGAGGGACGTCCAAGAACACCGCCATCATTCAGCGCCTGCTCGAGGAGCGACGCCAGTATGAGGCCTGGATCGCCCGCCTGAACGACTCGGCGGACGCGACCCCGGGGCAGGTGCGCGCGCGGGTCCGCTCCGACTACGAAGCCCGGCTCGCCGCGGTGACTGAGGAGCTCAAAGCCCACGCCGACAGCGCCCGCCAGGCGATCGAAGAGAAGCGGCACCTGCGCGGGGAGCTCCAGAAGAAGGAAACGACAGCCGCCGAGAAGCTCACCGAAGCCGAACTGCGCCACGCGGTCGGGGAATACGACGAGGGGCAGTGGGGCCAGGTGCACAAAGACATCCTGGCGGAAGTCGTATCCGTGCGTGAGGATCTGCAAGCGGTCGAGGCGGACCTGAGGAAACTGCAGGAGCTCGACGCGCTTGTGCACAGCAAGCCCATCGTCCCGAGCGTCTCGACGCCAGCCGCGCCCGCTCCGCTCGCCCCGGCCCCCCAGCGCGCGCACCCCCGATCCGACAAGGTCGCGCACGAGGACGAACTGGCGTTTCTCAAGTCGGTCACCGAGGATCACGCACCGTCGCCGCAGCGCGCGAGCGGTGCCCAGTTCCAACCCGTGGTTCCTGCCGACATGCCGCGCGCCGCGCCTCCGGGCACGCCGCGCGCCGCGAGTCCGGCTCCGGCACCGATCCTGCCCGAGTCGAGCGAAGACGAGGACGAGGCCGCCGCCCGGACCCTGCGGTGCAAGGACTGCGGCACGATGAACCTGCCAACCGAGTGGTACTGCGGACAGTGCGGGGCGGAGCTGGCGGCGGTCTAGCCGAACAACAGCAGGTGCCTCGCGTCGCGGCGGCTGATCAGGTCGATCGCGCGCCACGCCGCGAACGAGCGTGCGGGTCTGGCTTACGCCGTGGCGAGCTTGCGGACGACGGCCGCCAACCGGGACTTGTGGCGGGCCGCGGTATTGGCGTGGATCAGGTTCTTGCGCGCGGCGCGGTCCAGCAGTCGAGCGGCGGCCCGGTAGGCCTCCCCGGCTTGCTCGCGCGTGGTGGCGCCGCGGACACGCTTGAGCGCGGTGCGGAGCGCGGAGCTCTGCGCACGATTGCGTACGTGGCGGGCGCGTCCCTGACGCATGGCTTTCTTCGCGGACTTGATTCTCGGCACGCTAGGCCTCCGTTTGAGGCGCGGAAGATAGAGGGTAAGTGCAGGTCGGTCAAGGCGCTACAGCGTTGACCCGGGCCCAGCCCGCTCATTATCTTAGGCCGTCACCGACCCCCGAGCCCCGGCTATCTCGCTCGATTTCCTGGCGTCGTTCTTCATGTGGGCCCCGGTGCTCTTGTTTTCCATAGTGGCCCACGAATACGCTCACGCGGAGGCGGCGTATCGGCAAGGTGACGATACGGCCTACATGCTGGGGCGGCTCACGCTGAACCCCCTCAAGCACATCGACCCGTTCATGACCGTCGTGTTTCCGGTCATCCTCTTTGTCGCCTCGAACGGCACGTTCACGTTTGGTGCCGCCAAGCCGGTGCCCGTCACGCCTCGCAAGTACCGCAACTTCCGCAGGGGCGACATCATCGTCTCGCTCGCCGGGATCGTCACCAATCTCGCCCTGTTTGTCGTGGCCGCCGCGCTGTTCGCGGGCGTCGGGCTGGTGGGCGGCGCGCTCCCCTCGCTGCTCGGGTCGTGGGAGGTGGTGCAGCGCATGCTGTTCTATGGCATGTGGATGAACCTGCTGCTCGCGTTCTTCAACTTGGTCCCGATCCCGCCGCTGGATGGCAGTCACGTGTTCAAGTACCTGCTGCCGCTCGAGGCGGCGACGAAGTATCGGCAGCTCTACGGCTTGGGCTACGCGCCCATCATCGCGTTTCTGGTGTTTGTGCGGCTCGTGCCGGCGGCCCGCGGGATCTACCTGTGGCCCGTCCAGCAGCTGATGCACGGCGCCCTCACGCTCGTCGGACGCTTCGGCGTCTCCCCTGGCGTGTTCTCGCAATGACGCCGCCGCCCGTCGTGGCCCCGGACCAGAACGGCTTCGTCATCGAGCTGGAGCAGTTCTCCGGCCCGCTCGACTTGCTGCTGCACCTGATTCACGAGGATGAGGTCGACATCACCGACCTCCCGATCGCGAAGATCGCCGACCAGTTCCTCGCCGTGATCAACGAGCTCGGCCTGAACCAAGCGGCCGACTATCTCGAGATGGCGGCGCGGCTGCTGCGCATCAAGGCGCAAGTGCTCTTGCCGCGGCGGCTCGGGGACGACGAGTGGGAAGACCCGCGCGCCGAACTGGTGCGCCGCGTGCTCGAGTACCAGCAGATCCGCGAGCTGGTCGAGTGGCTGGGGGAAGCGGCGGCACGACGCGCCGAGCAGTTCGGGCGCGGCTTCCGCCCCGAACCCCCGGCCGCGGCCCCCGCGCCCCTCGTGATTGAGCTCAATGACCTGCTCGCAGCCGCCGAGCGGGTGATCGCGCTGATCCCCGAACCGGAGCTGCACCGGGTCGTGCCACGCCCGCTCGACGTGGAGGGCGCCACGGCCAAGATCGAGGCGCTGCTCGCGGAGCGCGAGGCCTTCGGGTGGCTCGACGTGGTCGGCCCGCGGCCCTCGATCGTGGACAGCTTGTCCGCCTTCATCGCTCTCCTCGAGCTCGCGCGGCGTAGCGCGCTGCGGCTCGACCAGCGCGCCCCCTTCGCCCCTATCGAGATCCGCCGTGAGCCCCCTCGCGCAGCTGCTTGAAGCGGCGCTGTTCGCCTCGTCCCGGCCGCTCACGCTCGAGGAGCTCCGGACGCTCGATCCGACGGTCGGCGAGGGAGCGGTGCGCACCGCGCTCGCCGACATCCGCGACACCTTCGCCACCGGGGATCACGGCGTGGAACTCGTCGAGATCGCCCAGGGATGGCAGTTCCTCACCCGCCGCGAGTACGCCGAGGCGATCGAGCGCGCCCAGTTCGCGCTGCGGCCGCGGCGGCTGAGCCCCGCCGCGCTGGAGACGCTGGCCATCATCGCCTACCGTCAGCCGGTCGGGCGCCTCGAGGTGGACGAGATCCGCGGCGTCGACTCGGGCGCCGTGATCGACAAGCTGAGCGAGCGGGGGCTGGTGGAGGTCGTGACGCGGGGCGAGGGGCTGGGCCGGCCGCTGCTCTACGGAACCACGCCGCAGTTCTTGGAGATCCTCGGACTCAAGGACCTGGACGAGCTGCCGCGGCGCCGCACCCGAATGACCCTGATGCGCCTGCAACGCGCGCTGGCGCGTGCAGGCGTGACGTCGCGCCGCAAGGCCGAAGACCTGATCCGGGCCGGCCGCGTGCGCGTAGACGGGGCGGTGGCGACGCTCGGCATGAGCGTGGATGTGGCACGCGAGCGCCTCACGGTGGATGGGCGCGCGGTCCGCGCCGGGCCCCTCACCTGGCTCGCCCTCAACAAGCCGGTCGGCTACGTCGTGAGCCGAGGGGATCCCGCGGGGCGGCGCACGGTCTATGACCTCCTCCCCAAAGTCCCAGGGCTCACGTACGTTGGGCGTCTGGACGTTATGACGTCGGGGCTGCTGCTGCTCACCACGGACGGGGCGGCGGCCCACCGGCTGATGCATCCGCGCTTCGCGGTGCCGCGCACCTATTGGCTGCGCGCCCATGGCCGGAGTGTGGACGACGTGCGCGCGGCGCTCACGCGGCCCCCGGCGATTGACGGCCGACCGGTGCGGGTGCTCGACTTCCGGGTGCGCAGCGTGGAGCGCGGCGTGGAGGTGGAGCTCACGCTCGCCGAAGGACGCCAGCGCATCGTGCGCCGCCTGGCCGAGGCGCTGGGGCTCAAAGTCGAGTGGCTACACCGGGTCGCCTACGGGCCGGTGCGGCTCGGGCGCCTCGCCGAGGGGAAGTACCGGCGACTCGCCTCGAACGAACTCGAAGCCATTGAGCGACTCCATGGACCTGCGTGATCGGATGTTCCGGCTCGAAGACCGGGGAGAGCGAATCAGGCGCTAGCATGGCGACCGACACCGTTGGAGTCGACCGCGCGCTCGGGGCGATCGGAACGACGTTCCGCCTGACCCGGCTGTATCCGCCTAGCCACCCCGCGGTGCAGGAGGCGCTGCGCCAGATTGGCGAAGCCCTGCCGCCCCTCGCGGCGCTGGGCACCGTGGAATGGAAGATCGGCGCCACCGGCCTGCACTGGCAGGGCCAGCATCTCTTGCCGCGCAACACGCAGATCGCCGAGCTGGCGGGCCTGCTGTATGCGCGCGGCGTGCGCTCCCTGACGATGAACCCGGGAATGACGGCGGAGCACGTGCTGGCCTTGTTCCAGGTGGCGACCGGCACGGCCCCGCCAGATGCTCAAGGTCTCGGACGGATCACGCTCGCCCTCGGCCGCCGCACGGCGGCCCGGCTCGAGCGCTTGTCCGCCGCGACCGCCGGCCCCGCGGCGGCGGCCGAGAACCCCGGCTCGACCGGTGGCCCGGCCGCTCCGGCCGCCGATGTGCTTGCCGGGAAAGGCCCGAGCACGCCGTTCCGGCCGGACGCGCTCCCGCCGGACGTGGAAGCGAAACGCGCCGTGGCGGCGCTGCGCACGGCGACGACCCTCGACGAGCAACGTGGCGCCGTTGTACAGCTGGTGGCGCTCGTTCCCCAAGTGCTCGGGCTCCACGATGTGGCCCTCGCTGCCGAAGCGATCGCGGCGCTCGATCGCCTGCTGCCGACGGTCGAGGACCGGGGCCTGCTCGAGCAAATCGACACAGCGGCACTGGCCCTCTCAGACCGTGGATTGGTCGAGCGCATGGTGCAGCGACTGGGTGAACCGCGCGTGCCGGCCGAAGAGCGGGAGGCACTGGTGGCGGCGGTGGGGGCGCTCGCCTCGCTCTCGATGGGACTCGTCGTTGACGCGTTCCTCGCGGCGCCGGTGGAGCAGCGGGCGCCGTTTCGCGCCGCCGTGCGCCGGGCCGCCGACCGAGCGCTCGAGCCGTTGCAGGGGCGCCTCGCCGACGGGGACGCCCAGATCGCGGCCACGGCCGCCGAATTCATCGGGCTCAGCGGCAGCCCCCAGGCCGTCGTGCTCCTCATCCCGCTGCTCCGCCACCCGTCGGAGATCGTACGCGAGGCCGCCCTGCTGGGGCTCGCCGAGTCAGGGGGCCGCGAGATCACACGCCCCGCCATGCCGGCCTTGAAGGACGAGAGCGTCGCGGTGCGCGCGGCGGCGGTCCGGGCGGTGGCGGCCGGCGGCGACCCCGCCGCTTCCACCGTGCTCATCCGACGCGTGGAGCAGGAACCCGACGAAGGGGTACAGGCGGAGTTGCTGCGGGCGATCGGCCGGCTCGGCGCTAGGGAGGCGCTGGAGGTGCTGGCTCGCTTCGCCGAGCCGGGGGGTATGAGGCACCGCCACAGCCCCAGCGTGCGCGCGGCGGCCGTGGACGGGCTGCGCCACATCGCGCGCCCCGAGGCGCGCGGCCTATTGGAACTCTACAGCAAGGACAAGGAGCCCACGGTGCGGAAAGCGGCGGAGGCGGCACTGAAATGACCACTCGCGCAGCCAAGACCCCGGACGCGGTCCTCAGTGCCTCGATTACCCGGGAGGTCGCGAAGCGCGTCGTCGCGCAGGAGTTGATGGTCGAGCGCCTCCTCGTGGGGTTGCTCACCGGCGGCCACGTCCTGCTCGAGGGCGTGCCCGGGCTCGCGAAGACGCTCGCGGTGCGCACCGTCGCCGAGTGCCTGAGGATCTCGTTCTCGCGGATCCAGTTCACGCCAGACCTGCTGCCCGCGGACGTGATCGGCACGATGGTGTTCGACCAGCGCTCGCAGGAGTTCTATGCGAAGAAAGGCCCCCTGTTCGCGAACCTGGTGCTCGCTGACGAGATCAATCGCGCTCCCGCCAAGGTGCAGTCGGCGCTGCTCGAGGCGATGCAGGAAAAGCAGGTGACGCTGGGCGGCGAAACGTTCTTCCTCGGGGAGCCGTTCCTCGTGCTCGCGACGCAGAACCCGATCGAGCAGGAGGGCACCTACCCCCTGCCCGAAGCGCAGCTCGACCGCTTCATGCTGAAGGTGCGGGTGGGCTACCCGACCCGCGACGCCGAGAAGGAGATCGTGGCGCGTATGGCATCGGGTCGGCCGATCGAGGTGCAACAGATCGCGGCGGCGGACGAGATCCTGGCGGCGCGCAGCGCCATCGCCGAGCTGTTCATGGATCAGAAGGTGGTCGACTACATCGTCGACATCGTGCGCGGCACGCGTGAGCCGCAGGCGATCGGGCTGCCCGAGCTCAAGCCGCTGATCGCGTTCGGCGCCTCGCCGCGCGCCTCGATCTATCTCGCGCAGGCGGCCCGGGCGCACGCCTACCTCCGCGGTCGCTCCTACGTGGTGCCGGAGGACGTGAAGGCGCTGGCGTTCGACGTGCTGCGCCACCGCGTGTTGCTCACGTTCGAAGCGGAAGCCGAGGACATGGACTCGGATCGCGTCATCGGAAAGATCCTGGAGGCCGTGGGAGTGCCGTGAAGTACGACGGCAAAGACCGGCGCAGCGGCGAACTCTCGCCGCTGCGCGCCCGCCGGCGCGCCGTCACCCCCGAGGTGCTGCGGCAGGTCAAGGGCATCGAGCTGCGCACGCGCTCCATCGTCAACTCCCTGTTCACGGGCGAGTACCGCTCGGTGTTCCGCGGGCAGGGCATCGAGTTCGCCGAGGTGCGCGCCTATCAACAGGGGGACGACTTCCGCGCGATCGACTGGAACGTGTCGGCCCGCATGGGGCACCCGTTCGTCAAGACCTACCACGAAGAGCGCGAAATCACCCTGCTGCTCGTCGTGGACCAGTCGGGCTCGTGCCAATTCGGGCGCCCCTACACCAAAGCGGGCCTGGCGGTCGAGGTGGCCGCGGTGCTGGCGCTGGCCGCGGCCCGCCACAACGACCGCGTGGGTGCGCTGGTGTTCGCCGACAAGGTCGAATACGTGGTGCGTCCCCGGAAAGGCCGGCCGCACGCCCTGCGCGTGATCCGCGACTTGGTCGCCTTTACACCGCGCGGGCGCGGCACGAACTTGGCGGAGGCGCTGCGCTACGCCGCCAAACTGCTGCGCCACCGCGCCATCGTCGCAGTGCTCTCCGATTTCCGGGCCGACGGGTGGGAGGACGCGCTGGCGCAACTCGCGGCCGCCAACGACGTCGTGGCCATCACCATCGACGACCCGCGCGAGCTCGACCTCCCCGATACGGGCTGGGTGGACATGGAAGACGCCGAGACCGGCGGCCGGGTGCTCGTCGACACGAGCTACGGCCCCACCCGCACACGGGTGCGGGTCGCGGCGGAGCGGCAGCTGCAAGAGCGCGGCCGGAAGTTGGTCGCGGCGGGGGTCGACCGCGTCGCCCTGCAGACCAGCATCCCCTACGCCGTCCCGCTGCGCCGCGCCTTCGCCGAGCGCGCCAAGCGCCTCGCTCGATGAGCGCCGGGCGCGCGACTCCCCGACCGTCCCTGGCACGAGGCGTCGCGCCGCTCGCCGTCCTGGCCGCGCTCGGTGCCGTGACACCGGGGCGAGCGGCGCTCGGGCAACGTGCCCGCGTCCGGGCCGAGGGAGGGGGAGGGGGGGCCTGGGTGGCCACGCCGGCGCAGCCGCGCGTCGGTGACACGGTGTGGCTCGAGCGGGGCATCGTGGTGCCCCGCGGCTGGCAGGTGCGCGCCGGCAAGCTCGACGCGACTGCGGAGGTCGACCCGCTGGACGACGGGGCGGTGCTTCAGGGGTCGACCGGATGGGTGGTGCGCTACGCCGTCGTGGCGTGGAAACCCGGTCTCCACACCCTGCCCCTGCCGCCCATCTGGCGCCTGGGCCCGAACGGGCAGGCGGACTCGAGCGCCGGGGGTGCGGCGAGCTTCCGGGTGACGAACGTCATCCCGGACACGCTCAAGGACCCGGCACCGCGGGGGCCGCTCGGGCCACTGCGCCTCGCGGCGCGCAACCCGGCCCCCGCGCTCGCCGCCGTCCTCGTCTCGGTCGCGCTCCTCGCCGGCGGGATCGCGTTGCGACGCCGCGGGCCCCACACCGTGGCGCCCCCACCTCCGGTGCCAGTGGACCGCGAAGTGCCCGACGCCCGCTGGCTCGCCGCCGGCGAGCCGAAGGCCGTCGCCACGCGGGCGACCTGGCGGCTGCGCGCCGCCCTCGCTCGCGCGGTGCCGGAGGCCCATGTGGCACTCGCGACCCGCGAGTGCCTGGCGGCACTCGACCAGGCGCGTCCCGGCGCGCCGGTGCGGGAGCTCGCCGACCTGCTCGAGCAGCTGGAGCGGGTGGCGTTCGCTTCGAGTCACGGCACCGACGTCGCCGCGCTCGCCACGATGGCGCGGCGGCTCGCCGCGGAGCTCACCCCGTGAGCTTTGCGCGACCGTTCATCCTGCTGGCGCTGGCGGTGCTGCCGCTGTGGTGGTGGCTCCGCGCCAGGCGCCTCGCCCGGCTCTCCGGCACCCGCATGAGCGACGTGCGGCCTGCGACGGGAGTGGCCGAGCGGCTCTGGATCGCACGCCTCCCGGTCACGCTGCGCAGCGCGTGTCTCGGCGCCTGGATCATCGCCGCCGCGGGCCCGCGGGTGGGATCCGCGCGCCTGGCGACGCGCGGCGAAGGGATCTCGATCGTGCTGTGCGTGGATGTGTCGAGCAGCATGCTGTCGGAAGACTTCGCGCCGGCGAACCGGATCGACGTGGCCAAGCAGACGGCGATCGACTTCGTGCGGGCCCGCACGTCAGACCGGATCGGGGTCGTAGCCTTCGCCGCGCAGGCGCTCACCCAGGTGCCGCTCACGACCGATTACGCGGTGCTGGAGGAGGCGATCCGGGCGATCAAGATCGGCATGATCGAGGACGGCACCGCCATCGGGACGGCGATCGGCACGGCCGCGAACCGCCTGCGCCGCGCTCCGGGGAAGACCCGCGTGATCGTGCTCCTGACCGATGGCGTCAATAACCGCGGCATCGTGGACCCGCGCACCGCCGCCCGGGCGGCGGCCGCCTTCGGGATCAAGATCTACACGATCGGGGTGGGCACGCGGGGCGAGGCGCCGGTGCCGACCGGAGAAGGCCTGAACGGGCTGCGCTACGAGATGATGGCCGTGGAGATCGACGAGGCGCTCCTCACCGAGATCGCGTCGATGACCGGCGGGCGCTACTTCCGAGCCACAGACACACAATCGCTGCGCCACGTGTTCGAGGAGATCAACCGGCTGGAAAAGAGTACGGTGGAACAGGTGGTGTACCGCCGCTTCGACGAGGCGTATCGGGTGCCGCTCGCCTTGGGCCTCGTCGCGCTGGCGCTCGAAATCGTGCTGGCAGGGACGTTCTCGGTGCGAGTGCCCTGATGACGTTCGACGCGCCCGTCGTCCTGGCGCTCGCGCCGCTCGTCGGTGGTGCCGTGTGGTTCGCGGCGGCGTGGGCGCGGCGCGTGCGCCTCCGCCGCGCGGCGCTATGGTCGGAAGAAACGGTGCGCCGCGCGATCGCCTCCGGGCGCGTCGGGCCCACCGCCCTCTCGGTCGCGGCGTTTCTCGGCGTCGTGGCACTCGCCGGCCCGCGCTGGGGAGAGGAACAGATCGTGGCGGAGACGCGCGGGCTCTCGGCCGTGATCGCCATCGACATCTCGCGCTCCATGCTCGCCGAGGATGCGACCCCCAGCCGGCTCGGCCGGGCGCTGCGCGAGGCGCGGCGCCTGGTCCAGGACCTGGATGGCGACCGCGTCGGCCTGGTCGCATTCGCCGGCTCGAGCTACATCATGTCGCCCCTCTCGAGTGACGGCTCCGCGCTGATCCTCTACCTCGACGCGCTCGATCCCGACATCGCGTCCCAGGGGGGCACGGCGCTCGCAGCCCCCCTACGCCAGGGGAGCGAGCTGCTGGGGGCGGGCTCGGATCTCGCCGACCGAGCGCTCATCGTGTTCACCGACGGCGAGGCGCACGACACGCTCCCCGCGGTCCTCGACCAGGCTCAGAAGCTCCGCGCCGCCGGCGTTCGGCTGATCCTGATCGCCGAGGGCGGACGCACGCCGACCCGCATCCCCCTGCGGGACGACCGCGGCGCCCTGCTGGGCTATCAGAAAGACGAGGACGGTCGTGTGATCGGGACGGCTCGGCGTGACGACATCCTCGGGGCGGTGGCGGATGCGGCTCAGGGGACGCTCGTCGCCGCGGATCTCCCCGATCAGGCGGGGGCGGTGCGCGACATCGTGGCCTCCTACCGGCGCGCCCGCGCGAGCGAAACGCGCACGCACCTGGGCCGGCCGCACGCGTGGATCCCCCTGCTCCTCGCCGTCACGCTGCTGGTCGTGCAGGCCGCGGCCCGGCGCACCGCGGCGCTCATCGGCCTCGCCGCGTGCGCCCTCGGCGCGCCGGCCGCCGCGGCGCAACAACCCGAGCACCCCCGCACGCCGGCCGAGAAAGCCTGGGACGGCCACGACCTCGCGCGGGCGCGCACCGCTTACCTGGCGGAGCTCGCCGCGCGACGCAAGAACGACACCGCGTGGTATAACGCGGGTACCGCGGCGCTCGCGGACTCGGACGCCGAGGCCGCGCAGGCCAACCTGGGTCACGCGGCCGCGTCACTCGAGCCCGACGTACGGTTTCGCGCCCTGTTCAATCTCGGCTTGCTGGCGCTGCGCCGCGCGCACGCGGATAGCGCCGGACGCGATGCGCGTCTGGCGGACGCCGAGCGGGCCTACCGCGAAGCGCTGCTGCTCAAGCCACAGGACTTCGGCGCGAAATGGAACCTGGAGCTCGCCGTCCGGCACCGCAGCGGGGGCCGTCCCCGCACCTCCCCGCAAGCGGGGGGCGGCGGACCCGGCGCGCCTCCTCCCCCGGCGCGCAGCAGCGGCGGATCGCAGGGCGGCCTCAGCCCGGCCCAGGCCGACCAGTTGTTACGCTCGCTCGGCCAGGAGGAGCTGAAGACCCGCCGCGACCGCGCCGGGCAGACGCGCCGCGCCGCCGAGCCGCGAGTGAAGGATTGGTGATGCTCGCCTGGTGGACGCTCCTGGCCCTGCAGGGCGGGGCCGCGCCGGACGTGACCGCGCACCTCGATCGGACACACGTCACGGCGGGTGACCAGCTGTTGGTCACGATCCGGGCCCGCACGCGGTCCGCCGAACCCGTGCGGCTCACGCTGCCCGCCTTGACCGGCTTCATCCTCGTGGGGTCCCGCGAGATCACCGAAGTCACGCTCGAGAGTCTGGGGGGCCGGGTTCGCACCACGACGCGGGAACTGGAGCTGCGCGCGCAGCGCCCGGGCACACTCGTGATTGGACCGGTACGCGTGCATCAGGGCAGTCGCGAGGTCGCGACGCCGGCGCTCACTGTGACGGTAGATAGCGCCGCGCCCGGCCTCGTCACAGCCGGGTCAGCGGTCGCGCGGCGACTGATCGCGGCCGCGCCTCCGCCCGCGCGTACCGACCAGGTCCAGCTGACGGTGGTCATCGCGGGCGACTCGGTGCGCGTGGGCCAACAGCTGGACGTGATCGCGGCGGCGTGGTTTCCGCGCGAGCTGCGCCTGCGGCTGCGACGCCCACCGATCCTCACGCTGCAGACACCGGACGGGGTGTGGGCCTATCCCGGCGCCGCGCCGAGCGACGTGGCCGCCTCGCGGCTCGTGCGGGGACGCTGGCTCGACTTGTTCGTGGCCCATGAGGCCGTATTCCCGCTCACGCCCGGCCGGATCGTCATTCCGCCGGCCACGCTGGACTACGCGGTGCCGGCGAGCTTCTCGTTCTTCAGCCGCGAGGATCGCTACGCCCTGCGCAGTGATCCGCAGCCGGTGACCGTGCTGCCCCTGCCGGGCACCCAGGGAGCGGCCGACGCGGCGGCGGTGGCGCAGGGGCTCGCGCTCGAGTTGGGCGTCGAGCCGGCGAACGGCCGTGTGGGGGAGCCGATGGCCGTGACGGCGGCCGTGTCGGGGATCGGGAACGTGGCGCTCTGGCCCGAGCTGGCGATTCGCTGGCCCGCGGGGTTCCGCGTCTATCCCGGCGAGACCGGCACACGCGTCACGGCGCGCGACGGCCGCATCGGCGGGACCAAGACCTTCCACTATCTCGTGATGCCGGACTCCGCAGGGTCGTTCGAGCTCGCGGCGATCCGCTATCCCTACCACGATCTCGTAACGGGGGACGTGGTCGCGGTGACGCTCGCGCCCCGCCCACTGGCGGTGGCGCCGGGCACCGAACCCCGCGCCGCGCGCGCCCTGCCACCGCTCGCCCGCGGGAGCAGCCCGATCTGGACCGACGCGCTCGCACGCGACCTGGTGCCGTGGGGCTGGCTCGTTCTCCTCGTGGGTCCGCCGCTGATCGCCTGGCTGTGGCGCCGACGGCAGGGCTCGGAACCGGTCCGCGCGGCCGAGCCCGCGCCGGTGCGGCTTACGCGGATCGGCCGCCTCGAGCACGAGTTCCAGGCGGTGCTCGCGAACTACGTACCCGACCCCGTCGCGCGCGACGGCGACGGGCTCGGCCGGGCCCTCCGCGCCGCAGGGGTCGAGACCGCCGTCGCCGAGCATGTGACCCGGCTGCGCGACCGACTGCGCGCCGCCCGCTACGGACCCCGGGGACTGGGTGACGCCACGGCGCTGGCGTCGGAACTGGAACAGGTGCTGCGCGCCTTGGGCGCGGACCCCACGAGGGTGGGACGCAGGATCGTGGCTGCTGGGGTGCTCGTGGCACTCGCGGCCTTGCCCCTCGGCACGCGCCCCGCCCTGGCGCAGGCGCTGAGCGCCGAGGCGTTATATGACGCCGGGGCGCTGCGCGCGGCCGCCGACTCGTTCGCGGCGCGCGCCACGGCTCAGCCGCGCGTCGCGGCACACTGGTACAACCTCGGCGCCACGCTGTACCGCGCGGGGGCGGACGGCAAGGCGACGGCCGCGTGGGCGATCGCCGCGCGGCTCGCCCCGCGTGACCCGCTGGTGCAGCGCGCGCGCGAGCTGCTCCCCACCCCGGATGCCCCGAGCGAACCGCTGCTCGCCGTGGGGCCGGCGACGCCGGGCGAAGGGGCGCTCGCGGCCGCCCTGGGCTGGGTCGCCCTGTGGATCGCGGTCGCCGCCCGGCGCCGCCGCACGATCCTCCTCACGCTCACCCTCTTCACCACCGGGGCGGCCGGACTCGCCGCGCGCGAAGCGCTGCGCCAGGCGCGGCCGGTCGTGATCATCCTGAACCCCGCCACCGCGGTGCGCGTCGCCCCGTACGGGAGCGCCAGCGCCGCCGCCACGATTGCCGGCGGCGCCGCGCTGACGGTGGAGCGAGTGTACGGCCCCTGGCTCGAGTTGCGCCGCGATGACGGCGTGCGGGGCTGGGTGCTCGCGACCGAAGTGAAGCGGTTGTGACGGGCAGGATCGCCGTCCTCTCGCCCCGGGTGGCGGACCAAATCGCCGCGGGCGAGGTGGTCGAGCGGCCTGCCTCGGTGGTGAAGGAGCTCGTGGAAAACGCACTCGACGCCGGCGCACACGCGATCCGGGTCGAGATCGAAGACGGCGGCAAGAGCCTGATCCGCGTGAGCGACGACGGAGAGGGGATGACCCGCGCCGACGCCGAGCTCGCTGTGTCGCGCCACGCGACGAGCAAGATCCGCGAGGCGGCAGACCTGATCGGCGTCGCGACGTTCGGCTTCCGCGGCGAAGCGCTGCCCGCCATCGCGTCGGTGTCGCGGTTCGAGCTGGTTACGTCGCCCGACGGGCAAACCGGCACCCGACTGCACCTGGTCGGCGGCAAGCGCGAGAGCGTCGAGCAGACGGTGCGCCAGCGCGGCACGACCGTGACCGTACGGAGCCTGTTCTTCAACCTGCCAGCGCGCCGCAAGTTCCAGCGCACCCCGGCGACGGAGACCCGCGCCGTCGTGGAGGCCGTCACCCCGCTCGCCCTGACCCGCCCCGACGTGGCGTTCACGCTCACGAGCGATGAGCGGACGCTCATGGACGTGCGCCCCGCGGCGCGCCCCATCGATCGCCTGCATGCCCTGTGGGGCCGCACCCTGGCCGACACACTGGTGCCGATCGACCACCGCGAGGGCCCGCTTGAGGTGCGGGGCTTCGCGCAGCGCCCCGCGGACGCGAAACCCGCGGGGCGCAAGGGCTACGTGTTCGTGCGCGGCCGTGCGATCCGGGATCTCTTCCTGCTGCGCGCGGCAGAGGCGGGCTATCGATCCACCGTCGCGCCGGGAGACCGCCCGTCGCTGATCCTCGCGCTCGACCTGCCCGGAGACGCGGTGGACGTGAATGTCCACCCCGCGAAGCTGGAGGTGCGGTTTCGGGACAGGTTCTTCGTCGCGAAAGTGGTGGAGGACGCCGTGCGGCACGCGCTCGGCCCCCTCGTGGCGGCCGCCCCGCTCGTCGGGGCCGGGGCCGAAGCCGGGGTCGGGGGAGGCGGAGGCTCGTGGGCGGAGGTTCCGGCAGCGAGCGCCGCCGGTTCGCCAACGGAGCTCTTTCCCACCGCTGCCACACCGCCCGCGCCCCGATCGCCGACGCCGCTGCTGCAGGTGTTCGACAGCTATATCGTGTTTCAATCCGAGTCCGGCGTCGCGATCGTGGACCAGCACTCGGCACACGAACGGGTCTTGTTCGAGGGCGTGATGCGCCAGCTCGCGGGCAACGGCGCACCGGCACAGCGGTTGCTGCTGCCCTTGACGCTCGAATTCACCGCGCCCGAGCTCGAGGCCATCGACGTCCACCGCGAGCTGCTCGCGCGCGTGGGCTTCGAGCTGGAACCGTTCTCAGGCCGGAGCGTGGTGGTGCACACCGCGCCGAACCCCCACCCGCGCTTCGACGCGGCACGCTGTCTCCAGGAGCTCGTGGCCGATCTCGCGGGCGGCCGGTTCGGCGGGCTCGCGAATCGGCTGGAGCGCTTCGCGGCGACGTTCGCGTGTCGCGCCGCCATCAAGGCGGGGCAGCACTTGGAGCTCGCGGAGATGGGCGAGCTCATGACCCAGCTGCTCAGTGCTACCCTCCCGGCCCACGACGTGCACGGCCGGCCCACGATCGTGCAGCTGGCGCGCGGGGAGCTGGAACGCAGGTTCGGGCGTGCCTAGGGCCGGCCGGCCATGAGAGAGAGTCGCCCCTGGGTCCCGGTGCTGGTCGGGCCGACCGGCATCGGCAAGACCGCGGTCGTCACGGCCTGGGCCGAGCACGAACCCATCACGGTCGTGTCCGCGGACGCGCGCCAGGTGTACCGCGGGCTCGACGTCGGGACGGCGAAGCCACCACCCGACGTGCGCGCCCGCGTGCCGCACGTGGGCCTCGACTTGATCGAGCCGGGCGAGCGCTACGGCGCCGGACAGTTCGCGCGCGATGCGGCGGCTTGGCTCGAGGACATCCGCGCGACGGGCCGGCAGCCCGTGGTGTCGGGCGGCAGTGGGTTGTATGTCCGCGCGCTCGCGGCCGGCCTGTTCCGCGAGCCGCCCCTCGACGCCGGGCGGCGCGAGCGACTGCGGACCTGGACCGCGGCGCTCCCGGTGACCAGGCTCGCGCATTGGGCAGCGCGGTTGGATCGGCGGTTCGCGGGCGGCGGTCGGCAACGGGCCGCGCGCGCCATCGAGGTCGCGTTGCTCACGGGACGCGGCCTCAGTTGGTGGCAGGAACACGCGCGCGAGACCGGCGCGCTCCGCCCGTGGTACATTCATCTGACGCTGCCGCGCGACGCGCTGGAGCGCCGCATCGGCGGCCGGGTGGACCGGATGCTCGCGGCGGGGTTGGTGGATGAGGTGCGGCGCACGCTGGCGCGCGGGGTGGCACCGCACGCGCCCGGGCTCGATGGGGTGGGGTACCGCGAGGTGGTGGCGATGCTCGAAGGACGGCTGCCGGAGCGGGGACTGCGGGACGCGATCGTGGGCGCCACGCGCCGCTACGCGAAACGCCAGGAAACCTGGTTTCGGCATCAACTGCGGGAGACGCGCGGCACCCTGGCGGACGGGTCGGTCTGGGTGCTCGACGCGACCGCGAGCGTCGACGCGCTCGCGGCCCGGATCGCGGAGCGCTGGGGCGCCGCGGCCCCCGCGCTTGCGGCACGCACCCCGGTCGCGCCGCCGGGCCGATGAGAATCGGCATCACCTGCTACCCGACCTACGGCGGCTCGGGTGCGGTCGCGACGGAACTCGGGCTCGAGCTCGCGCGCCGCGGCCACGAGATCCACTTTATTTCGTACGCCAGCCCATTCCGGCTGCGCGGCTACGCCGAGCGGGTCACCTTCCACGAGGTCACCCAGACCGAGTATCCGCTGTTCGAGCATTCGTCCCCCTATGCGCTGGCGCTGGCGGTGAAGCAGCACGAGGTCGCGATGCGCGAGAACCTCGACCTGATGCACGTGCACTACGCCATCCCGCACGCGGCGACGGCCTGGCTCGCGAAGCAGATGCTCAAGGGGCAGCGGGATTTGAAGCTCGTCACCACGCTGCATGGGACCGACATCACGTTGGTGGGGCAGGACCCGTCGTACTATACGCTCACCAAGTTCTCCATCGAGCAGTCGGACCGCGTGACGGCTGTCTCGGCGTTCCTGCGCGAGCAGACCTACCAGGCGTTCGGCTGCGCGGGGTGTGACGTGGTCGTGATCCCGAACTTCATCACGCCGGCCGAATATCACCCACCCTCGGCAGGGACCTGCCGTGGCTCGCTCGCCCCCGCCGACCACAAAGTGCTGGTCCACGTATCGAACTTCCGGCCCGTGAAGCGGGTGCGCGACGTGGTGCGCGTATTCGCCGGGATCCGCCGCGCGCTGCCCGCGACCCTCGTGTTGGTGGGCGACGGGCCGGACCGCGACGCCGCTGAGCAGGAAGCCGACGGGCTGCAGCTCACGCGCGATGTTCGTTTCCTCGGCAAGGTGGACAACGTCGCCGACATCCTGCGCGGCAGTGACCTGTTCCTCCTGCCCTCCGAGACCGAGTCGTTCGGGCTCGCGGCGCTCGAAGCGATGGCCTGCGCCGTCCCCGTGCTCGCGAATGCGGTGGGTGGGCTCTCCGAAGTGGTGGTCGACGGCGAGACCGGCTTCCTCACCCCGCCGGGCGACCTCGGCGCGATGATCGCCAACGGCGTGCGGGTCCTGGGCGACGCCGCCCTGCACGCCCGGCTCCGGGACGCCGCGGCGCGGCGCGCGCTCGAGTTCACGGCTGATCGCGTCGTGCCGCGCTACGAGCGGCTGTACAAGGAGGTCCTCGGTGCGTGACGTGCTGCGGCTCGTGCGCGCCCCGAACCTGCTGCTCGCCGCGCTGGGCGTGCTCGCCGGTGGCTGGATCGCCCTGGGTGCCGTGTCGACACCACACGTGCTGGCGTGGGCCGCGCTCGCCGCCGTGGGGTTCGGGGCGGCTGGCAACGCGCTCAACGACTTCTGGGACCGCGCCGCTGACCGGGTGAACCACCCCGCCGGCGAGCGACCGCTCGCCGCCGGCCGCTTGGCCGAGGGGACGGCGCACGGGTGCGTCGTGGGCGGGACGCTCGTCGGCCTGGCCGCGGCGGGGCTCGTGAGCGGCAGCGCCGTCCTCGTCGGTGCCCTCGCCCTCGTGGTGATGGTCGTGTACTCGCCCGTGCTCAAGCGCCGCGGCCTGCTGGGCAACGTGGCGGTGGCGCTCGTAGCCGGGCTGCCGCTGCCGTTCGGCGCCCTCGCCGTGGGCCGCCCGGCTGCCGGTCTCGTGCCGTGGACCCTCGCCGCCTGGGTGCACCTGGTGCGCGAGATCGTGAAGGACTTAGACGACCAGGCGGGGGACCAGGCGCTCGCGCGACGCACCCTGCCGCTCGTGCTCGGGCCGCGGCGCACGGCGCAAGCGGCGGCGGCGCTCGCGCTGGGGTTCGTACCGGTGTCGCTGGTGCTGCCCGCGCGGGCGCACTACGGCACCGCGTATTTTCTGATCGCCCTGGTCGCGCAGCTCGCGGTACTCGCCGTGGCGAGTCGCTTGCTCACGGGGCATACGCCCGGCAACAGTCTCTTGCTCAAAGGAGCGATGCTCGTGGGAACCGTGGCCCTCGTGGCGGGGCGGGTCGGATGACCCTGTGGCAAGGGATTCTCCTGGGGCTGGTGCAGGGGCTCGCAGAGTTCTTGCCGGTCTCCTCCTCCGGGCACCTGCGCGTGCTCGAGGTCCTGACCGGCGTCAAGGCGCCCGGCGTGTTCGTCGAGGTCACCCTGCACGTGGCGACGCTCGGTTCGGTGCTGGTGGTGTACGGGGCACGGCTGTGGGCGATCGTGAAGGGCGTCGTGGCGCGGCGTCCGACCGAGCTGCGCATGGCGGGACTGCTCGTCCTGGCCACGCTCCCCGCGGGCGTCATCGGCGTGCTGCTCCATCGCTGGGTCGAGGCGGGTGCACCACTCCTGGTCGTCGGCGCGGGGTTCCTGCTCACCGGGGTCTTCAACTGGTCCACACGGCGGCTGGCGGGCACGCGCGCCGAGCCGAGCGTGGGCACCGCGGTGGGGATCGGATTCGCGCAGGCGCTGGCGGCCGTGTTTCGCGGCGTCTCCCGCTCAGGCGCGACGGTGTGCGCCGCGCTGTGGGGCGGGCTCGCGCCGGTCGCGGCGGCGGAGTTCAGCTTCCTGCTCGCGATCCCGGTCATCGCGGGCGCGGCGCTCGTCGAAGGCCGCCACATGATCGTAGACGTCGCCGCGGTGGGTACCGTGCCACTCGCGGTGAGCTTCGTCGTCGCGTTCGCGGGCGGGATCTGGTCGATCCGGTTTCTCGTGTCCCTGCTCCAGCGCGGCCGCTTCTACGCGTTCGCGCCGTACAACTGGATCGTCGGCGTCCTGACGATCGCGTACGCCCTGTGGCACGCCTGACGCTCGACGGCGTGCCCGCACCGGAGCTCGCGCGGCGCTGGGGCGTGCCGCAATGCGGCTTGTTCCGCGCGCTCGGCTCCACGCTCGACGCCGTGCACGAGGTAGCCGCCCAAGGCAGCCCAGCCGGCACGGTGGTGCTTGCCGAGGCGCAGACGGCGGGGCGGGGGCGAGACGGACGCACCTGGCAATCCCCCGCAGGCGGCGTGTGGCTCGGCGTCCTGTTGCGCCCGGTGCGCGCCGAGCTCGGCGTCATGTCCGTGCGCGTGGGCCTCGCCGTCGCGGACGCCGTTGACGCCCTGCTCGGCCGCCCCGAAACGCGCCTCAAGTGGCCCAACGACGTGCTGCTCGGCGAACGGAAACTGGCGGGGATCCTGTGCGAAGGCCGCTGGCAGGGCACGACGGTGCAGTGGCTCGCGGTGGGGGTGGGGGTGAATGTCTGCAACCCGATCCCGGGCCCGGTAGCGCGCCGCGCGGTGGCGCTCGCCGAATGGCTCCCCGCCGTGCGGCGCATCGATCTGCTGGATCGCTTGGTGCCGGCGCTTGCGACGCTCGCGGTCGCGGCACCCGACTTGAGCGAGCGCGACTGCGCGGCGTTCGCACGGCGCGACTGGCTGCTCGGACGCCAGTTGCGCTCGCCCGCCGCTGGGCGCGCGCGCGGGCTCCGCCCCGATGGCGCGCTGCTCGTCGATCTGGGCGCGGGGACGATCGCCGTGCGCGAAGGGCACGTCGAGCTCGCGTAGCGGCCCCCTGCCTCACGTTCTATCTTAGCGGCGCCATGCTGCTCGCCATCAACATCAACAACACGGAAACCAAAGTTGGGCTGTTCCGCGGCGACAGCCTTGAGTCCCACTGGCGCCTCACCACCACCACGCAGCGCACGTCGGACGAGTGGGCCTCCACCCTCACCTCGTATCTGGCCCAGGAGGGCCGCTCCACGCAGGAGGTGCGCGCCGCCGCCGTCGCGTCGGTCGTGCCCCCGGTAACGCAGGGGCTGTGCGAGGCCGTGGAACGGGCGACCACGATCGCGCCGATCGTCGTGGACGGCCGCTCGAAACTGCCGATCACGCTCGACGTGGAAGAGCCGCTGCAGGTGGGCGCCGACCGCATCTTGAACACCCTCGCCGCGGCGCACCTCATGAAACGGGACACGATCGTCGTCGACTTCGGCACCGCCACGACGTTCGATTGCATCACCGCCTCGGGCCACTTCCTGGGCGGGGTGATCATGCCGGGCCTGCGCACCGGCGCGGACGCGCTGATCCGCGGCACGGCCAAGCTCCCGGCCACCGATCTCGCCCCCCCCACCCGCACCATCGGGCGGCGCACCGAGGAGGCGATCCGCGCCGGGGTCTTGCTCGGCGCCGCCGATGCCGTGGACGGGATCGTGCGGCGCATCAAAGCGGAATGGCCCAACAGCCAGGCGCCGCACGTGATCGCGACCGGGGGCCTCGCAAGCCTGGTCGCACCGCTCGCCCGCGAGATTGAGTCCGTTCATCCCGACCTGACCCTCACGGGACTCCGCATCGCCGCCAGCGCGCTGGGCTTGAAGTGGTAGCCGATGCGCGCACCGCGAACCCGTGGCGCCGCTGGGGCTACCGGGTGCTCGGGGGCGAGCGCTTCTCCTACGTCTTGCACCTCCGTCCCGCGGAATGGCCCATCATGGCGGGCCATACGCTCGTGGGCTACGGGCTGGCCGTGGGACTGGGCGGCGTGGCGCGCGGGGCGCAGCTCGGGACGGCCCTGGGCGCGCTCGCGGTGTGGGTGATCTGCCTGAACGGTGGCACGCTCGCCTTGAACTCCGTGTTCGACAAGGACGAGGGGGACATCGGCTACTTGGTCGCACCGCCCCCGCCGCCGCGCCACCTGCTGGCGTTCAGCGTAGCCCTGCTCGTCCTGGGGCAGCTCGTCGCCCTGCGCCTGCCGCCCGCGTTCGCGATCGCGTATGCGATCTGCTTCGTGCTCTCGGTGCTCTACTCCGTCCCGCCGTTCCGCTTCAAGGCCGTGGCAGGCGTGGACTGGCTCATCAACATGTGGGGCTTCGGCACGCTCACGCCGTTTGCGGGCTGGGCTGCGACCGGGCGCCCGCTCGACGGCACCGCGGCCCTGGTGCTGCTCGCCTTCTGCCCGCTCTTCGCCGCGCTCTATCCGCTGACCCAGCTGTATCAGTTTGAGGAGGACAGGCGCCGCGGCGACCGCACGCTCGCGCTCATCCTGGGGATGCGCGCGAGCCTGGGGGTGGCGATCGCGAGCACCCTGGCAGCGTTCGCCCTGTTCGGCTGGGCGGCGGCCCGCCGCGGCGTCGGCGCGTGGGCGCTGGCGCTCGTCGTGCCGCTCGTCGCATGGCTCCTGGTGCTCGTGCCGTGGTACGCGGGTCGCACGCGCTTCACCCCCGCCGATCATCAGCGTGGGATGTACCGGGCGCTCGCCGCGTGGGCGGCGACCGATGTGGCGGCGCTGCTGGTGTTTGCCCGCTAAGACCGCGCGCTTAGATTGCGAGACGCTAGAGCTTCCCCCCCACCCCCCCCGAGCGCGAGGAGACAGCACCGATGTCGGCCACGGCGGCACCCGCTGCGTCGGACCGTTCGGACTTTCGTACCGTCACGCTGGGCGGCGCCCTGGTCGGCGCCACCACGGGCGTCGCGGTCGTCCTCGTCGTCGCTGCGTCACGACTGCTCGCCGGCAGCCCGAGCATCGCGGGCGGAGTCGAGGCGCTCGTGGTGCTGGTGGCCGCGACGCTCGTCGCGTTCGTCCCCGCCGCGCGGACCGCGGCCCGTAGCACCGAGGGGATCGCGGGCGCTGCGGCGCTCGGCCTCGTGGGCACGGTCGTCTTCAGCGCGATCGACATCGTGCTGCTGCGGCCCTTCAAGGCCTATCCCTGGACCTGGGACGCGATCGGCGGCGGCAGCACGTGGTGGTATCTGCCGGTGTGGTGGATGCTGGGAACGTTCCTCGCCTGGATGGGCGGGATCGTCACGGCGCGCACCGCCCGGGGTGACGGGACGCTCGTGCGCGTGGCCGCCCCGAGCGTCGCCGGCACGGTGATTCTGACCGCGCTGGCGCGCCTCGCCGGGTTGGCCGTGCCGCTGCCCGTCGCGACCGGAGGCGCCTTCACACTCGCGCTCGCCGCGCTCGCCCTCCTAGCCCTCGCGCGCAAGGGCTAGCGCGCCGGGGACCTGCCGACGTGCCCCGCTGGCTCGCGCATCTGCTGGTGGCCCTCGGCTGGCTGCTCACGCCGATCCTGGCGTGGAGCGCGTCCTACGCCGGGCTGTGGGGCGGGGCGGTGCTCGGTGCCCGCTTGACGAATCCCTTCCTAACGCTCGTCCTCGCGGGGGGAATCGCGGCGCTGTGCGGGTTCGGATCCCTCGCTCTGTGGGTGCGCTTCATGCGCCGGGTGCCACACCTCTTGTCGCATCACATGGCGCCACGCGCATCGGAGGAGCACCGGGCCATTGCGGCCGCCGACTAAACCCTGGCGGATCGCGCTCGGCCTCGTCCCTGCGACGCTCCTGGGGCAGGGCCGTGGCTTCGAGGTCCATGTCGGCCGCTGGTACAACGGCAATCGGGCCACCGTCTACGAATTCCGGACGAGCGCGCGCGCGGCCGGGCCGCTCACGCACGGGTTCGGCGTGTCGGTGCTCGTGAACGATTCGCTCGGCCGGCGGCGCGCGTTCTACGGGCTCGGCTACGAGCTGCAGGCGGGGCGCGGCCAGGCCACGCTCGGACCCTACGCGCTGGCCGGACTCGCGCTGGGGCTCTCGACCGACCCGTCCACCCAGGCGCTCGCCGCTCAGTGGAGCCTCGGTGGCGGGCTCGAATGGCGGCCGCTCGAGGGGGTCGCCCTGGGGACCGAGCTGCGCTATCGGCTCGAGGATCGCGGGCCGCGCGGCTTCTGGCAGGCGCAGAGCGACCGTCGCCTGGGCCTGAGCGCGGCGCTCGGCATGTCCGTCGGCCTCGGCCGGCGGGCCGGCGGGCGCGACGGTGGGCCGGATGGCGCGGGCCACCCCGTCCCGCTGCCCCCGCCCGCGCTCCCCCCCATCGTCACGGGCAACGCCGCCGACGTCGTGCAGACGGCGCTCGAGTCGCTCGGCACGCCCTACGTCTGGGGCGGCACCGCGGACAACGGCTTCGATTGCTCGGGACTGATTCAGTACGCTTACGGCGAGCACGGCATCCGGCTGCCACGCATGAGCCGCGAGCAAGCGCACGTCGGCGCTGAGATCATGCCCGCGCCGGAGGCGCTGCGGCCCGGGGATATCCTCCTCTTCGCAGCACGGTCCGGGGCCGGGGTGACGCACGTGGGGATGTACGTGGGCGAGCTCAGGTTCATTCACAGTTCGAGTCAGGGCGTGAAGCTCTCGCGCTTGGACCCGAGAGACCCCGAAGGCGCCTACTGGCTGGAGCGCTGGGTCGGGGCGCGGCGCGTGATGCCGTGAGCTGGCGGCCCGGGCGGCGGGGCGTGGGCGCCAGCGGGGTCGCTCGGCCCCACCGCGCCGGCGCGCTCGGCCTCGTCCTCTGGGCCAGCGGACTCGTCGGCGCCTGCGCGCCCCCGGGCCCCGCGCTGCGCTACGACGCCCCGAGCGCGCTCGGGGGGTACGAGATCCTCGTCACCCGGACTGACTCGCTCGGCCAGGGGATCGCGGCGGGGCTGCGGGACAAGGGCTTTACGGTGCGCGACCGGGTGCGGGGTGGGGGCCGTCCTACGGCCTACGTGCTGAGCTTCCAGTTCGAGGAGCGGGAAGCGCCGCGGCTCGTCTGGCTCCATGTCCGCCTGGCCGACACCCGCAGCGGGGCGATTGTGGCGGCCGTCTCCGCCCCGCTCGATTCGCTCGGCTCGGGTGCCGCTGCCCAGGCGCGCGCCGTGGTCGAGGCACTGGCCCGCGCGCCGGCCCTCCGCCCCGGCGACACGCCCCCTTGACACTCCCGCGCCGCGGGGTGAGATTCCCCTCTGTTGCTTAGCACTCGATGGTCGAGAGTGCTAACAATCTTGTCCCACAGGCACTTAAGCAACTAGGTACCGAGGTGGAGGTCGAGCACATGCCAAGCGCAACCGCAACGAAAACCAAGCTCAAGATCTTCCCGCTCGCCGACCGCGTGGCCATCCGGCCGCTCGAAGAGACGTCCACGATGAAAGGCGGTCTCTACATCCCCGACACCGCGAAAGAAAAGCCGATCCAGGGCCAAGTGGTGGCCGTAGGTCCGGGACGGCGGGAGAAGGGGGAAGTGGTCCCGATGGAGCTCAAGCTCGGGGACCGCGTGGTCTATGGTAAGTACAGCGGCACTCAAGTCGAACTCGAGGGTGAAGAAATCATCCTTATCAAAGAAGCCGACGTCATCGCCAAGCTCGGCTAACACGTCGGGGAGGAACTGAGGACACATGCCAGCCAAACAATTGGAGTTCAACGCCGAAGCCCGCGCCCGCCTCAAGCGGGGCGTGGATCAATTGGCCGAGGCGGTGAAGGTCACCCTCGGCCCCAAGGGTCGCAACGTCGTCATCGACAAGAAGTTCGGGAACCCGACGGTCACCAAGGACGGCGTCACCGTCGCCAAGGAGATCGAACTCGAGGACGCGATCGAGAACATGGGCGCCCAGATGGTGAAGGAAGTGGCGACCAAGACCTCGGACCTCGCCGGGGACGGGACGACCACCGCGACCGTGCTCGCCCAAGCGATTTTCCGCGAGGGACTGAAGTCGGTCACGGCCGGCTCGAACCCGATGTCGCTGAAACGGGGCATCGACCGGGCGGTCGAGACCGTCGTGGAGGAGTTGAAAAAGATCTCCGTGCCGACCTCGGGGAACAAGAAGGACATCGCCCAAGTCGCCGCGATCTCGGCGAACAATGACCCGGAGATCGGCAAGCTGATCGCCGACGCGATGGAGAAGGTGGGCAAGGACGGCGTCATCACGGTCGAGGAGGCGAAGGGCCTCGAGACCACGCTCGAGACGGTCGAGGGGATGCAGTTCGATCGCGGGTACCTCTCGCCTTACTTCATCACCGATCCCGAGAAGATGGAGGCGGTCCTCGAAGACGCCTACATCCTGATCTACGACAAGAAAATCTCGGCCATGAAGGACCTGCTCCCCGTGCTCGAGAAGGTGGCACAGGCGGGGCGCCCGATGCTCATCATCGCCGAGGACATTGAAGGCGAGGCGCTGGCGACGCTGGTCGTCAACAAGCTCCGTGGCACGCTGAAGGTGTGCGCCGTCAAGGCGCCCGGCTTCGGGGATCGCCGCAAGGAGATGCTGATCGACATCGCCAAGCTGGCCGGCGCGCCGCAGGTGATCTCGGAAGAGATGGGGCTCAAGCTCGAGAACGCCACGATCAACGACCTCGGTCAGGCCAAGCGGATCGTCATCGACAAGGACAACACCACGATCGTGGGTGGCAAGGGCAAGCACGACGTGATCCAGGGTCGGATCCGGGAGATCAAGGCCCAGATCGACAAGTCGACGTCGGACTACGACAAGGAGAAGCTGCAGGAGCGGCTCGCGAAGCTCGCGGGCGGCGTCGCGGTCATCAACGTCGGGGCGGCCACCGAGACCGAGATGAAGGAGAAGAAGGCGCGCGTGGAAGATGCACTGCACGCGACGCGCGCCGCGGTCGAGGAGGGCATCGTGCCGGGTGGGGGCGTGGCACTGCTGTGGTGCCAGAAGACGCTCGACCGGATCAAGGGGACCGATGACGACGAGAAGATCGGCGTCGACATCGTGCGCCGCTCCCTCGAGGAGCCGATGCGGATGATCGCCCAGAACGCCGGCGCCGAGGCGTCGATCGTGGTCGGCAAGGTGAAGGAGTCGAAGGATAAGAACTTCGGCTACAACGCCCAGACCGACTCGTACGAGGACTTGGTGGCGGCCGGCGTCATCGACCCCACCAAGGTGACGCGCACGGCGCTGCAGAACGCGGCTTCGATCGCCGCGCTGCTGCTCACCACCGAGTGCGTCGTGGTGGAGAAGAAGGAGAAGGAGAAGGCTCCCCCGATGCCCGGTGGTGGCGGCATGGGTGGGATGTACTAAGCCGCACCCCACCGCCTGCCCAGGCGGCGGGTCAGGTCAGTCGGCGAGACGCCTCGGGAGCAATCCCGGGGCGTTTTGCTTAGGTTGATCGCGTGGTGGCCCTCGCGAGCGACCGCGCATGACGCCTCGGGCCGGGCCAGTGTCCCTGGAGCGCGCGACCCTGTCGCGCGACCTCGGGGATTTCCTGATCGAGCTCTCCATCGCCCTCCACAAGCACGCCATGTATCCCGCGGACCACCCCTCCCTCGGGCCGGCGGCGAGTGCGGTGACGCGGCGGGCGGCCCTGCTGCTCGAGGACCGCGCCACGCTGTCGCTCGGCGTGGCGCGCCGCCAGCTGGTGATCGAGGGGGTCGCGACCGATGCCAAGCACCCGGTGCTCGGAGAGCTCGCGGGGCGGCTCCACCGCCACCACATCGGCGCGGTCACCTTCCGGCGCGGCGTCGCAGCCCACGAGGTGTCCGACGCCCTGCGCACGCTGGCGGTCGACCCGGAACGCGGCGGTCAGCCGCTCGGCCTCGGGGATCCGGCGCGCCGCGGCGCGTGGCCCCACGTCCAACTGCACGCGCTCACCTACGAGCGCCTCGAGCTGAACGAGGGGGAGGACGAACAGGCTGGGCGCGGCGCGCGCGCCTCCCAGCTGTGGGTCGGCCTCGCGCGCGCGGCGCTCGCCACAACGCCCGACGACGCCCAGCCCCTGCCCACCGAGCCGGCCGTGATCGCGCAGGCGATCGATGCGCGCGGCAGCAGCGATGCGGGGGCCTACGATCAAGTCATCGTGGGGTACCTGCTGCAGATCGCGGCCGAGCTCAAGACGGCGGGGAGCGCCGAGGCTGCGGCCCTGCGACGCCGCACCGCGCGCCTCATCCGCGCGCTCCGACCGGATACACTGCGGCGCTTGGTCCAAATGGGCGGCGATTTCACGCAGCGCCGGCAGTTCGTCGTCGACGCCACCGACGGCATGGCTGTCGATTCGGTGCTCGATATCCTGACGGCGGCGGCGGAAACGTCGCAAGAGTCGATCTCGCATGCGCTGGTGCGCCTGCTCTCGAAGCTCGCCGCCCACGCCGAGACGGGCGTCGCGGCCGTGCGGCCGCAGGCGGACGCGGCGCTGCGCGACCAGGTCCGCGCCCTGCTCGAGGGCTGGACGCTGCCCAACCCGACCCCCGGAGCCTACGGCGCCGCCCTGCAGGGGATGGCGCGCGCCGCGCCGCCCGCCGCGCCCGCCCCGCCCAGCGCGCGCGTCCCGGCGCCGCGCGCCGACGGCGAGGCGCTCGAGCCGGACCGCGTGGTGGCGATGGCCCTGGAGGTCGGCGTCGCGGGCCCGCGCCTCACCGCGACCGTCGACGCGGTCGCGCGCGGGGGCCGGTTGACGCGGTTGCTCGACGCGCTCGATGAGGCCCCCGAGAGCGGGGCGGCCGAGGTGGTGCGCCGCCACGTCGCGACCGCGGACATGGTGGCGCGGTTCGTGGCGGACGAGCCGGTGAACTTCCCGACGCTCGAGCGGCTGGTCGCGCGGGTCGGCCCCCCGGCAGCGACACCCCTGCTCGAACGGCTGGCCCTCACTGAAGCGCGCGGCACGCGACGCGGGCTGCTCGCGCTGCTCGCCAAGATGGGTACCGCGATCGCACCGCTCGTGATCGCGCGGCTCGAGGACCCCCGCTGGTACGTGACCCGCAATCTGCTCGCGTTGCTCGAGGACTTGGGGCCGCTGCCCGAGGGTTACTCGGCCGCCGCCTACCTGCGCCACTCCGATCCCCGGGTGCGCTGGCAGGCGGTGAAGCTGCAGTTCAAACAGCCGGCCGACCGCACCGCCGCGCTCACCGCGGGCCTCTCCGATCCGGATCCGCGCACGCTGCGCCTGGCGCTCGGCGTCGCGGTCGCCACCCAGACGTGCCCGGAGGAAGCGGTCCCCGTGCTTGCGAGCCGCGCGAGCGATCGGACGGTCACGGCGGACGTGCGCGTGCTCGCGGTGCGCGTCCTCGGCTACTCGACGGCCGCGAGCGCGCTCCAGGCGTTGCTCCGACTCACCTCGGCCGGACGCACGCTGTTCGGCCGGGAGAAGCTGCCCCCCAAGTCGCCCGAGCTGCTCGTGGCCCTGGCGGCGCTCGCGACCATGTGGCGCCACGACCCGCGCGCCCGCACGCAGCTCGCCCGCGCGGCCGCGGCCTCGGATCGCGAGATCCGCGCCGCCGCCGCTCCCGACGGCGACCCCACGTGACCGGGCCCGGGTTTCTCACCGCGTTCGCGCACGCGCTCGCCGCCATGGCCCTGTACACCGAAGGCCACCCCGCCCGCGAGCGCGCGATCGACGATGCCTACCGCGATCTCCTGGACCTGCAGGCGGTCGACCCGCGGCCGCTGTTCACGTTCCTGGACGACGAGGTCGTGCAGGGCCGCCTGCCGCTACGCGAGCTCAAGGCGTGGGATTGGGGGCCACGCCTCGCGCAGGCGGGGATTCAGCGCCTCGAGTTCTCCGACGCCGTGAGTCGCGAGGAGTTCGGGGAGTTCCTCGATGAAGTGCTCGCCCGCCTCACGCTGTCCGCGATCGACACGACGGAGGCCCGCCAGATGCGCCGCTCGAGCATCCGGTTCGGGACCGTCGGCGTCCGGGGCGGCGCCGAAGACGCCGCGGCGTCGATCCCGACGGCGACCCTTGGCTACTCGCTCAGCGAGGAGGCGGACACGCTCCGCTGGGTCCAGGAGGAGGTCAGAGCAGGGGGCCGGCTCCCGCTGACGGAGGCGGAGGCCGTCGTGCGCTCGCTCTCGATCGCCATGCACGGCGGCCGCCAGATCGTGATTCCGCTGCTGCAGCTCAAGGAGTTCGACCAGTACACGACCACCCATTCGATGAACGTCGCGGTGCTGACGATGGCCCTCGCCGAAGCGCTCGGGCTCGCGGCGCGCGACGTGCGGGGGGTCGGCATCGCGGGGCTGCTGCACGATATCGGGAAGGTGAAGATCCCGCTCGAGGTGCTCACCAAGGCCGGGCGCTTCAGCGAGGACGAGCGGCTGTTGATGAACGAGCATCCCGCCGACGGCGCCCGCATCATCCTCCGATCCGAGGAGGACCTGGACGTGGCCGCGGTGGTCGCCTATGAGCATCACGTCATGCTCAATGGCGACGGCTACCCCCGGTTCCGATTCCGCCGCGATTGCCACTACGCAAGCAAGCTCGTGCACGTGTGCGACGTGTACGATGCGCTCCGCACCAACCGGCCGTACCGGGAGGCGTGGCCGCACGGCAAGACGCTCGCCTACCTGACGGACCGGGCCGGGATCGAGTTCGATGCGGATCTGGTCGGCGGGTTCGTGCGCATGATGGCGCAATGGGAGCCGCGGCTGACCGTCGTGACCGACGAGCACACACCGGTGATCTCGGCCGTGGAGCCCGCGGCCGGGATCTGATCTGCCCGCCGCGTTTGCCGCCCGCGTCCCCCCGGCCCCCCGGCCCCCCGCCCTCAGCCGGCCCCCCGTACCCCCAGGCCGAATGTGGGGTAGTATCTTTGTGACGACTCCTCGGAACGTCGGGCTCCCCTGCATGACGCGGCCGCTCTCCGCCACCCTCACCCTGCTGTTCCTCCTCGGGCTTAGCCCGGGCCTCGTCGCGCAAACGGCGATCCACGGCACGCGCCTCGAAGGGAAGTGGCAGGCCAAGACCGAGGACGCGATCCGACACATCATGGTGCGCACCGACAGCTCCGCCCAGTTCGGCGATCAGATCGCTCGTTGGCGGGTGGTGGGCGACAGCCTCTGGCTCACGCTTGGGGACGGCGTGTGGCAGGTGTACGGGCTGCGGATCACGGCGGAGAAGCTCACGTTGTCGGGAGGGGATCTGGAGAAGCCGGTGACGCTGCACCGGGTCGGCCCACCCACCGCGCGCGCCGATACGGTGGCGATTCCGCCGCCGCCCCCACCAACCGAGCGCGCCTGGGACTAAGAGCGCTCAGGGCGCGTCGCGGATGTTGCCGATGCGCCAGCCGTTCGCCGTCTTCACGCATTGAATCGTCTGGCGCACCCGGGTCTCGCGCTGAGCCCCGCCGCCGGCCGGCACGTAGGTGTACTGGGTGCGCACCGCGGCATACGCCGTGTCGCCGCGGGTGCCCAGGCGCTCAATCGTGTAGCGCGCGGTGAGCCGCGTATAGCGCCGAAAGAAGGCTTCCCAGCCCGTGACATCCTTTCCCGCCATGGTGGGCATCAGCACCCGCAGATTGCCGACCCGCTCGCTCGAAACCGCGCGCTCGAGGTCCTGCAGCAGCACGCCGATCGCCGCGCGCGTCGCCGCGGGCTGCGGGGAGGGCGGGGCGACGCCGGCTGCGACGCCGACCTGCTCGGCATCGAGCGCCGCGAGGCGGGCGACGACGTACTCCATCGCCCGGTAGAGCGATTCGGCGCGCCCGAGCGAGGCGGCCGCGCGGCCTGCCTCGGGCCGGGTCGACCCAAGCGCGCTCACCACGGGCGTCGCCCGTGCGAGCGCCTGCTCGGCGTCGCGCCGCAGCGTGGCGGCTTCGTCTTGAGCCTTGGCGTACAGCGGGATCACGCCCACGTAGCCGGTCGCGGCGTGCGCGAGGTCCCCGGTGCGCAACGCCCGCTCGGCGTTCTGCAGCACCGTCTCGGCGAGGGTCAGGGACGGGACGTTGTTCTTGATCGCGCCGCTGCGCCGGGCCCGCTCCCGCGCCGCCAGCGCCGAGTCGCGCCGGGATGCGAGCGCCGGGTTCAAGGGCGTCGGCAGGGGATAGGTCACGAGCTGGTCGAGTGTCGCGCTCGCGGCCTCGGCGGGCGCGGCTGCGGGTGAAGGCGAGCGGGACACGTAGAAGAGCACGAGCGCCGTCCCCATCAGCGCCGTGAGCGCCGCTGCCCGCCACTTGAGGGGCGCGTGGGTCACGAGCCGCAGCACCGCCGCCGGGATCGGCGTCCAGTTCAGGCTCAGCCGCTCTGTCGTCTCGTGCGCGCCCGACAGCGCAACCCGGATGCTGAACAGGGCGGACCGCATCTGGCGCGCCGTCTCATAGCGGTCCTCCGGCACCTTGGCCATGGCCTTCGCGACCACGCGCTCGAGCGCAGCCGGGATCGAAGGCGCCAAGGTGCGCAGCGGCTTGGGGTCGGTCGTGAGCACCTGGTAGAGCACGCCGTGGACCGTCTCTCCCGCGAACGGTTTCTGGTAGGCCAGCAGTTCGTACAACAGGCAACCGACGGCGAATATGTCGGTCGCCGGCGTGATCGCGCCGTTCGTGATCTGCTCCGGCGCCATGTAGGTGGGGGTCCCGACGATCGCCCCCGACCCGGTGACGTCGGCCGACTGCAAGCGGGCGATGCCGAAGTCCATGATCTTGACCGCGCCGTCGGATGCGAGGCGGATGTTGGACGGCTTGATGTCGCGATGAATGACGCCGCGCTCGTGCGCGTACGACAGGCCCTGCAGCACCTCAATCACGATGTCGAGCTTGCGCTCGAGCGCGAGCGGCTCGGCGAGCGCGATCAGCGCACTCAAGTCGCGTCCGTCGACCAGCTCCATGGCGATGAACAGCTGCCCGTCCGCATCCCCGAGGTCGTAGATCGTGACGAGGTTCGGATGCTGCAGCGCGCCGGCGGCGCGGGCCTCGCGCAGGAAGCGCTCGCGCGCGTCGGGCGAGCGGCCGGCGCGCGAGAGCAGCTTGAGGGCGACAAAGCGGCGGATGACCGAGTCGTAGGCGCGCCACACGACGCCCATCGCTCCTTCGCCGATGAGTTCGCGTAGCTCGAATTTGCCGACCTGCCGGTGTTGCTCGGTTTCCGCCATGCCGTTTGTTGGGGAGGAGTCGTGCAATTTGCGCAGTCCGAAGGACGCAGGCAATCCGTGTCTAGTACCGTCTATTACCCCGCAGCCCAATCGTAGATGCGTCCCAGCAGCGCACGCGTGGCTTCGTCCACCACGACGTCGCGCCGCGGGAGCACCCGCTCGACGATCTTGAGAAACCCGTCCCGGCTCAGGCGGGCACTGCCGGTCGCCCCCCACGCGAACGGCGGCACGTACTTGGGCGGCCGCATGGCGTCGAACACGTTGGCCCCCGTGCCGATCACGGTCCCGGTCCCGAGCAACGTGCCGATCGCCGTCTTGGCGTGGTCGCCAATGAGACTGCCGAGGAACTGGAGACCGGTGTCGAGCGGCGTGCCCGCCACGTCGAGGCGCACCCGGCCGTAGGTGTTCTTCAGGTTCGAGGTGATGGTGCCGGCGCCGAGGTTGGCCCAGCGCCCGATCACCGAGTGACCCACGAACCCGTCGTGGGCCTTGTTGGCATACCCGAGGAACACGCAATTGGAAACTTCGCCCCGCACGTTGGTGCGCGGGCCGATCGCGCTTCCGCGCACCGGCCCGCCCAACACGTGAGCGTTTGCCCCCACCCACAACGGCCCCTCGAGCCGCGTACCGGCCCGTACCTCGGCCCCGCTCTCGAGCACCACCGGACCGCCACGCAGGTCGAACACCACCCCCGGCTCGACCGCCGCGTCGCGCAACGCGAGCGCGGCGGGATCGCCGAGCACGATGCTCCCGGCGGGGATGGGATCCGTGTCCCCGAGCAGGGCGCGCACGTCGCCCGGCAAGAGGCGCTCGAGCGCCGGGATCAGACTGTGCACGCCGTGCAGCACGACGCCCATCACCTCGATCGGGGCCGCGTGCGGTTGCGGGCCGTCCCACGTCACGCCCGGCCCGACCCCCCAGCCCACCGTGATCCCGCCCGCGGTGAGGCGAAAGCTGCTGCCCGGGAGCGCGGGCGCGAGCCCCTGCGGCGCGAACGTCGACGACCCGATCACCGCCGGGCCCGTCACCGCGCGCCGCGGCAGCACCGCGGGCACCCCCGGCTCGACAAAGCCGGCCAGGTGCGGCAGGGCGAAGATCCCCGCCGCTTCCGACCCGACGAACGCCTCCCAGCGCTCGCGGATCAGGTGGGCACCGGCCCGCAGCTCGCACACCGGCCGCGCGCCCGCAAACGGCGCCCACTGCGCGGTCGGCTCGGGGTCGAGCAAGTAGAGCGCGTGCGTCACAGCCGCTGCACGAGCTGCTTCAGCCGCTCGGCGCGGCCCGTCGGCATCACGAGCGTGTGGCCATTGGCGCGCACCACGATCATGTCCTCGAGCCCGATCGCGGCCACGTGCTCGCTCTCCGACCAAATGACCGAGCGGCGCACATCGTCGGCGACCGTGACGTTGCCGACCACGATGTTGCCCCGCGCGTCCGGCTGACGGATGCGCAACAGCGCGTCCCAGGATCCGATGTCGTCCCAGCGGAACGTGCCCGCCACCACCGCGAGGCGCTTGGAGCGCTCGAGGACCGCGACGTCCACGGCCGCCGGCCGCACGGCCCCGAAGAAGCCCGCCACGTCGCCCGCCGCCAGCGCCGACCACCCCGGCTTGAGCTCGCGCGCGTACGCGCCCGCCTCCCCGAGGAAGCGCGCCACCCCCCACGCAAACAGGCCTGTGTTCCAGAGCGCGCCCCGCTGGCGCAACAGCGCGGCGCGCGCGACCGATGGCTTCTCGACGAAGCGCCGCACGCCGCGCGCGCCGCCCAGCGGCTTGCCGGGAACGATGTAGCCGTACCCCGTCTCGTTACGGGTCGGCTTGACGCCCACGGTCACGAGCACGTCGTACTCGGTCGCCACGGCCAGCGCTTGGCGCGCGGCGGCGCGGAACGCCCGGTCGTCCTGGACCGCCCAGTCGGCGTGCAGCGACAGGAGTTGGGCGCCGGGATCGCGCTGCGAGATCCAGTGGGCGGCCCACACGAGGGCGGGCGCGGTGGAGGCTGCCCGCGGCTCGGCAAACACCTGACCCCGCGGGATCTGCGGGAGGGCGCGCGCCACCGGGTCTACCAGAAACGGTCCCGTGAGGATGAGCGTGCGCTCGGGAGGCACGAGCCCTTCGAGCCGCTCCACGGCCTGCACCAGTAGCGGGCGGTCGCCCGCGAGCGGCAGCAGCTGCTTGGGGCGCTCGGGAGTCGAGAGTGGCCAGAACCGGGTCCCCGACCCCCCGGCGAGGATCGCGGCCCAGACGCTCACGATGCGTCGCGCGGGGTGGCCGGCCCGTCGCCCAGCATGCCGGCGATGCGCGCCGTCAGTTTCGTGGGGCTGAAGGGCTTGGTGAGCAGCGCCGCACCGAGCCCTTCCGCCTCGCCCAGCACACGCTCGTCGCCCTCGGCGGTCAATACCATGACGGGCAGGGCGCGCGTCGCGGCGGCGGCGCGCAACTCGCGCAAGAGATCGAGCCCCGAGCCGTCGGGGAGGTGGAGATCGAGCAGCAGCGCGTCGAGCGGGGCGGCGCGGTCCGCGAGCGCGCCGCGGGCGTCGGCCAGGGTCCGCGCCAGGCTCACCCGATAGCCGCGTCGCTCCAGATGGGGGCGCAACAGGAGCCCGATGTGGGGCTCGTCGTCCACGACAAGCAGGTGCCGCTGGACCGGGGCCAAGGCGGGCGCCTCGGGCTACAGGAGGCCGGCGATCGCCGCGCGGTGGCGGCGCAAGTCGAAGAGCAGCGCGCCCACGTTGGTGGACGGCCGCACCAAGAGCACCAGCAGCGCATCGGCGTTGAGGACGGAGACGACGGCGAGGCCGGCGCCGAACTCGAGCACGCCGGTGCCGAACGCCCCGCGCCCGCCGGCCTCGCCCAACTGCGCCAGGCCGTTGATCACGGCTGGGAGGAGGGCGGCGACGTTGTCGGCGTCGACCCCGTTCACGGTACGGGAGTCGATCGGCAGTCCGTCGCGCCCGACCACGATCGCCGCGTCCACACCGGCGCGGCTCCGCAGCGCCTCGACCACTTCACGGATCGTCGCCATACGGCGGCCAAGCTAGGAATGGGGACTAGCGAAGTCAAGCAGCCACCGTGGGTTGACCCACTTGGACGTGGCTCGGTATCTTCTCCCCACCGCATGACTCCGCGCCGCTCACTCGCCATCGTTGCCGCGCTCGCCGCCGTCGCCGGTCTCGCGTGGCTCGCGGGCGCGTGCTCCAGCACCACGGGCCTCCCTCCCGCCACGCTCACGAACGTCGTGGACACCGTGTCGCTCTACGCGCTGCGGGGCACGCCGATCAGTCTGCCGTCCGCCTACTCGGTCCAGACCCGGACGAGCGTACGCATCGACCAGACGGTGGCGCTCGACTTCGCGTTCGACTACGACTCGGTCGGGGAGCCGGCCTTCTTCCCCACCGGCGCCCTCCGCCTCGGCACCGGGTCGGGCGTGCAGCTGACCAGCACGGCGTTCGACGCGATCGCGTCGGCGCCGACCACCGGCTACATCACGGACCGGCCGACCGCGATCACGCCAGGCAGCGTCCTGCTCGTCGCCTCGCGTCCGATCACTTGCGTCTACGGCACAACGGTCTCGCTCTACGCCAAGCTGCGCGTGCTCGCGGTTGACTCGACGGCCAAGCGCGTGGACTTCGCCATTCTCGTCAACCAGAATTGCGGCTACCACGATCTTCAGCCGGGACTGCCGAGCCACTAGCACCGTGATTGACCTCAAGCTGCTGCGCACCTCCCCCCAGCAGGTGCGCGCCGCGCTCGCCCGGCGGCGACGGCGGTGCGCGACGCGCGCCGCAAGCTGGGCGAGCGCGGCGCCGCCCTGGAGGCGGAGCTCAAAGGCGTCGAGGAGGCGCTGGGGCAGAAGCTCCTCTACGTCCCGAACCTACCGCTGCCCGACGTGCCCGACGGCGACGAATCGCACAACCAGGTCGTGCGCACCTGGGGCGAGCCGGCGCCACGCGGCGGCAAACCGCACTGGGAAATCGGGGAGACGCTGGGGCTGCTGGATCTGGCGCGCGGCGCCAAGCTGTCGGGCTCGGGCTTCCCCGTGTTCATCGGCGTCGGGGCCAAGCTGGCGCGCGCCCTCATCAGTTTCATGCTCGATCTCCACACGCGGGAGCACGGGTATGTCGAAGTCGAGCCGCCCGTCGTGGTGCGTCGCGACAGCATGATTGGCACCGGGCAGCTCCCGAAATTCGAGGAGGACGCCTACAAGACCACGCCGGACGATCTCTTCCTCGTTCCCACCGCCGAAGTGCCCGTGACGAATCTGCACCGCGACGAGATCCTCGACGGCGCAACCCTGCCCATCCGCTACACCGCCTATACGCCCTGCTTTCGCCGCGAGGCGGGCGCGGCGGGCAAGGACACGCGCGGCCTGCTCCGCGTCCACCAGTTCGACAAGGTCGAGCTCGTGCGCTTCTGCCGCCCGGTCGACTCGCCCGCCGAGCACGAGACGCTGACCGGCCATGCCGAACAGGTGCTGCAACGGCTCGAGCTCCCCTACCGCGTGGTCCTCATGGCGATGGAAGAACTCGGCTTTGCCGCCGCGAAGAAGTATGACCTCGAGGTCTGGGCGCCGGGCGTGGGGCAGTGGCTCGAGGTGTCGAGCTCGAGCACGTTCACCGACTTCCAGGCACGGCGCGCCAACATCCGCTGGCGCGCCGGGCCGGGCGCGAAGCCCGAGTTCGTGCACACGCTCAACGCCTCGGGAGTGGCCCTGCCGCGCACCATCGCGGCGCTCCTCGAGACCCACCAGCAGGCTGACGGCTCCGTGATCGTCCCGCGGGCGCTCGTCCCCTACCTCGGGACCGAGCGCATCGCGCCGTCCCGTGGCGCGTAGCGGCGCGCTGCAACGGGCCGGTCCGCCGATTGTGGTGGGGCTGGCGCTGGTCCTCGCCGGGATCACGGTCGGCTACGGCTGGATCGTGGCGCAACACCTCTCCGACGACGCCCGCCAGACGAGCGGGTTGCTGGGGCGCGTGTTCGCGGGCCTGAACGATCCCTACCCCGATGCGGCCACCGACGCCCTGCTCGATCTCGCCCGCCAGGTCCGCTCGCTCGGCATCCCCATCGTCGTGACCGACATGGCAGGACACATCACGGCACTCGATAACGCCCCACCGGTCGTGGGCGCCGATACCGCGCGCCTGCGCGCCTGGATCGCCGAGCTCGACGCAGAAAACAGGCCGGTCGTGCAGCCCGGCGTGGGCACGATCCACTACGGCCGCGGGCCCGCGGCGCGACGGCTCGCGGGCCTCGCCCTGCTCGAGGGCGCGGTCCTCCTGTGCCTCGCGCTGCTCGGCACGTGGGCCTACCGCTCGCAGGTCGCCGCGGCGCGGGATCGCCTCTGGGTCGCCATGGCCCGCGAATCGGCCCATCAGCTCGGGACGCCGCTCATGAGCCTCACCGGCTGGATCGCCTACTTGCGGGAAAACCCGCAGACCACGGGAGCCGAGCTCGCGGAGCACCTGCAGGCCGATGCGGAGCGGCTCGAGCGCGTGGCGAAGCGGTTCGAACGCATCGGCCGACCGGCGCGGCGTGAGCCGGTGGCCCTGGGCGCCGTGGCCGAACGCGTCGTGAGCTACTTCCGGCCCCGGCTCCCCACGCTTGCGAGCCCCGTCGCGCTGGCGCTCCGCGCCACGGGCCCCGGCCCGACGGCGCTGGGCGATCCGGTGCTCGTCGAATGGGCGCTCGAGGCCGTGATCAAGAACGCGATCGACGCCCTGTCGGGACGGGGCGGACGGATCGACGTGACCGTGGAGGCCAGCGGCCGGGCGGCGCGCGTGAGTGTGCGGGACGACGGCCCCGGCGTGGCGCCCGAGGTCCGCACCAAGCTGTTCGAGCCGGGAGTCTCGACCAAGCCCGGCGGGTGGGGGATCGGGCTCGCCCTGGCCCGCCGCATCGTGGAGCAGCAGCACGGCGGCCGCCTGACCTACCGCCCGGTCGCCCTCGGCCCAGGCGCTGAGTTCGTCCTCGAGTTCCCGCTGGTGCGCGAGCGGGACGGCGGCCGCGGCGCGCGCCCCGGGGCGGGGGCGGGGGAGAGAACGCCGTCGTGACGCTGCCCCTGAACCCGGCGCAAGAAGCGGCCGTGCGCCATCCCGGCGGACCGATGCTCGTGCTCGCCGGAGCGGGCTCGGGCAAGACCCGCGTGCTCACGGCGCGCATCGCCGACCTGATCCAGCGGCGCGGCGTCGCGCCCGGGCGGATCTTCGCGGTCACCTTCACGAACAAGGCGGCAGGCGAGATGCGCGCGCGCGTAGCGGCGTTGCTCGGCGCCGACCCCCGGGGACTGTGGATCGGCACGTTCCACGCGCTCTCGGCCCGGCTGCTCCGGCGCGAGGCGCCGCTGCTCGGGTTCGGACCGAACTTCACGATCTACGACCAGGACGATTCCGAGTCGTTCATCAAACGGTTGCTCGAGCAGGGCGGCCACTCGCCCAAGGCCCATCCCCCGCGCGCGATCCACGCCGTCATCTCGGGGGCGAAGAACCGCCTGCTGCTCCCCGAGGAGCTGGGCGCCAGCGCGGAGAGCCCGCTCGAACGGGTGGCGGCCGAGATCTACGCCCGGCTCGGCCCGGCCCTGAAGCAGGCGAATGCCATGGACTTTGACGACCTGCTGCTGTTGCCGCTGACGCTCTTCGCCGAACACCCCGAACGGCTGGCGTACTGGCAGCGGCGGTTCGACCACGTGCTGGTGGATGAGTTCCAGGACACGAACGCGGCGCAGTACCGGCTCGTGAAGCAGCTCGCCGCCACGCACCAGAACCTCTGCGTCGTGGGCGACGACGATCAGGCGATCTACGGTTGGCGCGGGGCGGACGTGCGGCACATGCTCGCCTTCCAGCACGACTTCCCCGGCACGACCCTCATCAAGCTCGAGCAGAACTACCGCTCGACCCAGGTGATCCTGGACGCCGCGAACGGCGTCATTGCGGAGAACGCGCGCCGTCTCGGGAAGACGCTGTTCACCGCCCACCAGGGCGGGGAGCCCGTCACCCTGCTCACCGCCGCCGATGAGCGCGACGAGGCGGAGTGGCTGGCCGCGGAGTTGGCGCGGCGCGCGGCCGAGGCCGACGTGGCGTACGAAGGGATGGCGATTCTGTACCGCACGAACGCGCAGTCGCGCCCGCTCGAAGAGGCGTTCCGCTTCCGCGGCATCCCCTATCGGCTGGTCGGTGCGGTGAGCTTCTACGAGCGGCGGGAGGTGAAGGACGCGCTCGCCTACTTACGGCTCATCGCCAACCCCGCCGACGACGAAGCGTTCGCCCGCGTCGTCAATGTGCCGCGCCGCGGGATCGGCGACGCGTCTATCGCCGAGCTCGTCCGCACCGCGACCCAGTGGCGCAAACCGCTGCTCGAGACGGCGCGCGCGGCCGACCGGATTCCCGAGCTGCGGCCCAATGTGCGCGAGGCGTTCGCCGGCGTCGCCCAGCTCATCGCTGACCTGCGCACCCGCGTCCGCCGACGCGATCCCGCGACGGCGCTAGAGCAGGCGATCGCGGCCGTGGGCTACGCCCAGTACCTCGCCGCGGAAGGCCCCGAAGGGATCGAACGGCTCGAGAACGTGGAGGAGCTGATCGCGGGCGCCGCCGCGTGGGCCGAGACGGCCGAAGACGAGGAGGAGGAGGAGGAGGAGAGGGAGGAGGGGGAGTCGGAGGTAGCGGGGGAGGCGGTGCGGGGCCAGGGCCAGGGGGAAGGGGAGGAGGAGGGGGAGGGGGGAGCAACCGGCGCCGCGCCCCGTCCGCCGCGCGCGACCTTAATCGAGCGCTACTTGACCCAGGCCGCGCTCGTGACGTCCGCGGACCAGGGCAGCGGCGATCCCACCGGGGTGACCCTCATGACGGTCCATATGGCGAAGGGGCTCGAATGGCCGCTCGTGGTGCTCGCCGGTCTCGAAGATGGCCTGTTCCCACTGGCCCGCGCCGCCGGCGAGCCCGGGGGGCTCGAGGAGGAGCGCCGCCTGTGCTACGTGGGCCTCACGCGAGCGCGCGAAAAATTGTATCTCTCATGGGCGCGCACACGCTACCGCCACGGCCGGCTGGAGCTGGCGGAGCCGTCGCGGTTTCTCGAAGCGGTGCCCGCCGCCGCGCTGGACGAGCGCAGTACGACGCCGTCCTGGGACCGCACGCGCCGCGGCGCCGCGCCCCGGGCGCGGCGGCCGACGCCGGTCGAACTCGATTGGGACGTCGAGGCGTCCCAAGACGCGCCCCACTATACCGCGGGCGAACGGGTGCGCCACCGCAAGTTTGGGAGCGGTGTCGTGCGCACCGTCTCGGGTGCGGGCCGGGACTTGAAGGTCACCGTGGAGTTCGACGATCAGGAGATCGGGACCAAGCAGCTGCTCGTGGCCTACGCGGGGCTCGAGCGTGAGTGGGAGAGCGCATGAGCGTTACACACGACGACGTCTTGAAGATCGCGCGGCTCGCGGAGCTCGAGGTGAGCGAGGACGCGCTGCCGCTCTTGGCCGAGCAGATGTCGCGGATTCTCGACTACGTCCGCCAGATCGATAGCGTGCCCGCAAGCGAGGGACTCCGACCCTTCGTACCCGGACCGGACGCCGTGCGCTTCCGCCCCGACGAAGTGAAGCCCTGGCCGCTCGCGTTCGGTCCCGAGACGCTGGCACCGGCCTTCAAAGACGGGTTCTTCCTCGTCCCGAAACTCGGCGCATTCGAGGTGCCCGAGACGTGAGCGATCCCAGCGAAGCGCTCGCGAGCGCCAACGCCGCCGCCGATCGGGTGGTGCGCGTCAAGCGGTTGAACGCCTGCATCACACCACCCCGGGAACTCCGCAAGTCGCTCGTCGCCCAGGCGCAAGCGGCGCACCCGTCGGGCGTCTTGTACGGGATGCCGGTGGCGGTGAAGGACGTCATCTGCACGCTCGAGTTCACCACCACCTGCAGCTCGAAGATCCTCGGAGGCTACCGCTCGCCCTACGAAGCGACCGCGGTCGCGAAGCTCAAGGCGGCCGGGGCCCTGATCGCGGGAAAGACCAACTGCGATGAGTTCGCCATGGGCTCCTCGACCGAGCATTCGGCCTACGGCCGCACGCTGCACCCGTTCGACAAGACCCGCGTGCCGGGGGGCTCGTCGGGCGGGTCCGCGGCGCTGGTGGCCGTGGGAGCGGTGCCCGCCGCCCTCGGCTCGGAGACGGGGGGCTCGGTGCGCCAGCCGGCGTCGCTGTGCGGCGTCGTCGGGATCAAGCCCACCTACGGGCGCGTGTCGCGCTACGGCCTCGTCGCCTTCGGCTCGTCACTCGACCAGATCGGCGTGCTGGGCCGCAGCGTGCACGACGCGGCGCGCGTCCTCGCCGTGATCAGCGGGCGGGACGCCAAGGACTCGACCTGCGAGGACCGCGACCCGCTGCGCCTGCCCAACGTCCCGGAATCGCTCCAAGGGTTCGTCATCGGGATCCCCAAGGAGTACTTCCCCGCCGACTTGGACCCCGCGGTCCGGCGCGCCTGTGACCGCGCCATCCGGCTCTTGAAGGAATTGGGGGCGGCGGTTCGCGAGGTGGCACTGCCCCACACCCCGTACGCCGTCCCGACCTACTACATCGTCGCCCCCGCGGAAGCGTCGTCCAACCTGGCCCGCTACGACGGCGCCCGCTACGGCCCGCGCTTCAACGGGGCCGCGGACGTGCGGGCGCTCTACCGCTCGACTCGCGGCGCGGGCTTCGGCGCCGAGGTGCGGCGGCGCATCCTCGTCGGCACGTACGTGCTGTCGGCGGGCTACTACGACGCCTACTACCGCAAGGCCCAGCAGATGCGGGCCCTGATCGCCCAGGACTTCCGGAACGCGTTCGATCGCGGGGTGGACCTGCTGTTCACTCCCACCACGCCGACCCCGGCGTTCAAGGCGGGCGAGCGGCTGGGCGATCCGGTGGCGATGTATCTGTCCGACATCTTTACGGTGACGGCGAACTTGGCGGGCCTGCCGGCCATCTCGATTCCGATCGGGCGGATCAAAGGCCTGCCGATCGGCGGGCAATTCATCGGCCAGGCATTTCTGGAAGACGAGATGCTCGAGGCCGCCTACGCACTCGAGCGGGTCGTGCCGGCGACGGAGGAAGCCTGATGGCCGGGCCAGCGGGACCGGGGGGGATGGGCGGGACGGGCGGGACGAGTGGGTGGGAGACGGTCATCGGGCTCGAGACGCACGTCCAGGTCCGGACCTTGTCCAAGATGTTCTGCGGCTGCTCGGCCGCGTTCGGGGACCCGCCCAACACGAACGTCTGCCCCGTCGACTTGGGCTTGCCGGGTGCCCTGCCCGTGCCGAACGGTCAGGCCGTGAAGCTCGCGGCGCGCGCCGCGCTGGCGCTCGGGTGCACGGTGCACGCGCGCAGCGTGTTCGCGCGCAAGAACTACTTCTATCCCGACTTGCCCAAGGGCTACCAGATCTCGCAGTTCGAGCAGCCGCTTGCGACCGCTGGATCGCTGTCCTATCTCTCGCCCGAGCGCGGTCTCGCGACGGCGTCGATCGGCCGCCTCCACGTGGAGGAGGACGCGGGGCGCTCCCTGCACGACCGCTTCCCGGGCTACACGGCGATCGACTTGAACCGCTGCGGCGTGCCGCTCATCGAGATCGTCACGGGACCCGACTTCCGCTCCCCGCCCGAGGCGCGGGCCTACCTCCTGACGCTGAAGCAGGTGCTCGAATACGCCGGGATCTCGGACTGCGACATGGAGAAAGGCAGCCTCCGGGTGGACGCGAATGTCTCGGTGCGCCGTCCCGGGGCGACCACGCTCGGCACGAAAGTGGAAGTGAAGAACATCAACTCCTTCGCCAACGTCGAGAAGGCGCTCGTCGCGGAGCGTGATCGCCAGATCGCCGTGCTCGAGGGCGGCGGCGCGGTCGAGCAGCAGACGATGCTCTACGACGCCAAGGCCAACACCGTGCGGCCGCAGCGTAGCAAGGAGGGGAGCCAAGACTATCGCTACTTCCCCGATCCCGACCTGCCGCCGCTCGTGCTCACTGATGAGTTCATCGCGGAGCAACAGACCCTGCTGCCCGAGCTGCCGGCGAAGAAGCGCGAGCGCCTCGTCGAGAGGTATGCACTGAACGTGACCGATGCAGCGGTCCTGACGGCCGATCGGGCCGTGGCGGACTACTACGAGGCGGTGGTGCACGCCGGGGCGGAGCCCAAGACCGCGGCGAACTGGGTGATGACGGAAGTGCTCGGCGACGCGAAGGATCACGCCGCGGCGCTGCGCGTCCCCGCGGGGGCGCTCGCGAACTTGATCGGCCTCGTGCGCGGCGGGACGCTGAGCCATCAGGCGGCGAAGCGCGTGTTCGCGGAGGTCGCCGAGCGGGGCGGGGAGCCGCGCAATGTCGCCGAGGCGCTGGGCTTGATCCAGGTGGCGGACACGGGCGTCGTCGCGGGGTGGGTGAGCGAAGTGCTGGCCGCCCATCCCACCGAGGTCAGCCGCTACAAGAACGGCGAGACCAAGTTACAGCCGTTCTTCGTCGGCCAGGTAATGAAGGTGTCGCGCGGCAAGGCCGACCCGAAGCTGGTGCAGAAGGTGCTCGAGGAGAAACTCGCCACCTAGGGGCTGCCCTCGCGATCCCGCCACGGTCGCTGCGACTCGGACTGGTGCCAATAGGCGAGCGCCGGCGTGGGCAAGCCGAAGTGCTGTTCCGCCGTCTCCAGCATGCGCTCGGGCTCCTCGCGCCCCCCCTCCTGTAACGCCTGACGCCGCATCCGCTTCGCGAGCCGCAGGGCCTGCTCCCCCGCCGGATCGAGCCGCCGCGCCGCTGCATCCCGCTCGCCCAGCATCTGCATCACGTACTCGAATGCCACCGCCATGTGGCGCTCCACATCGGCGTCGGGCAGGTCCCACCGCGTGTTCTCGAGCAACAGCTGGAACGCCCAGCGCCAGCTCTCGCTCTCGGTCAGGTGCACCATGCCGCGGAACAGCCGCCGGTTGGTCTGGGTGCTGAACAACGTGGGCGAGATGATCGAATCGAGGTGGGCATCGCTCGGCGCGTGGTCGCGGAGAATGACGTCCTTTGCCTCCTTCGCGTAGGCGTCGCCCAAGTGCATCTCGAAGCGGCTCTCCCAATAGCTGTGCCCCAGCGCGGTCGTGCTCGAGGTGAGGACGAGCTGGCGCGGGACGAAGAAGTTGTGCGCCACCGAATCGGCGGCGAGGTGGGACAGATAGCCCCAGCCAAACGCCCGCAGCGGGTCCGTGGGCGCGAGGTCGAAAATCTCTTGGCCCACGTGCCAGGCGTGGCAATGGCGGCCGACGGGCGCGTATTTCTTGGCGATCGAGGTGTCGGCGGCGATGTTGCCGTAGAGGAAGTCGTAGGGGAAGGCGCGCAGCAGATCGGCGACGACGGTCGGGAGCTGGTGCAGATTGGCGAGGACGGACTCACCGAGGTAGACATGGGTCCCCGGGGTCCACGCATGGGCCACGGCGGGCGCGAGCGCGATCCCGGCCAGGCCAGCGACGATGGCGATGACCCAGTGCCTGCCGCTCAGCGCTTCCTCCGGCGTTTCAGGGCGCGGCGGCCCCAGTCGACGAGCGACAGCCCGCGCCGCACCAGGCGGACCGTGGCTGCGACGTCCAAGACCGTCGATTCGACCTCGGTCTGCACGACCTCGAACAGGGCGTCCAAGTCGGCGAGCCGGTTTTCGGCGGCCGCGGCGGCGCGCACGATCCGCGCCCGCAGCTCGCGCGACGTGCCGACCAGGCTCTCCGCTTCGTGACGAATCGAGGCCACGAGCTGGCGCACGTCCCCCAGGGCGGGCGCGCTGAGCTCGCGCAGTGTCCGCAAGAACGCCTGCACGCCCAGGGCGGCGACAACCGCGCTCACCGCGATCACGATCGCCGCCAGCGCCAGCACCGCAAGCGACAGCGCCGTCACTACCGCTACCCACATCGGGATCATCGTGGCCACTCCGCGGAACTGGTGGCACTAAGCTCGGGCGGCACGGGCCGGGGTGTCAACGGCGCGGGGCCGGCGCGCAGCAGGAACGCCATGAGCTGGGGCGCGGCGAGATCGGTCACGGCTACCGCTAACACCACGGTGGCGAGCACGGCGCCGCCCCCGCCGCCCGCGCCGGTCGTGGCGCCCGCCGGCCCGGGCCCCAGACCGCCGTAGACGAGGGCGAACGTGAGCCCGCAGGCGAGCGCGACACCGCCCTGCGCGAGCGTGCCGAGCCCCACGTCAGGGGCGACCGCGGGCAGCGGGAACGCGACTCGGCCGCCACGCACCACGCCCCACTTCGCCGCCGCGCGCAACCCGGCGAGCAGCGGTGCGGCGACGAGGAGCCACGCCGTCGGCAGCCGCAAGAGCGCCCCCGTGATGACGAGCAACCCGGCGTACGCGACGCGCTCTGAGTCGCTCAGCACCTGGCGCACGGCGTGGCGGCGGGGTGAGACGTTCACGATCACCGCCGCCGCGAGCGCGCACACGAGGAACGGCGACAGGTCCGCCGCGTAGCCGATCCCGGCGCCGAACAGTAGGGTGGCGAGCAGAATGACCCCCAGCTCGGCGCGATCCGGCCGCAACCGGGTGAGGGACCGGAACACCAGGCCGAGGAGCGCGCCGCTCCCCGTCGTGAACACGAGCCACGCGACCCACCCGAGCTCGGCGCTCTCCGTCGAGGCGTGCGCGCGATGCAGCGCGAGCGGCACCGTGAGGGCCAACGCCGCGCATCCCGCCTCGATCAGCGCCACGCGCGCCACGGCCCGCGCCACGCGGGACCGAACGCCGCCGATGCGAGCGACGAGCACCGCGGCCCCCGGTCCCGCCGCCGCCGCCGCGGCGGCGAGGGTAAGGATGGCGGGCAGGCGCGGGATCCAGGCGGCGGCGAGCGCCGGCCGCAGCCGGGCGAGCAGGGCGGCCCCGAAGGCCACGCTGAGGAAGGCACTGGCGGCCTCGAGCGCGGCGAGCAGCCAGATGCCGCGCGGAATGCGCCGGAGATAGCGCCATTCGAAGCGGGCGCCGAGCGCGGCCCCGAGCCAGCCGAGCGCGAGCGCCGTGAGCGGCGCGAGGCGGCGCAACGTGGGCTGGTCGAGCAGCTCGATACCCGGCCCGAGCGCCACACCCACCACCACCAGGGGCCCGCCCGCCGCGAGCAACACCTGCAGCCCCGGCGGGCGCCGCCACGCGCGGCGCGGCAGGCGGGCCGCGAGCAGACCGACGGCGGCGAGCCCCGCGAATCGCGCGAGAACGGGACCCACGGTCACGCGCGAACGTTCGCGAACGCTTGACGCCGGCGCAAGCCGCGCCATAGCTTGCCTCACCCATGACTCCGTCCTTCGCGGTGACGGGCGGTCGCCCGCTGAACGGCACCATCCGCCCGGCGGGCAACAAGAACGCCGCCCTTCCCATCCTCGCCGCCACCCTGCTCGCCGACGGACCCTGCCGCATCGAGAACGTGCCCCACATCCGCGACGTCGAGACCATGCTCGAACTGCTCGAGCACCTCGGCGCCTCGGTCCGCTGGACCGGGGCGAACAGCGTCGAAGTGGACACGGCGCGCGCCGAGCCGCGCGAGCTCGATCCCGTCCTGAGCGCCCGCATCCGCGCCTCGATCCTGTTCGCGGGGCCGATGCTCGCCCGCTTCGGCCGCGTGAGCCTGCCGCCGCCCGGCGGCGATGTGATCGGGCGCCGTCGCGTCGACACGCACTTCCTGGCGCTCGAGCGCCTAGGCGCGGCGGTCACCGTGGGCGCCAGCTACCACGTGGAAGCGAAGCGGCTCGCGGGCGCTGACATCTTCCTCGACGAGCCGAGCGTCACGGCGACCGAGAACGCCCTCATGGCGGCGGTCGCGGCCCACGGGACCACGACGCTCGGCAACGCCGCCTGTGAGCCGCACGTCCAGGACCTCGCCAATTTCCTGGTAGGGCTCGGGGCCGAGATCGACGGCATCGGCACGAACCGGCTCACGGTGCAGGGCGGCCGGGCCCTGAAGAGCGCCGCGTTTACGCTCGGACCGGACCACATCGAGGTCGGCTCGTTCATCGGGCTCGCCGCCGTGACCAACGGCGCGGTCACGATCGAGGGCGTGCGCGGCGCCGACCTGCGCGCCACGCTGCTGGCGTTCGAGCGCCTGGGCGTGCGGCCCCGGCTCGACGGCACGACCCTCGTCGTGGACGCCGGCCAGGAACGCCGCATCCGTCCCGATCTGGGCGGGCACGTGCCCAAGCTCGAAGACGGCCCGTGGCCCGCGTTCCCCGCCGACCTGATGTCGATCGCCATCGTCGTGGCGTCGCAGTGCGAGGGGCTGGTGCTCGTGTTCGAAAAGCTGTTCGAGTCGCGCCTCTTCTTCGTGGACAAGCTGATTGGCATGGGCGCGCGCATCGTCCTGTGCGACCCGCACCGCGCCGTGATCGCCGGCCCGTCGCCGCTGCACGGCGGTGTGGTCGAGAGCCCCGACATCCGCGCCGGGATGGCCATGCTGCTCGCGGCACTCGCCGCCGATGGCGACTCGGTGATCCACAACGCCGGACAGATCGAGCGCGGCTACGAGCGGATCGACGAACGGCTGCGAGCGCTCGGGGCCGTGATCGCCCGCCACGATGGCGGACGATAAGACGCTCGGACGCTCCCTCGCCCCCGGCCCCGGCCCCGCCCCCGGCGCGGAGCGGGAAGCGGGGCGGCCCGACCAGCGCGGGCACGCGCCGGCGCTCGCGCGCGAAGAGCCGGTGGGCGACGCCGCGGTGCCGCGGCTCGAGTTGGCATCCTGGCGCGAGCGCTTCGGCATCGTGGCCGGTATCACGACGCGCGGTCGGGACTTCTCACTCGGGCTCTGGAGCGAGGAATCGGTCGCGCAGGTGATGACGCGCTGGCGCGCCGTGCGCACGACCTTTCGGCCCCGCTTCCCGGGTCTCGTCCTCGCGCATCAGGTCCACGGTACCAGCGTCGCTTGGCACGCCGGTGGCGCCGAGGGCTGGCTCATCGGGGACGGCCAGGACGGCCACGCCACCGAGGCGCGGGGCCTGCTGCTCACCGTCACGGTCGCCGACTGCATCCCGCTCTATTTGACGGTGCCGGGGCGCCCGCTGGTCGCGCTGTTGCACGCCGGGTGGCGCGGCACCGCGGGCGGCATTCTCGCGCGCGGCGTGGAGCTCTTGGCGCGGCACGCGGCGGTGGGACCGGCAGACATCATAATGCATTGCGGGGTAGGTATTTGCGGTGCGTGCTATGAAGTAGGTTCTGAAGTGATCGACAAGCTCGGCGCCACGCCGGCCGCGATTGGGCCCGGGGTGCGCGCGGGCCCGCGCGGGTCCGCCCACGCCGATCTGCGGGCGCTGCTTGCGGGCCAGGCCGCGGCGCTCGGCCTCGGCGCCGTCTCCGTCTCGCCGTGGTGCAGCGCCCACGATCGCGCGCAGTTCTTCTCGCATCGCGCCTCGGGCGGGCGCGACGGACGCATGATCGCCTACCTGGGGCTCCCGCTCGCTTGACAGCCGCCCCCGAGCGGCTAGATTCCGGCCGGTGAAGCGGGCGAAGTTCGGCCCGCGCTTTTTTTTATGCTCTCCGACAGCCTCGTCGACTCGTTTCAGGCCCGGTTGGCTGCGCTGGGGCTCGAGCTGGCCGACCTCCGCATCGGCGGCACGCAGCATCGGCCGCTCGTTCAAGTGCGCATCGAGTGGCCCCCTCCGGCGGGGCCGGAGCTCCCGCCCCGGCGCGTGAGCGTGGCGGAGTGCGCCACGGCGAGCCGCGTCCTCGAGGCGTGGCTCGACGCCGACGGGCCGCTCGGGCGCCGCTACATGCTCGAAGTATCGAGCCCGGGGCTCGAGCGGCCGCTGCGCTGGCACCGCCACTGGGTGCGGTTCGTTGGCCAGGAGGTGCAGGCGACCGTCGCGGGGCTCGGGCGGGTGCGCGCTCGAATCGTGGCGGTGCCCGACGAGCGGACCGTGGTGCTGCAACCCCACGGCGCCGAGCCGCGGCCGGTGCCCTTGGCGGGCATCCGCGACGCGCGGCTGGCGGTGGACTGGTGAGCGAGAGGCAAGCATTGGTGCGAGGAAGGAACTGATGGCAAATACAACTGACGTGGTATCCGCGATCCGCGAGCTGACGAACACCAAGCAGCTCGAGCGCACGGAGCTGCTCGATCTGCTCAAGGATGGCCTGCACGCGGCGCTCGTGAAGCGGCACGGCCCCAACGTGCGGGCCGAGATCGGCATCGACGAGCTCAAGGGCACGATCCGCATTGTGGTGCTGCGCACGGTGGTCGAGACCGTGGAGGACCCCGGCGTGCAAGTCGCGCTCGAGGAAGCCCGGTTCGAAGACCCCGCCTTCCAGGTGGGGGACGTGCTGGAAGAGGAAGTGCCGTTCGACGCGTTCGGCCGCACGGCCGTGCAAGCCGCCAAGCAGCGCATCATCCAGCGGGTGCGCGAGGGGGAGCGGGCCCGGATTCGGGAAGAGTTCACCGACAAGGTCGGCGAGCTGCTCTCGGGTGAGGTGCAGCAGATCGAGCGCGGCAAGATCGTCGTGATGCTCGCGAAGTTCCGCGAAGCGGAGGCGATCATCCCCTACCGCGACCAGAACCACCGCGAGCACTTCCATCAGGGCGACACCATCCGCGCGGTGCTCAAACGCATCGAGGAGACGCCCAAGGGCCCGCGCCTGATCCTGTCGCGCGCCGATCCACTGTTCGTGAAGGCGCTCTTCAAGCTCGAAGTGCCCGAGATCCAGCAGGCGATCGTCGAGATCCGCGCGACGGCGCGCGAGGCGGGCAGCCGCACGAAGATCGCCGTGTCATCGCGGGACGATTCGATCGATCCGGTAGGCGCCTGCGTCGGACTCAAGGGCTCGCGCGTCCAGGCGGTCGTGAACGAGCTGGGCGGCGAACGGATCGACATCGTCCCCTGGTCGCCTGACCCGGAGCGGTTCGCGAAGCTCGCGCTCGCCCCCGCGCGAGTGGCGCGCGTCTTCTCTGACCCCGACACCAAGACGATCCAGGCGATCGTCGACGAGGACCAGCTGTCGCTCGCCATCGGGCGCAACGGCCAGAACGTGCGCCTGGCGTCCGAGCTGACGGCGTGGAAGATCGACCTCTACTCCAGCCGGGAGTGGCTCGAGCGCGGCGGCGAGGGCCCGTTGTTCGCCCCGCTGCCACCCGCGGCCGAGGACGACCCGGCGACCAAGGTCGCGCTGCGCGAGCTCAAGGGCCTGCCCGTGGAGCTCGTGGACGTGCTCGCGCAGGCGGGCCACAAGACCCTGCAGGATATCCTTGATCTCGAGCGCGAGGACGTCGACAAGATCGCCGGGATGACGCCCGAGCTCGCCGATAAACTCATGGCCTTCTTGACCGAGATGACCGAAGAGGGCGGTGAGGACGAGGAGGTGAGGCCCCCGACGGCACCGGCACCGGAGAGTGCGTCGGGGAGTGCGCCGGAGAGTGCGTCGGGGAGTGCGCCGGAGAATGCGCCGGGGGGCGCGCCGGGCGGCGCGGCGGCCCCGGCAGCGTGAACGAGCGCGTGGTCCGGCTGTTGGGGCTCGGCCTGCGGGCCGGGCGCGTGGTGGTCGGCGTGGCGGGCGTGCGGGCGCAGCTGCAGCGCGATGCAGCGTCCGGACGCTCGAGAAGGTCGCCCGCCTGGCGCGGGCGCGCGGGGTGCCGATCGTGCAGGGGCCCGGGGCGACGGCCCTGGGCGCGGGGCTCGGGCGGGCGCCGGTGCAGGCGGTCGGCGTGCAAGACGGCGCGCTGGCCCGCGGGCTGGTTCGGTCTGTGGAGGAGTAAGTGACGACGACGCGGATTCACGATCTGGCGGCTGAGTTCGGCATCCCCTCGGAGCAGCTCCTGGGCATGCTCAAGGAGCTCGACATCTTCGTGCGCAGCCACCTCTCGCCGCTCAAGCCGGAGCAGGTGGCGCTGATGCGGGCGCGCTGGGAGCGGGACAAGCGCAAGCAAAAGGACGGCCCCGCCCCCCCGAAACGCCGCCGCGCCGTGAAAGCGGTGGAGCCCGTGGCGGCGCCCCCCGCCGATGAGCGTCCCAAGCGGCGGCGGCGCACGGCGGCCGAAATGGCCGTCGTCGAGGCCGAGGCCCAGGCCGAAGCGGCCATCGAGGCCGAGCGCGAACTCAAGGCGCGCGAAGCCCTCGAGGCCGCGAAGGCGGTGGACGAGGAAGCGAAGCCGTCGCTCGAGGAGCGGGCCGCGGCGCTGTTCAAAGAGTTGCCCGCGGCCGACGACGCGCGCGCAGAACCACCAGCCGCCGCCCATCCCTTCGCTGCCACTGCCGCGACGGCCTCCGCGCCCAGCGCCGCCGCGAGCCTCGTCGGCGCGCCACCACGCCCCGTGATCCCGACGCCGGTGCGCCCCAAACCGGTGGCGAGCGCCGCCCCCGGGGCGCCCGTACCGCCGCGGCCCGTCGCGTCCGCGGCGCCGGGCGCGATTCCGCTCGAGGAGCGGCGCCGCGAGAAGGGGAAGAAGCGCAAGAAAGGCAAGAAGTCACTCGTCGACCAGGAAGCCGTGGCCCAGAACATCTCCCGTACCCTGGCGTCCATCAAAGGGCCGGTCGGGCGCAAGGGCGTACACCGCCGCGAAGAGGGACCGAGCTTCCGCGACCTGGAAGAGCAGAAGCGGCGCGACGAAAAGGAGCGCGAGAAGACGCTCGTCCGGGTGACCGAGTTCATCACCGTCTCTGAGCTCGCCAACATCCTGAAGGTGCCCGCGAAGGAGATCGTGGCCTTCACCTTCAAAGAGCTCGGGCAGATGGTGACGATCAACCAGCGGCTCGACTTCGACATGATCGAGCTGATTGCCTCCGCCTTCAACTTCCAGGCGGTGCGCGAGGAGGAATACGCGGTCGCCGCGCCGGAGGAGGCCGTGACGGAGGTGGCGGGAGACCTGCGCCCCCGCTCGCCAGTCGTGACCGTCATGGGACACGTCGATCACGGCAAGACGTCGCTCCTCGACTACGTCCGCAAGGCAAACGTCGTGGCGGGCGAGGCGGGCGGCATCACCCAGCATATCGGCGCCTACCAGGTGAAGGTCAAGGAGGGACGCTCGATCACGTTCCTCGACACGCCGGGCCACGAGGCGTTCACCGCCATGCGCGCCCGCGGCGCCCAGGTGACCGACATCGTGGTGCTGGTCGTGGCCGCGGACGACGCCATCATGCCGCAGACGATCGAGGCGATTTCGCACGCCAAGAACGCGGGCGTGCCGCTCGTCGTGGCGATCAACAAGATCGACCTGCCCAGCGCCAACGTGCAGAAAGTGAAACAGGACCTCCTGGCGCATGGCGTGGTGCTCGAGGAGTTCGGCGGCACGACGCTCGCGACGCCGATCTCGGCCAAGACCGGGAAGAACGTCCAGGAGCTGCTCGACCAGATCCTGCTGCAGGCGGAGCTGCTCGACTTGAAGGCGAACCCCGCGCGCCACGCCCAAGGCACGGTGCTCGAAGCGACGCTCGACCCCGGCAAGGGGCCGCTCGCGACGATTCTGGTGCAGAACGGCACGCTGCACGTCGGCGACGACTTCATCTGCGGCCAGTTCTACGGGCGGGTGCGCGCCATGTACGACGAGCGCGGGCAGACGGTGGATGCGGCTGGCCCGTCCACGCCGGTCCAGGTGCTCGGCTTCGAGGGCGTGCCCGAGGCGGGGGATACGTTCCAGGTGATGGCGGACGCGGCCGCCGCGCGCGACATCGCCCAGAAGCGTCAGCGCCTGGAGCGCGAGGCCCAGCACCGCCGCTCCGGTCGCGTGAAGACGCTCGAGGATTTCATGGCCGAGCGCGCCGAGGGCGGTGCCGCGACGCTGCGTATCATCATCAAGGCGGACCAGGGCGGACCCGCGGAGGCGCTCGCCGACGCGCTGGCCCAGCTGTCCACGCCCGAGGTGAAGGTGGAGGTCGTCCACCGCGGGGTCGGCGCGATCACCGATGGGGACGTGCTGCTCGCCAAGGCCTCGAACGCGATCATCATCGGCTTCCACGTCCGGCCTGACTCGAACGCGCGCGCCTCGGCCGAGCGCGAGAAGGTGGAGATCCGCACCTACCGCATCATCTACGAGGCGGTAGAAGAGGTGAAGGCGGCGATGGAAGGGCTGCTCACGCCGGAGAAGAAGGAGGTCGTGCTGGGCGAGGCGGAGGTGCGCCAACTGTTCAAGATCGCCAAGGTGGGCACGATCGCCGGCAGCTTCGTGCGCTCGGGCGTGATCCCCAGAACGGCACGGGTCCGCGTGGTCCGCGACGGCGTCGAGGTGTACGACGGGACCCTGGCGTCGCTCAAGCGCTTCAAGGAGGACGTCCGGGAAGTGCGTGAGGGCTTCGAGTGCGGCATCGGGGTCGAGAACTTCAATGATGTAAAGGTCGGCGACCTGCTCGAGGCCTACCGGATCGAGGAGGTCGCTCGCTCGCTCGAGCCCGGGAGCGCGGCGAAGGGCGGTTGAGTCCGTGGTCGTGGGCGTGATGACGTGGGAGCTGCACCTCGCGGCCTGCCAGTCGCTCAAGGACAAGCGCCAGGTGCTGAAGAGCTTGAAGGACCGCCTCCACAACCGCTTCAACGTGTCGGCGGCGGAGACGGCGCACCACGACCTGTGGCAGCGCGCCGAGTTGACGGTGTGCGTGGTGGCGACCGACCGCGGACACGCACAGAGCGTCCTGCGGGAGGCGGATCGGCTGGTCGACGCGGCCGACGGCGCCCGGATCATGGACACGAGCACGAGCTTCTTCTGACATGAAGCGACGACCGAGCCACCGCCCCGAGCGCGTGGCGGAGGCGATCCGCAAGACGGTGGCGGCCTTCTTGACCGGCAACGTGCGGGATCCGCGGGTGGGCTTCGTCACGGTGACGGCAGTCGACGTATCCGCCGACCTGGCGCACGCCCGGGTGCGGGTGACCGTGATGGGGAGCGAGGACGAGAAGGGGAAGTCGCTCGAGGGCCTGGCGAGCGCTGCCCGGTTCCTCCGCGCCCAGCTGGCGCGCGAGCTGACCCTGCGCGTGGCGCCCGACCTGAGCTTCGAGCTCGACCGCGGCCTCGAGCACGCCCAGCGCATCGATCAGGTGCTGCGGAAGCTCAAGGAGGGCCCAGGCTGATTTCGGGTGTGGCGCTGGTGGCGAAGCCGGGGGGCCCGGGCGGGCCCACGTCGCACGACGTCGTGGACACCGTGCGACGCGCCCTCGATACCGAGCGGGTCGGTCATCTGGGCACGCTCGATCCGTTCGCCGCGGGGCTGCTGGTGATCGTCGCGGGCCGGGCCACCCGGCTGGCGCCGTTCGCCGCGGCGTGGGCGAAGACCTACGAGGGCGTCATCCGGCTGGGCACGGTGACCACCACCGACGACGCGACCGGCGCGCCGGTCACGACATCGGATGCCTGGCAGAGCGCGGACGCGGCCACGCTCGAGCGGGTGTTCGCCGGGTTCCGCGGCGCCTACGACCAGCGGCCACCCGCCTACTCGGCCGTCAGGGTCGGAGGCGAGCGAGCCTATCGGCGGGCGCGGCGCGGCGAGACCGTGACGCTGCCCACGCGGCGGGTGGCGGTGGCGGAACTCGTGCTCACGAGCTTCGCGCCGCCGGACGTCGGGTTTCGGGCCCGGGTGAGCGCGGGCACCTACCTGCGCGGCTTGGCTCGGGACGTCGGAGCGGCGCTGGGGTGCGGCGGGCACCTGGCGGTGCTCACGCGCAGCGGGGTCGGACCATACCGGCTGGCGGATGCGCTCCCGCCCGAGCAGGTCACGCGGAGCGCTCTGCGCGATCCGGCGGAGTTGGTCCGGGACCTGCCGCGCCGGGAGCTCGATCCGGGCGAGGAGACAGCGGTGCGGCACGGTCGACCGATCCCGGGCGCGGGCGGGGAGAACGACGGGGGGCGCGTGGCGCTGTTCGCCGACGGCCAGCTGGTAGCGGTGGCCGAGCGGGTCGGCGCGGTGCTGAAGCCGCGCGTCGTGGTGGCCGAGCCGTGACCGGGGCGGTCGCGACCGTCGGCACGTTCGATGGGATCCACCGCGGGCACCAGGCGGTGCTGGCAGCCGTGGTGCGGCGCGCCCGGGCGAGCGGTGCCCCGAGCATGCTGGTCACGTTCGACCCGCACCCGCTCGCGGTGGTGACCCCGAGCGCGGCCCCGCGGTTGCTGACGCTGCCCGACGAGAAGGTGGTGCACGCGCGCGCGGCCGGCGTGGACCGGGTGGAGACGCTGGCGTTCACGCCGGAGCTCGCCCGGCTCGGGCCTGAGGAGTTCGTGCGGGATGTGCTGCTGGCCCGCCTGGGCGTGCAGGCGCTGGTAGTGGGGTACGATCACGGGTTCGGGCGCGATCGCGCGGGGGACGTGGAATTGGTGCGCCAGTTGGCGCGTGCGCACGGCTTCGCGCTCGACGTGGTGGACGCGGTGACCGATGGCGGCCCGCCGATCTCGTCGTCCCTGATCCGCACGGCGGTGATGGGGGGGGACCTGCTGAGCGCTGAGCACGGGCTGGGACGCCGCTACAGCCTGCGCGCCCCGGTCACGCGAGGCGCGGGGCGCGGCCGCACGATCGGCGTGCCAACGATTAACCTGACGTCCCCGGATCCGCGGAAGTTGCTCCCGCCCGACGGCGTCTACGCCGTGCGCGTGCAACTCGCAGCACCGGGCGCCGGGGGCCAGGAAGGGGTAGAGGGGGAGCGCTACGGCGGCATGATGAACCAGGGGCCGCGGCCGACGTTCGGCGTGCACGCGCGGGGCTTGGAGATCCACCTCTTTGACTTCCGGGGCGATCTGTACGACCAGGTCGTCACGGTGGAGTGGGTACGTCGGCTGCGCGATGTCCAGACGTTCGCGTCGCGCCAGGCGCTGGTCGACCAGATTGAGCGCGATGCGGTGGCGGCGCGCTCGGCCCTCAAGGGTTAGGGGACGCGATGTTTCACACAATTCGGTCACGACTCATCTTGATCGGTTTGCTCGTCGTGTTCAGCGTCTGGCAATTGGTGCCGCGCGACACGACCGAGCGGGTGCGCGACGTAACGACGGGCCTGATGAAGGATACGGTCGTGCATCGGGTCCCCGTCAACTACGGTCTCGACCTCCAGGGCGGGATCCACCTCGCACTCGAGGTGGATCAGTCCAAAGGGCCGGTGCCCGATCCCGCCGAGGCGATCCGGCGTGCCGAGCGCGTCGTCCGGATCCGCGTGAACGAGTTCGGCACCAAGGAGCCGGTCGTCCAGGTCGTGGGCGGCAACCGGCTCATCGTCGAGCTCCCCGGCGAGACCGATCCGGCGCGCGCCAAGAGCATCATCCAGCGTACCGCCTTCCTCGAATTTCGCATCACCGACATGAAGAACCTGTTCCGCGACGCGCTGCCGGCGATCGACAAGGCCTTGCGCGAGGCGGGCGTGCGGGCCGCCGAACAGACCGGCGCGGCCGCGAACGTCGCGCAGTTGTTCGGCCCCGACACCGGGAAGGCTAAGGCGAAGAAGCCCAAGGCCAAGGCGGCCGCCAAGCCCGCCGCCAAAGACACCACGGACCAGAACGCGCCGGGCGCGCTCTCGTCGCTCCTGTTTCAGGGACAGATCCCCGGCGAGTACTTGGTGCCCGAAGAGCAGGTACCGGTAGTCGATAGCCTGCTGGCCCGCCCCGCGGTCCAGCGGCTGATCCCGCGCGGCATCGAACTCAAGTGGGGCACCGATGTCTCGTCGCGCGCCGCGCGTAGCTACCGCGCGCTGTACGCGCTCGAGGATCGGCCCATCCTCACCGGTGAGGAGCTCGAGAAGGCCACCGCCCAGCGCGACCCGCTCACCAATCAATCGGTGGTGAACTTCTCGCTCTCCCGGCGGGGCGGGCGCATCTTCGAGCGCGAGACCGGGCGCCACGTGAGCGACTACATGGCGATCATCCTCGACGGGCGGGTGCAGGGCCAGCCCCCGATCATCAAGGGCCAGATCGGCCAGCATGGCCAAATCGAGCTCGGGAGCAAGCCGCTCCAGGAGGCGCAGGACCTGGCGCTCGTGCTGCGCGCCGGCGCGCTGCCCGCGCCGCTCACCATCGTGGAGGAGCGCACCATCGGCCCGTCGCTCGGGAAGGACTCGATCAACGACGGCATCCGCGCCGGCATCGTCGGCGTGGCCCTGGTGATCCTGATCATGGTCGGCTACTACCGGCTGTCCGGCCTGTTGGCGGTGTCGGCCCTCACGCTCTACCTGCTGTTCACGCTGGCGGGCCTCGCGGCGTTCGGCTTCACACTCACGCTCCCGGGACTCGCCGGCCTGGTGCTGTCGGTGGGCATCGCGGTGGACGCCAACGTGCTGATCTTCGAGCGCATCCGCGAGGAGCTGCAGCACGGCAAGCTCGTGCGCACGGCGGTGGACGAAGGCTTTACGCACGCCATGAGCGCCATTGTCGACTCGAACGTCAGCACCATGCTCACGGCCATGATCTTGTGGCTCGTGGGCACGGGGCCGGTGCAGGGCTTCGCTATCACGCTGATCATCGGCATCGCGGCGTCGATGATCACGGCCGTGTTCGTGGTCCGAACCTTCTACATGATCTGGTTGGACCGACGGCCGGACATGGTCACCCTGAGCGTGTGAGATGATCCGACTCTTCGCCAACGCCCATTACGATTTCATCCGCTGGCGCCGCTGGGCCTACGGGCTCACCGGGGTAATCATCATTCCCGGGTTTGCGCTGTTCCTGGTGCACGGCCTGAACTATTCGATCGAGTTCACAGGCGGCACGCTCATCCAGGTGCACACGACCACGCCGGTGGGCACGGGCAAGCTGCGCGCGGCACTCGACGCGGCGGGCATCCGCGACGCCGAGATCCAGCAGTTCGGCGATCCCACGGAGTACGTGATCCGGGCCCGGATCGGAACGGAGGCCGAAGCGGCCGCCAGCTCGACCGAGGCGACCGCCCAGGCCGTGGACTCGGCGTTGGCGCGCGGGCTCGGGCACGACCAGTACAAGTTCGTCCGCCACGAGGCCGTGGGGCCCAAGGTGGGCCGCGAGCTCCAGGGCAAGGCCTTCCTCGCGATTTTCTTCTCGTTCATCGTGACGCTCGTGTACCTGGCGTTCCGCTTCGAATGGCGCTTCGGACTGGCTGCCGTGCTCGCCACGTTCCACGACATCCTCACCACGATCGCCTTCATCCGCTACCTGAACCTCGAGGTGAGCCTGGTCGTCGTCGGCGCGGTGCTGACGATGGTCGGCTACTCGCTCAACGATACGATCATCATCTTCGACCGCGTGCGGGAAAACCTGCGCAAGTTCCGGCGCCAGAACCTGTACGACATCCTGAACCTGTCGATCAACGAGACGCTGCCCCGCTCGGTGCTCACCCACGGCACCACCATGGCGACCACGCTCGCCCTGGTCCTGCTCGCGGGCGAGGTGCTGCGGCCATTCGCGCTGGTGATGACGTTCGCCATCTTCACGGGCACGTTCTCCTCGGTCTACATCGCCGCGCCCATCCTCCTCTACATCGAGAAGCGCTGGCCGGGCGAAGACGCGCGCGGCGCCCGCACGTTCCGCCCGACCGGGGCGGTAGCCGTGTCGGCACCCGAGCCGCCACCCCCACCGGCGACGGGCGGCCCCGGGGCTCGCTCCAAAGCGGCCGTCTGACGTGCTGGTCGACGCCCACTGCCACCTGGGCGATCGGGCGTTCGACGGGGACCGCGACCAGGTGCTCGCGCGGGCCCGGGAAGCGGGCGTGGGGCACGTGGTCGTGGTCGGCGCCACGCTCGCCGAGAGTGAGGGCGCCGTGGCGCTCGCCCGCACGCGGCCCGGGCTCTCGGCCACCGCCGGGATCCACCCCCACGAGGCCGGCGACTGGTCGGCGGCGGCGGCGGTGCGCCTGAGAGACTTGGTCGCGCTCCCCGAAGTGGTGGCGCTCGGTGAGACCGGGCTCGATTACCATTACGACCACGCGCCGCGCGACGTGCAGCGGCGCGCGTTCGAGGCGCAGCTCGGGCTCGGCGCGGAACTCGGCAAGCCGGTGGTGGTGCACGCGCGCGAGGCGGATGCCGATATCGCCGCGATGCTCCGCGGGGCGCGCGCCACGATCGTCCTGCACTCGTTCAGTGCCGGCCCGCAGGTGTTCGAGGCGGGGATGGCGATCGCCGCGTACTTTTCCTTCAGCGGCATGATCACCTTCAAGAACTGGACGCTCGCCGACCGCGTGATGGCGTGTCCGCGCGACCGGCTGCTGGTCGAGACCGACGCCCCGTACCTCGCACCCGTGCCCCACCGGGGTAGGCGTAACGAGCCGGCGTACGTGTCCGCCGTGGCGGCGGCGCTCGCCCGCGCGCGTGGCGAGTCCCTCGAGACGGTCTCGGCCGGCACCACGACCAACGCCCGCCGGGCGTTCGGCACACGGCTCGACGCCACGCTCGGGCCCGCGAGGGATCGGTGACCACGACGGTCAAGGTGCCGACGGATATCGTCATCGCCCAAGCGGCGAAGTTGCGCCCGGTGGCCGACATCGCGGCGGAGCTGGGGCTCGCCGAGGACGAGGTCGAGCTGTACGGCAAGTACAAAGCGAAGGTGCGGCTCGGCGCGTTGGCGCGCCGCCGGCCGAAGGGCCGACTGGTGCTCGTCACCGGGATCAACCCCACGCCCGCTGGCGAGGGGAAGTCGACGGTGACGGTAGGCGTGACGCAAGCGCTGCGGCGGATCGGGCGGCAGGCAGCGCTCTGTATCCGCGAGCCGTCACTCGGGCCGGTGTTCGGGGTGAAGGGCGGGGCGGCCGGCGGCGGCTACGCCCAGGTCGTGCCGATGGAGGACATCAACCTGCACTTCACCGGGGATTTCCACGCCATCGCGAGCGCGCATAACCTCCTGTCGGCGCTGCTCGACGCGCACCTGCATCACGGCAACGCCCTGGGGCTCGACACGCGCCGGATTACCTGGCCGCGGACCATCGACATGAATGACCGCGCCCTGCGCAACATCATCGTTGGACTGGGCGGCGTGAACGCCGGGCCCACGCGCGAGGAGCGATTCGTCATCATTCCGGGATCGGAGGTCATGGCGATCACGGCGCTCGCCAGCGGGCTTACCGACTTGGAGCAGCGTCTCGCTCGGGTCATCGTGGGGCTCACGCACGGGCGACAGGCGGTGCGGGCGAGCGACTTGAAAGCGCCGGGCGCGATGACGCTGCTGCTCAAGGACGCGATCAATCCAAACCTCGTCCAAACGCTCGAGGGCGGACCCGCCTTCATCCACTGCGGGCCGTTCGGGAACATCGCGCACGGGTGCAACTCGGTGGTCGCGACCAGGCTGGCGCTCACGCTGTGCGACGTGGTGCTCACCGAGGCGGGCTTTGGCGCCGACTTGGGCGCGGAAAAGTTCTTCGACATCAAGTGTCGCCTGGCGGGCCTGAATCCCGAGGCCGCGATCCTGGTTGCCACGGTGCGGGCGCTCAAGCTGCATGGCGGCGTGAAGAAGGACGCGCTCGGGACACCGGATGTCGCGGCGGTGAAGCGGGGGGCGGCGAACCTGCGCCGCCACATCCGCAACGTGAAGCGGTTCGGCGTCCCGGTCGTCGTGGCGCTCAATCGGTTCGTCAGCGACACGGAGATCGAGCTCGACGCGGTGCGGGCGGAGTGCGCCGCCGAGGACGTGGGGGTCGAGCTGTGCGAGGTGTGGGAAAAGGGCGGGGAGGGCGGCGTGGCCGTGGCCGAGGCCGTCCTCAAACTGCTCGACGGCCGCACGGCGCGGTTCCAGCCGCTGTACGACGAGCGGCGGCCGATCCGGGAGAAGATCGAGACGATCGCGCAGGAGATCTACGGAGCCGGGGCGGTCGCCTTCGCGCCGGCGGCGGAGCGGGCGCTGGAACAGCTGCCCGCACTCGGGCTGGGCGAGACGCCGGTGTGCATGGCGAAGACGCAGTACTCGTTCAGCGACGATCCCACGAAGCTCGGCGCGCCGAGCGGCTTCACGCTCCAGGTGCGCGACATTCTTCCGGCCGCGGGCGCGGGGTTCGTGGTCGCGCTCGCGGGTGATATCATGACCATGCCGGGCCTCTCCAAGGCGCCCGCGGCGGAAAAGATCCGCGTGCACCCCGACGGCACCATCGAGGGACTCTTCTGATGGGACGGAATACCTTGGGCATCGTGGTCGCGGACAACGCGCCGCGGGCGATCGGCCCCTACAGTCAGGCCGTCGTCGTGGACGGGCTGGTGTTCACAGCGGGGCAGATCGCACTCGACCCGCGCTCCGGCGAGATCGTCGGCCGATCGGCGGCGGAGCAGACGGAGCAGGTGCTCACGAACCTCGCGATGATCCTCCAGGCCGCGGGCTCCGGGCTCCCGCTGGTCGTCAGGACGACCGTGTACCTTCTGGACATGGCGGACTTCTCCGCGATGAACGAGGTGTACGCGAAGCATTTCGCCGGCCATCGGCCGGCGCGCTCGACCGTGCAGGCGGCGGCGCTTCCGAAAGCGGCGCGCGTCGAGATCGACGCCATCGCGCGGGTCGGCCCATGAGGCGCCGCGCGCTCACCGTCGCCCTGGGGGCGGCGCTCGGTGCGGCGTGCGCCACGGCGACGCGGCCGCTCCCCGCCACCGACCGCGTGGCGCTCGTACCTGCCCCGGATCGCGAGCTGGCCGAGAGCTTGCTGGACGCGGAGCAGGTGGTCGCCGGCCGCTTGATCCAGGTCGCGGAAGCCGAGCAGTACGAGCGGCCTGGGGAACTGGTGTTTGGCATCGCAGGCGCGAAAGCGCCTGCCGCCCGCGCCTTCCAGGGCGAGCTGCGGGTCGACTCGACGCTCGTGGGCCCCGCGGCCCGCACCCTCCACATCACCTTCTTCGCAGCGCGCGGCGCCAAGATCCCGCGCCAGGACTCGACCGCACTCTGGGTGCTGCACCGCCGCACCCTGTGGCGCCTGAAAGAGTGCGCCGAGCGGCAGGCCGTCACGTCGACAGGGTGTATCGCGGACCAAGGCCTGGCGCTCGACTCGGACAGCGACGTCCGCCCGCTCGCCGACTGGCCGCACATCCAGTCCCTCGTCGCGACCCTCGGCCTCGACGCGCGACGGCGCTAGGCATCACGCTCCTCGGGAGACACCATGCGGCGCTTCCCCCCGGCGTTCTCGATCATCGTCGGTGCCCTCGCGGCCCTCGCGCTGGGGCCCGTCCCCGGCGGGGCGCAAGCCAAGGCCACGCCCGCCGATCGACGCCTCGCGCGCGACATCTTCAAAGAGCTGATCGAGATCAACACGACGGACTCATTGGGCAACACACCGCGCGCGGCGCGCGCCATGGCCCAACGCCTCCTGACGGCGGGCTTCCCCGCAGCCGACGTCCGCGTGCTCGTCGGACCCGACTCAACCCACGGCAATCTCGTCGCGCGCTATCGCGGCACGGGTGCCGGCGGGCGGCCGATCGTCGTGTTCGCGCACCTCGACGTGGTGCCGGCCCGCCGGGCGGATTGGTCGGTGGAACCGTTCACGCTGCTCGAGCAAGACGGCTACTTCTACGGCCGCGGGACGACCGACGACAAGGTCGGAGACGCGGTCCTCGTCGCCGATTTCATCCGGCTCAAGCAGGCCGGGTTCACGCCGACGCGAGACTTGATCCTCGTGCTCACGGGCGATGAGGAAACGCTCGGGAGCTGCATCCAGTGGCTCGTCACCGAGCATCGCGCGCTCATCGACGCCGCGTTCGCCTTGAACACCGACGCGGGCGGCGGCGTGCTGCGGGACGGAGGCCGCGTCTTGTTCGAGGTGCAGGCGAGCGAGAAGGTGTACGCGACCTATGTCCTCGAAGCGACGGACAAGGGAGGCCACAGCTCGCTCCCGCGGCCCGCCGATAATCCGATTTATCGGCTCGCGGCGGCGCTCGAGCGGATCGCGCAATACCAGTTCCCCGTCAAGCTGAACGAAGTGTCCCGGGCGTTCTTCGAGCGCTCCGCCGCGATCGAAACGGGCCAGGTGGCCGCCGACATGCGGCGCGTCCTCCAGACGCCCCCCGACTCGGCTGCCGTCACCCGCCTGGCGGCGGCACCCTTCTACAACTCCAAGCTGCGGACCACCTGCGTGGCGACCATGATGGAAGCGGGACACGCCGAGAACGCGCTGCCCCAGACGGCGCGAGCGACGGTGAATTGCCGCATCCTCCCGGGCGAGCCCGCTGCCGAGGTCGAGGCCACGCTGCGCCGGCTCGCCGCGGACCCGCGGATCACGGTCCGGACGACCTACGGCGCGATCGCGAGCCCGGCTTCCCCACTCACGCCCGCCATCATGGGCCCGATCGAGCGGCTCGTCGCGCGCCAGTTCCCCAACGTGCCGGTGGTGCCCGTCATGGAGGCGGGGGCGACCGACGGGTTGTTCCTGCGGAACGCCGGGATCCCCACCTACGGGGTATCCGCCGTGTTTGAGGACCGGAACGACGTGCGCGCCCATGGCCGGGACGAGCGGATCGGCGTGGAGAGCTTCTACGACGCGCTCGAGTTCTGGTACCAGATGATGCAGGCGTTCACGGCACCCTAGCTCCCGAGCGCCGGCACGGGACGGTGACGCATCGGCAACCGCGCCGCGCACGGTTACGGCTGGAGCGCGCGCGGTGCTACAAATGCACGAGGGGCGCATCGGTCAGATGCGCCCCTCGTCTACACGGTGGCCGCAGGCGTCCTAATACTCGACGTACACCGGCTCGCCCGTGCGCAGCGAGAGTGCGGCCGCATGCTTGATCCCGGTCCGAATCTGTTCCGGCGTCGCGTTGGCTCCGAGGTCAACCGTTGGTGCCGTGGGAGACAGCGACGCCCGGCCCGCCTGGGCACACGTCGCCTTGATCGACATCGGTGTGAAAATGCCACCCGTCAAGCCACCGACCAGCATGTTCAAAAAGCTGTGTTGCGTCTCCACCTTCGCCACGCCCAGCGGGCACTTGGCGGCGGTTTCGATCGCGCTGGGTGGCACGAGTCCCCAGAGCCACCCCGGGGCCCAGCCTTCCTCGACGACGACCGAGGACGGGGTCAGACCCGTGTGCACGGTGGCGTGATAGCAAGCGGCCGTGGCACTCAGCAGGACGACGATCGAGACCATCAGGAATCGGCGCATGAGGAGCCTCCGGGCAGGCGGGAAGGGGTGCCGGGTAGCGTTGCGTCACGCGACCGCCTGCGTGACTTCAAATGTGCACCGGGCGTCGGGGTTCTTGGTAGAGCGTCTGCGCCGGCCGCCTGAAGCGGAGTTCCGCGACACCGCGCCACGGCTCAACCCGGGCGTCAGATCGCACACCATGCTCGGACGCGCTTCGGGCCTGCCGCGCGGTGCAGGAACGCCGTACCTTTTGGGCCGCGGAATGTGGGGGCGGAGCGGGCCTGGTGGCCTGAGCGGTCTTCAAAACCGTCTGGGGCTCGATTGAGCCTTGGTAGGTTCGATTCCTACACGCTCCCGCCAGCGCGCCGCCGCGCCGGGCACCGAGCGCCGTGCGGGCCCGTCGCGCAAATGCAGAGGGCCCGGTATGTTGGGCCCGACCCGGAGCGGTCCCCGTGTGGTGCTTCGCTCCTTCACCTTCCGGAGACGCCGGCATGGACGTCGCCCCCCTCCTCGCCCTGCTGCTCGTCGGACTCGTGGGTCCGGACGTTGAGTCACTGCCGCGCGCCACCGTGCGGGTCGAGTCGCAAGAGCATCGCTTACTGATCGAGCTCCCCCCCGTCGATGTGCCCCCGGCCGGCCGCGCCGGCGACGCCATGGTGGGGCTGCCCCTGTGCCAAGTGCTCGTGCCGGTGGACGCCTCGCTCCACGGCGCCGACGTGCTGGTCCTCGACAGCGAGGGGCACGAGCTGCCGCACGAGATGCTGCACCACTTCAACCTGAGTGATCCCGACCACCGCGAGTTGTTCCTCCCCATCGGGCTGCACCTCCTCGCCGCGAGCAAGGAAACGCCGTCGATCGCCGTCCCGCCCCTGCTGTTTGGCCTGCCGCTCGCGCGCGGCCAACGGCTGATCGCGGGCGCGATGCTCGCCAACGCCACGCGCCATGCCTACCACGGTGTGCGGGTACGGCTCGTCCTGCGCTACGTCCCGGGCGGCCGCCCGTGGCCCTTGTATCGGACCTATCCGTGGGCCATGGACGTGCAGTTTCCCCTGGGCCGACCGGTGACGGGCAGCAAGGCGTTCGATCTCCCCGTGGGTCGCACCGAGCGATTCTGGGAGGGCCAACCGGCAATCTCGGGCACGATCCTGGGCCTGGGCGGTCATCTGCACGACTACGGGGTGAGCCTTGAGCTGAAGGACGTGACGACCGGCGAGGTGCTGTGGCGCGGCACCCCGGTCACGGATGGGACCGGTCGGGTCACGTCCTTTCCCCTCGCCCGCTTCTACAACTGGCATCGCATCGGCCTGCACGTGGTCGCCACGCACCGCTATCGCCTCACCGCAGTCTACGACAACGCCACGGGTCAGCCGATCCCCGATGGGGGCATGGGAGCCGTGGCGGGCCTGTTCGTACCTGATTGGGGTGCGACGTGGCCCGCCGTGGACCGTGCGGACACGCTGTACCAGCAGGACTGGGCCGCCACGCTCAACTCGGGGAGCGGTGATAGGATGGAGATGATGGTAGGTCACCACACCCGGCCATGAGAACGGGTTGCCGGTGCACGTGTGGTGCGCGTCACGCGACCGGCAGGGCGCCGCTCGTATGTTGACCGCGTGACCCAAATGCAATGGGGGCGCCTCCAGGTCAACGTGAACTGCGTGCTGCGGCGCGGAGCGTGGTACCGGGTAGCGCGGCTCGCGTCCCTCAAAGCGATCCTCGACGTGAACCACCGGCCGATCGCCGTCCCGCACTATCTCGTGCAAGTCCGTTCCGAGCCTCCCACCCGCTGGAGTGTTGTACCGCGCCCGAAGCGCGCGGGGGAGTTGCCGCCCGACTGGGGCCCGCACTACGGCGTCTGCCCGAGCTGTCGCGAGCGTGCCGCGCTGCGCGGTCGGCCCCGCCGACTCACGTGCGAACGTTGCGGCGGCGAGTTCGCGGTCGCCTGGGACGAGGGATATCTTGCCGGGGCGTGACGCGCGTGCCTACCCAAATGGGTGGGCAGCGGCGCGCCCAAGACTTGACACGACCCCGCACGCGCGGTAGCCTCCCAGCCATGTCGCTGTTCTTGGCGCTGCCGGTCCTGCTGCTGGTCCTGCTCCTGGTCCTGGTCCTGATCGGACCACCCGGGGACCGCGGCGCGTTGGCCACTCAACGAATCGACTTGCAAGCCTAAAGCAGCAGCAGACGCAAGCCCACGCCGCGGATCCCAGACGACCCGCGGCGTTTTCGTTTTCACGACCCTGGGGGAGAGCTCATGGTGCGAGACGTGGTCATCTTCGATACCACCCTGCGCGACGGCGAGCAGGCGCCTGGTAACACGATGACGCCCGAGGAAAAGTTGCAGATGGCCCGGCAGCTCGACGCCCTGAACGTGGACGTCATCGAGGCGGGCTTCCCTGCGGCGTCGGCGGGCGACTACCGGGGCGTCAACGAGATCGCGGCCGAGGTGCGCCGCCCGGTGCTGGCCGCGCTGGCGCGCTGCACCGAGAAGGACATCGATCTCGCGGGCGAGGCGTTGCGCCCCGCAGCGCAGGCACGGATCCACGTCTTCATTTCCACGTCCGACATCCACCTGGAGCACAAGCTCAAGATCGGTCGCGAGGAGTGTCTCGAGCTGGCGCGCGCCGCGGTGCGCCGTGCGCGCCGCTACACCGACGACGTCGAGTTCTCGGCCGAGGACGCGAGCCGCACCGATCTCGAGTACCTGTGTCGCGTGGTCGAGGCGGCGATCGACGCGGGTGCCACGACCATCAATCTCCCGGACACGGTGGGCTACGCGCTGCCGGTCGAATACGAGCGGATGTTCCGGGCCGTGCGCGAACGCGTCCCCAGTGCGAGTCGCGTGACGCTCTCCGCCCACTGCCACGACGACTTGGGCCTCGCCGTCGCCAACTCGCTCGCGGCGATCGCGGCCGGGGCGGGGCAGGTGGAATGCACCGTGAACGGGATCGGCGAGCGGGCGGGCAACGCCGCGCTCGAGGAGATCGTGATGGCGAGCCACGTGCGGCCGCAGGTAGCCGAATTCCGCTGCCGCATCAATACCCGCGAGCTGTACCGCACCAGCCGGCTCCTGTCCCACGTGACGGGGGCCTTTCCACAGCCCAACAAGGCCATCGTGGGCCGCAATGCGTTCGCCCACGAGGCGGGCATTCACCAGCATGGCGTTATGCAGAACGGCCTCACCTACGAGATCATGCGGCCCGAGGCGGTGGGCGTGCCGGGCTCGCGCTTGGTCCTCGGCAAACACTCGGGGCGGCACGCGCTGGAGCGGCGCTATCACGATCTGGGCTACGAACTCGGCGAGGCCGCGCTCGAGCCGCTGTACCACCAGTTCATCGCCTTGGCGGACAAGAAGCGCGAGGTGCTGGACGAAGATCTGCTCGCGCTGCTGCACGACGGCTTCCGAGAGGCACCCGAGCTGTTCCAGCTCACGCACCTCAGGGTCGTGTGTGGAACGGCGGGCGGCAACGCCGAGGTGCGCATGACCGGGCCGTGGACCGGCGAGCGGGAAGCGCGCGCTCAGGGCGACGGCCCGATCGCCGCGACGTTCGCCGCGGTGAGCGAGATCGTGGGGCAGCCAATCGAGGTCGCGAACCTCGCGGTGCAGTCCGTCACGCCCGGCCGGGACAGCCTCGGGCAGGTGTCGCTCCAGGCACGCGTGAACGGCAAAACGCTCTCGGGACACGGCGCATCGACCGACATCGTGGAGGCGTGCGGCCGCGCGCTCGTGAACGCGCTCAACAAGTCGCACTTCGCCGACCGGCTCGAGGCCGATTCGCTCAACTCCGTCTACCTCTGGGGGGTGTGAGGTGGGCGACCTCTTGACGGGCGCGCAGATCCTGTGTCGGGTGTTGCGCGAGCACGGCGTGGAGACGATTTGGGGCTACCCGGGCGGCGCCATCATGCCGTTCTACCATGCGCTCCCCGACACACCCGCCCTCCGCCATGTGCTCGTCCGCCACGAGCAGGCGGCGGCGCACGCGGCCGACGGCTACGCCCGGGCGAGCGGGCAGATTGGCGTCTGCGTGGCGACGTCGGGCCCCGGGGCGACGAACTTGGTCACCGGCCTCGCGACCGCGCACATGGACTCCTCGCCTGTGCTCGCAATCACCGGACAGGTGGCGCGGTCGATGATCGGGCGCGACGCATTCCAGGAAACGGACGTCGTGGGGATCACGCTGCCGATCACGAAGCACAGTTGCCTCGTCAAGGACGCGAGCGAGCTCGCCGACCGCGTGCGGGAGGCGATTGCGATCGCCACCGAAGGCCGGCCGGGGCCCGTGCTGATCGACGTACCGAAGGACGTGCAGAACCAGAAGGTGGCCTACCAGCCGGCCGCCCCCGCGGTGACGGGAACGGTGCCCACCCGGGCACCCGCACCGCACCCCGCAACCGCCGAGGACGTGGCCCAGGCGGCGCGACTCATCGCGGCCGCCGAGCGGCCCCTCCTGATGGTGGGCCACGGGGTGATTCTGAGCCGCGCCTACGATGAGGTGCGCGACCTCGCCGAGAAAACCGGCATCCCGGTGATCACGACGCTCTTGGGGATCAGCGCGTTTCCGGCGTCGCATCCGCTCCACCTCGGGATGCCCGGCATGCACGGCGCGGTGCACGTGAACCGCGCCATCCAGCAGGCCGACCTGATCGTCGCCGTCGGCCTACGGTTCGACGACCGCGTGACCGGCAACGCCAAGGGGTTTGCGCCCCGGGCCAAGATCGTGCACGTCGACCTCGACCACTCGGAGGTCGGCCGCACCGTCCCAGTGGCGCTCCCGCTCATCGGCGATGCGCGCGCCGTCACCGCCCGTCTCGTCGCGGCCACGGCCCCGCGCGACTGTGCCCCCTGGCTCGCGCAGATCCGGGCCTGGGCACGCCCGCGCGCCCCGAGCGACCCGAACGAGCTCTCCCCGAGGGCGATCGTCGGGGCGATTTACGACGTCACCGGCGGGCGCGGCACGATCGTCACCGACGTCGGGCAGCACCAGATGTGGGTCGCGCAGCTCCACCCCTACGACCAGCACAACACGCACATCACCTCGGGCGGGCTCGGCACGATGGGATTCGCCGTGCCCGCGGCGATGGGCGTAAAGCTCGCGCGGCCACACGACGAGGTGTGGGCCATCTCGGGGGACGGCGGGTTCCAGATGAACATGCAGGAGATCGCGACCATGGTGCAGGAAGGCATCCCGGTGAAGCTCGCCGTGTTCAACAACGGCTACCTCGGCATGGTGCGGCAATGGCAGCAGTTCTTCCACGGCGGCCGCTATTCGGGGACGCCGATTTGGAGCCCGGACTACATCAAGCTCGCGGCGGCGTACGGCATCCCCGGCTGGCGGGTCGAGCGGGTGGAGGAGCTGGCGCCGGTGCTGGCGCAAGCGGGCGCCGCGCGTGGGCCCGCGCTCGTGGAGTTCATGATCGAACAGGAGGCGAACGTGTTCCCGATGATCCCGCCTGGTGCCACGCTGTCCGAGCCGATCGAGGCAGCGGCAGCGGCCGTGGCGGGCGTCTGAGGGCCCCGGACGCGATGGCGTATGCCTTGTCCCTGTGCATCGACCAGGAACTCCTGTCCTTGAACCGCGCCGTGGGCGAGCTGCGGCGCCGCAACCTCGCGATCGAGAGCCTCGCGGTCGGTCCGGGCGACGGCCCGGGAGAGACCCGGCTGACCGTAATCGTGAACACCGATGACGCGACAGCGGAGATGGCCATGCGAAAGCTGGACAAGCTCTCCGGCGTGCGCGGAGCCACGCGCTTCCGCGTCGAGGACGCCATCACCCACGAGCTGGCGCTCGTCAAGGTCCACGTGCCCTCGGAGCGCCTCGCCGAGTTGCGCGACGTGTGCGCGCGCTACAAAGCCACCGTGGTCGCTGAGCTGCCAGACGAGGCGATCGTCGAGCTCGCGGGGAGCGGATCATCCGTCCTCGCGTTCGTGCGCGCACTCGAGATTACGTTTGGCATCCGCGAGCTGGTGCGCAGCGGCCCGGTGGCGCTAGCACGGGTGTCCGCATCCTGATGGCAACGAACCCCAACCGTAAAGAGCGAGCCATGTCCAGAACGTCATTGCGAGTCTACTACGATGCGGACGCCGACCTCGCGCGCCTCAGTGGGCGGACCGTGGCCATCATCGGCTACGGCAGCCAGGGACACGCGCACGCTCTGAATCTGTCCGAGAGCGGCGTTAAGGTGCTCGTGGGGCTGCGCCCCGGCGGGGCCTCCTGGGCCCGCGCCACCGCCGCGGGGCTCACGGTCCGGCCCGTAGCAGAGGCCGCCCGCACCGCCGACATGATCATGATGCTCGTCCCGGACCAGCACGCGCGCGCGGTGTACGACGCGGAGGTCGCGGCCGCGCTCGCCCCTGGGAAGACGCTGATGTTCGCGCACGGCTTCAACGTCCACTTCAAGGAAATCACACCCCCGCCCGGTGTGGACGTCTCGATGGTGGCGCCCAAGTCCCCCGGCCATCTGGTACGCAGCGAGTTCCAGGCGGGGCGTGGCGTTCCGGCCCTGGTTGCAGTCGCGCAGGACGCGAGCGGCCACGCGCTCGCCGACGCGCTCGCGTACGCGGCGGGCATCGGGTGCACGCGGGCGGGCGTGCTGCCCACGACGTTCCGCGAGGAGACCGAGAGCGACCTGTTCGGCGAGCAGGTGGTCCTGTGCGGCGGGGTCACCGCCCTCATCACGGCGGGCTTCGAGACCCTCGTCGCCGCGGGGTATGCGCCCGAGCTCGCCTATTTCGAATGCCTGCACGAGCTCAAGCTGATCGTGGACCTGATGTATCGGGGCGGGATGAAATTCATGCGCTACTCGATCTCGGACACTGCTGAGTACGGCGACTACACGCGCGGGCCGACCCTCATCACGCCCGCCGTCCGCGCCCGCATGCAGCAGATCCTCACCGACATCCAGAGTGGCGCGTTTGCGCGCGAATGGATCGACGAGAGCCGGCAGGGCAGCCCGAACTTTGAGCGCCTGCGGCGTGAGCAGAACGACCACTTGATCGAACGGGTCGGCGCCGAACTGCGCGCCATGATGCCCTGGTCCGAGGAAGGGAAGGCCCGGGCGGCCGCCGACCTCCGGCCGCCGCGCCCCGCGGCGGGCGCGCCCAAGGAGCCCGCGGCGGCCCGGTGACCCGCCGGACGCTGTTCGCGAAGGTCTGGGACGCGCACGTCGTCCATCGGCTTCCCGAAGGGCCGGAGCTGGTGTACGTCGACCTGCACCTCGTCCACGAGGTGACGTCGCCCCAGGCGTTTGCCGGGCTGCGGCTCGCCGGCCGGCGGGTCCGTCGCCCCGAGCTGACCGTGGCGACCGTGGACCACAACGTGCCCACGGATGATCGCACGCGGCCGATCGCCGATCCCCTCGCGGCGCGCCAGCTCGAATCCCTCGCGGTGAACGCCCACGAGTTCGGGATCGAGCTCTTCGACTTGGCGTCGCCGCACCAGGGCATCGTGCACGTGATCGGTCCCGAGCTGGGCCTCACGCAACCGGGCATGCTCGTCGTGTGCGGGGATTCGCACACGTCCACCCATGGCGCGTTCGGGGCGCTCGCCTTCGGGATCGGCACGAGCGAGGTGGAACACGTCCTCGCTACCCAGTGCCTCGTGCTCGCGCGCCCCAAGACGATGGAGGTCCGCGTGGCGGGCGCGCTCGGCCCGGGGGTCACGGCGAAAGATCTGATCCTCGCCCTGATCGGGCGCCTCGGCACGGCCGGCGCCACCGGGCACGTCATCGAGTACACGGGCGAGGCGATCCGGAGCCTCTCGATGGAGGGCCGCATGACCGTGTGCAACATGTCGATCGAGGCCGGCGCGCGGGCCGGCATGATCGCCCCCGACGAGACCACGTTCGCCTACCTCGCGGACCGACCGCGCGCCCCGCAGGGCGCCCATTTCGCCCGGGCGCTCGAGCGTTGGCGCACGCTCCCGACCGATGACGGTGCGGCCTACGATGCCACCGTAACGCTCGACGCCCCGGGCATCGCTCCCCAGGTGACCTGGGGGACGAACCCGGGGATGGTGGCGGAGATCACCGGGCGGGTGCCCGATCCGGCCGCGTTCCCCACGGACGCCGAGCGCCGGGCCGCGGAGCGCGCCCTGCAGTACATGAACTTGCAGCCCGGCACGCCGCTCGAGGGGCTACGGATCGACCGCGTGTTTCTCGGCTCCTGTACTAACGCACGCATCGAAGATCTGAGGAGTGCGGCCAGGGTGGTGCGGGGTCGGCGGGTGGCAGCAGGCGTCCGCGCGCTGGTCGTGCCGGGCTCCCAGCAGGTGAAGGCGCAGGCCGAGGCCGAGGGCTTGGACCGCGTGTTTCGCGATGCGGGGTTCGAGTGGCGCAACGCCGGTTGCTCGATGTGCCTGGGGATGAACCCGGACATCCTGGCGAGCGGCGAGCGCTGCGCCGCCACGTCGAACCGCAACTTCGAAGGCCGCCAAGGGCGGGGCGGGCGCACCCATCTCATGAGCCCGGCCATGGCCGCGGCCGCGGGGATCGCCGGGCACCTGGTAGACGTGCGGAGGTGGGCGTGACGCCGTTCGTGCGCCATGGCGGCCGGGTCGCCGCGCTGCCGCGCGTGAACGTCGACACGGATCAGATCGTGCCGAAACAGTTTCTCAAGCGGATCGAGCGTACGGGGTTCGCCGCGGTACTGTTCCACGACTGGCGCTACCGCGTCGATGGCTCACCCGACCCGGCGTTCGAGCTCAATCGTCCCGCGGCCGCCACCGCGAGCATCCTGCTCGCGGGTGCGAACTTCGGTTGCGGCTCCTCCCGCGAGCACGCGGTCTGGGCCCTGCGTGAGTACGGGTTCCGGGCCGTGCTCGCCGAGTCGTTCGCCGACATCTTCTATGCGAACTGCTCCCAGAACGGGCTCCTGGCGGTGCACCTCGCGCCCGGGGAGATGGCTGAGCTGTTCACCCGCCACGCTCGCGCCGACGGCCACTACGATCTGATGGTCGATCTCCAAGCGCAGACCGTGCGCGACGAGTCCGGGTTTCACGCCCGGTTCAGCATCGAGCCGTATCGTCGCGACCGGCTGTTGCGCGGCCTCGACGAGATCGACCGGACCCTGCTCGAGGACGCGCGCATCGCGGCCTACGAGCGCGGCCGGGAGGGGGCAGCGCCCGGGAGCGCGCGCCGGGAGGGGGCGGGATGACGACGCACCGCATTGCCGTGCTCCCGGGGGACGGGATCGGACCCGAGGTGACGCGGGAGGCGGTGCGCGTGCTGCAGGCCGTCGGCGAGCGCTTCGGGATCCGCTTCGCCCTCAGCCATCACCCCGTGGGTGCGGCCGCGGTGGCGGCGGCGGGTGATCCCTTGCCGGCAGAAACGCGAGCTGCGGTCGTGAACGCCGACGCGGTGTTGCTCGGAGCCGTAGGCGATCCGTCGCTCGACCGCGCCCCGCGCGCGCTGCGCCCGGAGTCCGGCCTGCTCGGGCTGCGCAGCCTGCTCGGAGTGTACGCGAACCTGCGGCCCGTGAAGGCCAACGAGGCCCTCGCCTTCTGTTCGCCCCTGAAGCCCGAGCACTTGGCGGGCGTGGATATCCTCATCGTACGTGAACTCGTGGGGGGTCTCTACTACGGGGAGCCGCGCGGCCGGGAAAACGATGCGGCGCTCAACACCCTACGCTACACCGCAGCCGAGGTGGAGCGCGTCGCCCGCGTGGCGTTCACTGCGGCCCGCACGCGGCGCCGCCGCGTGCTGTCGGTGGATAAAGCTAACGTGCTCGAGACCTCGCAGCTGTGGCGCGACACGGTCACCCGGGTCGCCGCTGAGTATCCCGACGTGACGCTCGAGCACGCCTATGTGGATTACACCGCGATGCGGCTCATCACGGACCCCGCCGGCATCGACGTGCTGCTCACGGAAAATCTGTTCGGGGACATTCTCAGCGACGAGGCGGCCGTGCTCGCCGGCTCGCTGGGGCTGCTGCCGTCGGCGTCGCTGGGCGACGGGCCTGGGTTGTTCGAGCCGATTCACGGTTCGGCGCCAAGCCTCGCCGGGAAGGACGTGGCCAACCCCATCGGCGCTATCGCGTCGGCGGCGCTGCTCCTGCGTTATGGCCTGGGCCTGCACGAGCCGGCCGCCGCGGTGGACGAGGCGATCGCCGCCGCCCTCGAGCACGGAGCCCGCACCCGCGACATCGCGCGGCCGAGCGACCGCATGGCCGGAACACGCGAGATGGGCAGCTGCATCGCCGAGCTGGTGGGCTCGCCGGCACGCCGGCCGTTATCGCTCGTGCGCTAGAGGTCGGTCACCGCCCCCAGACTGGCGCTGGATACGAGCTTCGCGTACTTGGCGAGCACGCCCGCCCGGTGCTTGGGCGGGGGCGCGGTCCAGGCGGCGCGGCGCCGCTCGATCTCGGCGTCGGGGAGCTCGAGCGTTAGCTGACGCCGTTCGGCGTCGATCGTGATCGAGTCGCCCTCCTCGACCAGGGCGATCGCCCCGCCCACGGCCGCCTCGGGCGCCACGTGGCCCACCACGAGTCCGTAGGTCCCGCCCGAAAACCGCCCGTCGGTGATCAGCCCGACCCGGTCACCCAGCCCGGCGCCGATCAGGGCGGCCGTCGGTGACAGCATCTCCCGCATCCCCGGGCCGCCGCGCGGCCCCTCGTAGCGAATCACCAGCACGTCGCCCGGCCGGATCCGACCGGCGAGAATGGCGGCGAGCGAGTCCTCCTCACAGTCGAACACGCGCGCCGGCCCGGTCAGCCGGTGGTGCGTGATGCCGGTGATCTTCGCGACGGCGCCCTCGCGCGCCAGATTGCCGCGCAGGACCGCCAAGTGGCCCTGCGGGTAGAGCGGCCGGGTCCAGGGCCGGATCACGTCCTGATCGCGCCGGGGCTCAACGGGCACGTCGCGGAGCACCTCGGCCACGGTCTCGCCGGAAATCGTCAAGGCGTCGCCGTGCAGCACGCCGTGCGCGAGCAGGATCCGCATCACCTGCGGGATGCCGCCCGCCGCGTGCAGGTCGGTCGTCACGAAACGGCCGGAGGGCTTCAGGTCGCACAACACCGGCACCCGCTGCCGCAGCGTTTCGAAATCGTCGAGCTGCAACGGAACGCGGGCCGCGTGCGCGATCGCGAGCAGGTGCAGCACCGCGTTGGTCGAGCCCCCGAGCGCCATCACGACGGCGATCGCGTTCTCGAACGCCGCCCGGGTGAGGATGGCACGGGGCCGCCGGTCCTGGCGCACGGCCTCCACGAGCACCGCCCCGGACCGGGCGGCGCTCTCGGCTTTCTCGGCGTCCTCGGCGGCCATCGTGGAGGAGAACGGGAGACTCATCCCCATCGCTTCGATGGCTGCGGACATCGTGTTGGCGGTGAACATGCCGCCGCACGCCCCGGCACCGGGACACGCCCGGCGCTCCACCTCGAGGAGGTCCGCCTCGGAGAGCTGGTGCGCGCTGTACTGCCCTACCGCCTCGAAGACGCTCACCACGGTCAGCGCCTGCCCCTTGTATCGGCCCGGCTTGATCGTGCCACCGTACACGAACACGGCCGGGATGTTGAGCCGCGCCATGGCGAGCAGGGCGCCGGGCATGTTCTTGTCGCACCCGCCTACGGCGAGCACACCGTCCAGGCACTGCGCATTGCAGACTGTCTCGATCGCGTCGGCGATCACCTCGCGGGACACGAGCGAGTACTTCATCCCCTCGGTACCCATCGAGATGCCGTCACTCACCGTGATCGTCCCGAAGGTCTGTGGCATGCCGCCCGCCGCTCGCACGGCGGCCTCGGCGCGGAGCGCGAGGGCGTTCAGGTTCGCGTTACACGGCGTGATGGTGCTGTGCGCGTTGGCGATCCCGACGATCGGCTTGGTGAAATCCTGGTCGGTGAAGCCTAGGGCGCGCAGCATGGCGCGGTTCGGCGCCCGCTCGACGCCAGCCGTGATCGTCCGGCTCCGGAGACCCGTCATCGCTTCATCGCCCGCTCGACCTCCTCGAGCCGCGGCTCGATGGCGACCGGCCGGTTGGCACGCGGCGGCCGGGGCTCGAGCGCTTCGTGATATTCGGTGACGCTCGCGGGGTCCTTGAGCACGTGCCCCGTGAGCACGGCGACCACACGCTCGCCGCGGCGGATCACGCCTTCCCCGATGAGGCGCTGCGCCCCCGCGGGCGCCGCCGCGCTCGCCGGCTCGCAGCCGATCCCCGCCGCATCGACCACGGCCTTCGCTTCGAGGATCTCGGCGTCCGTCACCGTGGTGACGACGCCGTTAGTGTCGCGCACGGCGCGGACGGCGCGGTCGTACGAGACCGGGTTGCCGATGCGAATCGCCGTGGCGATCGTGTGCGGCTCCACGCGGTGGCGCTCTCGGAACCCCTCCCGGAAACTCTGCGCGAACGGCGCGGCGCCTTCCGCCTGGACCGCCGCCAGACGGGGCAGGCGGTCGATGAGCCCCCAGGCACATGCCTCGGCCAGCGCCTTGCCGAACGCGGCCATGTTCCCGAGGTTGCCGGCAGGCAGGACGATCCAATCAGGCGGCTCCCAGCCGAGCTGCTGCAACAACTCGAGCACGATCGTCTTCTGCCCCTCGAGCCGAAACGGATTCACCGAGTTGAGAAGGTATACCCCCAACCGCTCGCTCGCCTGATCGGCGAGCTCGAGGCATTGGTCGAAGCTACCGCGGACCAGCAGGGTGCGCGCCCCGTAGGCGAGCGCCTGCGCCAGCTTCCCGGCGGCGATGTGCCCGTGCGGTACCAGGACCAGCGCCGGCAAGCCGGCGAGCGCCGCGTAGGCAGCCAGCGCCGCGGCGGTATTCCCGGTCGAGGCACACGCGACCGCGCGCGCGCCGATGCGCCGGGCTTGCGTCACGCCCACCGTCATGCCGCGGTCCTTGAACGACCCGGTGGGATTCTGGCCCTCGTGCTTGAGCAGCAGCTCGCTCGCCCCGACCCACGCGGCCACCGCGGCGCTGGCGACGAGCGGGGTGTTGCCCTCAAAGGAGGAAAGGATCTCGGGCGTCGAGGCCGTCGGCAGGACCGCCTCGTGGTAGCGCCACACACCCGACGCCAGAGTGCCCCGGCGCACGCCCCAGCGCGCATCGAACGTCGCTCGCAGCGCGGGCCCGCCCTGTGCGGGCGGGCGGTGGCGGACTTCGAGCAGGCCACGGCAGTGCGGGCAGCGCGGGTGGGGGTCGGTCTCCGGGATCTCACTGCCACAGCTGGCGCACACCTGCCAGGTCGCGCTCATGCGCCGGCGAGCTGGAGCACATCATTCAAAATCCCGCCCGCCGTCACCGCCGGGCCCGCGCCGGGCCCCGTGATCACGAGCGGGTTCTTCCGGTAGCGCATGGTCGTGAAGATAAACTGGTTGTCGGTCCCGTTGAGCGACGCCATCGGGCTCGACGCGTCCACCACGACCAGCCCCACACGGATGCTCCGCGCCGTGACGATCGCCCGATAGCGCAGTACGCCACCGCGCGCCGCAGCTGCGGCGACGCGCTCGGCCCACGCGGCGTCGTACTCGTCCAGGCGTCGGAGGAAGGCGTCGAGCGCGAGCCGGTCGGCGCCGTCCGGCACGAGCGATTCGACCGCAATGTCGCTGAGCTCGCCCGCAAACCCAATCAGCCGGCCGAGGATGAGCGCCTTGCGCGCCACGTCCTGGCCGGACAGATCCTCGCGCGGGTCGGGCTCCGGATACCCCTTCGCGATCGCGCCCCGCAGGGCGGTCGAAAAGGGCGTCCCCCGGCCCAGCTCGCCGAACAGATAGCCCAGCGTACCTGAGGGGCAGCCCTCGATCTTCGAGACCCGATCGCCCGACTCGACGAGCTTCTGGTAGGTGTCGATGATGGGGAGGCCGGCGCCCACGGTCGCCTCGTGCAGCAAGCGCCGCCCGTGCGCCTGGGCGGCCGCGCGGAGCTCATCGTAGCTGCGCTTGCCGGCGGTGACGGGACGCTTGTTGGCCAGCACCACGTGCATCCCCGCGCCCAGGGCTGCCTTGAGGGTCTCGGTCGTGTCGTCGGCGGTGAGATCGACGAGGATCGGGTTGGACAGCGCGTGCCGCGCGATGAAGGCCACGGCCTCGGCGGCAGCTGCGCGCCGCCCGCCAGCGGGCGCCTTGGCGAGCGCCGTCCCCTTGGCCTTCGCGGCCGCCAGGGCGGCGAGCCGCCGGGGCGACAGGCCATTGGCGTCAAACACGAAGCCGCTGCGGTCGATCAGGCCCACGATGCGCAGCGTGAGCGCCTCCTGCTTCACTTTCGCGATCATGGGCGCCAACGTCCGCCCGATCTGGCCGAACCCCAAGAGCACGACGTCGCTGCGGTCGGGATGCGCGACCGCGCCGCCGCCGATCTTCGAGAGCTGGAACGCCGCGTGCACCGCCCGCTGGGCCCGCGGCGCGTCCGCCCCGTTCACCACGAGCGAGAGGTTCAGCTCGGACGAGCCTTGGGCGATCGCGATCACGTTGATCCGCGCCTCGGCGAGCGCGGCGAAGACGCGGGCCGCGATCCCGGGCGTGCCGGCCATGCCCAGCCCGACGACGACCACAGTCGCGAGACCGGTCTGGAGCTCGATGCCATCGATCTCCTCCCGCGTGATCTCCGGCCGGAACGTGGCCTCGAGACTCCGGCGCGCCCGCTCGGCGCTCGCCTCCGGGACACTGAAGCAGATCGAGTGCTCGGACGACGCCTGGGTGATGAGCGAGACCGAAATTCCCTCGTGGTGCACCGCGGCGAACGTCCGGGCCGCGATGCCGGGGACGCCGAGCATGCCGCTGCCCGTGACCGTCAGCAGCGCCTGCTCGGGGATCGCCGAAAGCGCCTTCACGGGATACTCACCCAAGGTGCGGCGGCGCGAGATCTCGGTGCCGAGCGAAGCGGGCTCGGCAAACGGGCGGATCCGGATCGCCACGCCGCGCTTCATCACAGGCCCGAGCGCGCGGGGGTGCAGCACCTTGGCGCCGTAGTAGGCGAGCTCCGCCGCCTCGCGCAGGTGCACTTGCGGCACGACCCGCGCGTCGGGCACGATGCGCGGGTCCGCCGTGAGGAGACCCGGGACGTCCTTCCACAGCGACACCTCGCGCGCGCCGAGTACCCGGGCGAGGAGCGTGGCGGTGAGGTCCGAGCCGCCGCGGCCCAGCGTCGCGACCTGGCCGTCGGGAGTGGCGCCGAGAAAGCCGGGCACGACGGGCACGACGCCACGGTTGAGGATCGGACGCAGCACGGTGCGGGCGCTGCGCTCGGTGCGCCGGAGGTCGGGAGAGGCGTTGCCGAACGTGCCATCGGTCTGTACGACGGCGGTGGCGTCCACGTACGCTACGGGACACCCGGCCGCCTCAAGGGCGGCGGCGAAGACCCGGGCCGAGAGCCGCTCGCCGCGCGCGGCGAGATAGTCGGTAGTGCGGGGCGTCAGCTCGCGCAGGGCGGCGAGGCCACCCGCCACCTGTTCGAGCTCCGCGAACGCCTGGTCGACGTGGCGCAGCAGGTCGTCGCGCGCGGCGCCGGCGGGCACCAAGGCACGGGCGGCGGCGGCGTGCTGGGCGTGCAGTGCTTCTGCCGCCGCCCGCACGTGACCGGCGTCGCCTTGCGCGGCCCGGGCGGCTGCGTCGAGCAGGGCATCCGTCACGCCGGCTATCGCCGAGACGACCACGACGAGCGGGGCAGGGCGGTGCGCCAACACGATCTCCACCGCCTGGCGGATCGCCGCGGCGGTCGCGAGCGATGCGCCGCCGAACTTGTGGATGTGCGGGGGGCGGGCAGTACGGGCCACGGGCCGTCAGTCCGTCTCGTAGCCGCCGGCCGGGCGGTCGATGTGGAACGCCAGGGTCGCACCGTACGCCCCTGCCAGCCGCGCCGCGTCGGTCACCTCGGTGTAGCCGCGCACGAGCGAACGCCGAAAGGGCACGTGCAGGACGTCGTCGAGCGCCGCCGCCAGCAGACGGGGGTCCCCGTGCGCGAGGCCCTGCACCAGCGCGGCACTCTTCGCCGCCGCACGCACCGCCTGGGCGTGCGGCAGCGTCGCGGGCAGGACGGCGCGCGCATGCTTGGTTTCCACCGTGAAGTCCGGCACCGCGAACACGAACGTGATCGATGCGTGCACGACGATCGGGGTTACGATGTCCCCGTCCGGCCCTGGGACGACCAAGGTCGCGCCACCGAACACCGCGGGCGCGACGTTGTCGGGGTGGCCTTCGAGCTCGGTGGCGAGCGCCGCCACGGCGTAGGCGTCGAGCGCGAGGCCGAGGAGCGCGCTCGCCGCGACCGCCCCGGCCACGGCCGCCGCGGCCGAGGACCCGAGCCCGCGCGCCACCGGGATCTCGGACTCGGCGGCGAGCACGAGGCCGGGCGGCACGCCGTGCCCAGCCCGGCGGCAGGCGGCGGCGAAGCCCCGGTACAACCAGTCTTCGTCCGCCGGCCCTGTGAGCGTCGCGAGCGTTCCGATGCGCTCGAGCGTCACCGGTGCCGCCGCGGCCGCCCCGGGGCTCGCCCGCCGCGCGCTCAGGCGGAGCCAGCGCCCCACCGCGACGCCCACGCAGTCGAACCCCGCACCCAAGTTCGACGACGACGCCGGCACCCGCACGGTCACGCTCGCTCGCATCGGCGATCACACCCCGTAGCGAAAATAGAAACGCCCGGACGAATGCCACGCCGCGGGCGGTCGCTTTTTAGCACCTTGTTTAGCGTGGCGGCAATACGCGGCAAATCACCACGATCACTTCAGTTGTATGTTCATACTTACCGCGGGGCTCGGGCAGCGTCAAGGAGCATCCCCGCGACCGCACGCGCCGGAGCGACCGCTGATGGCACGAATCCGCGTGGGAATCCTCGGAGCGACAGGCACGGTGGGCCAGCGGTTCGTGCAGCTGCTCGATGGCCACCCCCAGTTCACCGTGACGGCGCTCGCGGCTTCCGAGCGCTCCCGCGAGAAGCCCTATGGCGAGACCTGCGCCTGGCGACTGCCGGGAGATATGCCGGTCGCCGCCCGCACCCTCATGGTGCGGGCACCGGAGCCCCCCCTCGACTGCGACGTCGTGTTCTCGAGCCTCCCGGCCGAGGTGGCGGGCCCGATCGAGACCCGGTTTGCAGCGGCGGGATACCCGGTGCTCAGCAATTCGTCGTCGCACCGGATGGATGAGGCGGTGCCGCTGCTCATCCCCGAGGTCAACGCCGAACATCTGACGCTGCTGGACGCGTGCCGTGGGACGGGGCGGGGATTCATCGTCGCCAATCCCAACTGCTCGACGGTGATGATCGCGCTGGCGCTGGCACCCCTCGAGGCCCGCTTCGGCGTGGACGCCGTGGCCGTGACGACGCTGCAGGCCCTCTCCGGCGCCGGGTACCCGGGCGTGGCGTCCTTGGACATCACCGACAACGTCATCCCCTTCATCGCGCACGAAGAGGAGAAGATCGAGCGCGAGACGCGGAAAATTCTCGGTCACTTGAACGGCGGCCACGTCACGCCCGCCGGCTTCGCGGTGAGCGCCCAGTGCCACCGCGTGAATGTCGTCGACGGCCACCTCGTGGCGGTGCGGGTCCGATTGGCGCGCCCGGCGGAGCCCGCCGAGTTGAGCGCGGCCTTCGCGGCGTTCAGCGGTGTCCCGCAAGCGCTGCGCTTGCCGAGCGCCCCCGAGCGTCCCATCGTCGTGCGGGAGGAGCCCGATCGGCCGCAGCCACGGCTCGACCGCGACGCCGGGCGGGGCATGAGCGTCACCGTGGGGCGCGTTGCCCGCGACACGGTGCTCGGCCACCGATTCCTGGTGCTCGGCCACAACACGATCCGGGGCGCCGCCGGTGCAGCTATCCTCAACGCGGAGTTGCTGCTCGCGCAGGGCTACCTCGAGGCGCGGGGGTAGGCAGGCGGCGCGGTGGCGTTCCCAGAGGCCCGATTCCGCTGCCGGATCGGGCCTCGATGCTTATAATGGGGGCCTCTGATCCAGGCCCACGTCATCCTGAACCCCGCCGCCGGGCGCGGCGCGGCGGCGCGCACGCTCGACCCGGTCGCGCGCGAGTTCCAGCGCCAGGGCTGGGCGGTGGAGGCCGAATGGACCGAAGGCCCGGGCCACGCGGTCGCGCTGGCGGAGCGCGCCGCGCGCGCGGGCGCGCACTGCATTGTCGCGGTCGGCGGGGATGGCACCGTCCACGAGGTCGCGAACGGGATGCTGCGCGCCGGCGGAGATGCCGTCCTCGGCGTCATCCCGATCGGCACCGGTAACGACTTCGCCAAGCTCGTCGGCGTCTATCGCCACGATCCCGTGCGCGCCGTGCGGCGGCTGGTCACCGCCCGGGCCGTGGCGTTTGACGCCGGGCGAGTGCTGGACGAGTACTTCGTCAACAGCGCCGGGTTCGGATTTGGGGCCGAGGTGGTGCGCCTGCGAAAAGCGATGCCGGGCCTCTCGGGCTTCCTGTCCTACTTCGTGCCCGTGGTCCGTGCGTTCGCGCGCTTCCGGCCGGGACGCTTCGAGGTACGCGCATCCGGATTCAGCGAAACGGGGTACATGATGATGGTCGAAGTCTGCAATGGCACGACGGCCGGGGGGAGCTATCAGTTCGCCCCGGGTGCGCTGCCGGGGGACGGTCGACTGGACGTCTGCCTGGTGCGGCGCGTCTCGCTGGCGCGGTTTCTGGTCGCCGTGCCCCGCGTCATGCGCGGGACCCACGGCACGATGGCGGAGGTGGCCCTGTTCCAGACACGCCAAGTCACGATTCGCTCACTCGACGGGCCGCTCCTGCTCCACCTGGACGGTGAGCTACGCCAGCCGAAAGACTGCGCGTGCACCGTTCGCCTGGAGCCGGGCCGGCTGCAGGTGCTGGTGGCACGATGAGACGACGCCCGGCAGCGCCCCGGGAGGCGCGCCGCTGGTGGCGGGCGACGCTCGCCGCCGCGCTCGTGGCGGGCTGGCCGGGACTGCCCCTCGCCGCGCAGGTGCCGGATACCACGCCGGCACCCCCGGTCGTCACCACGGGCGCCGCCGTCGTCGCCCCGGATACCACGCACCGCGTCAGCCCGATGGGCGCGTTTCTCCGCTCGCTCCTCGTGCCGGGGTGGGGGCAAGCGGTGTCCGGGCGGCGCGTGCCCGGCGCCCTGTTCGCGACCTGGGAAGGGGTCACGGTCATGATGACCCTCAAAGCCAGCTCGGAGCTCGGCTACCTGAAGGAAGCGAACTCCGTGAGCGTCACCGCCAAACGGCAGGAAGTGCAGGACTGGCTCGTGCTCTGGATCTTCAACCATCTGTTCTCCGGTGCCGAGGCCTTCGTCTCGGCGCACCTCGTCGACTTCCCGCGGGATCTCAAGGTCCGCGCCTTTCCCGGCGGCGTCGGGATCAGCGTGCCGCTGCCGCATCCGTGAACCCCGCCCCGCTCGGCGTGTTCGACTCGGGGATCGGCGGCCTCACGGTCGCGCGCGCGCTGTTCGAGCAGTTGCCGCACGAATCGGTGATCTATTTCGGCGACACGGCGCGCGTGCCCTACGGCCCCAAGTCGCCCGACACGGTGCGGCGCTACGCCGGTGAGATCCTCGCGTACTTGCTCGCGCGCGGTGTCAAGGCGCTGGTCGTCGCGTGCAACACGATCAGTGCGCATGCGCTCGACTATCTCACAGCGCGCTCCCCGGTCCCCTTGGTGGGCGTGATCGAGCCCGGCGCGCGCGCCGCGGTCGACGCGACCCGCTCGGGCAAGATCGGCGTGATCGGGACGGCGGGCACGATCGCGAGCGGTGCCTACGAACGCGCCATCAAGGCGCTGCGACCCGACGCCTTGGTGTGCGCCCAGGCGTGCCCGCTCTTCGTGCCGCTCGTCGAGGAGGGGTGGTTCGATCACCCGGCCACGGAGCTGATCGCGCGGCAGTACCTCGAGCCGCTGGAGCGGGCCGGCGTCGACGTCCTGGTGCTGGGGTGCACCCACTATCCGCTGCTCAAGCCGTTGCTGGCGCGCGTGCTCGGGCCCAAGGTCATACTCGTCGACAGCGCCGAGCAGACGGCGAAGGTCGTGGCCCAAGCGATCGTCCAACACGGGTTGGCGACGTCCCTCGAGCGCGCCCCGGTCCACCGCTTCGTGGTGTCGGACGATGAGCCGCATTTCCGCCGCGTGGGCGCGCGGTTCTTGGGCGAGAAGCTCCAGATCGTGGAAGTAGCGCCGCTCGGCTGACGCCCGCCCGGCGCAGCTGCTCCCCCCGTGCCCTCGAATGGGTCTCAGCGAAACGCGGTCAGCTCGACAGTCGACGCCGTGACCACGGCGTACCGTCCCCCGTCGAGAAACGCCCCGGGGTTGAGATAGGCGCGGTTGTTGGGCAGCTGGGTGATGGCCGGACGGTGGGTGTGGGCGAGGATCACGAGCCCCAGGTCGGGTCGCCGGCTCAGGAGGTCCTCCGCGTAACGCGCCTGCGCCCGCTCGGCTCGGTCGAGCACCGCGCGGTCGCGGGTATGGTCCGCGAGCTTGCCGGACAGCCGGTGAGCGATCCAGAACCCGAGGTCCGGGTGCAGCATCCGGAACAACCGGATCGTGAGCGGGTGGCGCGTGACCCGGTGCATCAGTGAAGCACTCCAGTGCTGCTCGGTCAATCCATCTCCATGGGCCACGAATGCCCGGCGCCCCGCCACGTCCACCTCCGCCGCGCCGGCGTGGAAGCCGATGCCCAAGTCATTGATCAGGAAGTCGCCGCCCCAGCGATCGTGGTTGCCGCCCACGAACGTGATGGGCACGTCCCGCGTGCGCAGATGGTGCAGCTTGGCGACGGTAGGGAAGTGGCGCCGCGGAATCACGGCGCCGTACTCGAACCAGAAGTCGAACAGATCGCCGTTGATGAGGAGCGCGTCCCCCAGATCGGGAACCGCATCGAGGAAGCGGTGAAACACGGCGGTGACGGCGGGCGAAACTTGGCCGAGGTGGGCGTCGGCCACGACGAGCACGCGCGAGGCTGGCACGGCCCCCAAGCTAGGAACCGTGCGAAACGGCCGCAAGCGCCTGTCGTAATTGACTTTTCGCGATCCGCCGTGGATTTTGGCCGGGCGTGACTAGCGCGATAACGCTCCGTGTCAATTACTCCGAGACAGACCAGATGGGCGTGGTGTACCACGCCAACTACCTGATCTGGTTCGACCGCGCCCGCACCGAGCTGATGCGCGAGACCGGCCTCACCTACAAAGAGCTCGAACAGCAGGGCGTCTATCTCGCGGTCTCCGAAGTGCAGGTGCGCTTCCGGGCGGCTGCGCGCTACGATGACCTGGTGCGGGTGCGCTGCTGGGTCCGCGAACTCGTGTCCCGGCGTGTCACCTTCGGCTACGCCGTCGAACGGGCGGAGACGGGCGAGCTGCTCGCGACCGGCCTCACGGCGCTGGTTTCGCTCACCCATGCCCATACCCTCACCCGCATCCCCGCGCATGTCTTCAAGCTCCTCAAGGCGATCCCGGACCCGGTGCGCCTGTAGGGCCGGCGTCCGCGTGCTCGTGGCCCTGCTGCTGCCGTGCTCGGCGGCAGCGCAGGGTGACGACGGTGTCGTGGACGTCCTCGCGCACCTGCTCGCCGCCGCGGACGCACGCAGCTTTGACGCAGCCCTGTTCCGCAACGCGCTCGTGGCCCCCGATCCGTTCGTGCGGCGCCAGGCCGCGCTCGCCGCGGGCCGGATCGGCGATACGGCGGCGGTCGAGCCGCTGCTCGGGGCGCTCGGCGACTCGAGTGCGGCGGTGCAGGTGGCGGCAGCGTTCGCGCTGGGGCTGCTCCGCGATCCGCGCGCGCTCGCGCCGCTGCGCGCCCTCACGCGCGCGGGCGATGGCGCCCCGCAGTGCGAAGCGGTCGGCGCGATCGCCAAGATCGGGGGCGATGACGGCGCCCGCAGCGTGCGCGAGATGTTGGCCGTGAAGACCACGTCGGCCGTCGGCACATCCGCGGTGCAGCGCGCCGCGCTGCTCGAGGCTTGGCGGCTGGGCCCCCGCGCGCCGGTTGCCGCGTTGACCGACTTCGCGCGCGATCCCGACCCAGCCGCCCGCGCGCAAGCGATCTATTCGCTCGCGCGGCTCAAGGTCGCCCGCGCGGCGCCGACCCTGCTCGGGGCCCTCGTCGATCCCGAACCCTACGTCCGCGCGGTCGCCCTGCGCGGGGTCAGCCGCGCGCTCACCGACAGCGCCCGGCTCGACCCGCAGGACGTCGTCGCTCGCATCCGGCCGCTCGTCGCCGACCGCAACGGCCACGTGCGCGTCAACGCCCTGCGCGCGCTCGCCTCATTCAAGGACAGCACGCTCGCGCCGCTCGCGCTCCCCCTCCTGGCCGATCCGGATGTGAACGTCGCCGTCCAGGCGGAGACGACGCTCGGTGCGCTGGGCGGTGCGCGGGCGACCGCGGCGCTCGCGGCGCAACTCAGCGGCACCGACTTCGCACGCCGCCGGCAGGCGGCGATCGCCCTGGCCCAGGCGGATAGCGCCGCGGGCGTGACGGCCGCGGCCGCGCTCGCGCGGGATGGGGACTGGCGCTGGCGCAGCGTAGCCGCTGAGGCATTCGCGGCCGCCCGGCATCGCGCCGGGCTCGAGGCCCAGCTCGCCGATTCCGACGCCCGCGTGGTGGCGCAGGCGCTGCAGGCACTGGGACGGATCGTCCCGGACAGCGCCCTGAATCTCGTCGAGCGCGCCCGCGCCCTGCTCGGGCACCGCGATGCTGCGGTGCGCAGCGTCGCCGCGGACCTGCTCGCGCGCCACCCCGCGGTCGCCGACGTCGACCGGCTTGCAGTCGCCTTCGCGCGCGCGGCGGCCGATTCGTTCGACGACGCGCAGCTGTCGGCGCTCACCACGCTCGGTGCCATCGCCGGCACCGGTCCCGAGGGCCGCGCCGCGGTGACGACGCAGTTCGTTGCGCGGGCGACTCGCCCGAGCGACTACCTCGTGCGCCGCCGTGCCGCCGAGAAGCTCCCTGCGGCCGCCGCGCGCTGGGGGCCCGCGGCCCCGATCGCGACCGGGCGCACGCTCGACGACTACCGCTCGGTCGTCCGGCGCTGGCTCGTGCCGGTCGAGCGCGGGGAGCCGGCGCCGCGCGTGACGATCGAGAGCGCAGGCGGCGCGCTGGTCGTCGAGCTGTTCCCGGCCGAGGCCCCGCTCACCGTGGCGGCCTTTGTGGCACTCGTCGATCGGCACTACTTTGACGGCTCGGCCTGGCACCGCGTCGTGCCGAACTTCGTCGTGCAGGACGGCGATCCGCGGGGCGATGGTTGGGGTGGGCCCGGCTCCGTGCTGCGTGACGAACTGAACCCGGTGCGCTACGAAACGGGGACCGTGGGAATGGCCCTGTCGGGACCAGACACCGGCGGCAGCCAGTTCTTCATCACCCACTCGCCCCAGCCGCACCTGGATGGCACCTACACGGTGTTCGGACGGGTCGTCTCGGGCACGGCCGTGCTCGGAGCGATCGCCCTGGGCGAGCGCATCGGGAGCATTCACCGCTGACCTCCTTGGGTTTAACTATTGAGACGGCAACGTTTTCCGCTTGACCCGCGGATTACACTCCTCTACATTGGCGCCGGTGCGTTGCTCGCCGCCTGTCCGGGCCCGCTCCCCCCGCTCGTGCCGCAGCCCTTGGCACCAGCGGACCGGGACAGTGCACTGGCATGGACGGCGTCGACGCTCCCGGCGCGGCACACGCTGATCCGCTTCCGGTGGAAGTACCGCGACCAGGACAAGAGCTATGCGGGCCGGGCCACGGCGCGCATCGCGCCGCCCGATTCGCTGCGGCTCGACTACGCGGGCCCGTTCAACTGGGGCGCGGGGGCGGCGGTCGTGGTGGGCGACTCGACCGCGTGGGCGGACCCGGAGAAGAACTTTCGATCGCTCGTGCCGGCCGTGCGGATGCTGTGGGCCGGGTTGGGCATCGCTCGACCGCCGGCGCCCGGCGCGGCCGTGTTCGGGGCGCGGACCGCGGGGGCGGACTCGGGTGTGTGGATCTGGCGCTTCGCGCAGGGCGAGGACACGCTCGACTATCGCGTGGCGACGGGCCGGGCGCGGCGGTTCGAGGCGGAGTGGCGGCGCCAGGGCAAGGTCGTGGCGCGCAGCCGCGCCGAGTTGGACGGTCGCGCGATGCCGGCCACTGCCCGCATCGACTTTCCGGAGGGTCCGGCGCGTTTTGAGTTCACGGTGGGTGCGGTGGATACGACCGCGGTGTTCGATTCGGCGACTTGGCGTCGGCGTCGGTAGCGCGCTGCCCCTGGCGCTGACGGGGTGCCTGTACGGGTTTGCCGGCGGCGGCTTGCCCAACATCAAGACCGTTGCCATCCTGCCGTTCGATAATCAAACCGCTGAGCCGGCGCTCACGAAGGAAGTGAACGACGCGGTGCTCCAGGCGTTCCAGGGGCGGCTCGGACTGCGGCCCGCGGGCGAGAACAACGCCGATGCTGTGGTCCGAGGCAAGGTCGTGCGCTACGAGCCCGACGTGCCGCTCTCCTTTCAGGCTGGCCAAGGCCGCACCGACGTCACGCACCGCCAGGTGCAGATCACCGTGGACGTCGAGATTCTCGATCAGAAGGAAGGCAAGACGTTGTGGCAGCGCCAGGGGCTCACGGAAGTGGGGGAGTACCAGCCGCCCCAGGAGGCGAGTGGCCGCAAGCTCGCGCTCGACAAGCTCGTGCGGGACCTGGTGGACGGAGCGCAGTCGCAGTGGTGAGTCGCCTGGTCCGCCGTCTCGGGCGCCGCGGTGCGAGCTCGACCGGATGCCTGTTCTCGCTGCTCATCTTTGTGGCGGTGCTCTACTACGGAGTCAACATCGGCGAGTTGTTCTTCCGCTACTACCGCCTGCTGGATGAGATGCGAACGGAGGCCGCGCTCGCCCCGTCGCTCGACGACGGCACCATTCGCCGTCGCATTCAGGCGACCGCCCAGGAGATCGGCCTCCCGCCCGAGGCGCAGCAGGTCAAGGTCATACGGCGCTCCTCGCCGCGCGAAATCGTGATCGAGACCGAATACAGCGAGACGGTCAGCCTCCCGCTGCTCAACCATACCTTCGACTTCCATCCCAAGGCGACGCAGCCCCTCTAGTGCCCGCGGGTGGGCGCTCGCGGCCGGGCTGCCACTGCTCCTCGGGGCCGCCGGCCCAGGCGATGTCGCCCGCTTCTTCACGCTGCTGGCGGTGATGCTCGTGGCCGCGAAGATCGCGGCGGAGGTGTTCGAGCGCCTCGGCCAACCCGCCGTGCTGGGGGAACTCGTGGCCGGGATGCTCCTCGGCGCGAGCGCCCTCCGCGTGATCCCGACGGGGTCCGACGATGCGCTCACCGCCGTGTTTCACCTGCTCGCCGAGGTGGGGGTCGTGGTGCTCTTGTTCGAGATCGGCCTCGCCACCGACCTCCGGGCGCTGCTGCGCGTCGGCCCCGCGGCTGCGGCGGTCGCTGCCGTCGGCGTGGCGCTGCCATTCGTCTTGGGGTTTCTGTACTGGCGCTCGGGCTGGCACGCCCACGAGCCGACGGCCGCCGATCCGGTGACGACCGCGATCTTTGTCGGCGCGACGCTTACGGCCACCTCAGTCGGGATCACGGCGCGCGTCCTCGACGACTTGGGCGTGCTCCAGACCCTCGAGGCACGCCTCGTGCTCGGCGCGGCGGTGATCGACGATGTCCTCGGCCTGGTGATCCTGGGCGTCGTCTCGGCGCTCGCCGCCGGCGCGGCGTTCTCCCCGTCCGGCGCGCTCCGCATTCTGGGTGTGGCCGTCGCGTTCCTCGTCGCGGCGCTGGTGGTCGGCCGGCGCCTTGCGCCGTGGATCCTCACGCTCGTGGACCGGCTGCGCGTGCGCGGCGCGTTGCTGGTCACGGCGTTCGTCTTCCTGCTCATGGTCTGTGTGCTGGCGGAGCGCGTCGGTACGGCGTTCATCATCGGGGCGTTCGCCGCCGGATTGATGCTCGCGGAAACGCGCCAGGTCGACGTGATCGAGGAGCGCATCAAACCGGTCGCTGATATCTTCACGCCGCTGTTCTTCCTGAGCATCGGCGCGGCGGTCGACCTGCGGGCCTGGAATCCGCTCGTTCCGGAGAACCGCCCGACCCTGGTGATGGCCGGCGTCCTGCTGGCGCTCGCCTTGTTCGGGAAGCTCGCGAGCGGGTGGGCGGTGCCCTGGCGGCGCTTCAACCGGGCCGCCGTGGGCGTCGGCATGGCGCCGCGCGGCGAGGTGGGGCTGATCTTCGCGCAGATCGGTCTCGCCGCGGGGATTCTGTCGACCCGGCTGTTCGGGGTGATGCTGTTCGTCGTGGTCGCCACGACGCTGGTGACGCCGCCGCTCCTGCAGTGGACCCTGCGCCGCGGGGCGACACTGGACGACGGCCCCGCCGCGTGAACACGGCCGAGAAGATCCGCTCGGCGGCCGAGGCGGCCCGCTGGCGCGAGCGCCTCAGCGGCCCGCTCGTGCTCACGAACGGGGTGTTCGACCTGCTGCACGCGGGACACGTGAGCATGTTGGAGGCGGCGCGGGGCGAGGGAGCGGCGCTCGTCGTGGGCGTGAACAGCGACCGGTCGGCGCGCCGCCTCGGGAAGGGGAGCGACCGGCCGATCGTGCCGGAGCGCGAGCGCGCCCGGCTCCTGGCGGCGCTGGCGAGCGTGGACTGCGTCGTCCTGTTCGACGAGGAGACGCCGCTCGCCCTGATCGAGCGGCTGCGGCCGGACGTCCTGGTGAAGGGCGCGGACTACGCGCGCGCGAGCATCGTGGGAGCGGATCACGTAGAAGGGTGGGGCGGGCGCGTGGTGCGCGTGCCCCTCGTGGCTGGGTGGTCGACTACTGAGCTGCTCGCTCGTCTGCGGCGCGATGCGGCGCGCTGATCGCGCACCGGACGACCCGCCCTCGCCGCCAGTGAAGCTCCTGATCGCCACCCGTAACGAGGGCAAGCGCCACGAGATTCGCGACCTCTTCACCGGCCTGCCGTTCGCGATTGTCTTCCCGCCGGACCAGTTCCTCGAGCGACTCCCGGACGAGGCCGACCTCGAACGCGGGACGAGCCTCGCCGAAAACGCCGTGGCGAAGGCGCGCTACTTCGCGAAGCGCGGCGCCATGCCCACCCTCGCCGAGGACTCGGGGCTCGAGGTGGACGCGCTCGACGGCGCGCCCGGGGTGTTCTCCGCGCGCTGGGCGCAGATGCACGGGGCGGGGGCGGGGGAGGCGGCGAACAATACGCTGTTGCTCGAGCGGCTCGCTGGCGTCCCCGACGTACAGCGGACCGCTCGGTATCGGTGCGTCGTGGCCTACCTCGAGACGCCGCTCGGCAAACCACAGCTAGTCGAGGCGAGCTGCGAAGGACGCATCTTGACCGCTCCCCGGGGGCGCGGCGGATTCGGCTACGACCCGCTGTTCTTCTCGATCGAACTGGGCCAGACGTTTGGCGAGGCCGCGCTACCGGCGAAGCAGCGGGTATCGCACCGCGGGCGCGCCATCCGGGCGCTGGTCGAAGTGCTGGTGCGGCGCGCGCCCTAACGGATCAGACGCAGCCGCTCGCGCGGTTCGACCAGAGCTGCTGGACCGTGTAGCGGCCCAGCCGCTTGTTCTGCCAGGCGCAGGGGTCGCCGATCTCGCCTTGGTTGTCGTCGTACCAGCCTCGCGGCGGAATCGGGTCGGTGATCGCTTCGGCGAGCTCGTGCGAGCAGACCGACGTGAGCGCGTCGAGCGGTCCCAGGCCACCCAGGCAACCGGCGCAATTGGGGTAAGGGACCACCGCGTAGAACATCTTGCCGTTGATGTGGTCATGATAGCCGCAGAACGCCTGGCACGAGCGGTCGCCGCCGGCCGCGACCGAGACGCCGGGCGGGAGGAACACGAAGTACACCGTGTTCGGACCGGCGGGCGGCAAGCTGCTCTTGCCCGCGAGCTGCTGCTCGAGCATCTGGCGTGTGGCGGTATCGGTCACGCTGGTACCGAGTGCCGGCGCGGGGAGGCTCGCGGTGCCGACGAAGCGACCGCGCCCGATGTGGGACCCCGGAGGGTCGTACTCGGCGAGCTGGTCCAGGTACGGGCTCGCGACGATGAACCCGAAGAACTCATTCAACGCCGTCACCAGGCTCTCTTGTGCGGCGGCGCTCCACCCCTGTCCCCAGAACACTGTGAACACCTCGACCGCAGTGAGGACGGGGCCGCCGCGGTAGGTGAGTTGTGTAGCCGCTGGGGCCGCGATCCCGGGCGCGGGCGCAACGAGCGCCGCCGGGACCCAGAGCGGTACGATGCGGACGTGATCATCCAGTGCGGGCGGGACGGCCCCGCGCGAGTGGGGAGGGTGTTTGGCGTTCATGGTCCCCTTGCTACCCCGAAACCGTGGCTTTGGCGGCAGTGAGCGCAGCGGCCGTGCCGCCAGGTCCAACTCAGCATTCGGGCAACGTGGTGTTCTCGCTCTCTCCCCATATCGCTCCTAGGCTGGCTCTACCGCCCCGTTCCGGGCCGCTCCTCGAGCAGATGCTCGAGTGCTGCCAGACGAGTCCCGTACTCGCGTAGCTTGATGGCAACAGCAACGCCCAGCATCCCGATGCCCGTGAAGGCTAGCGAGACGGGTACGAGCCACAGCCGATCGAGGTGTCGCGCCCCGGCGAGGGCGTAGGACAGGCTGAGGGCCAGCGCCATGAAGGCAACGGCGAGTACGCCTTGTGGAATGTGCTTGCTCATTGGAGGTCCTCGCTGGCAGGTTCAC